>Ga0206836_10247_pt1 | contig 10814 bp, 11 predicted proteins | sample Alteio_BWOrgCont_28_FD_152871 | JGI IMG/M metagenome (GOLD analysis project Ga0206836, IMG submission 152871) | Enriched cells from forest soil in Barre Woods Harvard Forest LTER site, Petersham, Massachusetts, United States -... | ecosystem: Environmental > Terrestrial > Soil > Temperate forest >...
CGTCGCCCTCCAGCGTTGGGGTATGGTCGAGTTGGATCGTGGGGAGGGCCAGCGCGCGTTTAGCTACCAGCCTCCGGCAGAGTCGGCCTGAGCTTCATCAGAAGCCATAGGAAAAGCGGAACGTGGTGTACTGGGTGCGCTTCTTGGCCCACTGCCCCTCTTGGGAGTAGCCGTCGTGGTACTCGACCGCGATGCGCAGCTTGCGGCCAATACCCTGCAGTTTGCTCCACTCGTAGCCCAGCAGGTAGTTGGCGTCGAGGTTCCACTTGTGGTCCTGGGTGTTGGTGAGAAAGGCGGCCAGGACCGGCTGCCCGTAGAGCTGGTGGTAGGTGCTGCGGTGGCCCAGGAGCCGCAGTTCGAAACCATAGGCGATGTACCAGGGCGCAATCGTAAACATCGAATCGCTGTGCAGCACGATGCCTGGGCCGCCGTAGAAGCGAATGTCGTTGGTCATCTGGTAGGAGGCGGTGAGGTCGATGGCCTCCTGGCTGCGCCGGTGGTATCTGAAGCGGCGGTTGTGGAAGATGCAGCCGTCACCCACATGCGAGGAGATGTGGTAGAACCGCAGCCGGTAGGCCATGCTCTCATAGGCGTAGGAGATGGGGGCGCCCACGTAGTAGTCGGCGTTGATCAGGTCAAATCGGGGGGTGTCCTTGTCAAAGAAGGAGAAGACGCAGCCCTCAATGTCGGCCTGCAGATCGCCACACATGCCGAGAATATGGACGTCACGCCAGCGGTAGATGGGGAAATCGTCGCCGAAGGTGGCCTGAAAGATGGTGTCGTTCCTAAAGAGATGGTCGCCGTAGCGCAGTCCGGCCGAGTAGGTGACCATGCGTGGATCGGCCACCAGAGGTGCAAAGAGCAGCGTGCTCTGCGGCATCCAGATCCCCTTGATCCGGTTGCGCACCTGGGACTCGGGCAGATCCCCCGGCGGCCGGCACTGCGACACCTCAACCGAGCAGATGCCCGGGAAGTCCTCCACAAATGCGGTGATGCTGCTTGCCAGCAGCTCGTTATCAGGTAGGTTGAAGAGAATGGCGTGCCGGTCCACCACCTCAATGCGCAGCTCATACTCGAAGTAGTGCATATCGAGGAGGCCCTGCAGGTACCCCTCCAGATACTCATTCTGCTTCTCAACAGCGTGGTCGGGCACGCTATGCGGCCGGCCCTCTTTCACCCGCACATGGTTGGCCACTGCGGGGGTCGTTCCGCAGAGTGCAGCAATCAGCCCAGCCCAAATCCATCGCGACATGCGGACGCCACCTCGTCCGTATGCATAAACAATTTAGTATTTATATACTAGGGTGTGATGAGGCGGGCATCGCGGCGATTGGCGCGACGGTCTGTGAGGTGCCACAGCAGCCCGTGACCTAACATCAGGCCGGTCAGTCCGGCGACCGTCATGCCGCCGTAGCCCATCGCTCGCAGCGCCTGGTGGTAGAGGGCCCAGCTCTTCTGCTTGTAGCCCGCCGCCGCGGCAAAGCCGGCCAGCGAGATAAAGATGCAGATGACAGCGGCAACGCCGCTCAGCTTACTCTGGACGTCGTAGTAGCGCACATAGCGGTTCACAATGCGGCCGGCAGCCAAATTGGCCTGCTCGTCCTCGCCATTCTGCATCTGAATTTCAGAGTGCTCGTCGCGGGTATCCACCATATCGACGGCGCGGGCCGCGAAGGTGGCTGTACCGAGAAATGAGATGGCGATGACCGTGACGATCAGGCAGCAGCCGCCCGCATCGCGGCCACTACTGCTCCCCCTACCGCCACCGCTTCCAATCCAGCAGAAGTGGTAGGGCAGGCAGCCACCCCAGCTACCACCACCAGCTCGAGCACCATAGCCTGTCAGTGGTTCATCGCTGCGTGCGCGCTGCGCAATCAGTGCGTGTGTAATGGCCGCCATCGAGATCTCCTTAATCAATCGTTAATAAAGATTAAAGAAGCCCCGGCTATTTTTCAAGAAAAAAAAGGCGCCATATTTATCAGGTCATTTTCCAAAGAGGTCAGCATGGCTGCCGGTTCGGTATAGACTGAGTTCTGCCGATGTTACCTTATAAATCAGCAGCCAGTCTGGCTGGATGTGGCACTCCCAGTGCCCATTGAAGTTGCCTGTCAGCTTGTGATTCTTGTGCCGAGGGTCCAGCACGTTTCCTAGAGCCAAAACCCGGACGACGGCGTGGAGCTTGCTCATGTCCTTTCCACGTCGCTGGGCGAGCGCATATTCCTTTTTGAATGCATTGCGGTAGACGATGTCGAGCACTACTCGTTCATATAGCGGATGAATTCCTCTACATCCCGGCAGCGGGTCGTGTTAATGCCACGATCTACCTCATCGATCGCCCGGCGCGTCTCTTCGTTGGGCACGTGCGACTGGAGGTCGTATTCTTCCTGAATCAGCTCGACGAGAATATCCCTGATCGGCTCACCTCTGGCTTCAGCTACTCCTAGCAGGAACTGGTGAAGCTCCTGGGGGATATCGATCTGGATGTGAGCAAGGTTTTTTCTAGCCATAGTGATTCCTCCCATTCAATATAGCATACAGAGGTTGCACCATGACACGACTTTATTATGAACGGGAGGGGGAGGGCCCCCCCACTTGTCCTGATTGCCGGCTACTCGTGCGATCTGAGCGTCTGGGAGCTGGTGCGCAAGGAGCTGGCGCGCCACTTTAGCCTCGTGCTTCTCGATAACCGGTGCATTGGGCGCAGCGAGTGTCCCAGCGGCCCCTTCACCATTGAGGATATGGCGAAGGACACACTAGACCTGATTGAATCGCTGGGGCTGGAGAGGCCCCATGTTTTGGGCCACTCGATGGGCGGCGCAGTGGCCCAAATGATGGCACGCCAACAGGGGGGCCGAATCGGCAAGCTGGTGCTGGCCCACCCCTCGATCAGGTCCACTCCGGTGGGAGTAGCGGTGCTCAGGTCGGGGCTGGAGCTGCTGAAGGCGGGTGTACCGATGCGGCTGCGGGCCCAGGTGATGATGCCCTGGATCTTTAGCAACAGCTTTATGGCTAACCACGAGGCCTGCGAGATGGTCATCAAGAATATGGAGCAGGACCTCCATCCGCCCACCCTCGAGGCGCTCAAGCGGCAGTATGAGGCGCTGGTGGCCTTCGACTCCACCCCCTGGCAGGCTCAGATTCGGTCGCCCACCCTGGTCCTCATCGGCGACGAGGATCTGGTCTGCCCCCCAATGGAATCTCGCCGCCTCGTCGAGCGGGTCCCCAACGGCCAGCTCCACTGCTTTGAGGGGCAGGCCCACTCCTCCCTCCTCGAGCGCCCCGCTGAATTCTGCCAAATTGTAACAGGCTTTCTTAAAAAGTAAAAATTTGATTCAATAGGGTCTTTGGAGGTGGCACATGCCGAGGGCCGTAGCACTGGATCGAGCGCAAGCGATTGCGACGCTTGAGGGGTTTTTGAAGGATTTTGAGCGCTGGTTTGCGCAGCCAGGTGGCCCAGCCCCCGTGGAGCTGCAGCGCTGGCTAACTCCCGGGTTCCACCTCTGGAGCAATGGGGAGCTGATCATTCACAGTACGGACGAGTATGTGGAGCGGATTGCCAACCTCCACAGGCGGTACGAGAGCTGTCAGGTCGAGCCCATTATGGGGGAGACCGTCGTCTGCAACCACACCGCTGTGGTGCAGTACCGCGTGCACCTCACCGCAAAAGATCGCAAGACCACCGATCTGCACCTGATGGCGATCGCCCACTTCGAAGAGGATAAGATCGCCCAGTGGACCCAGGTGGTCCACCAGAAGGGCCTACCCCACTGGGACCAGTAAGTAGTTGCACCAATTGCACCAAATTGGTGTAATTGGTGCATGGGTTCTAGAGAGAAACTTTTTGAAATTGCCGATTCCCAGCAGGGGTTCTTTACGGCCCAACAGGCAGGGGCGGCTGGCATAGCTCTATCACACCATCACCGAATGGTGCAGTCGGGCCAGTGGGTCAGAGAGGGTCGGGGTATCTTTCGCCTGGCGAGTTACCCTACGGTTGCGCATCCCGACCTGGTGATCTACAGCCTTTGGAGCCGGAACATGCAGGGTGTCCCACAAGGCGTCTGGTCGCATGACACCGCGCTTAACATCTATGCAATCTGCGACGTGAACCCAGCCAAGCTGCATATGACCGTGCCTACTGGCTTTCGCAGGAGATCCCCAACTCCTCGTGTGCTGCACTTGCACTATGGCAACCTTCGGCCAGACGACCTTGAGATGTGCCAGGGATATCGGATGACTACCCTCATCCGAACACTGAATGATGTAGTTGCTGAGGCCACTCTGGCTGAGGACCTGATTCTCCAGGCCCTACGTGAGGCTCTACGCAAGGGAGTTTTGTGGCGTGACCTACTGCACGCTCAAGGATCCAAAGAGCTGCTAACCTATTTAAGGCAAATCGATGATTCAAAAGTTCAAAACAGCCACAGCATTCCGAACCAGCCTAGAAAATAGAATCCGATCGGAGGTTGCAGAAACAGGCCAGGGTACTCAGATTACATGCGAATCATAGCTCCTCGAACCCGTTAGGGCTTCCTTTCCTCCAGGGTCGCATCGAAGAGATCTTTCCAGCGGGTGGCGACGGCTTTCCAGGTGAATTCGTTCATGACGAACTGGCCCAGCTGTTGGCGCTCCTCAAGGCTGATCTTCTCGGCCCGCTCCATGGCTTGAAGGAGCGTTGGGAGGTAATCGGCTGCTTGGGCGCACTTGTGGCCGCCGCGGACCACGCCACTGAGACCCGTTCCCTCGATAATGACGGGCACTGCGCCGGCCAGCTGCGCGCGCAGGGCGGTGATCGGGAAGCACTCGGGCGCTGTGCACGGGTAGGTCCAGAGGGACGCCTGCTCATAGGCGCGGTTGAGCTCCTCATGACCTACACGGCCATGGTCGCGCACTCCGGGCAGGGTCGCCACCTGATTGCGCAGCTTGGTCTCCTTTTCGGGAGAGAGCAGGCCCCAGTGCTGCCAGCCGTAGTAGATGTCGAGGGTGGCCAGCGGAAAGCGCTCCTTGACCTGCGGCCAGATGTCTAGCAGATGCTCGAGGCCACGGGCGTAGTTGGAGCCGTAGATGCAGGCGTAGGGGTTGGTGCGGGCCTTAATGGGCTGAAACTGGTCGGGTACGATGCCGTTGCCGAAGATGTGCGTGAATTTGGCAAAGCGTGGGTTGACGGAGATCCACTGGTCGCGCTGCCACTGCGAGAGCCAGAGCACATCATCAAAGCCATCAACGAGGGCCGCGGGCAGCTGCCAGTGGAACGTATCGTGGGGCCAGAGGTAGACGGTGCGGGCCCGTTTCTTAAGGCGGGCGGCCGCATCGGCTTGGCGCCACGAAATGGCAATGTCGAAAATGGTGCTGTCGGCCTGATCGTGGGACACATAGCGCGGGTTGGCATCGGACGCACGGTAGCGCGAGCCCTCAGGCGGGGAGCCGAATACGACGACCCGGTAGCCCAGATTGGCCAGCTCCTGCCCGACGTAGATGACCGCCTCCTCCGAGCCGGTGATCCCATTCTGAACGCTGTCCGGATCCCAGACGATGCCCTGATTTGGGAAAGTAAAGATCCCCACGCTCTGCTGCGCGCTCAGCGCCCCGCACACCAGGCACAACAGTAGTAACACGCTCCGCATCACAGCTCCTTTTTCAGGAATCGATATACCAAGGGATGCGGGATAAGAGAAAGGGTTAACAGTAATTCTATGCAAAATGCGAGGGCTCGGTGTAAAATAATTGTAAAGACTTAAGGGTTCGCAATGGCCATCGCACGCATCACGCGGTGGTTCAGCTGCAGTCGCCCTCCTCATCCCGGACGATGCCCTGGTTGGGGTAGGTAAAGATCCCCACGCTCTGATGAGAGCTCAGCGCCCCGCGCAGCGGGCACGGATGAGGCTCAGTCGCGCAAATTTAAAGATATCTTAATCTATGCATATCAATTTGTCTATGCGTTTCCAGGGGAATACTGTAAAATAACTTATAAAAATCGGGGGGATCTCATATGGCGTGTGCGCTCTTGGGAAGAATCTTTGGTCATAGGCCTGCTGCAGTGGGGCGCACTAGGTCAGCTTTTGAGCCAATACCCGATGAGGTGGTCAGGATGATCTCTCGGTTTGGTGCGCCAGTTATGGTGAGTCGATGGTGTCAATTGAACCGCAGGTTCAATCGAGTGGCATCCCCAGTTATGCCTGAGGCCGCAAAGTGTCATCTGCTGGCTATGTACCCTTCGCTGGCAGTGCTGGGCACTGATATTGCGCGATGGAGGATAGCTATTCGAGGCTGTACGTCCGTCAATCGGGCACCGCGGATACTCATGGCCCCAGCACCCGTTGCGGCGTTTTCTAGTGGCATAGGCACCATTTTCATGGCGCTCCTCAACGGACAGACATTGGCTGCCCCCAACAGTTCATTTCAGACACTAGATGGCCGCTCTTGGGCGCCTCGTGTAGCTCCAGGAGCAGCGCCAGCAGACCTGCCTGTCGCAGCCGCAGTTGTACCTGAGATGCCTATCGCGGGCCGGAGCTCTCGAGCGGCTGACCGGGTCACCTGTATGGTATCACATGGATTTGGCCCCACGGGTCTGCTTTTCAGAGGTACAACCACCGGCGCTCTTCACATGTGGGCACCAGGTCAGGATAGGGTCACGACGGTCTCAGCGCCGCCTACAGAGACTGTGGCCTCAACTGCGGCCGTTACGGCGATAGCTCACGCTCCGAGCCCATCACCGGAGTTGCAGGATAGGGTCGCGACGGTCTCAGCGCCGCCTACAGAGACTGTGGCCTCAACTGCGGCCGTCACGGCGATAGCTCACGCTCCGAGCCCATCACCGGAGTTGCCCGACAGGATCATCACAGGGCACGCCGATGGGCGGATCATCCATTGGGATCTTAGGCCTGGAGCGCCCCCTGCTCCATATGAACTTGCACGCGATGCCAAAGCGCAGTGGGTCGGCTGTATCCGAATTCAACAGGCTACATACCGGCTTTTTGCCAGTTCCCTTGATGGGATAGTCGTCTGCATCGATCTTCGCACGGCGGCCGTAGACTTCACAGTTCCTTACGGAACCTCAAGTCGCAGTAAGGTGCCCGTATTCTTTGTTCCCATTGAGCTCTGGGACAATTTGCTGCTGGTAGGCGGCCCCGGAGCGGTCATAAAAATTTGGGACACACGTCCCTCGGTTGGTGCGTATAGAGCTGTCGGAACAGTCGCAGTGGAAGAGCCTGTCCCAGTGGCAACTTCTGTAGGGTCTCTCCTGGCACCGCAGTCGATCAACTGCATCCGCCATTTCGGGAATGGCCTCGTGGCAGTAGGGCATGACGTAGGCTTTGGCTTTTTTGACTATCGGCCGGTACTCAACAGAAAAATGCCAATTGCCCTCGATTCCCGCTGGTTCGAGGGTGGGGTAACGTCGATTGAACTATCTGAGGCGGGTACCTTGGTCCACAATACGCAGAGTTGTGCAATCGGCTGCTTTCCGCTTCCTAGAATGGATCGGTCCGCATCCGCTGACTCGTTCCGCGGTTCGCGGCATCGAGTTCCAGCTGCGACGGTATGGCCACTGCGGCGATGAACCTTGGGCGACTAGGGTTAGTCGCCTAACTTGCTAGTTCGTTGCCTCACAGGCTGCCTGCGGTGGGCATCTACCGTATCTCGCTTCTCGCCAGGGGGACAAGACCCCTGGCTCGTCACGAGCTGCGCTATCTGCACCACCTCGTCGACGCCTGAGAGGCAACGAACTAACAAGTTAGGTTAGGTCATTAAGAGGAATCTTACTTGACAGCTGATCGGCTGTGCGGCCAAGTTGTTGCGCGCAATGAGGTTTTTTATGATGAAGCGCTTCCTATTGATCTGTCTTCTGTGCCTGGGTCCGTTGATGGCCAAGGAGACCATCTGCCTGAACATGATCGTTAAGAATGAAGCCAGAGTGATCTGCCGCTGCCTGGCATCGGTCAAGCCGCTGATCGATACGTGGGTGATTGTCGACACCGGTTCAACAGATGGAACTCAGGAGGTCATTCGCGAGTTCATGAAGGATATGCCGGGAGAGCTGCATGAGCGGCCCTGGAAGAACTTTGCCCACAATCGCAATGAGGCGCTTGACCTGGCAAGAAGCAAGGCCGACTACATTCTGATCATCGACGCGGATGATGACCTGGTCTTCGCAGAGGGGTTTGCGCTGCCCAAGCTCGATAAGGACGCCTTCCACATGAAGATTTCCCACGGGGGCATGGTCTACAGCCGTCCGCAGCTGATTAAGGCCTCACTGGGCTGGAAGTGGGAGGGGGTGCTGCATGCGTACCTGAGCTGCCCAGAGTCTTCGGCAATTGCCCTGATGGAGAAGGTGACCATGCGCTACGGTGGCGATGGCGCCAGATCGCGCGATCCGGCCAAGTTCCGCAAAGATGCGGAGGTGCTGGAGGAGGCCCTGAGAGAGGACCCTAGCAACAGCCGCTACGTGTTCTACCTGGCGCAGAGCTACCGCGATGGGGGGGTCCATGATAAGGCCCTGGAGAACTACCAGAAGCGGGTGGTGCTCGGCGGATGGGAGCAGGAGGTGTTCGTTGCCATGCTGCAGGTCGCACGCCTCCAGCAGACGCTTCAGCTGGATCCGGCGGTCTGGATCGATAGCTTCTACCGCACCTACCTCTTTCGCCCCTCACGCATTGAGCCGCTCTATGACCTGGTGCGCCACCACCGCACAACGGGCGACTACTTTGCAGGTTATATGCTCGCCAAGCAGGGGCTTGTGACGGCTCCGCCCGGCGATGTCCTGTTTGTAGAGAAGTGGATCTACGACTGGGGCCTGCTGCTCGAGTACTCAATCTGCGCAGCCTGGGTTGGGGAGCACCACGAGGCTCAGGCGGCATCACACCTGCTGCTGGCCAACTCCACACTACCTCAGGATGTACGCCAGTGTGTTGAGAACAACATCCGCTGGGTGACTGCTCAGCAGGTGCAAAAACGGGGCAACTCCGCAGCCGCTGTACAGCGGCGCCGCGCTCAAGCAGGCAAACCGGTCAGCTCAGAAACCGCAATGGTTCGCTGAACTGACCGGTCCTTGGATCAGTCCTTGGATTCGCAGTTGCCTGAACTACAGCCGTTGCCTGAATTGCCTCCGTTCTCGGAGTCGCAGGCGTGGCAGCCACACCAGTTGTGCTCCCAGCGGTAGTCCCGGTCGTTGAATACTGGAATCTCGTTGCGCTGGATCGGCTGTGCAGCAATGGCCCTCAGGCTATCGTAGCAGCAGTCGCTGGTGTCGCTGCGCCGGTGCGCTGGATCCTTCTGGTTACCGAAGGGGATCCGGAAGGTGAGGAGGCCCTGCACGTTGGTGTGGAATACGTTGTCGTACAGCACCCGGGTCTCAAAGGAGATGTAGTTGAGATAATCAATCTGCAAGCGAACGCGCCCACCGTAGATGTTGTCGTTGACACACCCGCCGTTGCGGTAATAGTAGGGTCCGGCAGCTGCATAGACGATGCTGGTGGAGCAGTCGTCCCAGCACTTCAGTGGTACGCCAAGCTCTGCATCCGCGCCTGAACAGCACTTCTGCCGTGGGCGGCAGGAGGCTTCCCAGCCACCTGGATACCGGTAGTCCTGCTTGTGGCCGTGCCAGACCGAGCGGTTGAGCGGAAAGTATCCGTTCACGCGCAGGTCCATCCCACAGCTGAGCCACTCAGCGCCCACACCACCGCGATTGAAGTCCCGGTGCTCATTGCGCCAGTCGTAGAAGACGTTGACGCCCCAGACCGAATCTCCGCCGATCCAGCGCAGGCCAGCGCCCGCATTGGCAGCAAGCTTGCCCTCATTAAAGGCGTGGAGACGGCCATCGATCAGGGGAAAGAGGCAGGGGGAGCCGGAAAGGGTCGGCGTGAAGAAGAGGCCAAATGTTGAGTAGCCGTCGTCAAATCCAACGCCCTGAGCCTCGAGGTGGCCCACATAGACGCTCATGTTGGGTTCATTACCTGTACAGCACCACCAGGGGTCTGTGCTGGAGTCCCATCGCCGCGCGTTGGCTGTGGCCCACCCATCATCCATGCCCTCGGAGCTGTCTTCAGCGGGTAGCAGCTCAGCTTGACGCTCCTGCTGTACTTGAGAGCGTCTCTCCTGACGCTCCTGACGTACTTGAGAGCGCCTCTCTTGACGCTGTTCAGCTTGAGTCGAGGCGGGCTCGCTCACAGCTGCTTGGGCCACAGGAGCCTGGATCACAGCGGCCTGTGTGGTATTTCCTTGCTGCCAATCTCCTTGATTCGATCTGGGCACCCTGCCCTGACTCAGGGGGGCCGTCCCAGCGGCTTGGGATGCAGCCTCCATAGCCTTCCCGGTCATCTCATGGACCAGAGCCGCAGCATGAGCTGCTACTCTGGAGGCTGTCTCCAGCGTTGAGGCCTCCAGGACATCAGCGATCGTGGCAGGTTGGCCCGGCTTGGTCAAGGATGCGTTATTACCGGACGGCTTCTCGGGCTGGCTCTTCCAGGAGTCTCTTGATCCGTCGCCTTGCTGATTCCGGCAGCCCGGTAGCAGCACAAAACCGGCTGCTAACAGGGCGGCTCCGGCCCAGTAGGTCCACGGCCTCGACCGTGCCAACGGTTCTGAGGGCCTCTGATTACTCACTGCGGCCATCTGATGGCTATCGTGGGGCTTCTTGGGTTGTATGAGGATCATCTTCCGTCACCTTGCATTGTCAATAATTCACCATGTAACACAGATGGCAAAATTCTCCAAAAGTTTTATTTTTATTTTTCGCGATGTCCCAAAAATTTGTCGTTGAGGGCACAGCTGGTATGGTGCCCCCCATCGATGTAGATCAGGTCGAATGTTGCTTGAGGATG
>Ga0206836_10283_pt1 | contig 10810 bp, 1 predicted proteins | sample Alteio_BWOrgCont_28_FD_152871 | JGI IMG/M metagenome (GOLD analysis project Ga0206836, IMG submission 152871) | Enriched cells from forest soil in Barre Woods Harvard Forest LTER site, Petersham, Massachusetts, United States -... | ecosystem: Environmental > Terrestrial > Soil > Temperate forest >...
CCTGGGCAAACTGCAGGGTGGCGCCGGAGGTGACGACGGCGCCGGTGCCGGAGAGGCCGTTGTTGTTGGTCACCTGGGTGACGCCAGCGGTGACGGAGGTCGCGCCCGTGTAGCTGTTGCTGCCGGCCAGAATCAGGGTGCCCGTGCCGTCCCGGTCGACGTTGCCGACGTCACTTTCGATGCCGCCGTTGATCGCGACGGTTCCCGACCCGCCCACGGTCAGATTCGTATTTGCGCCGGTGCCGTTCATGATGCCGCTGCTGACGCCGGCGGTGTTCGCGATCGTCAGGGTCGTGCCGGCGTTGGCGTCGATCCGGCTGTCCGAGCCCAGGAAGATGAACCCGTTCCAGGTATTGTTGTTCGCGACATTGAGCAGGGCGCCGGTCGTCCCCACGCCCGCGCCATTGAGCGTGAGGGTCTCCAGGGGGACGGTGATGCCGCCCTGCATCTGGAGTTGGGCGCCCGACTCGACGATCGTGCCGTTGGTCGTGTCGCCGAAACCGCTGTCCCCATACTGTCCGAGCGCCCCGCCGGCCTGGATATTCAGCACTCCGTTCTGGATGTCGGTCACGCCGCTGTAGGAATTGTTGTTGTTGGTGAAGACCAGGGTGCCGTTGCCGGTCTTGACCAGGGCCGTGTCCGAGTCGGCCCCGGTCCATCCCGCGCCATTTTGCACCTCGGAATCGACCTGGAGATCGACCCCGCTGGTGGATCCGGACGAGACGCTGAAAGTGAAGGCATTGGCGCTCATCGCCACGACGCCGTTATCGATCTCGGAGGTATGGGTGTCGCCCGTCGTGACGATTCCCCCGGTCCCGACCGAGAGCTGGGTGCCGTAGGCCGAGTTGCCCTGGTTGATGGTGCCGCCCCCCAGCGTGACGGTGTTGAATCCGTCGGCGCCGTTGTTCATCAGGAACTCGCCGTCGTGGTAGATGGTCAGGTTGGTGGACGAGACCGGATTGGAATTGGTGTAGACGCCGATGAGGTCGTTCGGCGCGGGCGTGTGGGCCAGCTCGCCGGTCTGCAGGATGACGGAATCCACCGCCCCGGGGCTGGACGCATTGCCGACAAAGACGTTGTTGCTCGTGAGCACCGAGTGGTTTTCCCCCTCGTTATCCAGACCGTCGACGATCAACTTTCCCCCGGTGACATTGGTGTCGCCGGTGAACGAATTCGAGGTGAGCGAGTCCAGCGTCACGGTGCCCGCGCCGGTCTTGGTGATCCCGCCCGAGCCGGTGATCCCCGAGGCGTTCACCAGGATGTTCGTCACGTCGTAGGATTTGCTCGGATACGGCTCGTACGTGGGCGTCACCCCGGTCGCCGACGTCGTGTTGAAGGTGAGGGTGTAGCCGTTGAGATTGATCGTATTCGGGGAAGTTGTGCTGTTGGGATAGCCGACTCCCAGGTAAAGCAGGTTGGCTCCGGCGCTGATCGTGGCATTGCCGGTGAGGTCGATATTGCCCTGGTAGCTGTTGTTTCCGCTCACGTTGGACAGCGCGCCGGTGCTGCCGGTGGCGCCGGCACCGCTCAGGTACAGGGTGCCGGTCTGCCCGACCACGTTGATGCCGCCGGAAAGGCCCAGGGTGCCCCCGGAAAGGACGGTCACGGCGCCGCTCGAGGTGCCGAGGGCGGCGGCATTCGCGGCGATCAGGGCGCCGTTGCTGATCGTGGTACCGCCGCTGTAGCTGTTGGCGCCCGTGATCACGCTGGTGCCGGAGCCGGCCTGGGTGACGGTGCCACTGCCGGAGACGATCCCGGCATAGGTGTTGGCATCGCTCCGATTGTAGATCAGCGACGCATTGTCCGTCACGTTGCCGGTGATCGCGCCGCTCGTGCCGCCCGCGCCGATCTCCAGGGCGCCCAAGCTGACGGTGGTGCCGCCGGTGTAGTTATTCGCCCCGGTGAAAACGAGCGTGCCGGTCCCGTCCTGGGTGACGCCGGCCGTGCTGGTGATGATGCCCGAGAACGTCGTCGTCGTGTTGTTGGTCCCGGTGGTCAGCGAATAGACCAGGTCGACATTGCCCCCGCCGGCGAGCGAACCGATGGTGCCGGTGTGGTTCACATCCAGGTTGGCGCCCGCCGCCACCGTGACCGCGCTGGTCGTCCCGATGGCATTGACTGCGCCGGTGATCAGCGTGCCGGAATTGATATTGGTCGCACCCGTGTAGGTGTTGGCGCTGGCCAGGGTGAGCGTGCCCGAGCCGTTCTGGGTCAAGCCGCCGGTGCCGGAAATAATCCCGCCGAAGGTCGCGGAGTTGCTGAGATTGTAGGCCAGGGTGCCGCCATCCGTCACGTTGCCGGTGATCGCGCCGGAGGTGCCGCCCGCGCCGATCTGCAGGGTGCCCGAGACGATGGTGGAGCCGCCGGTGTAGGTGTTGGCCCCGGTCAGCACGAGGGTGCCGCCGCCGGTTGTGGTCAGCGCTCCGCTGCCGGAGACGATGCCCGAGAAGGTGGTGGCGTTGGAGTGATCGTAAATCAGCTGGCCGTTGTCGGTCACATTCCCCGTGATCGCGCCGGAGGTGCCGCCCGCGCCGACCGACAGGGAGCCCGAAGTGATGGTGGTGCCGCCGGTGTAGGTGTTGGCTCCCGACAGGACGAGGGTGCCGGCGCCGTTCTGGGTGAGGCCGTTGGTCCCGGAGATGATGCCCGAAAATGTCGTCGTGCTGCCATTGTTGCCGGTGGTGAGCGCGCCGCCGAGCGTGACGTTGCCGGCGCCGGCGAGGGAGCCGACGGTGCTGGTGTTGTTGATGGCCAGGGTGGCGGCGGAGGCCACCGTGACCGCGCTGGTCGTACCGATGGCATTGGTCGCGCCGGTCGCGAGCGTGCCGGAGTTGACGTTGGTCGCGCCGGTGTAGGTGTTTGCGCCGGTCAGGGTGAGCGTGTTCGAACCGGTCTGGGTCAGGCCGCCGGTGCCGGAAACGATGCCGCTGAAAGTCAGCGCATTGCTGCGATCAAACGCGAGGGTGCCGCCATCCGTCACGTTGCCCGTGATCGCGCCGGAGGTGCCGCCCGCGCCGATCTGCAGGACGCCCGAGGTGATGGTGGTGCCGCCGCTGTAGGTGTTGGCCCCGGACAGGACGAGGGTGCCGGCGCCGTTCTGGGTGAGGCCGTTGGTCCCGGAGATGATGCCCGAAAATGTCGTCGTGGTCCCGTTGTTGCCGGTGGTGAGCGCGCCGCCGAGCGTCACGCTGCCGGCGCCGGCGAGGGAGCCGATGGTGCTGGTGTTGTTGATCGCGAGGGTGCCGGTGGAGGCCACGGTGACGGCACTGGTCGTGCCGATGGCATTCGTCGCGCCGGTCGCAAGCGTGCCAGAACTGATGTTGGTCGCGCCGGTGTAGGTGTTGGCCCCGGACAGGACGAGCGTGCCCGTTTCGTTCTCGGTCACGGTGCCGGTGCCGGAAATGACACCGGCGTACGTCGAGGCGCCGCTGCGATCGAAGACCAGCGCCGCGTTGTCGATGATATTGCCCGCATCGGCGCCGACGGTGCCGCCCGCGCCGATTTGCAGGGTGCCCGAGCTGATCGTGGTCGCCTCGGTGTAGGTGTTGTTCGCCCCGTAGATCACGGTGCCGGCGCCGTTGAGGTCGACCCCGGCGCCTGAGTCGCTGTCCAGGATGACGCCATCGAATGTGATCGTATTGCTGGCGCCCTTCGCCAGGAAAAAGACGGTCGGAGTGCCGGTGAGGTCAAGCGTGCCCGTAAACGTCAGCCCGGCGCTTCCCGCTGTCGCCACACCAACTTGGATGGTCTCGGTTCCCGCATTGCCCAAGGCGAGGTTCGCGGAGATCGTCGGCGTGTAGCTCGCCGTTTGGTTGTCGATCTGCACGGTGCCGGTATTGCTGAGCCCGTTGAGGTTCAGGGTGCCGGTGCCGGCGAGCGTTTCGTCGGTGGCGCCAGAGAAGACCACCTCGCCGACCTGGACTGACCCGGTGATGTTGACGGACGAGTGGGTCACCGACGAATTGAACAAGGCTTCGCCGGTGCTCGAAGGAACTCCGCCGCTCCAATTGCCGGCCGTGGCCCAATTGGTATTGGACGCCCCGCTCCACGTGCTCTGCCCGTGCACGACCGAAAGCACGCTGGCCAGAAGTATGGCGGACAGCGCCCGGCGGCTCTGGGCAAAGCGGGTTTTCATGTTATGGGGGACTTGGGCACCGAGCGACTCTCGCGTTGACTGCGGAATCGCCACTCACCATAGAGTGGACCCTCGACCCCGTAAGTCAACGTACCGGCGCTCGGTACTATTACGTAGTAGGGGAAACACCCTAGATGACGGTGAGGCAAGCATTTTTTAAGATTGCAGGGGTTTTTGCCATCGCTGCGGCGGCGTGGTTTGTCTACCTTCCCGCGCTGAGCGGCGGGTGGCTTTGGGACGACCGGGCGGAGATTCCGGACAACGACACGCTGAGGAATGGGGCAGGCCTGCTCCGATTGTGGTTCAGGCCTCCGGGGCCTGATTACTACCCCGTCAAGGGCTCGATACAGTGGATGCTGTGGCACATCTGGGGAGGCAATCCCGTCGCGTACCACGGGGTGAACCTCGGCCTTCACGCGCTGGGGGCATTATTGTTCTGGGCCGTACTGCAAAAAATCTTCACCCGAGGAAGTACGGCCCACCCTGAGCGAAGTCGAAGGGGGGACGGGGAAGAGCCCTTCGACTCTGCTCAGGGCGATCCATGCGGCTTCGCCGCATGGATCGGAGGCATGATCTTTGCCGTCCACCCGCTCGCGGTCGAATCAGTCGCCTGGATCGCCGAGCTGAAGAACACCCTGTCGCTGCCGCTGCTGCTGCTGGCGATGATATTTTGGATGAGGTGGAGCGAGTTGCCCCCAACCCGCTCGTTCGACTCCGAAAAGGAAAAAACTCGGACTGCCTTCCCAATGGAGCGGATTCGGGGCAATCCGCTCCACCTTCAATCTCCGAATGCCAATAAGGCGCGGCCGGGTCGCCACGCCCCACCTTTGCTTTGCTATGGCTGCGCGCTTTTATTTTTCCTCGCTGCGATGCTCAGTAAAAGCTCCGTCGTGATGTTCCCGGCGGTGCTCTTGCTCCATGCCTGGTGGCGGCGCGGGCGGGTGGGGCGGAGGGATCTGGTGGCGACGGCGCCGTTTTTTGCCGTTTCGCTCGCCCTTGGGATGGTGACCTATTGGTTCCAAATCCACCGCGCCATCGGCGCCGCGGACATTCCCCTCGGTGGGGTCATGATTCGGGCTGGGCGGGCGGTGATGGGCGTGGTGTTCTATGTATGGAAGTTTTTGTTTCCGTTTAACTTAGGACCGATCTATCCCGCCTGGCCGATCGGTCCGGCGGCGGTGTGGGAGTGCCTGTCCCTGCTGCTTTTTGCCGGCGTTGTTGTTTGGATTTGGATTGGCAAACGGGGAAGCGTATCGACGGGGAAGCGGCCCCGCTTTGCGGGACCCCTTCCGGACGCGACATGGACGTCGCGTCTGCCTTCAAGGCGGCCAGCGGCAGGATCGGAAGGTAGAAGCGGCGATGCCCGACTAGGCCGCAATCTAGTTTTTGGATTAGGCGCATATGTGCTCTTCTTGCTGCCCGCGCTCGGGATCGTGTCGATGTCTTACCTGCGCCTCTCCAGCGTGGCGGATCACTTCGCTTACCTGCCCATGCTCGGACTGATCGGCTTGGCGACGGCCGGGATTGGTGAAATAGCGAACGCAATCTCGTCTGAACGTGGCACGGGCTTCCAGCCCGTGTTAGACGAGAACATGGGCTGGAAGCCCATGCTGCTTTTCTGCTGCATTGCTGCGCTGCTCGCAGCACTTGCTCTTACCGCCCGCCGCCACGCCCGCCACTTCCAAAGCGAGGAAAAGCTCTGGACCTACGCTGAGGTGGAAAACCCGGACTCTCCCCTGGCCGCCGACTACCTGGGCATTGCACTGGCCGCGGACGGGCGCCTTCCGGAAGGCATTTTCTGGTTTCAGAAGGCCATCCGCCTCGCCCCGGGTTTCGCTTCCGGACACAACGACCTTGGCCTTGCCCTGACCGAAAACGGACGCACCCTCGAGGCGATTCCCCAGTATGAGGAGGCGGTCCGCATCAAGCCGGATTTCGCCCTGGCCTGGCACAATCTCGGCCTCGCGCTCACCACCGCCGGTCGCCCGCTCGATGCCGAAAACGCCTTCCGACAGGCGTTGCGGATCCAGCCCGATTTTTCCGACGCCCATGACCACCTCGGCTTCGTTCTGATGCGCGAAAACCGCGCGCCGGAGGCCATCGCCGAATACCGGGAGGCGATTCGTATCCGGCCGGATGATGCAGAGGCCCGCAATAATCTCGGCAGCGCGCTCCTTGACGGCGGCGACGTCCCGGCGGCCATTGCGCAGTACGAGGCGGCCCTCCGCCTGAAGCCCGACTACCCGGGCGCGGAGAACAACCTTGGTTACGCCCTCGCTCAGGGCGGCCACGGCGCCGAGGCCATTGGGCATTACCAGTCCGCGCTGCGCCTGAATCCGGATTTCGCGGAGGCTGCGAACAACCTGGGCAACGCCTTTCTCACCGCGGGCCGCCTGCCGGACGCCATCGCCGAGTATCGGCGCGCTGTGCAACTCAAGCCGGATCTTGTCACCGCCCACAACAATCTCGGCGTGGCACTGCAAAAATCCGGGCAGGTGTGGGAAGCGGTCACCGCGTACGACGACGCTATCAATCTCAATCCGGGAGATGCCCGATCTCACGTAAATCTCGGTGTGGCCCTGGCGAATTTGGGTCTATATGCGAAGGCCGAGGCTCAGTTTTCCCTGGCATCGGCGATCGACCCCGGCCTATCCGAATCGTATTTCCAAATGGGAGAAGTACTTGCAAAAATTGGAAAACCGGCTGACGCGATCCTGGAGTACCAAAAGGCGCTCAAAATCAAGCCCGACTACGGCGCGGCACAGAAAAGGCTGGATCGGTTAGAAAGCGACAAAATGACGCATCGGGAGTCCTCCCGATCGTAATACTACTTAGTAGGGGATACACCCTAGATTTTTATTGACGCGATACAAATTCGGGCTTCACCTGTGCTCCGATTAACCGATACCAGCACATCGACCCCATCTGTATCCAGTGAAAACACACGCTTTCCGTCTCCTTTTTTCCGTGGTTTTGTCGCTTGCGGTCGGCCGCTTGGCCCATGCCCAGACCACCGATCCGGTGACGTACAGCCCGAGCGTCACGTCAATTCAGGGCAATTCGCTGGATCCCTTCACGTCCAGTAACCAGACACTCGTCATTACGCCGCCGAATATTTCGCAGGGCACTTACCAGATCACGCTGACGGTCTCCACCACCAACCCCACAACGGGAATATCGATTCTGCCCGGCAGCGTACCGAACGCCACCGCGTTGGGATTCTTTTTCATTACCGGCACCGGCGTCACCCAGGTTTCGCCGTCCCAGTACACGGTCAATTACACTTACGACGGTTCGACACCGTTGGGCGTCAGCTTTCACATGAAGGTGCCGCTCGGCAGTTACGCCGGCAATTACGGATATTTCATCCAGGCGACCGGCTGGCCGGCCACGGACGTCCAGGGTATTCCGATCTCCACGGGATTTGCCCAAATCAACGACACCGTCAAACCGGCGCCGCCTACGATTGCCGTTGGATCCCCGGCTAACGGGGCGACATTCACGATTTCATCCGGCGGTGGCAGCACTTACGCGGTTCCCTATGAAATCACCGGCGCGGCCCTTGCCACCGGGACCTCCGGGGCGACGATCGCGACGGCGAGTGCGACGCTTTACGTCGGCACGCCCACCTACGTCAACGGCATGCCGACCGGAACCACCGTCGCGGGCTTCTCGCCGACGTTCTATAACATCGGCACCTTCAACACGACGACCAACATTGGCACGGGCGGCACCATGGCGACGGTTTCTCTTCCGCCGGGCACTTATACCCTCACTGCTTCCGACACGAACAGCGTCGGCGGCACCGGCAATACGACCTCCGCCACCCAGGTGACGTTCACGATCAACGGCCCGACGCTCCCGACGATCGTCATCAACACTCCTGGCAATGGGTCGGTCTTTGCCGCGAGCAGCAATAGCGGGACCGCCTCCGTTTCCTATTCAATCACCGGCGGCACCACCTCCGGACTGATCTCGCTCGCCTCGGCGGCGATGGTGCAAAACACCTCATCGACCACGTCGGTCCCGGTCGTGGGTTTTGGCGGCACCTTCATCGGGCTGCTCAGCTCGAGCATCACGGATGCCGGCTCGATCAATCTCCAGCCGGGCAGTTATACGATCACCGCGACGGATTCGAGCATCGCCCTATTAAGCGGGCCACTGGTTGGATCGGCCACCGCTACCCCCGTGACCTTTACCGTCATCGCGGCTCCCACGATTGCCATCACCGGCCTCCAAAGCGTCTATGAGATCGGTGCCGGCGGCACCGCCAATGTTTCCTATACCATTTCGGGCAACACTCCAACCCAGACGACCTTCACGTCCGGTTCCTCGGCCACGGCTGCGATGACCTCCTCCACGGGCGGTTCCACCACGAGCTTCACTCCTTCCTTCTCCGTAACGACTGGCGCCAACGGCGCCTCCACGGCCATCGGTGCGACGGGCAGCGCCACGCTCGCTCCGGGCACCTATACGATCAATGCCACGGACACCAACAACCTCGGCGGGACTGGCTCGGCCACCCCGGTCACTTTCACCGTCGTCGGCCTGCCCACGATTGGGATCACGGGTCCGACGCCCAACCAGGTGTTTGGGGTGGGCGCGAACGGCACGGCCACGGTTCCCTACGTCATCTCGGGCTCCACTGCCACGGGGACGTCCTTTGCTTCGGGTTCTTCGGCCACGGCGACGATGACCTCGACCACGGGCGGCTCCACCACGAGCTTCACTCCCTCCTTCTCCGTCTCAAATGGCGGCAATGGCACCTCCACGGTCATCGGCGCGACGGGCAACGCCACGCTCGCCCCCGGCACCTATACGATCAACGCCACGGACGCCAATAACCTCGGCGGGACCGGTTCGGCCACTGCGGTCACTTTTACCGTGGTTGGCGGCCCGTCGATCCAGATCACCGGCCCTACGCCGAACCAAACCTTCTCTGCGGGCCCCAGCGGCACCGCGTCGGTGCCCTACACGATCACCGGCAGCACTCCGAGCGGCACCTTGTTGGCGAGCGCTTCGGCAGTCCTGGCTCAAAACGGCACCCCGATTTCCACTTTCCTGCCGAGTTTCTCGGGGCTGCCTCCCACCGCGGGCACGAGCACAAGCACGCCGACCGGCGCCTCGCTCAATCTGCCTCCGGGCACCTACACCCTGAACGCGACCGACACCGACAACTTTGGCGCCACGGGCTCCGCCACCCAGGTGACCTTTACCGTGATCGCCGCTCCGACGATTACGATCAACAGCCCCCAAAACCAGCAGACCTTTTCTGTGAGCGCGACGACGGGCACGGCGGCGGTGCAGTGGTCGATCACCGGCAGCACCCTGTCGCCCAGCCTGCTTTCCTCCGCGCAGGCGGCCATGACCACCAACAACACGGCGGTGGCCGGTTTTTCTCCGAGCTTTCCCGGGGTTTCCGGGACTCCCTCGGTCGCGACCTCGACCGTCACGGGGACGACCAATTTGGGTCCAGGCACCTATGTAATTACGGCATCCGACACCAATAACGAGGGTGGCAGCGCAAATGCCAGCCAAGTCACGTTCACGGTGGTCGGTCCCCCCACCATCACCATTACCTCTCCCAGCAACGGCCAGACAATCTACATTCCCGCGGGCAGCTCGTCGGCCACCGTCACTTACGCGATCACCGGCTCCACCGTCTCCAACACATACTTCCCCAACGCTTCGTCCGCCACTGCCACTCTCTCCCTCGCGGCTGGCAGCACGGGCTCGCTCACCGGCGTCACGCAGCCGAGCTTCACCGGTTACGGCGCGACCAGCGGGAGCGTCAACTCCGGCGGCACTTTCAATCTCACGGCCGGCACCTACACGATCAACGCCAGCGACACCAATAGTGCCGGTGGGACAGCCTCGGCCGCCACCACCTTCACCGTCGCCTCGGCCGCCACGCCCACGATCACGATCAGCTCCCCGAGCAATGGTCAGACGATCACGATTCCCTCCAGCAGCACGACCGCGGCCGTGACGTACACGATCAACGGCACTACCCCTTCCGGGACGACCTTCCCCACGGCCTCGTCCGGCTCGGCCACGCTGGCCGTCGCCGCCGGCAGCGCGAGCACCGGATCCGTCGCGGGCGTCGCCCAGCCCACCTTTACCGGCTTTGGCTCAACCAGCGTGGCGATCGGTTCCACTGCCACCGTGAATCTGCCCGCGGGCACGTACACGCTCAGCGCCTCCGACGTGAACAACACCGGCGGAGCGGCCTCGGCCGGTCCCGTCACCTTCACCATTGTTCAGACTGTGGCGCCCGCCATCGTGATCAATGCCCCGGCCAACGGTGCCACGGTCGCGATCCCGTCCGGCAGCACCACTGCCGCCGTCACCTACACGATCAACGGCACCACGCCCTCCGGCACGACGTTTGCCGGCGCCTCCTCCGCCACGGCGACTCTGACCTCCTCCACGGGTGGCTCCACGGGCGGCTTTGCCCCGACCTACGTCGTTTCCACGTCCGCCACCGGCATCAGCACGACCGGGACGATCAATCTGCCCGCCGGCACCTATACGATCAACGCCACCGACACCAATAACACCGGCGGCACGGCCAGCGCGGTGCCCGTCACCTTCACCGTTTCCGGTGGCGCCTGCTCGGCCCCGACCGTCACCACCACCGGCAGCTTCTGTGGCAACACCTATTCCTGCCAGGGC
>Ga0206836_10284_pt1 | contig 10788 bp, 8 predicted proteins | sample Alteio_BWOrgCont_28_FD_152871 | JGI IMG/M metagenome (GOLD analysis project Ga0206836, IMG submission 152871) | Enriched cells from forest soil in Barre Woods Harvard Forest LTER site, Petersham, Massachusetts, United States -... | ecosystem: Environmental > Terrestrial > Soil > Temperate forest >...
GGCCGGGGGAACCTTGGTCAGCACGACACACGCAAAGGACTGGAGGTCCACGTCACGCTTGGCGGCTTGGATATTCTGCGCGAGCGCCCCAAGCGCAGCGGCAGCCTCAGCGGGAGTTTGAGCCTCAGCGGCATCCTTATCCGCGGCGGCAGCCTGTTTCGTCTTAGCATCAGCATCGGCAGTAACAAAAGCACGCAGAGCGGCCGCCGCTGCCTGTTGGTCTTCTGAAGCATGCGCCGTGGAAACGTGCACCAAAGCAACTATCAATGATGATGCAAAAATCAGAGGAATATGCGCCGCATATCGCATCAGGAGTGTCTCCTCGTGGCATGCGATGACTCTCGCAGGGATGTGGATAAACCGGAGCCTGAGGCTTCTTCGTTTGACGAATAATTCGAGTGGGGAAAGGTAGGTAACTCCGCAGGAGTCTAGCAGGCTACTATTTCGATGTCAACGAAAGGTCTGGTCTGTTGCCCGTTGCTCGCCGAATAAGCACCTGAGTGCAAGTCGGGTGACCGAGAGGGAACCCTTAGCCGGCGGGAACAGGCCAATGCGTTCATCCAACGTGGGTTATCCCCGCGACGAACGGATCTGTCCTGAAACGCCGATGTGGCCGGGAGGAATTCTGATTTCACGCATTATCGCCAACGCGCGGTGGGCTGTCGCCAGTTGAGATCCTCTAAGCCCCGTTATCAGGGCTTCAGTAGGCCTACTTGTAGGCGAAGATTTGCATCTTCCAGTCACGATGGTAAGCTTCCGGGGTATGGCATTACGTAAGACAGCAGAAGTCCTGAAGCGGGGCGGCGACCAGTTGAAGGTCGGCCCGGAATCCGTGACGTTCGGCCGGAATATCCTCGGCCAAGATGGGACGGTCTATGAGCTCCAACCCCGCTTTTTCGTGAACGACCCATGGGAGCTTATGGCGGAGGCGATTGCCCGCGCCGTTCCTCCCGGCAAAGTGCGGGATGTGGCGCAATCCTGTCGATTACAAGCCGAGGACTATTTCAGGGCGGCAACGAGTGGCAGGGAGCAGGCCGTAAGGCCGGTCCTTCTGTATTACGCCTTTCTCAACCTTTCGAAGGCGTTCGGGGTAGCAAAGGGTAATGTTTCATTCGCGGGCAAGGCCTTCCACGGCGTCTCATGCGATTCAAAGCCCAAGACTATCCCGGCCTCCGTTATCAAATTCCCCACGGGTAGGGGAACGCAGGTCTTTCCAGAAATGCTTGAACTCCTCAAGGGGAACAGGGCGCTGCTCAGTGCGGACCTGAGACTTGGGCATCTGCTCCCTCAGATTCTCCCGGGCCACAGGCTATGGTGCTATGCCACAGGGCGGGCGGAACGCTTCCTGACCGTTGAAAGGTTCGAGGTCATACACGCACCTGCGAATAAAGAGGTATGGCTGAACCTGTATCTCAACAAGGCCGATCTTGACCGCCTTAATCTGTCGCCAAACAAGGTCGTCTCGCAAGCGGACATCTCAGGCTTTGAATATGCCGGTTGTACGCCCGGGGCCGTCGAATTCCAGCAGCGCGTACCCGATATCTATGCGACTGAGCCGGGCGAAGCCCTGGCGCTCATAGTCGAAAGGAACCGCAACAAAATCTGGGAGACGGTGAAGACGGCTTCCCCATATCGCAAGCCGTACATCTATTGCTGCCCTCCATCCGAGCGAGTGTCACGCCTACCACAAATGTTGTCCATCTACCTTCTGATGTTCTTCCTCGGATGGGTGACCCGCTATTCCCCCGGCGACTTCAACGATTTGCTCGATTCGAGGTACGGCCCCTTCTTCGATACCTTTGTGTCGGAATCTCCGATGCAGTTTCTCTACCTCATGGCGTCCGATCTCCTTGGGCGAGAGGTCAGTAAACCGGCAATCATCTGATGACACACTTTAGTTGACTTCGCTGTCAGCGCTCCGAACTATGGATGGCGCAAATCATCAATGCACTCTTCGAGGCAGAATTGCAATGGTAAGTCAGCCAATGTCTGAGGATACCGATTTGAGAAACCGGTTCAGCGCTCGCAACCAACTGACCCATCAAATTGTTGCGAAATTTGATCTGAATCGCCTGTTCGAAAGGTCCTACAACAATTCGGCACAAATGGCGGAAAATCGAGCGAGACGTGCCATTCGACTTCCTGTCGCCAAGGGTGAAAGCGCCCACAGTCGCTGTAGGGATTTTTGTAGGGACACTCCTTCAAAATGGTGGGTATTTCTGGGTAGTCCCTACACTCCGCCTCGTCGAATCGATTGTTGTAACGGCATAGAAACAAGCAAGATAGGGCAATATTGAGCACTGACGAGCAAGGCAGGATTCTAGCTGTTAACCGAAGGGTTGTAGGTTCGAGTCCTACCTGAGGAGCCAATAAATCAAACACTTGCAAGACATCCGGAACCCGAAACCCCCAAGAAATAGCCATGGGTGATGGACTTTGGGCCGTAGCCATTTCAACGCACAGGTAGTGACAGGTAATGCAGGTCGCACCCTGTCTCACCTCCTGTGGCAAGATGCTCCTCCCGCTCCTCAATCTCACTCTTTTTTGCATCAAGTGATAGGTGTCCGCTGCGAACTGCCTGACACTACCTAGCCGGGGGGAACATCTTCCAAGATACGCTGCGGCACGGGGGGCAGTCTTTGGACGGTGTACGAGTTGCAGCACGGGATCTTGACGGTGCTAAATTTCGGCGGAGGCATACCATCGTCCAATAGATTAATCTCCGCGTTTCTGGCTTAATAGCAGTAGATGCGCGGATCGCGGTTTCAGGATGATCCTCGGAGGTAATTTTCTCCGTGTGATTGGAGAGGTCACGGGTAAATAGTCAGATGATGAATATTCGAATCAAGCGGGCTTACGAAGAGCCGGACAGGGAGGACGGAACGCGGATCCTCGTGGATCGGCTTTGGCCGCGGGGCCTCACGAAGGAGAAGGCGAGGATCGATCTTTGGTTAAAGGACGTGGCGCCAAGCACGGAACTTCGAAAGTGGTTTGCCCACGATCCAGCCAAGTGGGCGGAGTTTCGGTCGCGCTACCAGGAGGAACTCAGGAGGAACGAAGAACAGGTCTCGATCTTAAGAAAAGAGGCGGCCAAAGGCACGGTTACGTTGGTCTATGGCGCTAGAGATCAGCAGCACAATGAAGCCGTGATCCTGCAGAGACTCCTCACCGCGAAATGAACTTGCTTTTCACGCGCATGTGCGAACGTCTCCATCGATCTGTCGCAACCGTCATTTCGTGAATCCCCACCTGCCTTAGGAAGTTGATGCGGAGCGCAGCTCACGACCGCCTTCACTTATTGAGCACGGAGGGCCGCCGCTTCGAATAGCTCTCGAAAGGCGTCTGTCAATTTGCCGATGGTGAATGCGCGGTTCAGGCCGCTCGGATTGGGTAACACCCAGATCGCAGATCCGCCGAGTGTGGTTGGCTGCAATCCCCACGAAAGGTCGCGCTGGTTCAGAAACACCGCACACGCCGGCTTCCCCAGGAACGCCAAGTACCTGGGCCTGTACTTCGCGATTTTGCGTTCGAAAACAGGACGGGCAGCGATGTAGTCGGCTCGACGGAGGTCTGTTGCGCTGACCGTCGGCCGAGCAACCGCAGAGGTAATTCCACAACCATAGTCGAGCAAGAGGCGTGCCTCCTCCGGTTCAAATCGCCTGGAAGTAAAGCCCGCGAGATGAAGCACGCGCCAAAAGCGGTTACTTCGATTCGCGAAGTGGAGTCCGACTGCAGCCGACCGCATTCCAGGATTGATTCCACAGAAGACTACGTTCAGGGAAGTCGAAATTATGTCGGTCAGGCCCATTGAATGCGACTGTAGATTAGAAGACATTGCTTGAGAACATTATAAATTCAGCGTTGGGATTCATATCATTCCTCCATTACAAGCGGACTGTTCGGCTTGGCGTGAGAGCGAAAATGGGTTGACCATTTCTACCTCGGTCATTCTTTGAGTAGTCTCTTGGGGCCGCTTATGTGTTTATTACCACGTTCGTAAAAGCGTAACAAACGGTCAGCTGCCTGAGTCAAGCCGATTCGCACGCTTTTGCCGATCGGACCAGTTCTGCGTGTCGTCTCAGCCAACCAAAGCGAAGAGCTTGCACTGCATATATCCGCTCCATCTTGTCGGAGGTCAACCTTCAATGCCTTAGTCAATCGCCCCGGCCCCTTTCCTAGATCGTCCAATTGTTTCTTTGTACCCGTGCTGTCCATAAGTTCGATACCGTCGAGAGGCTCAATAGCCCGCAACAAAACTCCTGCACCAACTCCAGCCTTCTCGCTTGACACATTCAATAAGAACGACGCGCCATAGGCGACATAGACATATGCGTGTCCTCGTTCAAGGAAAAGGGAGACATTGCGTGGTGTCCTACCCCGGAAAGCATGTCCAGCTGGGTCACCAACGGGATAGGCTTCAGTTTCGACAATGCGTCCGCTTAGCCTGCCGTTCGCGGTGTCATGAACGATAACCTTGCCTACCAAATAACGCGCTAGTTCCACAGTGTCGACAGGAAGGTTTGCACGCAAAAGGAGTCGAAGGTTCCGATCAGTATCGAATCGCGCCGGCAACTTTGATGGAGAAGGCATTGATCAACTCGACTGACCGGACGCGATGCTCAGCAGCGCGATCCAGTTACGTTGGACTACATCGTGCAATTAAGCCAGAGGTCTGGCGATGAATCAATTGGACAAAAGTACCGATCGATACTTTGGCATCAGTTGGAGCCATCACGATCTCTGAGATTGACAGCTAATTCCCCAAGCTCTCCTGGCGCCTTTCGGTAGACAATTGCGGCAAGTGATTTCGCCGATAATGCGTGTCCAGTCCTAACCCCTCTGCGCCGGACGCCAGGGGTGCTGTCAACCGCTTTGGCCGCCGGTGCTCGTTTCGTCTATCTTCGACACACGATATAATTTCGCATCGCTTGAATCGGTACGTTCGAGGCGAGTGGGCCCGTAGGTTTCCCCTGAATTCTCCTGAGAGCCATATTCCTGATCCGTTGGTCCCGCGCTCTTTCATCGATCGCCTTCCAACGCCAGCCTGATCCGGCTTGCCGGGTGGCTCCCTTGATTCATCGACCATGGGCCGCAGAGCTTTTCCGCGTTGCCGCCCGGCTGGAGGATCTGGAGATGGAGCCTAGCAAAAGGGAGTTGTTGGAGTCAGTGTTTGCCGGTGACAGTGAGATGGCCACGCGTATGCGCGCGCTCGACTGGTCGGCTACGCCGATGGGCCCCGTGGAACAATGGCCGCAAGCCCTGCGAACGAGCTTACGAATTGTGCTGGACAACGCACGCGCATTGGAACAGGAGCGCCAGCCAGAAATCGAAAAACTGCGCGCCAGCGAAGAACGGTTGGCAGAGACGAGCCGTCTTTACCGTGAGCTGCAGCAGTCCGACGCAGAATTACAATTGCAAGCTGCGCTACTGCAGCAGCTTCCTGTCTCCGCCTGGACGCTCAAGCCCGATGGGACACCTGATTTCGTGAATCGGGTCTGGCTTGAGTTCGCAGGTCAGACCCTTGACTTCGTCCGGTCGCATCCCGAGGCCTGGATGACCGCGGTCCACCCCGAGGATCGCGGAGCAGCTTCGAAGACCTTTTGGGACGGAGTGCATACGGGACAGGGCTTCGCGGTGGAAGCACGCTCTCTTCGTGCAAGGGACGGGACCTATCGGTGGCACCTCATTCAAGCCGTGGTCTTGCGCGATGCAGAGGGTGGAGTCCTCAAATTTGTCGGTACGTCCACCGACATCGACGATCAGAAGCGCGCCGGGGAAGCGCTGCGGGCGAGTGAGATTAGCCTTCGACAAACTCTCGACACAATTCCCGGGCTTGTGTCGAAAGCTGATTCGAACGGGATGATTGAACTTGCCAATCGACAACTCCTGACGTACTTCGGAAAGACAACCGAAGAAATGAACTCCTGGTCATCCGGCAATGTGGTCCATCCGGATGATCTCCCGCGGGTGACAGCTGAAATCACACATTCCTTCAAGACTGGTACGCCCTTCGACAGCGAACTCCGTTATCGCCGAGCCGACGGGGTCCATCGCTGGTTCCAGGCACGCAGCCTTCCCTATCGCGGTGCAGACGGCGAAGTAGCGGGCTGGTATTTTCTACTGACCGATATCGAAGACCGGAAGCGAGCCGAGGAAGCGTTTCGCGAACGCGAGTATGAAGCTCGCTTGATCGTGGACAGCATTCCCGGCCTGATTGCAGTTTTAGACACGAGCGGCGAGGTTGAGCGGGTCAACCAGCCGCTTTTGGACTACCTCGGAAGGTCGCTGGAAGAGTTGCGGCAATGGGCCGTAGACGACACCATTCACCCGGACGATCGCGCTGGGTACCTTCAGGCTTTTGGGCGAGCTTTCGCCGCAGGAGATCCAGCTGAATACGAGGCAGTACGAATTCGTCGTTTCGATGGCGTCTACCGATGGTTAAACATGCGCGGGCTTCCTCTTCGTGACCGGCAGGGGCACATCGTCCGATGGTACTTCCTCTTAACAGAAGTTGACGATAGAAAGCGTGCCGAGGAAGCGTTACGTCAGGCGCAGGCCGATCTCGCGCGCATTAGCCGAGTGACAACCATGGGAGAGTTAACGGCATCCCTGGCTCATGAAATCAGTCAACCGATCACTGGCGCCATGACCAATGCCAACGTGGGCCTCCGTAAGCTCGCGGGCGATAATCCCAATCTCGATGAGGTGCGCGGGGCTTTTGCGAAAATTGTAAGAGACGCACAACGTGCCACCGAGATTGTCAGCCGGATACGGTCACAATTCGAGAAGGGTGCCCCGATTCAAGAAAGTCTTGATGTGAACGAGATTATTCCAGAAACCGTCGCTCTCCTGCGCGACCAGGCAGTGCGACACAACATAGTAGTTCGGACGGAACTGGCAGCCGATCTACCTCCGATCGTCGGAGATCGTGTGCAATTGCAACAGGTCGCGATGAATCTAATCGTCAACAGCATCGAAGCGATGAAGGACGTTGACGGAACACGAGAGTTGGTCGTCCAGTCGCGGCGGGCAGAAAACGAGCAGATTCTTGTTTCTTTCAGTGATACCGGTGTAGGGCTCCCGCCGCAGTTCGCTGAGCAGATATTCGATCCGTTCTTTACGACAAAACCCCACGGTACTGGCATGGGGCTTCGCATCAGCCGTTCAATCATTGAGTCGCATGGTGGGCGCCTGTGGGCGGTCGGCGCACCTGAGCGCGGCGCAACTTTTCACTTGAAGCTGCCCGCAGCGATTCCAAGCCATTGATAACTCCAATCTGGATTTGCAACTAAGGATCACGATTTCTTGATTGCCATGAACTCGGAGTCGATTTGTCCTGCGGCGATTAAATTGCCGATCCGTATGGCCGGTCATCGCCAGACCGACGGTCAGCAGTGATAGCTGAAGCCGCATGAGTTTGTTTGACCGATACCAAAGTATTCGCCAATACCATCGTCCAATAGACTCTCCACTTTATGTCGGGCTTAATCGAAGTGGTACAGTGGGTGTCGATACGGCCAATGCGGATAGCAAACTGCAACGTAACTCTTATCAAACGGAGGGTAGTCGAGCGATGAATCAACCTGTACGTCACGACCGAAAAGAACTTCTTGAGAGTCTCGTCGCCGGTAAGCTGCCTCGAAATCTAAGCTGGGGCTCAGTGATTGATTTGATTGGGCATATCGGCGAGGTACAGCCGCACGGAAACGACGAGTTTATATTCGCTGTCGGCTCACAAAGAGGTTTCTTCAGGCGCCCAAGCGAGCATAATCTCGCGGTGGAGGAGATATCTCGGCTACGCAGGTTTTTGAAAGAAGCTGGCGCCCTGGCGACGCCCGCCAATCTCTCCCAAATCGGGCGAATGGCCGTGGTCATCGATCATCATGTTGCCCACATCTATCACAATCTGGGCGACAGACGGCCTCAAGGCGAAGTCACTGTGAAACCCTATGACCCCTTTGGCTTCCAACATCATTTGATCCACCGTAAGGAAGCTCACTATAGAGGTGATCGCGTTCCCGAGGAAGGCTCGTACTACGAGGAGATCGCCGCGGACCTTGTACACGCCGAAGCGATTATCCTCATCGGACATGGGACGGGAAAAAGCAGCGCGGTCGGGTTCCTAACGGAGTATCTCAAAGCCCATCGTCCGGAGGAATTTCGGCGAATTGTCGCGACCGAGACTGTAGATCTCTCCGCTTTGACGGAGCCGCAGATCGAGGAGATCGCGAAGAGGCATATTGGGGCCGCCATCAATTCCGCTTGAAGATGACCCGTGTCTCCCCCCGGGGCTGACCCACCCGCTTTCGGATTTGCGTATCAACCCAGGTCAACCGCTTAATACCAAGGGATCGATCAATAGCTTCGTTCCGTTGATCCGCCTACCTTGTTTTGGCTTAATCGAATCCGTGTGGTGGAACCCAAAGGATTTCTTGCGTAAAGCGTGACTATAGGAACGATGAACCAGCCGAATTGGAGGATGTTATGGCTACTCACCAACATCAAGAGCCTGCCGCTCAGGCGCTTGTAGAAGTCATCGCGCCGTCCACGAGGCGCTCGAAGAGGGCATCGACTGGGAGAGTTCGGGATGAACAATGGGAGCGGAGGATAGAGAAAGACTGGCAGGGGCACTTAGAGACTCTGCAGCAGTGTGTCCGCGAACTTCTCATCAAGAATCAGCACATACGGATGGAACTGATGGAAACGGACAAGCCAAGTCAGCAGTGGCGCCAAGATGCCTGAAATATACAAGATTGTCTAAGCGCTTCTCCCACTTCAGAAATCAAAAACCGAGGGAGAGTCCTCGACTTTTACTAAAAAGGAGAAGAGCAGCTCGGCTAAGGAAGCAGCCCGATGCGTCGAGAACGGCGTGCGAATCGGAGGGGAAGTCGGCACCACCGTACTAAGCAACAAGCACGATCATTGTGTGGCCAGTGTGGTGAGTCTGAAGTTCGTCGAAGAACAACCGCAGATTCTTCAACCCACCACCCCCGAACTGAAAGACGCTTGGGGCCCGTTCGCTCAGAATGACAGCAGGTTTTGTGTGGCGTATTTCAGATTCAGGACGCTAGAACAGGATCGAACGAACAGAGAGGAAAACTACCCTTGCCGTTCAAGCTTTTCGCCGCGCAGGGGATGGAAAATGAAAATGTAGCTCCCGAGCCATCGTTGGATGTGGCCCACAAGCGGCCGCTATGATTCTCGATAATCGAGCGGCTGACGGACAAGCCCATTCCCATTCCGTCACTCTTGGTCGTGTAGAAGGCGTCGAATAGCCTCTCCTTTTCCTGCTCGGTGATGCCTACGCCCGTATCCTCCACCGTGAGGCGCACACAATCGCCTTCGCCTCTGCCAGTTTTAATGACCAACACTCTCGGACGATCGTCGACGGCGCTCATCGCGTCTGACGCATTCCGGATCAGATTGAGGATGACCTGCTGAAGCTGAACGCGGTCACCCGTAACAGGCCGGAGGTCGTGGGCAAGCTGCTGCCGCAGGATCACCCGGTTTCTCTGAAGGTCATCCGAACAAAGAGCAACGACTTCACGCGCAGCCTCATTCAGGTCAACCGGTTCAGCAGTTGACTCTCTCTTGCTGAAGAGAGCACGCAATCGCGCGACCACCTCGGATGCCCGGTTGCCATCGCGAATCGCGCGCCGCGCCGCTTCGCGGGCACAGTCGATATTTGGAGGATCTGCGGATAGCGCCCGCAGGCAAGTGTTGGCGTTGGTGACGATTCCTGCAAGCGGTTGGTTGACTTCGTGTGCAATGGACGCAGTCAAGGCTCCGAGGCTCGTGACCCTTGCCATGTGGGCGAGTTCTGATCGGAGTTTGCCGAGAGCCTCCTCGGAGAGCCGGCGCTCGGTCACGTCTTGAATCGCTCCTATGTACTCCAGGTGGCCATCCTGGTGACTGGTCGCGTGGGAACTCGCGTGCACGTACTTAACGATGCCGTTTGCCATGCGCAGGCGAATCTCGAAATCATGGTTGTCCCCGCTAGTCCGTGCCTGGTTCATTTTTTCAGACAGCATGGAAATATCGTCGGGGTGAATTCGGACACCAATGCGGTCGAACGTCACGGGCGCATTAGGCTCAAATTCGAAGATGCGGCGGGCCTCGTCTGAAAACACAACTTCGTCTGCATCCAAACGCCAGGAAAAAGTTCCGGTCAAGCTGAGACGTTGACCTTTTGCGAGAAAAGCCTCTTTGCGCTGCAACTGTTCCTCAGCGCGTTTCTGGTCGTCGATGTCGGTGGTCGTACCGACAAATTTGAGGACTTCTCCATCTGCATCGCGCAAAGGTACGGCTTGCTGGAGATGCCAGCGATACGTCCAGTCTTTAGCGCGGAGTGACCTGGTTTCGATCGCGAAACCCTGTCCTGAGCGCACTCCTTCCCAAAAGGCCTTCGACGCTCTTTCGCGATCCTCGGGGTGGACCACCGTCATCCACGCCTCGGGATGCGACCGTACGAAATCGAGGGTTTGACCGGAGAATTCAAGCCAGACCCGATTCACGAAATCCGGTGTCCCATCAGGCTTGAGCGTCCAGGCGGATACAGGAAGATGCTGCAGTAGCCCAGCCTGGAGTTGCAGCTCTTCGTTGGCTTCGGCAAGCTCCCTTGTGCGTTCCGCGACCCGTCGCTCGACTTCATCTGCAAACCGCTCTCGCTCATTCTGGTGCTGCACCTGCTCGAACTCGATTGCTAACTGATTCGCATCTCCTCCAAACTCCAGGCTCACGTTCTCGACGTAGTCATCCAGACGCTTACCCTTGCTTTCATCGCACTGG
>Ga0206836_10136_pt3 | contig 10471 bp, 8 predicted proteins | sample Alteio_BWOrgCont_28_FD_152871 | JGI IMG/M metagenome (GOLD analysis project Ga0206836, IMG submission 152871) | Enriched cells from forest soil in Barre Woods Harvard Forest LTER site, Petersham, Massachusetts, United States -... | ecosystem: Environmental > Terrestrial > Soil > Temperate forest >...
GTTGGAAGGTGTGCGTCAAGCAGATGGCAAAAGAAGGATGACGACCTTTAGACTGGATTTTTCGACCTGCATTTTTTGTGGATATTGCGTTGAGGCCTGCGGCTTTGATGCTTTGACCTTTATTTCAGAAGAGTACGAAAATGCCGTTTACAAACGAGGCAGCTTATTGCAAGACGAGCACGCGATGAAGTGGGTTAAGCCGGCTCAACCAGTTACTCAAGAAATACAGAAAAATGAAGCGGTAACACCAGCCGCTGTGGGAGCGTAATGATGGAAAATCTGATTTTTTACATCATTGCCGGAGTTACGGTGGCCTCCGCTCTTTTGGCTTTGACGGTTCGCAATTTGTTTCATTGCGCCCTTTTTTTAGCGATGGCCATGTTTGGTGTTTCGGGGGTTTTTATTTATTTGAATTCTGATTTTTTGGCGAGTGTTCAAGTTTTAATTTATGTGGGTGCGGTTACGGTCATCATTATCTTTGGCATTAGTCTTACGAGAAACATGATGGATGACCGAGCGAAGGCTATGAATAATCAACTTTTGTTTTCGATTCTTACGGCAATTGTTTTAAGTGTCATCATTATTATGGCTATTCAAGAATCACCGTTTTTGGGATCGGAACATCCCATGTCGGTTATGCTCGGATCAGTTTCGGGTGATGTTGCTCAACCGGTAGTTCAAACTGTTGCTAACGCAGACCATCCCTTTCATGGTGGTGTTTCTTATTTAGCGGGCGCTCTTCTTAAACCTGAAAATGGTTTTGCTTTTGCTTTTGAGTTTGTTTCGATTCTCTTGTTGTCGGCTTTAGTGGGGGCCATCGTGATTGCTCGAAAGGATCCATCGTGAACAATATTCCTTTAGTTCATTTTCTTTACTTGGCAGCTATTTTATTTGGTATCGGTATGTTTGGGGTTTTGGCGCGTAAAAACGCCATATCGGTTTTAATGGGAATTGAGCTAATGCTGAACGCGGTTAATATTAATTATTTGGCTTTCGCTCGTTATTGGAACTGGAGCAGTCTAACAGGCCCAGTTTTTGTTATTTTTGTTATCACCATTGCGGCAGCTGAGGCGGCCGTGGCCTTGGCTATCATTATCTCAATCTATCGGCATCTTAAGACGGCAAACGTGGATGAGGCTCATTATTTGCGTGGATAAATTGATTTAACTGTTTTTCGTTCAGTTTTTAATTATGCGGATGAGAGGGAAGGAATGATTCAATATTCTTGGTTAATACCGGCGATGCCAGCATTGGCCTATGTGTTAATTACACTTTTTACAAAACGCTCAAGATCTTTATCGGCAGGGATATCAGTTCTGACAATGTTTTCGTGTTTTGTTCTTTCTGTTGGAACTTTACTCGACCTCTTAAAACTGGATCCGGCTAGCCGAAGTGTTTCTGCTTGTCACGCAACTTGGCTTCAAATTGCGCCATGGCAAGCCAATGTAGGTGTTTTGATTGATCCGCTGAGCGTGAATATGCTTTTAGTTGTTACTTTTATCTCTCTTTTGGTTCAGATCTATTCTCTTGGTTATATGCATGACGATGAGAGATTCTCCACTTATTATTCCTATCTTTCTCTCTTTACGGCATCCATGCTCTTGTTGGTTGTTTCTGATAACTATCTTCAAATTTTTATAGGTTGGGAACTGGTTGGTCTCTGTTCTTATTTGTTAATTGGCTTTTGGTATTTCAAACCAGAAGCTGCGAATGCCGCCAAAAAAGCGTTTGTAGTCAATCGCATCGGCGACATGGGTTTTTTAATGGGTGTGGTAACCATTGGAATGGTATTTCAAACTTTTGATTTTGGTCAAGTGAAAGACTTGGTGGCTCAGGGATTGGCAAATCATACATTGATCAGCGGTTATGTTGCCGGCATCGCCATACTGCTTTTTTGTGGTGCGGTGGGGAAGAGCGCACAGTTTCCTTTACACGTGTGGCTCCCGGACGCAATGGAAGGTCCCACACCTGTTTCCGCCTTGATTCACGCGGCCACAATGGTCGCGGCAGGTGTTTTTATGGTGGCGCGCACCTATAACCTTTTCTCCGCTGATCCTGTTTCTATGACGGTGGTAGCTTATGTGGGAGGATTTACGGCGATTTTCGCGGCAAGCATCGCTCTTGCCCAGGACGATATAAAACGAATTCTCGCTTACTCAACCTTGTCACAATTGGGCTACATGATCATGTCACTAGGAGTAGGGGGCTATACCTCCGGAATGTTCCATTTGACGACTCATGCTTGCTTTAAGGCCTTGTTGTTCCTAGGCGCGGGCAGTGTTATTCATTCACTCCATGAGCAAGACATCTGGAAGATGGGTGGTTTGTGGAAAAAGATGAAAATTACGGCTTTGACCTTTGCGATAGCTACTTTGGCTATTTCTGGTATCCCGCCTTTGGCGGGGTTCTTTTCAAAAGACGCCATTTTGGATGCGGTTCGCGACAGTACCATTTGGCATCACGAAATTCTTTATTACGCCGCGGTCTTTACTGCGTTCTTGACAGCTTTTTACATGTTCCGGCTTTTCTTCGTGGTTTTTACCGGTGAAGCTCGTGATCATCATGTTTTTGAACATGCCCATGAATCTCCTATTTCGATGACGGGACCGCTGATGTTGTTGGCTATTTTATCTGTGGTAGTAGGGTGGTTAAACTGGCCGGGAGTAGATGCTTATTCCAAGTTCGTTTATTACGGAGAACTGCATTTAGAAGGTGCGTCTAATATTGCTCAATTGTTGTCTCAGTCTTGGCTTTCCATCGTTGTCGCGGTTGCCGGCATTATTTTATCGGCACTCTTTTATTACTGGCACGTTTTTTCCGCTGAGAAAGTCGCGATGACTTTTAGGCCTGTTTATCTGCTTCTTAAGAATAAATACTACATTGACGAATTTTACGGTTGGATTGTGAAAAATATTCTTTTTGGTTTGGCAATTATTCTCAAATGGTTTGACGACAATATTGTGGACGATGGGATGGTGGATGGAAGTGGTTGGGTCGCCCGAAAAATGGGTGGTTTATTAAGCCTGACTCAGACGGGTTATGTTCAAAATTACGCCCTTGTCGTGTTTGGGGCGGTAGCGGTTATTTTCCTGTTGGTCAGTTTCTAATAGCGCCCGGAGGGTATAAGTAATGTTCTCAGTGATAGCCACTATTTTAGTGCCGTTTGGTGTCAGCTTTTGTTTGTTTCATTCGGTCACGCAAGGGCCCAATCTTTTACCGGTGCTGAGCACAATTATTATCGCTCCCATTATCGCGGCCTTGCTGGTAATGATTGCGCCCGAAAAATATGCCCGCTGGATTAGTCTTGGTGTGGCGTCTTTTGTTTTGGGACTTGGCGCAAAATTGTTTTTAAATTATCAGGCATCGATTAGCGGGTTCCAGTTTGTCGAAGAAGTGCCTTGGTTAAAAAATCTTGGTATCAGCTACATTTTGGGTGTGGACGGTATGAGTACCTTAATGGTGCTCTTGGTGGCTTGTGTTTATTTTGCCGGTTCCCTTATTTCTTGGAATATAGCGCTTCGCAAAAAGGAATATTTTGTTCTTTTCTCATTGTTGGTAGGCGGTGTGGCTGGAGCTTATGAAAGTTTAGATTTGTTTTTCTTTTTCTTGTTTTATGAATTCGCGGTTTTGCCGATGTACCTCTTAGTCGGTATCTGGGGAACTGGCCGCAAAGAATATGCCGCCATGAAATTGACGGTTTATTTATTGGCGGGTTCAGCTTTCATGCTTGTTGGTTTTTTAGCCATATATTTCACCTCTAACGTACATACGTTTGATGTTCGGGCTCTTTCTGATCTGTCAGCTACGGGACTTAGCGTTAGTTTTCAAAACACTTGGTTTCCATTGCTCTTTGTTGGTTTTGGTGTTATTTCGGCGCTCTTTCCCTTTCATACATGGTCTCCGGATGGATACGGGTCAGCTCCTACGGCAGCGTCTATGTTGCACGCGGGTGTTTTGAAGAGCTTGGGCGGGTATAGCATTATTCGTGTGGCGTTGCCGCTTATGCCAGACGGGGCCAAACATTGGCTGCCATATTTGGCTATTTTGGCTTTGATTAATATGCTTTACGCGGCAATTGTTGCTTTGAAGCAAACGGACTTTAAATATGTCATTGCCTACTCTTCTGTTTCACATTGTGGAACGATCTTATTTGGTATCTGTACGCTGGAAGCGGCTGGCTTAAATGGAGCAGTTATACAAACTTTCTCCCATGGAATTGTGGCGGCTATGACTTTCGCATTGGTAGGTACTGTTTATGGAAAGGCTCATACCCGTGAGTTGGCAAAACTGGGAGGACTAGCTTCTTGTATGCCAGTGTTAGGGGCTTTATTTGTGGCGGCTGCTATGGCCAATGTGGGCTTACCCGGGTTGAGTGGATTCGTCGGGGAATTTTTGGTTTTCTTAGGCTCCTTTCAAAGTGGATTCCATGGCGGCTTTACCATATTTCAGGCTTTATTCCCAATTGGGGTTTTAGCCATTGTGCTGACAGCGATTTATTATCTCAGACTTGTTCAGATGGTCTTTTTTGGCGGCGTGAAAGACCCTCACGCTAAGGAAGAAGTGAAGGATGGGACATTCATTGAAATTTTACCGATCGCTTTTCTTTTAATTGTTTCATTGGCAGTTGGTTTATATCCAAAACCATTTGTTGATATGTCAAATCTCAGTATCGCGCCGCTGATCGAACATATTGGAGGATTTAAGTGATCCAAGTACAAGCTTTCTTACCTGAACTTTGGCTTGTGGGAGCGGCCTTTTTATTGCTTATAGTCGATCTTTTCCAGAAACCGAATTCCTCCAAAACATTGGTGAAAGGAATCTCTATTATCGGCATCTTGGGAGCGTTGTTTTCTCTTTGTTGTGTCAGCGGGTGCGGAAGTTGTCCCATTTCTTCTTGTTGTTCGATGGAAAGTCTTCCGACGGCTTTTGGTGGTTTTTTAAAAACGGACGCTTTGTCTGTGTTTTTTAAATTAGTTATTTTATTGGCCACTCTTTTTACGCTTCTCATTACTTTTCGTCATTTTAAGACAAACCCAACCCATTATTTGACTGAGTTTATCGCGGTTCTTTTGTTTTCGGCGGCAGGCGCTTCAGCGTTAACTTCGGCCCAGGAAATTATTACTTTATATGTGGCGTTAGAAACCTTAACGATCAGCAGTTATCTTCTGGCGTCTTTCATGAAAAAAGATAAGGCGAGCAACGAAGCCGGTATGAAGTATCTTTTACTCGGAGCTTTTTCATCTGCTTTGCTTCTTTTTGGCTTTTCATACCTGTACGGTTTTACAGGAACGACAGTTATTTCAGAAATTGGGAAAAGCTTAGCAACTCAGGTTTCGTCTCCTCTTTTGACATTGGCGGTCATTATGATTGTGGCGGGCTTGGCTTTTAAAATTTCTCTGGCTCCATTCCATATGTGGACACCGGATGTTTATGAAGGCGCGCCGACGCCAGTAACCGCGTATCTTTCGGTTGCTTCTAAAACAGCGGGGTTCGCAGCTTTTGTTCGCTTGTTCTGGGTTGGTTTAAGCGTGCCGGCATTGCAACCAACTTGGATTGGATTATTCGCGGTTCTTGCCGTTCTGAGTATCATTTTGGGTAACTTGGAAGCTCTGACACAAAAGAACATCAAACGCTTAATGGCTTATTCTTCCATCGCTCAAGCGGGTTATATCTCAACAGGTTTTTTGGCCGGTGGCCAATTGGGGCTCACCGCAGTTTTGTTTTATCTTTTCGTTTATCTCTTTGCCAACATGGGAGTCTTTTTAGCTATCTCTATTGTTTCGGCGAAGACCGGTAGTGAACAAATTGAGGACTATGCCGGCATGTGGAAAAGATCTCCGCTCATCGGCATTGTTTTATTGGTTGGTCTTTTATCCTTGGCTGGAGTTCCGCCGTTTGCTGGATTTTCCGGTAAATGGTATTTGTTTGGGGCTGCTATTTCGAAGGGTTATACCTGGATTGCCCTAGTGGGTATGATTTTCAGTGTTGTCTCACTTTATTATTATCTTCAAGTCGCGCGCCAAGCCTTAGTATCTGCGCCCAAAGATGACTCGCCAATTGAGATGAGTTGGATTGAAAGATCCGTTTTAATCATTTGTGTGGTTTTTATTGTTACTCTCGGATTTTGGCCAACACCGGTTATGCAGATCGCTCAATCGGCAGCATCCGCTTTATTTAACTAGTATTAATGGTTTAGCCCTCAGTCCCGTTGGGGCTGAGGGCTTTTTTGTTTTGGGGTTAGTTGTCTTGTTAGAGGGGGAGTTGTAGAGTGAGGGCGTTTCAAACACGATTTGAAAGAAATGGAAAAAGGTGATGATCAATATCTTTTATGCGGTGACAACTTTTTTCTACGCTGTCGGAAGCTGGTTTTCTTTCCGTTACTACAAAACATTGGAACCGTTTAATGAGAAAAAAGCCTTTCAGTGGCTTTTGATCGGTTTTATGGCCCAAGCTGTTACTTTGGCCTGCCAATGGAGAAGCACCGGTTTCGCGCCTTTAGACAGAATTGACGGTATTTTAATGATTTTGTCTTTTTCCTTAGCGGGTACCTTAATTTTTGGAAGGGCCAAAGCGACCGTACCGGTTTTAATCTCTCTTTTTCTACCGTTTATATTTTTTCTGTCTCTGGTTGGTTTTGTAACTGATATTAAAAGTGTTCCTTTTATGGATGCGAATTTGATGACGTCGGGAATGATTGCCCACATCCTTTTAACGTTTTTTGGCTTCTCTAATTTTACGGTTGGTTTTGGGGTGGGAGTTGCTTTTTGGATTCAGGAAGGTCAATTAAAACAACATCAAATGACAAGTTGGAGCCATCGGCTTCCTGCGCTCGAGATTTTAGACGGCCTCACCGTATTTCATGTTGGTTTTGGATTTTTGTTTTGGGCAGCCGGACTTGTTTTGGGTACGGTGCAGGCCTATCAGGTTTGGAATAGTTTGCCCCTACTGGATCCTAAAATATTCGGTTCACTTCTTGTTCTTATTATTTACGCTTTATTTTTTGTTTTGCGCTGGGCGCTGGGAATGCGGGGCAAAAAAACAATGACTTTGGTTATGGTCGGATATTTTTTGGCTCTATTTACCTTTTTAGGTGTCCGGCTCTTTTTGACAACCCAGCATACTTTTTAAGAAGGCTCCATGAAGTTTATTGCCTATGGTTTAAATCATACGACAGCTCCCATAGAAGTGCGGGAGAAATACGCTCTTGAGCGGGATAAGGTTTTCGAGGTGCTAAGGGGACTCAAGCCCAAAGCGACCGAAGGCGTATTTTTGTCGACGTGTAATCGCGTTGAATTCTATCTGGCCTCCGAAACAGTTGATGACGTTATCGAGGAAACCCACAAAGCACTCAGTTCTATTCACCGTCTTAAACCCGCGGACATTAAAAAATATTTTTACCTTTATGAGGATTCGGAAGCTTTTTTCCATTTGTTTAGAGTCGCAAGTTCCCTTGATTCGATGGTTTTGGGCGAAGCACAAATTTTGGGACAGGTTAAGGACGCGTATGAAGGTTCTAAAGAGACCGGCATGACTGGCGTTCTATTGAATGGCATTTTTTCGAGGGCTTTTGCCGCGGCCAAAAAGGTTCGAAGTCAGACAGATATAGCGCGGATGCCGACGAATGTTTCCAGCGTGTCAGTGGATTTGGCTAAGAAAATATTCCGATCTTTGGAAGAACACCGGTTTTTGCTTTTGGGCGCTGGTGAAATGAGTGAATTGACCGCGAAGTATTTGGCTGATGGTGGAGTGAGAGGCTTTTATATCGCGAATAGAACATTGGATAAAGCCAAAACTTTGGCGTCGAGGTTGGGTGGAACGGCGCTCAGTTTAGATGAGGGAATTAAGAAAATCGCTGAAGTGGATATTGTTTTGACTTCATTGGGTGGTGGTTTCTCACTTAACAAAGCTGATATTGAAAAGTTGATTAAGTCACGCGGGGGCAGGTCACTTTTTATTATTGATGTTGGCGTACCTCGGAACATTGACCCCGAGGTGGGTAAGTTGGAGTCGGTTTATCTCTATAATATTGATAATCTATCGGCTATCGCTGATGAAAATAAAGGTGAGCGTCAAAAGGCTGTCGAAGTCGCCGAGTCTATACTTCGTGAAGAAGTCGATAAGCTTTGTTCGTGGTTGATGTCGCTGGAATTGGTTCCGACTATCAAGCGTTTGCGAGATCAGTACGAATCCATCCGTCAGACTGAATATTTGGACTTTTTAAAACAGTTTCCCCACTTATCCGATAAAGAAAAAAAGGCCATTGAGAGGCTAACGCGAGATATTACGGTTAAGGTTTTACATGATCCAACCGTTAATCTAAAAAAGGTTGAAAGTCAGGTGGATCGCTTTGAGTTCGCTCGAATGCTGCACGAGATTTTTTCTTTAAAAGACCATCATGAATCGGACCGGTAAACTCTGACATGTCTTTTTTAATTGGTACGAGGGGAAGTCAATTAGCGTTAGCGCAAGCGGACGGCGTTCGGTCCCAAATTGCATCTCTGTTGAAGGATGATGAAATTAAATTAGAAGTCGTCAAAACACTGGGGGACCGGCTTTCGGCAAAGGAAGCTGAGGAAGACGCGAAAGGCGAGCCGGTGATAGGTCTTTTCACCCGTGAGTTAGATGAAGCTCTTTTGACCGGAAAGATTCGAGCCGCTATTCATAGTTTGAAAGATGTTCCAACTGTGTTGCCGCAAGGCATTCAATTTGGGGCTTTGATAAAACGCGCTGATTTTCGTGACGCGCTGATTTCTACCTCGGGGGTTAAGTTTTCTCAAATGCCATCGGGTTTTCGAGTGGGCACCAGTTCTCCCCGCCGTGAGGCCCAAATTAAAGCGTCCCGGCCCGATCTGGTTGTTCTTCCACTTCGGGGGAACGTGGATACCCGGCTTCGCAAGTTGAGTGAAGGTGAATTTGACGCAATTATCATTGCGGCGGCTGGTTTGATCAGGCTTGGAAGAGAAAAAGAAATTACAGAATATTTAAGTCCAGACAATATTCTTCCGGCACCCGCCCAGGGTGTGTTGGCAGTGACTATTCTGCAAGGCGATAACGAGCTTTTAGAAGCTTTGCGGCCCCTTCATGACGATTCCACGGCTACTTGCGCTAGGGCGGAACGCGCCTTTTTATGTACTTTGCAGGGTGGGTGCCGCGTGCCGGTGGGTGCCTTGGCGTCAATTAATGGAAGTGACTTGCTGTTAAAAGGGGTCATCGCGCATACCAATGGCATGCAGGTTCTTCGTTTCGAGCGAAAAGGTTTTGTTACTGCTCCGGAAGCGCTGGGTGAGGATTTGGCCCGTTTCTTTTTGAACAACGGCGCAAAAGAGATACTGAGCGGCTTTGGCCGTACGAGTTGGTGAGGCATATGGCGATAGGAAAGGTCTATTTAGTTGGAGCGGGACCGGGTGATCCCGGTTTATTGACATTGCGCGCCAAAGAGATCCTTTCTAAGGCAGACGCGGTAGTTTATGACGCTCTTATTCACCCCAAGATATTGGAATTCATTTCCCCGCAAGCCCAACGAATCTTTCGTGGACACCGCTCTAAAAATGGCGCCCTTTCACAAGTGCAAATAAATCAACGGCTCATCCAACTCGCCAAGGCGGGGAAGATGACCGTTCGTTTAAAAGGAGGCGATCCCTTTGTTTTTGGACGCGGGGCCGAGGAAATATTGGCGTTGGTTAAAGAAAAAGTGCCTTTTGAGGTTGTCCCGGGTGTTTCTTCCGCCATCGCTGTGCCGGCTTACGCTGGCATCCCGGTGACGCATCGTGCAGTTAACTCCTCTTTAACCATTGTTACGGGGCACGAGACGCTTTCCAAAGGCAATACTCAGATCAATTGGAAGAATCTGTCTCAAAATAATGGAACCTTAGTTTTTCTCATGGGCTTACACACCTTGAAGAATATTAGTGAAAAGCTCATCGCGGCAGGTAAAAATCCAAAAACGCCATCGGCAGTCATACAACGCGGCACCACACCAAAACAAAAGACGGTCGTCGGTACATTGGGAACGATTTTTAAACTGACAACCAGAGCCAAGTTAGTTCCTCCTGCGATTTTAGTGATCGGTGATGTAGTGCGATTGCGATCAAAAGTATATTGGCTTCAGCACAAACCGCTTTATGGTCTCCGTGTTTTGATGACCCGGACCCGATCGCAAGCCAGCTACTTATCGGGACTAATGACGGAGGAGGGCGCGGAAGTTGTTGAAATACCTACGATAGATATCCAAACATTGCCTTTGAATGAGGCCGCGAAAACTAGAGTCGGAAAAATATCCCAATATGACTGGATTGTTTTAACCAGCCCTAACGCGGTGGATATTTTTATGAGTAATTTGAAAAAACTTAATAAAAGTTTAGTGAATATCAATGATGTAAAGATCGCTTGTGTGGGCGAATCGACAGCAAAAAAGCTTTCGCAATATGGACTCAAAGCCGCTTTGGTTCCAACAGACTATAAACAAGAGGGT
>Ga0206836_10287_pt1 | contig 10449 bp, 10 predicted proteins | sample Alteio_BWOrgCont_28_FD_152871 | JGI IMG/M metagenome (GOLD analysis project Ga0206836, IMG submission 152871) | Enriched cells from forest soil in Barre Woods Harvard Forest LTER site, Petersham, Massachusetts, United States -... | ecosystem: Environmental > Terrestrial > Soil > Temperate forest >...
AGGTGATTCGCAAATGCAGCGAGGTGATTCTGGGCTGTGTAGGCACGCTGCGGACGCTGGTGGACCAGTTCTCAGCGCTGGCGCAATTTCCCGCGCCGCAGCCGCGGGCCTGCGATATGAACCGCGTGGTCGAAGAGGCGCTGGCAATGTTTGCCGGGCGGCTGGATGGGATCACGGTGAAGTGGGATCTTGAGCCGGATCTGCCGCCGGTACTGGCCGACCCGGAAGCGATGCGGCGGGCTCTGGCAAACCTGGTGGACAATGCCGCGGAGGCCATGCAGGGCAGCCTGCTGCGCGTGCTGGGGATTCACAGCTCGCTGAGCGAGGATGGCGGGTCGGTGGAGATTGCGATCTCCGACACCGGGCATGGGCTGACGGATGAAATTCGCGAGCGGCTGTTTCTGCCGTTTTATTCGACCAAGAGCCGGGGCACGGGGCTGGGATTGTCGATCGCGGCCAAGATTGTGCAGGAGCACGGCGGAAGCCTGCGAGCGGAGTCGAACAGCCCCAAGGGCGCGCGGTTCCTGCTGCGGCTGCCGCTGATGGAGCCGGGAGTAGCTCAACCCGCACTGGACGGTGCAGTCGAAACCCTAATTAAGAGTCTGCCTTCATGAATCACATCCTGGTGGTGGACGACGAAGCGCAGATTCGTAATTCCCTCGAGGAGATTCTGCGCGAAGAGGGCTACGGCGTGGCGACTGTCGGTACCGCGGTCGAGGCCCTCGTGCTGCTGCAGGACACGCCTTACGACGTGGTTCTGCTGGACATCTGGCTGCCCGACCGCGATGGGCTCGACGTGCTGACGGACATACACCGGCTGGCTGTAGAGATGCGGCCGGAGGTGGTGATCATCAGCGGCCACGGCACGATCGAGACGGCGGTGAAGGCGACGAAACTCGGCGCGTACGACTTTCTGGAGAAGCCGCTGTCGCTGGACCGGACGTTGCTTGTGCTGAAGAATGCGGTTGAAGCGCGGCGGCTGCGCACGGAGAACCAGGAGTTCAGAAAACAGTTCAACGCAGGGGTGGTGCTAACCGGCGACAGCGTTCCATCGAAGGCGCTGCGGCAGCAGATCCGGCTGATGGCGCCGACCAATGGACGGGTGCTCATCTATGGCGAATCGGGCACGGGCAAGGAGTTGATTGCGCGGGCGATTCATGCGGAGAGTTTGCGCCGCGACCGGGTGTTTGTGGAGCTGAACTGCGCGGCGATTCCGGAGGCGCACATTGAAGCGGAGCTGTTCGGCTATCGGCATGGAGCGCAACCGGGCGGCCCGCCGGAGCAGCGCGGGACGCTGGAGCGCGCCGATGGGGGAACGCTGTTTCTAGACGAAGTGGGCGACATGAGCCTGAAGACGCAGGCCAAGGTGCTGTCTGCTCTCGATGACCAGCTGTTTACGCCGGTGGGCGGGACGCAGACGCTGCGCGTGGATGTGCGATTGATTGCCTCGACCAACAAGGATCTGGAAGAGGAGATTGCGAAGGGAAATTTTCGCGAGGATCTTTTTTACCGGCTCAACGTGGTGCCGTTTTTTGTGCCGCCGCTGCGTGAGCGCAAGCAGGATATTCCGCCTCTGGCCAAGGATTTTCTGGCCGAGTTCGGACGGCAGTATGGGCGGCCGCGTATGGAAATCGGCGAAGAGGCGCTGGCGACGCTTTCTGCGTACCACTGGCCGGGCAACGTGCGCGAGCTGAAGAATGTGATCGAGCGGGTGATGATTCTGAATCCGCGCGTGCTGCGGATTGAGCGCAAGCATCTGCCGCCGTTGACGCACAAGGCGGGCACACGATCGACGGAGGAGTTTTCGTCGCTGCAGCAGGCACGGGACGCGTATGAGCGTGAGTACATTCTGAAAAAGATTGAAGAGGCGCGGAACAACATCAGCCACGCGGCGGAGTTGCTGGGTCTGGAGCGGAGCCATCTGTATCGCAAGATGAAGGCGCTCGGGATTGGCGTGCGGGAGTAGTGGGTTGTTGGCGGATTTCGTAACCTTCCCGCGTCAATATGGCAGATCGTCGGGATCGATGCCGATATAGTCCGGCTCCGGGTCGCGGACAAAACGCACGGCTTCAATTTCGGTGCGGCCTTCGAGAAGCGCTTTGCAGACGCGGTGCATTCCGTCCATGACGCGGCCGTCGCTGGAGAGAATAATCGGGAATTCGAAGTCGCAATCCAGCATGAGGCGGGCGTGGTCGACGACCCGGCGGCAGGTGAGTTTCTGGCCTGGACTGCCGGACCAGTAGGGTTCGTCGAGCTCGTGAATTGCCGATAGCGGAACCATTTCGCGAGCCAGGCTGCGCGAGAGCTCGACAAGCCGATGGACACTCCAGGCGCATAGGCCCGCGGGTGAATTCCGAAAGTAATATTGAACTCGCATGATGCACCTGCGCTGATAGTAGGGTAGCAAGCGAAATGTTGTGCGTTGTCTCTCGTGAGATCGTGCTGCCCGAGCTTGGTGCGCTTTCGACAAAGTGGGCACATCCCACTTGACATTTGTGCCCACAGGGGCCAACCTAGCCTTATGCCTTCTCCCGCAATCCTCAAGAGCGCCGATTTCGAGCTGGTCTCGGAGTTCGCGCAGCCCGATGCAAAAAGACGCCTGTCTCTGGGCGAAGCTTTGCGCGAAGCTACAGCATTCAATATTTATCGCAATCCACTGGGCCAGCTGATCCTCGACCCGGTCAAGACCGTCCCAGCCTCGGAGATGTGGCTTTACGAAAATGCACAGGCTCTGGCCAGCGTGAAGCAGGGACTGCGCGAATCCGCTGAGGGCAAGAGCGTTTCCCGCGGTTCGTTCGCGAAGTTCGCCGGAAAATAAGCGTGCGGCGCAGGGTCAAATTCACGCCGACAGCCAGCGCTCAATTCGACGTGCTCGCAAATACGTCGTCGAGCGCGGCGGTCTTCGAGCAGATTCGGAAGGCCATCGGCTACCTGGAAATCGATCCGCATCATCCGGGGTTGCGCACGCACGAGTTCACTTCATTGATTGGCGTAAACGGCGAAAAGATCTTCGAGGCGTATGCGCAGAACAACACGCCGGGCGCTTATCGGATCTTCTGGCATTATGGACCCGACGAAATCAAAGGGAAGAAGCGGATTCCAGTGATCACGATCGTGGCGATTACACGGCACCCATAGAGGACAGGCAGATTCGAAAAGCGTTGCTCCGGAACCGGCTGGAGTGCGCTTCGCGATTGTCCGGAAGTGGACAAAAGATTGCGAAACTGAACAGGCGGTGGTTTGATCCTATTTGAGTCCGCAGGGGTTATCGCCATGTCAGGGAGCGACTTGAATTGATTTTGACAAGTCCGATCTTTGGCGGGTAAATTGCTGCTATCTTCACGGGAAGAGTCTGTACGGAGGCGCACTATGGCGTATTTCGAGCGGGTTCGCGACGTGGTTTCAGGGCCGTTCAGCCCGGACGTGATCAAGCAGCGGACGGCGAGCGGCTGGCAGATGGTTTCGATCGAGTGGCGGCGCGAGCTGCCGGAATCGGAGACGCCTCCCGAAGGCGGGTTCGACGAGGACATTCCGTACGGGCTGCGCGTGTCGGATGACTGCCGGCGGCTGGAGGTTCATCCCAGGGAGCACCAGGCGCTGATGCTGATGATGGAGCTTCTGGTGCAGGACTTCAGCTACTCGGGCATTGTGAGCGACCTGAACGAGAAGGGATTTCGCCAGCGCGATGGCCGGCCGTGGAGCCGGATCGCGGTCTTCAACATGATTCCGCGGCTGATCGAGGTGGGGCCGAAGTTCTTCAACTCCGACGAGTGGGAGAAGCGGCGGTTGAAGTTTGCGCGGGCCAAGTCGCCGGAGACGCTGTAGAAGCGATCCTCAGCTCTGTACCGATCCGCTATTTATAAATCGGCCCCAGCGATGCGGGGTTGTCGCCTAACTGCGGGTCGACGCGGAAGTCCCAGACGGATTGGTTGATGTCGGAGGGCGACAGGATTTCGACCAGGGCGTATTCGCCGATGGTGAGCTGCTGCTGCGGAGTGATTCTGATCCAGTGCTTGCCGGGGAGGACTTCGACCTTGGTGGGGATGACGTCTTCGTCCTGGGTGACGGCGCCGCCGGGGCTCATGTGGATGGCGCCGACGATGCGGATGGCGCGGCGCTCGTCGACGCGGACGATGGCGAAGCCGGATTGAACGGAGTGGGCACCATGCTTGCGGCTGGCCACTTCCTTGGCTCCGCCGGTATTCACGGTCATGGCGTGGGTGGTGACTTCCTCGGCGTCGTCGCGGGCGTTGAGGGAGAGATAGATGGCCGGATCGTTGACGTGGAAGTGGACCTTGGCATGGGCGCCGTCGAGCTCCAGGCTGGCCTTGGATCCGGCCATGGGATTCAGCGTATTGAGGCCGTGTTTGGATTTGGTGTTGGCGTTCAATTCGGTGGGAAGCATTTCCACGAGCTCGGGAGTGCCCTGAAACGTGTCGAGGGCGAAGACGCCATCTTCGTCGGGGAGTTCGAGGCCCTTGGCGACTTCAGGGCGGCGGGCCTGGGCCTGGTCGCGCGCGGCGGCTTCTTCCTTGTCGATGTCGGAGGCTTCCTTCATGGCCGGCGAAGCGGCTTCTTCCGGCTGCGCGGCGTGGTCGCGCTCCCACTTGCGCGTGGCATCCCAATCGACCAGGTCGGCGGGAAGTTCTTCCCAGTCGCCGCTGCGTTCGATGGAGATGTAGCGCACACGGTCGCCGACAACTTCATATTTGCGGACGAGTTGATAAGTGCCGTCTTTGAGGATGAGGCGGTGATTGGAGCCGGTTCCGGGAATGTCGGGCTTGAGGGGAAGAGGTTTCTGGGCGGAAACGACGACGGCGGACGCGGCAAGCAGCAGGATCGCAAGCGACCAGGGAAGCAGGCGGCGCAGATCGGTAGCTGGGCGCATCGTTCTCGCGGGGAAGGAGTTCGTCCCAAGTGTAGACCAGCTGCGGGCTGGTCCGATGCTGGTTAGACGATTGGAACGAAAGAGTGTTGGGCTGTTGATGGTGTAAAAAGGCGGCCGGCTGTCTAACCTTTCCGTCTATCAATCCATCCAATAGGCGTGTATCCTTGAGGCAAGGGTTGGTGTATTGACAGGTTTACGGACACTTCTGAGCGGAGATCGCCGCGCAAAGCCAGGTGCTTTGTCGGCAGCCGCGATTGTGTGTCTTCTGTTATTGACCCTGCTGGCTGTGGCGCAAGTCGCTCACGTTCACCCGGTTGACACAGACGCCGACCATTGCCCGCTTTGCATTGCGATGCACTCGGCGGCGCCGGTGGCGGTGACCGCTGCCGTGGTGGTGCTGGTTGAGATTGAGCGGGCCGCCCCGGTGTATGAGCCGCTCTCGATCGCCCGCTATTGGCACCCGCAACTGTTTACCCGTCCTCCCCCAGAAGGCCTCCAGGGCTAATCTCCTTTCAATTCATTCGGCAATTTTCTCTTGATTGCGCTTCGAATCCTATTCGGAACGAAGCTGCGACGCATCTATACCGGTTGAAGGCACGACGGAGATACGCCCCAAATGCGCAAAGGACTCCGCGGTTTCTTTCCGCGGCCTTGTTTTCGCATCATCAGCCCTATTTGGAGGCACACTATGCCGTTGACTCACGGCAGGATTCTTCGCATTCTTCCCATTCTTTTTCTGGCTTTGGCCGCAGCCTGCCTGCAGGCGCAGGGCAGCGCGGGCACGATCCGCGGCACGGTAACCGATCCGACGGGCGCGGTGATTCCCAACGCAACGCTTCACTTGACCAATCCACGCAGCGGGTTGGACAGGACGGCTACGTCGGACGGGCTGGGACAGTTCGAGTTTCCCAACATCACCTTCGACAACTACTTGCTGGCGGTTTCGGCGCAAGGTTTTGCATCGCAGCGGAAGGCTGTCGATCTTCAATCGGTGGTGGGGGCCAACGTAAAGGTGATCATGCAGATTGCCAGCGCGGACTCGACGGTAACGGTTGAATCGCAGGGCGACCTGGTGGAGACGGATCCGACCTTCCACACGGATGTGGACCGCGAAGACTTTATCAAGGTGCCGATGGAGAGCGAGTCGTCAACGCTCAGCTCTCTGGTGACGGCGACGACGCCGGGCGTGTCGGCGGACTCGAACGGGCTGTTCCACGGGCTGGGCGACCACGCCTCGAATTCGTTTTCGGTGGATGGGCAGTCGATTACCGACCAGCAGAGCAAGGTGTTCTCGAACCAGATTCCCGCCAACTCGATTCAATCGATCGAGGTGATCAGCGGCGCGCCGCCGGCGGAATACGGCGGCAAGACGAGCCTGGTGATTGTGGCGACAACGCGGTCAGGGCAGGGAGTGAACAAGCCAACGGGGAGTATCAGCAGCTCGTATGGGGCGTTTGGATCAGGAACGGTTGGCTTCGACCTGGCTTATGGCGGCAAGAACTGGGGCAATTTCATTGAGGCCGACGGGATGAACTCGGGACGATTCCTCGATCCGCCGGAGTTTCAGGTTTTCCACGACAAGGGCAACGAGCAGAATTTCTTCGATCGCATCGACTATACGTTTTCGGCCAAGGACTCGATGCACCTGGACGTGAACTACAGCCGGTCGTGGTTTCAGACGCCGAATTCCTACGACAGTTTGAATGTTCAAAACGTTGAGGGCGACGGCACCAGCGCGAATCCGGCGTTTTCAAATGTTGGCAACGCCGATCAGCGCTCGAAGATCGGCACGATCAATATTTCGCCGACATATACGCGGGTGATCAACGACAACTCGGTGCTGAACGTGGGCGCCTTCATGCGCAGGGACGACTACAACTACTTCCCCAGCGGCAATCCACTGGCGGACCTGGGACCGGCGAATCTGCAGACATCTTCGATTTTGCAGAACCGTACGCTGACCAACAGCGCGGTGCACTCGGATTATTCCTATTCAAAGGGAATTCACACCTTCAAAGCGGGCGCGCAGTATGGGCAGACTTTTCTGAACGAGAACGACAATCTGGGCGTGGTGGATCCGACGTATAACTTCAGCGCGCCGTGCGTGGATGCGAACGGGAATCCGCTGCCGGGCTACGCCAATCCTTCGGAATGCCCTGGCGGTGCGGCGGGACAGAATCCGAATTATCTGTCGGTGCTGGCGCCTTACGACCTAACGCGCGGGGGTAGCTACTACAACTACAACGGCCACACGGACGTGAAGGAACTGGGCCTGTTTGCGGAGGACCAGATCAAGATCGGCGACTGGCTCTTCAACGTAGGGCTGCGCGAAGACGTGTACAACGGCTTGACCAGGGCCAACCAGACGCAGCCGCGCGTGGGCATTGCGTATAACATCAAGCCGACGCTGACCGTATTGCGCATTTCGTATGCGCGGACGCTGGAGACGCCGTTCAACGAGAACCTGGTGCTTTCGAGCGAGGGCTGCTCGAATGCGGTGCTGGCGCCGCTGCTGGCGTGCACTTCGGGTGTAGCGGGAACGCTGCAACCGGGCTTCCGCAACGAATTTCACGCGGGGCTGCAGCAGGCGTTCGGCAAGCGCGTGGTGGTGAGCGGCGAATACATCTGGAAGTACACGCACAACGCTTTCGACTTCAGCGTGTTGGGCAATACGCCGATCACTTTCCCCATCGACTGGCACAACTCGAAGATTCCGGGTTATGCGCTGCATGTGGAGATGCCGACCTATCACAACATCAGCGCGTATACGGTCATGTCTTCGGTGGCGGCGCGGTTCTTTCCGCCGCAGGTGGCGGGCGCCGGAGCCACGGTGGGTTCGACCGGGCTGCCGTTCCGCATTGACCACGACGAGAAGTTCAACCAGGAAACGCATGTGCAGTACACGCTGCCGCGCGGCAAGTTCCTGAATGGGCTTTGGGGCGGTTTCAACTGGCGTTACGATTCGGGCCTGACGGCCGGGTCGGTGCCTTGCTATAACCCGCTCTCGAACGATCCGAACAGCGCGTGCGACCCAACGTCGACTCTGCTGAACGGCCAGCCGGCGGTGATCCTCAGTGGATTAACAGCGGATGAGCAGGCGCAGGCGGGGCTGACGTGCAATGGCGTGACGGCAACGCCGGGCAACCCTTTGCCGGCAGTCTGCCTGGCGTCGGAGTACACCTCTTCCCTGGTGAAGATTCCTTCTCCCGGCACCGGCGACAACGACCACAATCCTCCGCGCATTTCTCCCCGCAACCTGTTCGACGCGTCGCTGGGCAAGGACAACATCTTCCACAAGGAACACTACAAAGTGAACCTGGACCTGACGGCGATCAACGTGACGGACAAGTACGCGCTGTATAACTTCCTGTCGACGTTCAGCGGAACGCACTATGTGACTCCGCGGGCGCTGACGGCGAAGATCACGCTGAATTTCTAAATTTCCGTAACCGTGTAAGGATCATCGGGTCTAACGCTCTGCGCTGGTTCTGTTTGACTTCAAAACAGGCTGGCGCAGAGAATTGTTTGCGGGCTGTTGGAGTTGGATCAGCAGCAGCCTTCGAATGGTGAAACCCGCCAGGGAGATAACGATGAACCCGTCCGTGTTGAGAATTGCGCAAGCCTCGGCAATTGCCGCATTTTTATTTGCATCTATCTCAATCGTTGGCCGTGCTCAGGACGCGGCTCCTTCTGAAGCGGCGGCTCCAGTGATTGTGGCGAAGATCGCCGTCAAGGTAAGCAGCAAGAATGCGAAAGTCGACGACGTGATCGCGGCCAAGACGCTGCGGGCATACAAACTGCAGGATGGAACCGAGATTCCCAAAGGATCGAAGATTGATGGCAAGGTGATTTCGGTGCAGTCGAAAAAGGCAGGGAATGGCACCTCGCTGATGACCTTCAAGCTGGAACAGATCGAGGTGAAAGGTGGCGCTGCGATTCCCATCCGCGGCCTGGTGGTTGCCATCGGTCCGAGTCTGATGCCCACCGATGTTCCCGGTGGGAATCCAGTGACGGCCCGCAGCACGAGTGCTGGGAGCGGAGCGGGTGCGATGCCTGCCAGTCCGGGAAGAGGTTCGCTCAATGGCCAGAATCCGAATGCGGATTTGAGTTCTGCCGGCGCCAAGGACGAGAACGACATTCCATTGGGCAGCACCATGGAAGGCGTTGCGCTGGGCCGCCATACGGGTGCAGATTGGACCACGGCATTGCAGGGCGTGAAAACGGAGATCAACCTGGATTCAGATGTGGTGATCAAAGTAGAGTTGCAAAAGTGAGTAACTGAGCAGGAGTACGGGGAGCATGTGCGAGCATGCTCTTTTTGTTGGGTCGCATTTCCTATTCGAAGCTGGGACGGGTTTCCTGTGCTCTGGCGATGGCCCGCTGGTAGGACGAGAAAACCACTTCGTCGAAGCAGGCAAGGGTGACCATCTCGATGTTGTCGCTGGAAATTAACTCGGCGAGGGTTTCGCGCAGGGCGATTTCGACGGCGGGATCAACGGGGAAGCGATAAATTCCGCAACTGATTGCCGGGAAGGCGAGCGTGCGTAAGCTGTGCTGACGGGCGAGCGCAAAGCAATTGCGATAGCAACTGGCGAGGAGTTCGCGCTCGTTGTGATCGCCGCCGTTCCAGACGGGGCCGACGGTGTGAAGGACGAAGCGCGCAGGAAGGCGGTAGCCTTTGGTGAGCTTGGCCTGGCCGGTTTCGCAGCCACCGAGCAGACGGCACTCGGCGAGAAGATCGGGGCCGGCGGCGCGGTGGATTGCGCCGTCTACGCCGCCGCCGCCGAGCAATGAGCTGTTGGCGGCGTTGACGATTGCGTCAACATCGAGCTTGGTGATGTCGGTTTTGAGGACTTCGATGCGGTCGAACATTACCGCTCACTTCCGGTGCTCACTTCTGCTTATCACTTCTCGCTGTCGAGCATCCTCATCTGAGTGGCGTCGTAACGGGTTCCGGCAACGGCATTGGCGGGAACTGCGGCTTCGAGGGCGGCGATTTCATCGGCAGTGAGCTTTACGTCCAACGCGCCGAGACTTTCTGCGAGTTGAGCGCGGGTGCGCGCGCCGATGACAGGAATGATGAAGCTCTGCTTAGCGAGGGCCCAGGCGATGGCCAATTGTGACGGCGTGATGTTCTTGCCGTCGGCGATTTCTTTCAACCTGGCGACAAGCTGACGATTGCTTTGCAGGTTGTCTCCTGTGAAGCGCGGCAGGTGAGCGCGGAAATCTCCGGGCGCGCCGATGGGCGAGCCGCAAAGCAGGCCGCGGGAGAGCGTGCCGTAGGTGGTGGCGGCGATGCCGAGCTCTTCGAGCAGGGGAAAGATCTTCGCCTCCGGGCTGCGGCTGATCAGAGCGTATTCAATTTGCAGATCGACGATGGGATGGACGGCGGCGGCGCGGCGAATGGTTTCCGGGCCGACTTCGGAGAGGCCGATGTGGCGTACGTACCCGGCCTGGACCATTTCGGCGATGGCGCCGATGGTTTCTTCGATGGGCACGTTGGGATCGAGGCGGGCAGGGCGGTAAATGTCGATCGAATCGACGCCGAGACGCTTGAGCGA
>Ga0206836_10288_pt1 | contig 10444 bp, 8 predicted proteins | sample Alteio_BWOrgCont_28_FD_152871 | JGI IMG/M metagenome (GOLD analysis project Ga0206836, IMG submission 152871) | Enriched cells from forest soil in Barre Woods Harvard Forest LTER site, Petersham, Massachusetts, United States -... | ecosystem: Environmental > Terrestrial > Soil > Temperate forest >...
ATATTTTGCCGAGAGAAACGCAGGCTATTCATCCGTTTCGTTTTGGGACGACAGCCCTCGAGGCGCATCACCCATGGCACCTGCCACGAACGGGAAACACCTGTTAAAGTGCGGTTGGACTCTTCAATGCACGACGCTCGTCCCGCATACAGAAGCACAAATCCGGCTTCCATAGAGACGACCTTAATGGGTTCGCACCGAGAGTCGAGGACTAGAACCTTGCGGTCAAAGCACTGCATAAGAGCACCCTGTTTAAAACTCGTATTTTAAATTTATTTTAACTATAAAGAAGAGAAACATCAACCACGCACCAGGCATTGTGTGGCGAGTCAAAAAACGTGAGCATTTAGAAAGGCCCCTCAAAATGGAACCAACCCAAGGAATTGATGAACATATTGCCATCACGGGGTCATCGGGATTTCTGCCCACCCTGCTTTTAAAGCGTTTGGCCGAACTTCCTTCCGTAAAAGAGGTTCACCTGTTTGATATCCGCACTCCCGAAATCACATCGAGTAAATTCATCTTTCACCGCATGGATATTACAAAAGAAGACACATCCTCGGAAATGGCTCAAATTTTAATTGATAACAAAATAACGACCTTTATTCATGCCGCACTCTTTTCGGGCCCTACCCGTAAAAGAGGACAACACCGCGAAACGGAATCTATTGGCACATTTCACGTACTCAACGCCGTGGCAGAATCCAAAATTAAACGCCTTATCGTACACAGCGCCACCTTTGTGTATGGAGCCTATGCGAAGAACCCAAACTTTATTCATGAAACCCAGTCTCTTCGCTCGGTCGGTTCCTACTTTGTAAAAACACGCGTGGAAGTAGAACAACAGATTCAGGAATTTGCAGACAGCTATAAGAGCTGCGATGTTATTGTACTCCGATTTGCCCCTATTTTGGGTCCAAACTCAAACAATATCCGGGCCCGCTATTTTTTATCGGGAGTCGTGCCCAAGGTGCTTGGTTACGATCCCTTGCTGCAATTTATTCACGAAGAAGATGCTCTCAGAGCTTCTCTTATGGCTCTTTCTTGCCGTACACGGGGAATTTTTAATATTGTCGGTCGTGGAATTATTCCCCTGAGTACAGGGTTACACCTCGCAGGCCGCTTTCCCCTTCCTTTTGTATCTCATGTATGCCGCTCTGTATTTTCTATGGGATATATGCTACGCATATGGGATCTTCCACAAGAAATGGTTCCTTTTTTTCAATTTTTATGTGTAGCAGATTGCAAAAAGGCAGAAAGAGAGCTGGGATTTACAGCTCAATACTCCTCGCGGCAAGCGCTTAAATCAATGATAGAAGCCAGCAGACTACGAAATGAAGGATTTACAGCAACTACGCCTATTTTAGGCGAAGATCGCGAAACTTCACAAGAAGCCGTAGGATTTAGAAGGGTTTATTGAATATCCTGGCATGTTTGCTTGCTAAGTATCTATCTCATTTTTTTTATAATAAATAGTTGCATAAATTTATAAACCATGCGACAATTAACTGTCCATTTCGTGACGCTTTCACTTTATTTAGCATCCATTAATATTTTCTTTTTATCCTTAAACAAAAAAATTAATATTACAAAATAATTAACTATGTATGTAAATATTTTTACAACCCACAGAAGGAGAAAAAATATGAATACGAAACTTATCACTCTTTTTACTCTAATTCATTTTTCATGTTATTCATTACCAATTAAGCCAAATTTAGTCAAAAATATTTACGAATATTCCAGATCAAATACCCCGACAAACTCGATACATACTGTAAACATAAAAAGTTCATGGTGCGGTAATATTCTTTTATCAACGTTAGTTGGTAATTATTCGGAAGATGGTATTTGTATCTATAAATTAGAAACGCCTCAGCAAGGCGTTGATGAATGTGGGGAATACTATTTAAATGGGAGTGCTTTAGAGGAAATAGTAGGGCTCGGTTACACTTGTGCTGCAACACATGCTCATTCTAACGTAACGGGCCATGATGGGTACAATTATTATAAATTATCAACAGATGCGAAAAAACATTACGTGGGAACAGAGCCAATTTATGGTGAAATTGATTTATAATAATAGCCGTGGCAGAATACACTCGATTAAGCCATGGAGAGCCTCAAATGAACACAATTTCTCCCTCATCACGCACCGATTATAAATACACCGAAGACTCCTTAAAACAAGTCACTCGGGTTCTTTTGGGAATGAAAGAGGCTATCCGTCACCAATTTCAGAAACTTGAAGAAGATTTTGCAAACCGCTCGGAGCAAAATGCCGAAAAATATGCCACCAAAGAAGAGCTTTATAGCGTTCTTCATAAATTGCATGAGTTTAAACACGAAATTGAGCGTCTCATTGCAAATGCCTCAGAAACCTCTCCTCAAACCATTATAGAAGACAACGAAGACGATATTTTTTCGAATCTCACCCCTTTTAATTTGCGCCGTAAGTACCACACGTTTTCGCTCAGTTTGCGAAGCGAAGAAGTAGACCCCTTTGGATACGACCCTATTTTTGATCGTTTTATACGCCCCCTGATTGACTTTTTTTATACAAAATACTGGCGCGTAGATACCTACGGAATTCATAATGTGCCTCAAACAGGCGGGGCTTTGCTTGTGGGAAACCATTCCGGAGGCCTCCCCTACGATGCCGCCATGCTTAAAATGGCCATTTACAAAGAACACCCAGCCCACCGCGGAACACGCTTTATGGTGGAAGACTTTCTATTTCACTTTCCTTTTTTAGGCTCATTTATGAATCGCTTGGGAGGCGTACGCGCTAGTCCCGAAAACGCCCAAGAACTTTTGTCTCACAATCATCCTGTTTTGGTATTTCCCGAAGGTGTAAAAGGCCTTGGAAAGCTGTACCGCGACAAATATCAACTCGCCCGCTTTGGCCGGGGAGGATTTGTACGCTTATGCCTTAAAACGGGCGCTCCTATGATTCCCGTGGCTTTTATTGGCCCCGAGGAAATTCACCCCATGATTGGAAAAGAAACCTTATTTTCTCAAATGCTGGGCGTCCCCTATACTCCTATTACATGGACGTTTCCTTGGCTCGGTCCCTTTGGGCTTATTCCCCTGCCAAGTAAATGGAGTATTCATATTCTCGAGCCCATCGATTTTTCCAACTATGGCCCTGGCGCCGAAAAAGATCGGGTTCTTGTCTATAAAATGGCGAAGATGATCAAAGAACAAATTCAGGATACCATTGTGGATAAGTTGAAATCACGGCGTAGCATTTGGTTTGGATAAAACAAAAAGGGGATGACAGAGATGGCAAAAAGGAGAGTGATTTATAATCAAAAAGGCGGTGTGGGCAAAACCACATTGGCCGTAAACCTGGCCGCGTGCGCCGCATTGCGGGGGCACCGCACTCTTCTTATCGATTCCGATCCCCAAGGAAATGCCACCAATTATATTTTAGGAACAAAAAGATCGTACTCAAAAACTATTGCTGATTACTACGAAAGTTGCCTTCATATTAATTTGTTTCGCCAATCCCTTTTTGAGTACGTGACCACAAAAACCACTTTGCCTGGTTTACATTTAGTGGCCTGTAACCGAGACCTTGAGGAATTACGCACGAAACTCGAAAATAAACATAAAATTATGAAGCTTCGTGATGGACTCAAAACAAACACATACGATCATATTTACTTCGATCCTCCCCCTGCAAATGACTTTTTTAGCTTGGCATGCCTTATTGCCGCCGACGAAATTATTGTTCCTATCGATTGTGATGCCTTTAGCTTGCGTGCCGCAACGGAAATAAAAAACACCATCGAAGAAGTAAAAGAGGATCATAATCCCCATTTAAAAACCCTAGGTCTTGTTGTGAATCAGTACCAAAAAGGCACGAAACACGCGGCTCATATTATTGGCGAACTCCAAGGCCTGGGATTTCACATTCTCGAACCGTATATTCCCACAAGCGTTAAAATCCGCGAGTCCCATTCCGAAGCAACACCCGTCGTTCAAGGACACAAAGATCACACTGTGAGTAAGGCTTTATTTACTTTATTTGATCATATTGAGCATATTTCAGCGGGCGGCCCATGGCCTATTCCTGCTATACCTGCAAACAACAGCACGCACAATTACAATTCTTTTGAGTAGGTTTTTTTCTATGTCGTCTTCTACTCACTATGATGTGACTGTATTTATTGGTCGATTTGAACCCCTCCACCGGGCCCATTTAGACACGATTCGGTTTGCCCTGGGAATATCGAAGCGTCTCATTTTGGTGCTGGGCAGTCACCGCGCTGCTCCCTCGTTTAGTTGCCCGTGGAGCGCTCCCGAACGCGAAGAGATGATCCGATTGGCACTCACCCCCCAAGAATCAGCGCGCGTTACGTGTATATATGTCCGCGACAAACTCTTCGATCTCGAACGCTGGCAGTCCAATGTGTATCAAGAAGTTTATCACCATGTTTCAAACCCTCAGGCATCGATTGCTTTGGTAGGGCATTTTAAAGACGCTTCGTCGTCGTATCTCTCGCTTTTTAAACGCTGGAGCTTTGTGTCTGCGCCCGTAGTAGATGGTCTCAATGCCACCGATTTTCGCCGTTGGTTCTTTTTAAACAAAGGCGAATTTTCTCCAGGGGATATTCCCACTCCCCTTTTCAAATGGCTTGAGGATTACAAAAAAACAACGCAATACACGAACATTGTTCACGAGGCCACACACACTCCGACAAAAGCTCACTACCACCAATTTGTATATGAATACGTCCTTTTTCGATGCCACAACTACGTACTTTTAGAACGCCGTTGGGGCCGAGATCTCTTTGCACTACCTGGAGAAACCACATTAGAATGCCCTACTTCAGCGGGTATGCCATCGGATTTATCGCATTTGCCAGAGCCTCTGTTTCATTTTGAACAAGAGTATATTTGGCAACAAAAATTAGGATTAAATATTTCTACCGCGGAACTTGCCCAATGCACCACCAGCACTCAAATATTTTATGATGCCATTGCTCAAAAACGCAGTCGGGTGATTCAAATTTTAGCAAATAAACTCGATATTTGTCCTAAGATCAACAATGTAAACAATCATATTTGGTTATTAAAGGATGACATTCCGTTAATGCAAGAAAAAATATACGGCGACCATTTTCATATTCTGTGCCAAATAGAATTATAGAATAAAAATCCGCAATCGCATTGAAAGCAAATGTCTGAGGGCATTTTATAAAGATCCCTTGAAGACAGCCATAAACCATGCCACAATGGCCACCGCTCCTATTATTTTTTTTAGGAAAGGGAACCATTATGTCACAAGCATCTTCTGCGGCGCCCAAACCTTCTTCCCTTCGCACATCCTCCTCTCTCCCCAATTCCTCTTCGCCTACAAATTCCTCGGCGTCCTCGCAGTTTAAATTACAGGGCTCCCGCAATCGCTATTTTTTTGTAGGTCAAACCGAAAAAAATAAGATTTTTACAGAGGCAATTGATTGTATTCACGATTATCTTTTGCGTCACAAAGATGAATCCATTCCCCAGCTTGTGGCAGCGATATACAATAATACAGAAAACCCTCAGGTGGAGCCCATCCGCGAAGCCCTTCGCTCGCGATCTTTTATTTTAGATTGTTTATCGGCTTCGGGAAATAAAATTTTGGCCTATTTGGCTGTATTACACAACGAAAAATGCCTCAAAAAAGACGGGCCTCACAAAGGTTCTATCGATTTAACAGAAACAAAGAAAACCATCCGTAGTTTTTTTTCTAATGAAAACAGTATTAAATTTGATGACAGCGCCATAAAACATTTAAAATTAGAAGACACCTACTTTTCCTTTGGAAAAAAAAGATATGCCCATCTAACCCCAGTCCTTTCTAATAAAGCCACATTTCATGCCATTGCTTCTCGCACAACGGCTTTGACCGAAGGTGCACAGCCACAGATTGTTTCCCTGAATATAAATTTAATTACAGTGGATAATATTCCAAGTAAAAGTGTAAATGGAGATGTAGTGGAAGTAACCTGTGGAAACTTGCACGGCAATACTATTTTAATGCTGGATGAGCTTGTACAATCTGGAGTGTTGCAAATACAAGATAAAAGCGCTTGGAACAAGATGACAAGTGATATTTCCCAGGACAGAAATCATTTAGATATTATGTCACGAATAAGGAATGCCCTAAAGCCTCACCCGGACTTTAAGGGAAAAATTATCTTTTCAGGAGACAAGGAAAAGCCCCGGATACACAATGACTTTTTTAAACTCTCTATTCTTTCTTTTCTTACGGAATGTAAAATTCAATACACCTGTATTCATTCTCCTGCAGACAAAGCAATCATTGAATATTATTTAAGAAATAAAGGAAAAACAAATATTGACGGTTTTGTAACAAAAGTAAATTTAACAGAAAATAACAATTCTAAAACAGCATTAGATATACTTGACGAGAGCTTAAAAAAGAGTACAGAGAAAAACAAGATGACAGAAACATTTACAGCACTTATGGAAAACTACCTGACCCATTTGGCTGTATTTGAGGTTTCTGCTAATGAACAAAATCTTTATTGCTATGGCATGCTAGCTGATAAACCTTATAGTGACATTTCAAAAAAAATAGGAATTGACATGCCAGGCAAGATGGACCCAAGTCACACGGCGGTTCTTATGGGTCGTTGGTTAAGACGTTCCGTATTCACCGATCTCAAATCTTATCAAGAGAATGTTTCTCTACTAGATGCTATACACACAGGAGATCCGCAAACATCTTTAACAGAAATGGAGAAATTAAAAAATCTTCACTTCGTTCTTTCCCATGTAGAAGGTGTTCCTGAAGAAAGATCCGGCCCACCAACTACCGTAAAAGAATATAATGCGACCGCAGAAGAACTTAAAAAACTAAAATCTCTTTTGAATTCTCTTGAGGAACTCTATAAAATACTAAAACCAGAAGCCCGCAAGCGCGCTGCAAATGATGTTTATCAGATAGGAAAGCTTCTAAAATCATTTGATCCTAATATGCTAAAACGGACGGGTATTTTCGCTCTATTAAAAAGCCTCGAGCTCACTCAAATTTCAGGATACGAAGAATATTTAACTGAAAATTCATTACAAGAAGAAAAAACATACGATAAAATTTTAAAAGAAATAACCGCTTCGCCCCACCCCTCTATTCTATCGCCTAGCGGCCGTTATACCAATTTAGACGGCACCTTTGGTGAAAACAAAGAAGATAAACAAGGTTCGCGAAATATCTTTGTTGTCACAAAATAATTTGCTTAAGAAGCATAACACACCACAAAAAGATTTCGTGTTCCCTGCTTTTTATCATCCAATCCAAAATCACCGTCTAATGTAATATATTTATCCGCACCTTCCAGTTGTGGGGTATGTCCATGCACTACCGTAAGACCCCGAGGAGGAGTAAGGTCAGAAACATATTTTGTTCCACTTCCCCTTGTCGCGTCTTTACCAGGCCCAATGCTCCACGCCGCTGCAAGAAAGGGGTGTCCATCATAGTGAATACGAGCCGAATTCCTAAACATGGGAAATTCTTCCTCATAAGCCTTGAGGGAAGTCAGCACGTTATTTTGAAACCAACGATTAATAATCGCTACAACGGCCTGGGGCTCCATGGTTTCTGGATTTTGAATATTTGCTTTTTTTGCACAATCTATATAAATACGATCATTTACAGCACCATGGCCATAAAAATGTTTTTGATCAGGTGCAATTTCAAATACCGAAATATGGCGAACATAAACAGCCATGTATTCTTTAAACAATTTTTTCATAGGGCGACTTTGGCTTAAGAATGCATGCAATTTTGTTAAAGTTGTGGCATCATTTTCATTTAACATAGGACATAATTCTAATTCGAAAGCTTGGTCCTCTCCTTTGTCTTTATTTCTTAGGTAGTAACGAATGGTTTCCATATCGTGATTGGAATGAATGATTTTAAAGGATATTTTGCACTCTTCCAAAAAATGAAAAATCGCCCCCAAATGTGCATCATTACCATTTTGAAATTTATCGGCAAGATTGTTTCCCAGAGAGATATATTTTGCATGAAAGTTTTTAGTAGGTTCTAAAACGTCACGGATTAATTTGGCTGTTTTTGTATGCGCTGTATTCCTATCAAAATGCTCCATAAGCTCATTCCATGCCCCCGTATCTTTAATCTTTAGAAACCCTCCATGAATAAGTTCATATAAAACAAGCTTAGGATTTCCATGGCTATCTCCTCCACTCATTTCAACAATATTGCCCTCTATTTTTTTTAGGGGTATTTCATCAAAATTAATATCTAAAGAAACTAGAGATGATTTTAATTTATTTGTAGCATAAGGAATACGCTCTTGAATAGCGACAAAAACCGCTTTATTAGAGTGTACACCCCGTAAACTCGCATATCTCTTTTTTCCAAAACAAAAATTATCATCCGTAAACTTTAAATTTTTAATAGCACTGTCATCAAAATCAATAATGTCTCCGTTAGAAAAAAAACCACGAATGGCCTTCTTTGTTTCCTCAAGATTAATTGTTTTATTTGCATTGAGGCATAAGGACTCGTTAGATATTACAGCTAAATAAGCAAGGAATTTGTTTCCTGTCGCCGACAATCGTTCCTGAAATGACGTTAAAGACATATACTTTAACGCCTCTCGCATATTGTTCAAGTTTTCATCATCCATATTCGTATTATAAATATCGTTTACAAGATTTTGTATGGATTTTTCGGGATTCTGAAAAAGATAATGGTGTGTGGAATTAAGTGCCTTCGAAAAAAGTATATTTTTTTCTTCTTTAGTTTGGAAGAAATCATCTCGCTTGCCCTGAATACGATACGTTGCGCTTGCTGCGGACGACGCTGAGCTCATAGTGATTCCTTTATCCTAGAAATAGAAATAACACCTCAACACAGAATTCCATAGATTATGGCTAGCTTCAAGTAGTACACTATAATTGAAAATAAATTCTATAATATTAAATAGATACACAAAAAAGACAATCCCCCCTGAAATCCCTCAGAAAACTTTAAATTATTGACAATAACTGTTTAATTTGATAAAAGATAAATAGATTTTTTATAAAATAATATAATATTTGGGGGGTGATATGAAAAAAGCAATTGGGGCACCACTCGTTGTTGTAACTGCAGCCTTACTCGCTACCGCGTGTGCCGAAAAAACGAGTACAAGCTCTTCCCCTCTCCAAACCCCCTCGAATGTGGCCGCAAGTGCCCGTGTTGCCCACGGAGTGCTTATCGATACGGCATCTTCTGGGCTTTCAGGCACTCCCCTCTCCATAGCCCGCTCCACTGTGCTTCTCTTCTTTAAACCCACGGGCCCCACAGGGGGCTCCTACCGGTGTTCGGGAACCCTCATTAAAACCGAGGAACAAGAAAAAACAGGGGAACAGGCGATATTAACGGCTGCCCATTGCGTGCTCGATTCGGATGCTCCCATATCTACGGGATCTAATACGACTTATACGGTGAACCCTCATTATTCTGGAGACGTCTGTTTTGGAACAATACCTCAAGTACACCAATCGCAGAGTGCATACGCGGCACGTTGTCATGCCATTACTCATATTTATGTTCCACCTAATGCTTGGATAAATACCTCTCACAATGCCGAAGGCCATATTGTGGGAGACCTGTACAATACATCCGTAGAAGATGTGGCCATTGTCACCATTGCTGCCGATGCAAATAAAATCCCCTTTAATAGCACAGAAAATTATCAATCCGTAGATGTTTATAGTGGATCTATTAAAACAGGTGATGGGGTTTATATTGCGGGCTTTGGGATTACAGAAGATCCTAAGCTCGGAATTCTGGGAAACCTCTACTACGCTCCTGTAGATGTGATGGGTATAAATGATAAGGCAAATTATTTTGAACTGGGAAGACAATTTGGAAACAATCCCAACAAGCTGACATCCACTTGCAGTGGCGATTCGGGTGGACCTACATATTATCAAACAGCCGACAAAAAACTCCATGTTATTGCGGTTACGGCATATGGGAGCGGATGCGGAGAAAATCCCGGAGCATCTCAAATTGTATCAAAATATGCCTTGCTACCAAACGGCAAAGAGCAGATTATTCCAGAATACGAATGGATTGAAACCAAAGCATACTTAAACGACTTAGCCTGGCCAAAGAATTAAGTCCTGCAATCTTGCAGGACTTCTTACTCTTTAAAAAATACTTTGATATCAACATCCTGCCCGATATTTTTTGCAACGTTAAATTCGTGGTTTCGAAAGACATTCCTAGGAGAAAATGGGGAACTAAAGAAAGCTGGTTTTAGTGAATATATTGCACCTTTTTATAATCACCAACTTGTTGCTACCGGCCAAATTAACGCTACCGGTCAGATTGAAGATACTGTGCCTTTTCATCAGCATCTCGAATTGGATACCCTGGTCTTCAGGCCAGGGAGGAAAATGAGCTGAAAAA
>Ga0206836_10289_pt1 | contig 10398 bp, 8 predicted proteins | sample Alteio_BWOrgCont_28_FD_152871 | JGI IMG/M metagenome (GOLD analysis project Ga0206836, IMG submission 152871) | Enriched cells from forest soil in Barre Woods Harvard Forest LTER site, Petersham, Massachusetts, United States -... | ecosystem: Environmental > Terrestrial > Soil > Temperate forest >...
CAATAATGATACGCACTTCTCCCGCCTGGTTGATCTCATCGCCCTCGCGCGCGTCATCAAAGGTAAACCCGTAGGAAAAACCGTTACAACCGCCGGCCTCTACGTAAATGCGGAAATCCTTGCCCTGATAGTCCGCGCTTTGGGCGGCGAAATTTTTGACTTTGCTCACAGCGTTCTCGGTTAATTGCACCATAAGGCTTCTCCTCTAATGTGGCCGGAACTAAATCTTCCGGTGTTTCTATTATATCGGCCTTCCCCGGCGGACCTCAAGGAGGGGCCGATTCGCTCAATTTTTCTGCGCATTCGAGGAGTTAAAGAGAACGGACTGCCCTTCTACTTTTCTTCCCTGGATAAAGAGCAAGCCCACCTTGGACGGCCCCAGCTTTCCCCGGAAGCCCTCGGGAAGCTGGCCTGAAAATGAGCCGGGATTGAAAAAGTAGGTGCTGCCCACCTGCCGGGCTTTGGGCTCGAAATTATTGCCATACACGATGACATCCACCGGGTCCGCCTCAAACTGTTTGAGCATCCAGGGCATCAGCGTGTGGGGCTGGCCATAGCCATGAATGAGTCCGATTTTTAAACCCCGGGACCGCCAGACCGCGCGAATGTAAAGCTCCGACCGGACTTCCATCGACTCCGCGTTGCCGCAAACCGCCTCGGTGGGTGCGATTTCTTTCAATTGATCAACCACCCGCACATCCCCCACCGGGCCCGCGTGCAAAATGGCGTCCACGCCCTTGAAAACTTTCCGGAGCTCGCTCAATTGGGCGGATGAAAGTAATTCTTTTGTGTCCGCGATAACGCCGATGACCACCCACAGCTCCTTTTTTTGACATCGCAAGGGATTAACTTTACACTAACCATCGCACTTTAGGTTTGAAAGGTTTTGGTTTGAAAATCGCCCTTTGCCAGATCAATACAACCGTCGGGGATTTTAACGGCAATGTTGAAAAGATCCTAGCCTCGCTTCAAAAAGCGAAAACGGATGGATGCGCCCTGGCTTTATTTCCCGAACTGACCCTAACCGGCTACCCGCCCCGCGACCTCTTAGACCGTTCTTCTTTTTTAGAGGAAGCCCAAAAAGCCTTGGAAACCGTCGCCCAAGGGGCGCGGGGTATCGCGGCGGTGGTGGGAACTATCCTGGAAAACAAAGGCTCCGGCAACGGTCTTTTTAACAGCGCCGTAGCAGTGAAGGACGGCCAGATTCTTTATACGGCCCATAAAACCCTTCTTCCCAACTATGACGTTTTTGATGAAGCCCGTTATTTCACCCCTGCCAGCCAACCCCTTACCCCCTTCGTCTATCAGGGCTTAAAAATCGGTATTACCATTTGCGAGGATATTTGGAACACCGAAGGTTTTGAGACCCATAAGCTTTATCAGCGGGATCCTCTGGTGGAGCTGGCCAAATACCAGCCCGATGTCATCCTCAATTTATCCGCCTCGCCTTTTCACACGGCTAAATTATCCACCCGGCAAAAGCTTTTAAAGGCGGCCGCCGAAAAAACCAAAGCTCCCGTTCTTTATTGCAATCTCGTCGGCGGAAACGATGAGCTCGTTTTTGACGGCAACAGCATGATCACCGACGCGGCGGGAACCGTAACCCAAAGGGGCCTTAGTTTTGAGGAAGACTATTTGGTCTATGACACGAACAAGCCTTTAAAAACCGCCGCTCCGGCTTCGGAGGATGAGATTGAAACCGTCCATCAGGCTCTTGTGCTGGGCACCCGGGATTACGTGCGTAAATGCGGTTTTGAAAAAGTTCTGATCGGTCTATCGGGAGGAATTGACTCCGCTTTAGTCGCGGTGATCGCTTCCGAAGCGCTCGGCCCTGAAAATGTCATGGGGGTCACCATGCCCTCGCCCTTTTCTTCCAAGGGTTCCATTGAGGATTCACGCCAATTAGCCAAAACGCTCAAAATGGAGTTTCAAGAAATTCCCATTTCACCTCTATTTAATGAAGCCCTTAAAAACTTGACCCCTTTTTTCGCCGGTAAACCTCCGGACGCCACTGAGGAGAATATTCAGGCCCGCCTCCGGGGCCTCACCCTGATGGCTTTGTCGAACAAGCTCAACCGGCTGGTGTTATCGACCGGCAACAAAAGCGAGATCGCGGTGGGTTATTGCACGCTTTACGGCGACATGTGCGGGGGGTTGGCGGTTATTTCCGATATCCCCAAAGTGATGGTTTATCAATTAGCCAAACACATCAACCGGAAGGGCGAAATCATTCCCGAAGCGACTCTCACCAAGGCCCCTTCGGCCGAGCTGAGGCCCAATCAAAAGGATCAGGATTCCCTGCCGCCTTATGAAACTCTCGACGCCATCCTGCGTTTATATGTGGAAGAAAATGATTCGCCCGATCAAATTGTTAAAGCGGGCTTTGACGCCGGCGTGGTGAAAGACATTGTTAAAAAAATTAATCAAAACGAATATAAACGCCGTCAAATGGCGCCCGGCTTAAAAATGACCGGCAAGGCTTTTGGCATGGGCCGGCGCGTTCCCATCGCCCAAAAATTCAAAGAAAAATAATTTAAAAAAACTTAAAGAATTTTCCAGCGCCGTTAAAACCTGTTATATATTATGAGTGTTCTGTTCGGCAGCGGTTCTGCCCTACCCCCTGGGTTCTATTTCTGTAAAAATACAGACTCAAGGCTAAAATCAATTTTTGTTGGAGGCCCCATGGCGGTCGAAGCCCTTTTTAACTATAAAATTAAATGCCCTTTTTGCGGCACCCAATTTGAGACCACCCGCATGCGCCAATCCGCCATCCGGGTGAAAGAGCAGGAAAGCGACTTCGGCAATGTCTATGAGGGCGAATGCCCTTACCTTTACGCCATCACCGTCTGCCCCGGCTGCACCTTCGCCGCGAAAAACACCGACTTTGAGAAAATCCGCTTTCAATCCGAGGCCAAAATCATGGCCGCCAGCAAACAACTGAAAGCCTCCACCAAACCCAAACCGGATATTTTCGCTCTGGGTCCCAGCACGCCCGAAGTGGCCGTGAAGCGTTATGAGCTCTGTATCGCTTTTTACAAAATGCGCTATGTGGTGGAGTTGGGCGTTTTGGCGAATCTTTATCTGCAACTTGTCTGGCTTTACCGCTTGATGAAGAATCCAGAAAAAGAACAGCTGGCCTTGGCCCAGGCCATTACGGCTTATGAAACCTATTTGGGCAAAGCCTACACCCTGCCCGAGAGCCTCGGCGAACCCGGCGTGATTTATCTCATCGGCGATATGTACCGCCGGATGGGTAAATATAAAGAAGCCCGCCGCATGTTTGAGTCCGGCCTGGCCAGCAAGGAACTCCGTGATTATCCCAAGATCGCCGACATGATCCGCGACATGATTCAACTCATGAAAGAAAAACTCGAAAAAGCGGGCGAACCCCAGGCCTAATCAATTCTCACTATCGAATTGATTTAGACCGCCATGAAGGTAACAATGGCTGGCGGTTTATTCTTGTTGAGGTCTTTATGCCCAAACCCCTGGTAGAAGTTACAAAAGAAATCACTTTTGAAGCGGCGCATTATTTGCACAATCCTAAATGGGACCGCGTGAAAAACCTTCAGATATTCAATAAATGTTCCGGCTTCCGTAAGGATGACCCGAAAGCCCTGTATTACCCCCACGGCCACTCTTACCGCTTGCGCGTGATGGTGAAGGGGCCCGTTCACCCCGAAACGGGCTTTGTGATGGATTTTAAAGTGCTAAAGAGCGTGATTGAAAAAGAAGTTTCTGACCGCCTGGACCACCGTTTTATTAACAAAGAAGTGGAGCCTTTTAAAAGCGACCCTCTGTTTCAAACCACCGTGGAGAATTTGTTGGTCATGATTTGGAAATGGCTGGATCCGGCAATCAAAAGGGAAAAAGCCTCTTTATATGAATTAACCTTGTGGGAAACCTCTTCCAGCTTCGCCTCCTATCGCGGACCTAAAGCGAAATAAACCCCTTAAAAACAAAAAGCCCGTTCCTTCCGGAGCGGGCTTTTTTCATATGGTGGACATTACTGGATTTGAACCAGTGACCTTCGCGATGTGAACGCGACGCTCTAACCAACTGAGCTAAATGTCCAAGGTCAAATTTGGAAGGGGCGTATTTTAGGGGGAAAAAACCACCTTTTCAAGAAACATTCAGCCAGCTTAATCCTGGCAACAACCACCCGACAGGGTAAAAGGCTTGTCCCAACAGACCTCTTTTTCCAAGGATTCTTCAGAGGTCTGGGTGGTTTGATCTTCTCGTTTTTCAGTTTTTTCTGAGAATTCTTTTGGTTCCATCGCCGCCTCAAAAAGGATGCTCTTTTATAACCCGAGTCTGTCAAAAAGGAAAGCCGCGAACTCCATACGGATTAACCCAATTCCGTTGCGCCCATGATCAGGCCTTTCTATATTGGTCCTACTTTTGAGAAAGCGCACGACATGGAAACTTCTGTCCCAACCCATTTAGAAACCGCCTATCTAGCCTGCCAAAAAATGGCGGCGGCCCATTACGAGAACTTTCCGGTGGCTTCGCTTTTATTGTCTAAAGAAAGCCGTCCCCACATTGCCGCCCTTTACGCCTTTGCCCGGACTGCGGACGACTTCGCCGATGAGGATCGATATGAAGGCAGGCGGATTCAAGAGATCAAATGTTGGGAAAGAGGTCTTCATACGGCGCTGAAGGGGCAAAAAGCGCCTGCTATGCTTCAAGCCTTTGCGCATACGTTAAAAACTTTCAAAATTCCCGTCTCGCTGCCTCTCGATCTTTTAAAAGCCTACCGCATGGATCTGACTCAAAAACGCTACAAAACCTGGAAAGAAGTCCTTCATTACTGCGAGCACAGCGCCAATCCCGTGGGCCGAATGGTGCTTTATATCTCGGGTATTCGGGATAAAAAACTTCATCGTTATTCCGATTCCATTTGTACCGGCCTTCAGCTGATTAACTTCTGGCAGGACACCGCCATCGACTTAAGCCGAAACCGTATTTATTACCCCTTGGCGGAATTGAAAAAAGCCGGAGTCAAAGAAAAAGACCTTCTTACCCTTAAGGATTCAAAAACGGTTCGGGTTTTAGTGAAAAACGTGGCGGACTATACTGAAAACTATTTTCGAAAGGGCGAGCCCCTCTTGAACCAAGTCACTGGCCGGCTTCAATTGGAACTGCGTGCGACCTATCTGGGCGGGGAAGGTATCCTGAGTAAAATTCGAAAGATGGATTATAATGTCCTAAAAAATCGGCCCGCTTGGTCGCCTTTGGACAAATTTGCGTTGGTTGTTAAAGCTTTGCTGGGCCGGACATCCGCATGAATCCCAGAGGTTCCTTGAATCCTCAAAATTCTCCGTTACAGGGTAAAACCAGTTTTTACTATCCCCTTTTGCTCTTGCCCGAAGATCAAAGGGAAGGCATGGAAATGCTTTATCGTTTTTGCTGGGCCGCAGACGATATCGCCGATAATTCTGATCCATTGCCTCTTAAACGAAAAAAACTGGCTCTTTTTAAAAAGAATTTGGCCTTAACGCTTACTGGAAAAGCCCAAGATCCTTTTTTCAAATTATTTCAAAAAATGATTCAGCAATTTAAACTATCTGCCGAGCCGCTCAGACTTATCGTAACGGGTGTGGAAAAGGACTTAAAACCGATTCGGTTTAAAAAATTCGCCGAACTGCACCGTTATGCCTTACAAGTCGCGGGCGGACCAGGAATAGCGGCCATGGAAATTTTCGGCTTTAAGGATAAGCCCCATCGAAATTACGCCAAAAATCTGGGAGTTTTTCTCCAAATCGTGAACATCACTCGTGACTTTAAAGAAGATATGGCTCTAGGTCGGCACTATTTCCCGGAGGAAGATTTTAAACGATTCCATTTAAATCCCCATCAATTAGGTGAAAAGAACTCTCACTGGAATTCTTTTGTAAAGTTTCAACTCAATCGGGCCATGTTTTATCTGCAGCAGGCTCGGAAATCTCTCACCCGCCAGCAACAAAGTCAGCTTTGCACGGCTGAGGCCATCGCGGCGGTTTACGTAAGACTTTATCAAAAATTAAAAGCTCATCCTCATCAAATTCTAGAAGGCAAGCTATCGCTTTCTCCCACAGAGAAATTATTATCCGTCGCGGGAGCTTCGATTCGATGCTTTCTTTGGAAACAGGCGAAAGACTAATGCCGAAAGTCATTGTCGTCGGTGGAGGATTCGCTGGCATTTCGGCCGCCACCGCTTTAGCCGAAAAAGGAATTCAGGTTGAGTTATTAGAATCCCGTGGATTTTTAGGCGGACGAGTCTATTCCACCGAAAACCCCACTTTTCCAGCGGCGCTGGATAACGGTCCTCATTTATTCATGGGCTGTTATCACGAAACCTGGAAGCTTTTCAAACGTCTCAGCGCTTCCGACTCTTTTCAAAAAATTGATCCTTTAAGCCTTTCCTGGCTTTTACCCGGTGGAAAAAAAGTATCGCTTCAATGCGCTTCACTTCCCGCGCCTTTTCATTTGGTTTGGGGACTTTTCACCACCAACGCTTTTTCTTGGCACGAAAAAATTTCTCTCGCCAAAGCATTACTTTGTTTTTCCCAAAAACCTTTCCGAATTAAACCGGAAATTAAAACTATCTCCCAATTTATGGATTCAACTCATCAAGGTCCCCAGGCCCGCGAACGGTTTTGGAGTCCGCTTTGTAACGCGGTGATGAATGTTTCAGCGGAAACGGCGCCTATCAACGGTTTTGGCGAAGTGTTACATCGTGTTTTTTTTGGAAACCGTCGGGACAGCGCTTTAATGATCGCCTCTAAACCATTAAGCGAGATTGGATTTAAAGAGGCGGAATCTTATTTGGAAAGTCATGGGGGATTCGTTCATTTTCACGAAGGGGTTCAAAACTTTAAAATTTTATCTAAAACCTTTGAGATAACTGCGCGGTCCGGTCAAACCTATGTTGGCGACGCCCTTATCTGGGCCGTTCCTCCATCTTCCTTATCTACCCTATGGCCCGCTGACAATTGGGAAAGGATTAAAACGCTTCCTCAATTGGGAAAATCACCTATTATTTCTGTGCATTTAATTGTTTCAAAAATTCTAATCCAAGAACAACTTATGGGGCTTTCGGGTGGCCGTTTTGAATGGATATTCAACCGCAATGCCAATTGGAATTACCAGAACGATGGTCAGTATTTAAGTTTCATCGCCAGTGCGGCCGAATCTCTAAGCCATCATAGCGAAAGCGAACTAGTTGATTTAGCAGTTCAAGAATTAAAAGCCCGTCTGCCTTCTTCGCTCATATGGGAAGTACTTCACGCCAAAGTTACTCGCGAGATGGCAGCCACTTTTATTTGGTCCGAAACAACAGATCGCCTGCGCTTGTCCTGTGAAACACCCTATCCAAATATTTATTTGGCCGGGGATTGGACCGCCACGGGCCTGCCCGCCACCATTGAGGGTGCTTGCTTTTCAGGCCACGTCGCCGCAAAAAAAGTAAGTCAATTTCTCGGTTAAATAGTCTAAAATCACTAAATATGTTTTCTTTCTCTAAAACTTCCTTCTTGAATCATCCGTGGGTTTTCTTTTTTTTATTTCTTACTTCTAATTTTTGTCTTACTTATTTTGATCTCCCAGTTCAATCCAAAATCATCCTCATTTTTTTTGGACTTATCATTCCATTTTTAATCGCCTTAATATCCATCCAGAATCCCTCTCCTAATCTAACGAAAAATTCGGGCGAGTGGCTTCCCATTGTTTCTCCGTTAATCGTATCGTTATTAGGGGTCTTAGCCATTCTCATGCGCTTTTACCAGTTAACTACCCTGTCGACTTGGCCCATATCGGACGAAGCTATTGGAGGATTTTTTGCCATTTTTCTCGGTCAAAAATGGAAGTGGGATCTTTTTTATACTTATACCCATTTACCGCCTTTTTTCTTCTGGGGTCTTGGTTTATTTTTTAAATGTTTCGGCATTTCCTTAACATCACTCTGGGCTTTCCCCGCTTTCTTGTCAGCACTAACTCTTCCTTTGGCCTACTGGTGCGCGAAGTCTTTTTTCTCAAAAAGTGTTTCAATTGTTTTTTCGTGTCTTTGGGCCTTTAGTTTTTGGCCGATTTATTTGGGTCGTTTATGCGTACCACACGGATTACTGATCCTATGGCAATTCCTGACTTTCATTCTTTTAGGTCATTTTTTAAATCGGCTCACGATACGTCTCTCAATAAGTTCGGCTGTGCTTTTAGGTTTTTGCACATCGATAGGATTTTATATTTTGCCCCATGCCGCCGTTATGGCGTTTTATGTAATAACCATCGTTACTTATTCCATTTTTGATCGCGCACCCTTGGGCAGAAAATATCTATACGCTTTTCTTCTTTCGTTCTTTTTGGGTTCCGCGCCCATTATCGCGGCCTGGTTGCGGTTAAATCATCAGGGCGATTATTTCCAGTATCTTTGGGCCTTTAAAAACAATTTCGGTCTCCTGTCACAATTTAAAGTAATCGCGAAATATATTGCAGGACTTTTTTGGGGTGGGGATACCTATAACTATTCTTATCGGGCTTTTGGCGGGGGCTTTTTTAACCCATGGCTTGGCGCCTTATTTTTAACTGGACTAGTTCAATCTCTTAAAAATTTTAAAAAAGAAATTAATCTTTGCCTGATCGGAGGCTTAATTCTTTTTTTACTGCCGGCGGTTTTAACTGGAGAAGTTGAAATGTTTCGTATGGTTCTCGTCCTGCCTTTTATTCTCATTTTCTGCGCTCTAGGCTTTCAGAATCTTCTCGAAATGATTTCTTCGAAAACCAGTATGATCATATTTTTAATGATTTTAATTATTGTGGCGTTTACTGATTTTTATCGGATAGAGATAAGCTATGGAGATTTTTGGAAAGCCAATCCGGCTATTTCTTTGCGTTATACAAAATCTTTACAGCGGTGGAAAGCCTATGAAATTCTTCACGAACAATCTAAAAAATTCGGCCCCGGCGTTATTTTAACCGAATTTGACCCTACGCCTTTTGATCAAACCTTGACCATCGCGGTTTATTCCTTTAACGCGGCCCGGAATCCTCAGTTGGATTACAACAAATCAACCTGGGCAGGATTAATCACGAATGTTAATTATGTCCCTTATCTTTATCATCAAATACCCTCATCTCAATGGTTTCCCCTATCCGTGGGAATGAATACTTCCTTGGAAAACTTGGCTTTGGGAATCATTCCGATCAACTCTAATACTTCGAAAACGATATACGACTGGCTACAAATGGAAAAAAATCTTTGGCCAGTTACCTACACTTTTTTTCAAATGCCTTATGGCCAACTAAACCCGGATATTTCGAAAATGTTGGTCCAATGCCGGTCATTAATCAACGGCGATCCTTTTCTGGAGTCTTCTCTTGATGAAAAACAATTCTTTTATGATATGAGTAACCATGACTCAACGCGGGCTTTGAAAGATATGCAACAAGCGCTCACACTAGGTTATCCTGCTGCTCATCTTTGCAATAATCTGGGTGTGGTTTGGTTCACGTTAGGCGATTACGCCAAAGCGCGCGCGTCCTTTAAAGCCGCTCTTCACGCTCCCTTAAATTATACTCAAGCTGCCCTTAACCTAAGCCACACACCTTATCCCTAAAAAAGATTAGTGAATAATGAGGTTATCTTGAAACGACTTCCATTAGTAGATTTAGTCCGAAGTTTCTCTATTTTCAGTGTTCTAGCGATCCATGCTGATCCTTTTTTTCTCCGTCCCTCCAATCCCGGGCTGGACTGGGCTTGGAATCATTTCCAAAGGAATGGAACTTACGGAGTCTATTCTTTCTTTTTGGTTTCGGGCTTTCTCATTACCGGGGTGATTCGAAGAAATCCCGGTGGTCTTTGGAAACCCTCTCTGAGAAAATTTTACGTTCAAAGAGCGGGAAGAATTTTACCCCTATTAGTTCTGATCGTTTGGATCGGAATTCTGATGTTATGGACACCGAGGCCACCACACGCAAGTTACATTGATGTTTTTCATCCCGAATCCGGTGCCATCGGTCCCGGATTTTGGATTTGTCTATCCACTTTCACGTTTAATTGGTTTCTAGCCTTTCAGCCTCTTGCTTCTTTTGGGATGTTTTGGAACTTGCTTTGGTCTCTTTCGGTAGAGGAACAATTTTATTTCCTTTTTCCGCCATTGTTGAAGCATCTCGATAATGAGAAAAATCTTTTTCGATTGCTCGTAGCGGTTTTAGGAATTGGTTTTGGTTGGAGGCTTCTTTGCTTCATTGCCCTTTGGAATAACCGTGATCTACAGGTTTTTACGTCTTTGGGAGCTTTCGATAATATAGCCTTCGGGGTTTTATTGGATTTGGCCATGATTCATTGGGGTCCCTCCCTTTCGAAAAAAAAGATTTGGTCTGCGCTCACATGCTTATCCGGTTTAATCCTCACGGTCGGCG
>Ga0206836_10290_pt1 | contig 10366 bp, 5 predicted proteins | sample Alteio_BWOrgCont_28_FD_152871 | JGI IMG/M metagenome (GOLD analysis project Ga0206836, IMG submission 152871) | Enriched cells from forest soil in Barre Woods Harvard Forest LTER site, Petersham, Massachusetts, United States -... | ecosystem: Environmental > Terrestrial > Soil > Temperate forest >...
CCTGCGGGAATTGCGGTGACGTTTACCGCGGCGGTCAGCGGCTCCAGCACGGTGCCGACGGGCACGATCACGTTTCGTGATGGCACAACGATCCTTGGGGTCGCGGCGCTGAACGGTTCGGCACGCGCGACGCTTTCGGTGGCAACGCTTATTGTCGGGGCGCACAACATTACGGCGAACTACTCCGGCGACAACGCGAATGCGTCGAACACGTCGCCGGTGCTGATCGAGACGATTGCGCAGGCGACGACGCAGACGGCGCTGACGACCAGCGCGGGCACACTGGCGGCGGGGTCGGCGGTTACGCTGACGGCGACGGTCAGCGGCAATGGAGCGACGCCGGGCGGTACCGTCAACTTTGTCGATGGCGCCAACACGGTGGGCACGGCGAAGTTGAGTGCGGCGGGCATCGCGAGCTTTACGACTTCCACACTGGCGCTTGGACAACATAGCGTGACGGCGGTGTATGTGGGCGACACCAATGACGGCGGAAGCACGTCGGCTGCGGTATCGGTTACGGTGCAGCAGGCGACGAGCAGCGTTGCGGTGACTTCGGGCAGCAATCCTTCGACGGCCGGAGTGGCCGTCAGCTTCCGGGCGACGGTGAGCGGCGGCGCGATTACGCCGACCGGCACGGTGACGTGGAAGGACGGGGCGACCGTCCTTTCGACTACGACGCTGGATGGGACGGGGAACGCGACGTACACGACCAGCTCGCTGGCTGTCGGGCAGCACAGCATCACCGCGACCTATAGCGGAGATACCAACAGTGTGGGCAGCGTGTCGCAGCCGCTGGTGCAGAATGTGCAGCAGGCGACCAGCGGGATCACTATTGTGTCGAGCAAAGACCCGAGCCTATTCAACGATTCGGTGAGCTTTACCGTGACGGTGAGCGGCGCGGGAACCGTGCCGACCGGGACGGTGAGCTTCCAGGATGGCAGCACGGTGATTGGGTCCGCGCCGCTGAATGGATCCGGCGTAGCGGTGCTGACTACGGCGACGCTTTCGATCGGCAACCATAGTGTGGTTGCGCTCTATGCCGGAGATGCAAACCACTCCACCAGCCAGACTGGGGTGTTGGCGCAGCAGGTGTTGCAGCAGACGGCGACCGCGCTGAGCACAAGTGCGAATCCGTCGATTGCGGGAGCGAATGTGCGCTTTACCGCGACGGTGACCGGGTTGCAGGGTGCTATCGCGACGGGGAGCGTGACCTTCCAGGATGGCTCAGTAGTGCTTGGAGCGGGGACGCTGAATGGCGCGGGGGTGGCGACGTTCGACATCTCGACGCTGTCGGTTGGCCAGCATCAGATCGTTGCCATGTATGTGGGCGACAGCAAAGACCAGGCGAGCGCTTCGGTTGCGCTGACGCAGACGGTGCGGAGCGCAAATACGGTGGTGGCGCTGAGCTCGAGCGCGAACCCTGCGACTGCCGGATCGGCGGTGACGTTTACGGCGACGGTGACGGGGCAGGGCGGGGCATTGACCGGGACAGTGACGTTTATGGATGGTTCCGTGGTGCTGGGCTCGTCGAAGCTGAACGGCAATGACGTTGCGAGTTATACGACGTCGGCTTTGACGCCGGGAGGGCACTCGATCACGGCGACCTATGCGGGCGATGACAACAACTTGGCAAGCACTTCTGCCGCGCTGCAAGAGAGCGTGCAGCAGACCACGACGACGGCGCTGGTATCCAGCGAGAACCCATCGTTGACGCTGGATGCAGTGGTGGTGACAGCGACGGTCGTCAATGGCGGCAGCCAGCGAGCGACCGGGACGGTGACCTTTACCCAGGGCGCAACCGTGCTGGGTACGGTGACGCTTGACACGAACGCGACGGCGACACTGGCGTTGAACACCTTGTCCGCCGGGCAGCATGCCATTGTGGCGACCTACAACGGAGACGGTTACGACTTTGCGAGCATCTCGGCGACGTTGACGCAGACGGTGCAATTGCGCGCGACCAGCGACACGCTGACGGCGTCGGCTACGTCGTTGACGGGCGGCCAGCAGGTGACGCTGATCTCGGTGGTGCATTGGACGGGCCCGATACCGCCGACCGGAACGGTGACCTTTATGAGTGGAAGCCTGGTGCTGGGTACGAGTCCTGTGGACGAGACCGGTGTGGCGACGCTGACGATCATTCCCTCCGGCAGCTCGCCCAGCATCGTTGCGACCTATTCGGGAGACACGGTATATGCCGGATCGTCTTCGCCGACGACGGCGATTGCGATCAGCCCGCCGACGCAGTTCACGATGGCGGTGAGTGAATCGACGGTAACGGTGCAGGCGAAGCAGAACAGCACGGTCGATCTGACGCTGACCTCGATGCAGGGCTTTACGGATGTGATGAAGCTGGGATGCCTGGGGCTGCCGACGGCGGCGACCTGCACCTTCTCCAGCGACAGCGTGAGCCTGACGGCGAACGGCACCCAGACGGTGCATGTGGTGGTCGATACGGGATCGCCGCTGACGGCCGGTGGCCAGGCTCGGAATGAGGGCATGGGCGGCTCGTCGATGATGCTGGCGTTCCTGCCGGGCGGGCTGCTGCTGGGGCTGATCGGATGGCGTTCGCGGAAGCGGATGCGGTCGTCGATGGGTAGCGTGCTGCTGCTGCTGGTGGCGATGGGGCTGGCGGTTGGCCTCTCCGGTTGCAGTGGACTGAATATCAATGGAACGCCCGCGGGGACCTACAGCTTCAAGCTGACGGCGTCGGGTAATGGCACGGGAGTTACGGAGTCCATGGATATGACGCTGACGGTGTAGTAGCGGGCAGGTCCAGTATGTGGTTTCTACCGGGGAGTGGGTCAGTGGATTTAAACTGACCTACTCCCTGTTTTTTGAACCCTAATTCTCCGAGAGCGGCTCAACGTGGTCGATGACGAATGAGTCGACGGGGACTTTCTGCGCTACGAGCTTGAGGCCAAGCTGTTTCTGAACTGCTATGAAGAGGTCGGGGACGTTGGAGCAACTGGGGTCGTTGCTGTAGGGACTATCTTCGGGGACAAACTTCAGGTCGAAGTCGTACGTGCCCTCCAGCCCGGTTTTGTCGACGACCGGCGCTTTGAGTGACGACCCGATCACGTTGACAAAATTCTCTACAGAATCGTTCTGGTATTTAAGCTCGCAGAGAGAGTTGAGTCCAAAGAAGGGACCGCCTTTGGCTGGCTGAAGTTTGGGGCCGCCTTGCGCGACGACCAGCGCATAACCAGGGACGATATTCTGTACACGATGAAGCTTCAGGTGGAAGCGCTCTTCCAGCAGATTCTGCAGCAACGGCTGCATCTGTTTCTGGGTGAGAAGCGCGTCGCCCTCGACCTTGGCGTTGACAGAATAGATCTGCGAGTCGACCCAGGCAGGCCCTCCTGAAATTTTGCCGACCCCATAGGCGAGTTGGATCAGACCTTTGAGGCCGATGCGCTGCAGGGTGAATCGGTTGGATGGAAACGACATGCCCTGACCGGAGTTTTCCCGAGGGGCATGCGGGTCGAGGGGCCGGATCGAAGCGACCTGGAAAGCCTGCTTGTGTATGGAGGTGGTCTGCGCTGCGGGAGCGGGTTTCGGCGCTGTCTGGCAGGCAGCGGGGATTATGGCGATGGCGATTGTGAGGAGCGCAGCGAATGCGGTTGCGAAGCTGAATCGGCGAAAGGCGCGTTGCTGCGGAGTACACGTCGTCATAGTGGGCCAAACCTCAAGCAACGTTAGCATGGGGAATCGCAAGCTCCTGGAAAGTCTTCTCATCGGTAACTTCGGCTATTGATCGAACTGACCCACTGCTGGTCATTTATGGGGGTATTGAAGCGTTAGTTTCGTGTGGTATGATTCCCGACAATTCGAAGACAAACATTGGGCGCGTCTGGCCGGTAACCAGTTGCCGTGCGAGTTGCGATAAGGGGCATTCTTAGTGGCCATTGAAACCGAAGGGTGCTATATCAACTATCCGGATGCGGACATGCTGAAGCACGACTACTGGCCGGAGCTTTACTATGGCAACGCAGGAATTTCTCCCTTCCTACAACAAGTGAAGAAGAAGTATGATCCGAACAACGTGTTTCATCATGCGATGTCGATCCGGGCTTAAATTGGCGTTTTTGTATGTATAAGGAGAGAGACATGAAGCAGCTCTTACAGTGGGACCGCAGGCGGTTCGTGCAGATGATTGGGTGCTCGTCGATGGTGGGGGCGGTGGGCAGCCGCTTTGGATGGGCGGCTATGACCGGCCCGGAGATGAGCGGGTTTGCTTATGTCGGCGGCGAGCGCGGCATTCATGTTTATGCCGTGCAGGGCGGACGGTGGACCGAGCGGGAGCTGGTTCCGAGCGCGAACCCGGTGGCGCTGGCCGTCAGCGCGGGGCATCTGTACGTGGCCAACGGGATTGAGACCTATGGCAGTTTGCCGCGGGGCACGGTCGAGGCGTATGCGATCGACCCGGCGAGTGGGCAACTGACGCTGAAGAACCGCGCGGAGCTGTCGCTTTCAGGGACGATGCCGCGGCACCTGGCGGTAGCTCCGGATGGACGCAGCCTGGTGGTAGCGGTGGGTGGCGGCGGTGCTTACAACGTGCTGTCCATCGAGGCGGACGGACGGCTGGGCCGGGTGTCGGGGATTTTGAAGGAGACCGGTTCTGGGCCGCAGGCGGCACAGGCGGCGGCGCATCCGGAGATGGTGCTATTCGATGGCGCGGGGCGGCTGCTGGCGGCTGACCTGGGCGCGGACCGGTTGAGCGTGCTTGCGCTTTCGGGCGGTGAGCTTGCGGTGGCAGGGCGCAGCGCGACCGAGGCGGGCAGCGGGCCGAGCCGGATAGCGCTGGACCCGAGCGGACGGCGACTATATGTTGCCCATGCGCTGGATGGGTCGGTGGCGTGCTTCGGGTACAACCGGGCGACGGGCACGATTCTTGGGCGGCAGCAGGTGGTTGCGGCGGCGGCGGGCGAGATGGCAGCGATGGCGATGCATCCCTCCGGCGATGCGCTGTACACGGCGCAGGGCGATGGGGTCCGCGCATGGCGGATTGCTTCGGACGGCGCACTGCGGGCCCTGCCGGCGGCGAATGTTGCCGCTCGGGCATTGCATGTGACGGCCGATGGCAAGAGCTTGCTTGCGCTGAGCGGGAACTCGGTTGTTCGCATGAAGATCGATCCGGTCGGCGGGGCGCTGGCTGCTCCGGTCAAGGTCGCCGATCTGCCACGGCCCCTCAGTATCGCCTGGGCGTAAGTTGCAGGCAGGCGGAACATGCCTTCAGATTTAGGGAAAGTGGAGTATCGATCCGATGATGAATCTCTCTGTATCGAAGTATGTGTGTGTGAGTGCGGCCATGGCCGTATTGGCGGTTGCACCGGCAGCGTGGGCGGCGGACTGTTCGAACCTGCCGGACATGGACCATCCGCATGAGACGATCACGAATGGCAAGGTGACGGCGGTGATCATGCTGCCGGACCCGACCAACGGCTTCTACCGTGGGGTGCGCTTTGACTGGGCGGGCAGTGTGGCGTGCGCGACGGTGAACGGACATAAGTTCTGGGGTGAATGGTTTGCGCCGGCGCCGTATAACGCGACGCGCAGCGATGGGGTAATGGGGCCGGCGGAGGAGTTTCGCGTGGCGGATAGCTCGCTGGACCATACCGGGCCTAATGGGACTCTGTTCGTCAAGCCGGGCGCGAATGGATACAACGAAGCGAAGCCGGGCGACGCATTTCTGAAGCCGGGCGTCGGCATGCTGAAGCGGATCGACGAGAAGGATTATTCGTACGGGACGAACTACCCGATCCTCGATGGAGGCACATGGACCAACAGCCACACGAGCACGTCGGTCAGCTCCAAGCAGGTGCTGAAGGGGTCGAACGGTTATGCCTATGAGTATGAGAAGGTCATGTCGCTGGACAAGAACGGCACGACCCTTTCGATTACGCACCACCTGAAGAACACCGGCACAAAGCCGATCCAGACATTCATCTACAACCATGATTTTTTCCAGTTTGACGACGAGCCGACGAACTCGGGTATTGTGGTCCGCTTCCCATGGAAACCGGATGCGAGCGATCTGCAGGGAGCGCTGGCGAAGGCCAACGGCAATGAGATTGATTTCACCGATCCACCGCCTCCTTCGCCTCCACCCGCTGCGCCAGTTGCACCAGCTGGATCAGCTGCACCAGGCGGAGCGCCGGGGCGCCGTGGCGGAGGTGGAGGCGGAGGTGGCCGTGGATCGATGGGCTATCTGACGGGCTTCTCCAATAAAGTGTCGGACTTCGACATTACGGTGGAGAACACCAAGACCGGCGTCGGGGTAGAAGAGACCTCCGATACACCGCTGGCGCGGTTGTACTTCTGGTCACAGGCAAAGGTGGTTTGTCCGGAGGGCTATATTGCCGTCGATATCGCGCCGGGCAAGACGCAGAGTTGGACGCTGCACTATCGATTGATCACCCCGGCAAAGTAGCCGGGCGGTTTTCCACAGGCCCGCTCGAACTTTTTGCGGGCAAAGAACGTCAGGAGCGATTTTCGATGATTTCCCCAGTATTTCGCGATATTTACCGAAGGAATAAGGCGGGTTCATTTTTAAGTTGCATCCTTGCGGCAAACGGGATATTGTTTCATTTCAATTACTGAATAGGTCTTTTGCTGTATGCCTGACGTGGCCACTGCTCTGCGGACTAGGCTTCCGTGGCGCAAAACTTGTTGAATTTTGAGGAGACTATAACGCGATGCGTAAATTGATCTTAGCGACCCGACTCACAGCTCTAGCCCTGCTGCTCTTCTGTGGAGTGGCATTGAAGGCCCAGGTAGTCACTACGGGCAACATCAACGGTGTAGTGACCGATCCGACCGGTGCGGTGATTGCGGGCGCCACGATTACGGCGACCGATACGGACACGAACGAGCAGACAGTCACGACCACGGATAAAGCCGGCGTGTACAACCTCCGTTTCCTTCAGGTCGGCAACTATACGGTCACGTTTAAGGCCCCGGGTTTCGGGGAGCAGATCACCCCGCAGTTCGTGCTGGAAGTTGACCAGTCGGCTGAGAGGAATGCGAAGATGACCCCGGGCGGCGGATCGACGCAGATCTCCGTCCAGGCCGAACGGGCCCCGCTGCTGAATACAGAGAATTCCACGATCGCAACGTCGCTGGATGCGCGCGCGATCAGCGACATCCCGCTGATGGGCCGCAGCCTTACGGACCTACAGCAGTTTGAGCCGGGCGTCGTCTCCACTTCGGCCACCTCCTCCGGCACCGTCGAAGTCAACGGCAGCCGCGGTCAGGGGAACAATTACGTCCTGAACGGCCTCGAAACCAACGAGAACATCAATTACGGCCAAACCTACAATGTAAATCCGGACGCGGTCTTGTCGCTCCAGGAGACCACCGCGACCCCCTCTGCCGAGTACGGCAACGTCGAGGGCGGCACCTTCCTCACGCTGATCAAGAGCGGCACCAACCAGTTCCACGGGAACGCCTTCATGAACCTGCGCAACTACCTGTTGGATGCGTTCTCCTGGGGCGCCAAGCACACCACGGGCACGATTGCCCCAAGGTCTCCGTATACGGACTACCAGATGGGCGGCACGCTGGGCGGCCCCATCATCAGGAACAAGCTGTTCGCCTTCGGCGACTACCAGGGCGTCCGCAATCACAGCACATCGCATGGCTTTGCCACCGTGCCTACCTTCGACGAGCGCGGATGCTCCGGCGGCCTGCCCGGTTCGGTCTGCACCGGCGGCACCACGGCGGACTTCTCCGAGCTGTTGGATCCCTACGTCATGTGCAATAACGGCGGCACTGCGGTTTCGGGATCCGGTACCGTTAGTCCGTCGAATCCCAACTGCACGACGAGCAACGGAAACTCAAAGCTGATCCAGCTTTTCGATCCGTTCGGCGCCGCCCCCGGCTACCCGAACAATGGCTTCACGCCGTTCGCAGGCAACAAGGGCATCCCGATCAATAACCCGGTGGTGAAGTACCTGTTCGCGCACAACAACCTGCTGCCATTGCCAGGTTCACAGCTGGGCATTAATGGCGCCGTGTTCAATACGACTGGCAACCCTATCATCGACGGCATCAATACCAACAGCGCCGAACCGGGCGCCGGTAACGTTTCGACCACTACAAAGGCCTTTTCCCATACCAACCAGTACGATGTAAAGATCGATTACAGGCTGTCGTCGAAGGACAACCTTTCCGGCAGCTTTAGCTACGCCAACACACTTGGCTACACTACCCCTACAATACCGATTAACTTCCCCAGCGAAGCTCCGACTCCAATCAAAATCATCACTTTCGATGACATCCACACCTTCAGCCCGGCCATCGTGAACGACCTCCGCTTAGGCTACCAGCGCTATGTGAATTTGGCCGCAGCGACCATCGACACCTCCGGTGTCTTTGGAACCCAAGGCGACAGCGTCCTGGGGATCGGCTCCGCCGCCGGCTCGGCGGTTGCGCAGGCCTACCAGGGTTATGCCGGCCAGACCCAGACCGCAGCGGGCACCCAGACCGGCACCCTCACAACCCCACGGTCCGGCGCCGAGTCGGAGGGCGGGACGTCCAATACCGGATCGAACATCGTCGAGAACACGTTCCTCTACGCAGACAACCTGACCTGGCTGCGTGGGAAGCACACCTACAAGATCGGCGTCAATATCGGCCGCTATCAGCAGAACAACTTCTATCCGGGGAACGACGGCTCTCTCGGCGCGCTGCTTAGCACGGGACTGTTCTCCTCCAACCAAATATCCAACAAGGCGGACCCGCGGTATCCCACATCGGCGATGGCTTTAAAAGACGACACTCGCGGCTATGCTTATGCGGACTATGTGATGGATCGCATGTCCGGCGCCACTATCGGCGGCGTGGCTGGACCTGTCGGCATGCGCCAGAACCGTAACGCCTACTTCATCAACGACGACTGGAAGATCCGGCCGAACCTGACGCTAAACCTCGGCTTGCGCTATGAGTACAACACGCAGATCCACGAGGTGAACAACAAGTACGTTGCTCCCGATATCATCACTCAGACGTTGATTCTCGCCGGCACTCCGCAGGCGAATGCATATTGCGGGGGCTGCGGTACTACCTTGGTGCATCCGTTCTACGGCGGCCTAGTGCCGAGGGTCGGGTTCAACTGGGCATATACTCCCCGCACTGTGATCAGCGCCGGGTATGGTGCCATGACCTTCATGGAAGGAACGGGCGCCAATCTCCGCATGACCACCAACCCGCCCTTCCAGACTGCCTTGGAGTACGCCGCGTCTGTGCCTGACGTCACGGGCGTCACCGGCACCCCCTATACGGAGGAGCAGGGCTTCACCCACGTACTGCCCGGCGCTGCTGCCAGCGGCGCTCTCATCAACCTGTGGGACCTGCATGTCCGCCCGGCCTATGTCCAAACATACTCGTTAGGGGTGCAGTACCAGATGAGCAATAGCCTCTCGTTCTCGCTCAAATATGTCGGAAAGACGGGTCAGCACCTGATAACACCAGGCTCGGCGAACGAGTTGCCTCAGCCCTGCACCAATCCCGCCTTTGTCGCGGCAGGCAATCCGACCGGCATCAACACCAAAGTGTCTACTATCACCACCGATACTACTGTCAATCCTAACGGTCAATCATGCTCCAGCTCACCCGTCTTTGTGTCGAAGGCATAGGTATAAACACCTTTGCTCGTGCTCCTCCCGCTGGTCCCCGTTCCCACCAGCAACAGCTTCCGCTTGCCCAGGTCCTTCGCCAGCGCTGCAAACCACGGATGCGCCCCCAGCGCCAGCAGCGACGAGCCCTGAATGAACCTGCGTCTTGAAATCCGTTGCATCGCTTCCACCCCATCTATCCTCATCGAAGATCGTCCCCATCCCTACATTACGTGCGTATCGTTTTCACTCACTATAAAACGGACTTTTCCCGTCGTTGGGTATTGTAATGCTGTTTGCCCTGTCTGCAAGCTGGGTCTGCGCTTGTCTTTCCTTATGCGGTAGGCGGACCTTGCAGACAAGAAAAAGCCCGGCCTCTTTGCAGAGACCGGGCCGGTTATCTTCAGGTTAGAATTGATAGCGGAGATCGAGCTGCAGCGACCGGATCGCGGATTTGACACTCGTAATGGTTCCGAACGAGGTCGAAAACACGTTGACAGGCGGGTTGCTTATGATGGACTCGTTCAAGACATTCTGCGCAGTTACGCGGAAGTTGACGGCGTGCTCACGATAGATGCGGAAGTTCTTGTTCACCTCGGCGTTGTAATTCTGGTTGCCGACACCCCGCAGTTCGTTATAGTGCGCGTTACCGAAGGTGCCGAGCGCCGGCTGCCCGAAGGCGCATTGCCCGTTATTGACGCCGCTGCCATCGGAGTTGTTGCCGACGCATGACCCCACGGTTATGGCGG
>Ga0206836_10291_pt1 | contig 10357 bp, 10 predicted proteins | sample Alteio_BWOrgCont_28_FD_152871 | JGI IMG/M metagenome (GOLD analysis project Ga0206836, IMG submission 152871) | Enriched cells from forest soil in Barre Woods Harvard Forest LTER site, Petersham, Massachusetts, United States -... | ecosystem: Environmental > Terrestrial > Soil > Temperate forest >...
CCCATTCGTAGCCAACGCATTCTGCGGCGAGCCCTGCGCCGTCCGGCTGCCGCATCCGCGCGTCGCAGCTACCGCCGGCAACATCCACGCCGGCACCACATTGTCTCCAACCGGCGCTGTCTGCGGCCTCGTATACGGAGGAGGCAGAGTGTAATCGCGTATCACGCGAAACAGCGGGTCATGCACTGGATTGTTCACCCACTCCGCAAGCTGCTCTGTCAGCGGCTGCACGTCGTGCTCGTCCACCGGCGACGGCGCCGATACCAGGTACGAAGCCAGCACAAACGAGTTTCCCGTCGCCTCATCCACCCCGTCCGTACCCCAGGAGCAACATTCAAATGCCGTGTTCCGCGTCACCGCAATCACCAGCTTTCCGTCCTGCCGCGGAATCTGCTTAAAAATCGCGCGCTGCAGGAACGACCTGTCCACGATCGCCATCTGCCTTCCGGTCCGCTTCGATGTCAGTACGTATCCCTCTTCCAACGGAATCTCCACCGTCACCGGCCGCACCTCCGGCTGTCCCAGCAGGGTGTGCCATCCGCCCGCCTTCCCTGTTCCCGCCTTCCCCGTTGTAGCCCGCAGCAAAGCGTCCACATACTGCGTGGCGTCATCGCTCCCAAACTTCGCCTTTGCGAACACCGGCGAATGCAGTATTTGCGCCACATCCTGCGCGGCGTCCAGGACCGTTGCCTTCCCCGTAGCCGGGTTGGTTGCGAATTTGAGCCGCACCGGCACCAGCACCGTCGGAATCACCGTCGTCCCGCCCTGCGCCGGATCGCGCCCCGGCAACGTCAACGTGCTCTGCCCCGAGGTGTAATGGAACGTCGGCGCCGTCCCCTGTCCATACCCCGCTCCGGCTGCGAATACAAAAACAACCATCGGTAGAAAACGTAAGATTTTCATAGCGCCTGCCTTTTAAACTTGCTCGGAATTTGCCGCCGCAAAGGACGATCCGGCCAAGTATACGCCGCACCCGCCGCCATTTCCCCACCCTGTACGGAGGGAGCGTTGTGTTGCAGTATAGTGGGGGTGATCATGTCCTCTGACCGGCGCGAATTCCTCCAGCAAGCTGCCATCATTACTGCGGGTCTTGGCATGGGTGCGCTTCCGGCTGCTGCACAGCAGCGTCCCGTTGCGATGCAGGCTTCCACCACAACTGAAGGATCCAATATGGCGAAGCCGGTCGATTTTACGCCAGGCGGATATCGGTTCATTCCGGCAGTGTTTCAATATTCCGCCGGTGTGGCAGCTCTCCCTGGCCATGAGATTCAACGAATCACGTTCCGAACCCTGGTGCCATTAAGAGAAGGGTTCCGCAGGATCGAGCAGATTCTCACCGCGGCCGGCCGGCCCGTGACCGCGTTGTGCGCCTGCGAGTTGCGCTCCCCGGCACCCTTCACCCAGCAAGGGTTCCGCGCTTTCAATGAGATCTACGTGGTGACGTTGGAAAAATGGGGCATCTATAAGGGCGGCAGCAATCCGGTGGCGCGCAGCAATGTATGCCCCGAAATTAATCCGCCGGCAGAGCCCTCGTTCCACGCTTTCTCGTTCACGACCAAGGTCAAGGGCGCGCGGCCGTCTTTCGTGAATTCGGGAAGCGGTGAGGCGATCGAGGGCGATGGCAAGGACACTAAGATTATTCGGCCCGGTGACACCAGCCCAGACGGCCTGCGCGTAAAGGCGCGCTACGTGCTCGACACAATGGAAAGCCGCATGGCGGCGCTCGGCTTCCATTGGCCCGACGTTACGGCGGCTCAAGTCTACACGGTGTACAACCTCTATCCGTTCCTGGCCGACGAAATCGTCCGCCGCGGCGCTGCTGGCCCGGGGCTCACGTGGCATTTCTGCCGTCCGCCCATCATCGACATAGACTACGAGATGGACTGCCGCAGTGTGTGGGTCGAGAAGGTGATATGACCCGCTCGCGTTGGAGTTGCGGCGCTCCGACGAATGGCAAGGAACCTCTTGATCGATTGAGCACACCCGATGTTCACAGTCGGTTTATCGTATACACCGCACCCGCAGCCACTTCCCCGCCCTGTGCGGAGGGAGCGTGGGGCTTCAGCCCCACGAATAGCCAAATAACATTCAATGGGCTTTAACCCCGGGCAGTTCGTTTTGCTTAAGCCCACGGCTTCAGCCGTGGGATAAGTGCTAGCAAAGCAATACGGCTTTAGCCGCTGAGGTACGCGCTTTAGCCTTGGCCTCCCCTTAAGCCCCCGACTTTAGTCGGGGGGAGCGGGACTTCAGTCCCGCGGCAACCCGCCACCACCCACCCCGACACCCTTCGCACTGCCGAAGTGGGCCGTGAGCGTAGCGAACCCCGAAGGGCAGCGAGCCTGCTCGCTGAGGCCCTCGCAGGCAGTGCGAAGGGTGTCGCCTCTTCCTCTGCCGTTGCCTTTGTATTTAGGAAAGAGCGTGGAGCTGGTAGCCCAAGGCTTTAGCCGCTGAGGTACGCGCTTTAGCCTGACCACGATTTTTTCAGCACCTTCAAAAACCCATTTTCCGGGCGCTGGGTGCAATGCCACTTGAAGGTTAGTCAACACAAGCGCGTTTCTCAGGACTAAGATGCGATATCGGAACGGATTTTGCTAGGCAATGCGCTGCGCTATTGGCGCGGCTGAAAAGTTCAGTATCGGCGACGGTTTTCGAGACGAGCCTAAGATAACTTCTGACATTATCGAAGTGCAACACACACGAGGAAGAACTTGTCCCTTGAGCCAAGCGCCATATCGAAGCCGAACTTCACACACGAGGCGGCTAACAGAGAACTAGACGAACGTGGGCTCACGGCATTCACAAATCCAAGCGCCTCCGCTTTGGGTGATTTCTTTGCTCGGTTAGATGATAGGTGGAGAGGCAATCCGTTTGAACGTGGATTTCAGGAACTCACCCCTACTTGTCGAGCCGCAGCTCGACCAGGCTCACTGTCCTCCTTTACGGGCGCGGGTGCACAACCCATGCACACAGATGCGGCTTACTTAGCAAGTCCTCCACGTTACCTTGTTTTCGAATGTGTTGATCCGGGCGAGGTCACTTGTAAAACGGAAGCGTGGGTGACGAACCAAACAAAATTGCTAGAGGAGCGGCCCCACCTTTTGACGGACCCTACATGGGTATTCTTAGGCGGAGGTCGGTCAAGGTTTTATTCGCCCGTGCTGGATACGGTGCTAGGAATAGCGAGAATTCGCTACGATCCGTGCTGCATGTCGGCCGCCGGCGAAAACAAAACGACACTAAACGAGGTCTCTGGACTCCTTGCTAGCTATACTCGACAGGTATCTTTCGAGTGGACCCTGGGAGCATTTTTCATAATCGACAACTGGCGCTGCATGCACGCACGAGGGGTTGGGGGAGAATCTGCTCCATCACGTCGGCTGCGTCGTTGGTATCTTGGAGCGCAAAATGGATTGGGCATCTGACTCCCTCTACAACAAAGCGAAGTTATTCGCGCAGCGGGCGCATAACGAGCCAGTGAACTCAGCCCTTTTCGCTTTCTGGATGAGTCTGTCCCTTGAGCTTTTGGCACGTTCCGCCCTATCGCACGTCCATCCCGTATTGCTTGCCGATCCCAAGGAGCCGGAAAACCTTCAGTACGCGTTCGGTATTGTGCCAAAGGGGATACCGAAGTCAATTGCAGCCAAGGCTCTTTTTGCGAGATGCAGTATATTCGTCAAGGATTTTACCGATAAAATGTCCGGCCACTGTCTGATTGTTGCAGACCGGCGCAACTCGGAACTTCATACAGGTGCAGCAGCATTCGAGGGAATTGACAATGCTAAGTGGCTTCCTGCAAGTTACGAAGTCATTCAGGTTTTACTCGTACATCTCGGCAGGGACTTCAGAGACTTTCTTGGGGATCACGGTGAAGTCGCGCTAGAAGTTATCAAAGACAGACGCGACACAATCAAGAAGGAAGTCCACGACAAACTTTCAGCCGCAAAGAAGGCTTATGAGGCTCTCACTCCTGAAGACAAAGTTGCGCGGGACGGTAGGGCTCCCGCAGCTATAGCTGCGTGGATGCACGGAACTAAGCTACGTCGCGAGTGTCCGTGTCCGGCGTGTAAAAACGTCGCTGTCATGGGCGGGGAGATAGTCAGCCGAAGTCCTGTGAAGATCGATGAGGACGACAATGTTATCCGCCGTGAAATTCGCGTTCTCCCGAACAGGCTCCGATGCGCATATTGCGACCTTTCTCTCGTCAGCTACCAGGAATTGAAGGAGGCTGACCTCGGAGGAATTTACACTACCGCAGAGGAGGAAGATTCAATAGAGTTCTTCGGTATCGAACCAGAGGACTACATCGATGTCGAGGATGTTGTGCGACGTTATGGTGAAGATATGGCCGACTACCAGAATGAGTAGCGTCGCTATCAGATGTCAGATATTACCGAAGCGGCTTGGTACCGGCAAGTCGCCTTATGGGAAGCAATCAGTAATGTCTCCAAAAGTCGGCTTTTCGGCAACTGGGCCACGCTGCAACCTGACCCACAACCGCCCCGCCTGCTAAACTAATCCCATGAAGGCCAGCTCCGCTAAAATCACGGCCGCCGTAGTCATCATCCTCGCCACCGTCGCCTGGCTCTCCTACACCGGCACGCGCGACAACCGCGACTACTACGTCACCATCGGCGAGCTCCACTCCATGGGCGACAAGGCCTACTCCCGCCATCTCCGCGTCGCCGGCAACGTCACCACCGGCACCATCCACCACAGCGGCCCCAACGTCCAGTTCCAGCTCGCCGAAGAGGACGCCAAAGGCGTCATCATTCCCGGCCAGATCGTCACCGTCAGCTATCAAGGCACCGAGCCCCCGCCCGACACCTTCAAGGACGAAGCCCAGGCCCTCGCCGTCGGCACCTACGGCAAGGACGGCGTCTTCCACGCCACCCAGCTCCAGGCCAAATGCGCCAGCAAATACGCCCCCGCCCAGCCCGGCGTCAAACCCGCCAACACCGCCGCCCTCATCCCGCCAAAAACCTAATTCGCACGCTGTCAACCCCCCAATCCACCCAACGCGCTGATTCCAAACCACTTCCGCGTGGCACAGTTTATATTCAAAACTGCTATCCTTAATAAAGGGGCTGATGTTGTGATTCTGAGCCGGGGACGGGCCTCCAATCGAAGCTCCCACAGCATAGTACATTTATACTAGTACAGACTTAAGTCCTTTAGATTTGGACTTTACATACTTAAGTACCCAGGGGGGTACCCTCCTGACACCGATCTATACTCAAAGCAGTTGACCCATCCAGCCCATACCGAAGCCGCCCAGCTCACCGGAGTCTCCAAGCTCTTCGGCAGCTTCGCCGCGCTGCGCAACATCACCCTCACCATCCCCCCCGGCACCTGCACCATGGTCCTCGGCGAAAACGGCGCAGGCAAATCCACTCTGCTCCGCCTCATCGCCGGCCTCAACGCCCCCACCCAGGGCAAGCTCACCGTCTTCGGCGACGCCCCACAGAGCCAGCGCCGACGCATCGCCTACATGAGCCACGCCCCCATGCTCTACGACGAGCTCTCCGCCATGGAAAATCTCCGCTACTTCGCCGCGCTCTATAAAAGCGACGGCTGCGCCTGCGTAGGCAGCCCGGAAATGGCCCTCCGCGCCGTCAATCTCGACCCTCATCTCACCCGTCCGGTCGGCCAATATTCCCAGGGCATGCGCCAGCGCACCTCGCTCGCCCGCGTCATGCAAGCCGATCCCGAACTCCTCCTGCTCGACGAGCCCTTCTCCAACCTCGACGTCGCCTCCGCCCAGCAAATGGTCGAGCTCCTCACCGACTTCCGCACCTGGCCCGTCTCCGGCGGCGGAACCCGCACTATCCTCCTCACCACCCACCAGGCCCGCCTCGCCGAACCCCTCGCCGACACCGTCCTCACCCTGCGCCAGGGCGCCCTCATCTCCAGCCTCCCAAAAACTGGAGCCGCATGAGCTACCTCACCCACCTCCTCACCCACCTCCGCAAAGACCTCCGCCTCGAATGGCGCGCGCGCGACTCCATCAACGGCATGCTCTTTTTCTCGCTGCTGGTCGTCGTCCTCTTCTCGCTCGCGTTTGAGCCCGACGCCGCCGTCTCCCGCCAGATCTCCGGCGGCATCCTCTGGGTCGCCATCCTCTTCGCCACCGTCACTGCGCTCAATCAGGCATGGACCCGCGAGCTGCGCAACGACGTCCTCGACGCCCAGCGTCTCGCTCCCTCGCCCGCCTCCACGCTCTTCCTCGGCAAAGCCATCGCCAACCTACTCTTCGTCGGCCTGGTCGAACTCATCCTCGCCCCCATCTTCGTCGTCTTCTACAACCTCCACGTCCTCGGCAACCCCTGGCTGCTCGCGCTGGTCATGCCGCTCGGCACCTGGGCGCTCATCGTCAACGGCACCTTCTTCGCCGCCCTCGGCCTGCGCACCCGCAACCGCGAACTGCTCCTACCCCTGGTGCTCTTCCCCATCTCCATGCCCGCCCTGTTAGGCATGGTCCAGGCCACCACCCTCATCCTCACCGGCGGCGACAACCTCTACGCTGTCTTCTGGATCAAAATGCTCACCGGCTACGACATCATCTTCACCACCGTCTGCATCCTCCTCTTTGAAACCATCCTCCACGCCGAATAGCGGGTTTCCGCGATAAACTGATCCCATCGTGCCACGCCCACAAACATTCCGCACCCTCCTCTGGCTCTGGTTCGCGCTCTCGCTCATCGCGCTCGCCATCGGTCTCCGCCTCGCACTCATCGCGCCCATCGATGCCGCTCAGGGCAACATCGGCAGCATGATTTATTACCACGTCCCCATGCAAGTCGGCGGCCTGACCTTCCCCTTCGTCAACCTCATCGGTTCGCTCGCCTATCTCTATTACCGCAGCCGCAACCTCCAGCGCGCCATCGCCTTCGACGCCCTCGCCGTAGCCGCCGCCGAAGTCACCGTGCTCAACCTCTCCGTCGGCATCCTCTCCGGCATGCTCTGGGCCAAGCCCGTCTGGGGCATCTGGTGGACATGGGACGAGCGCCTCACCACCTGCCTCCTCCTCTGGCTGCTCTACGTCAGCTACCTGCTCGTGCGCCGCTTCTCCTCCACCGGCCAGGTGTATACCCTCTCCGCTGTCATCTCCGTCTTCGCCGCAATAGACGTCCCCATCGTCTACATGTCCACCCGCTGGTACCGCACCCAGCACCCCTCGCCGGTCTTCTTCTCCGGCAACCCCGGCGCCGGCCTCGACAAGTCGCTCTATCCCGCCTTCTTCTCCAACCTCGCCGCCTGGCTCCTGTGGGGATTCTTCCTCATCGCCCTCCGCTATGTCCTCGAGCGCCGCCGCCAGCAAGCCCAACACGCCGCCGTCCAACACGCCATCGCCACACCGGAGGCCCAGTGAATCAGATGATCCATCTCGACATGAGCAAAATGGCCGACCGCCATCTTGTCATCGCCTACGCCGCTATCCTGATCGCACAATTCGGCTACGCCGCCTGGGTCGCCTATAACATCAAACGCAACCGGCCCACCCCATGACCTTCCCCGCAAAAAAAAGCAACGAAGCCGACGTGTTTGGCCGGCTTCGTTGTCCGAGAAAGGTATGCTGCAAGCGCTCGCGGCTCATGCCGCAATACGCTTCTACCGGTGAAACCCGATGAGGCTGAAAAGGTCGCTCTCCGGCCACACTTTATTTGCCCTCGCTCTCGCGCTGCTCAGCGGCTGCCGCTCCAGTAGCTTTCCCCTCCACCCTGCAAGCTACCGCGAATACGCCTATGTCACCGACGGCGCCAGCAACACCGTCGCCGTCCTCGACCTCGTCTATCTCCGCCCCGACCGCGTCCTCCAGGTAGGCCAGAATCCCACCGGCATCGCCGCCAACCCCGTCCGCAATGAGGTCTACGCCGTCAACTCCGGCAGCGGCACCATCTCCGTCATCGACGCGGAAAACAACCGCATCGCCGCCACCATCGGCGTCCACCGCCAGCCCTACTTCATTGACGTCGCCCCCGACGGCCATCGCGCCTACGTCGCCAACTCCGGCTCCAACAGCGTCAGCGTCATCGACCTCGACACCCGCCGCGAGATCGCCGTCGCCGGTGCCGGCGAGCAGCCCGGCATCGCCCGCATCTCCCCGGACATGCGCTCCCTCGTCGTCACCAACCGCGCCAGCGGCAGCGTCTCCATCTTTAGCGTCACTTCAGACCCGCGCACGCCGCTGCATCTCCGCGCCGTCTTCCCTGGATGCCCCGGAGCCACCGACGCCGTCATCATCCCCGACCCATCGAAGGCCTTCGTCGCCTGCTCCGGCTCCCATCAAGTCATGGCCATCTCGCTCGCCGTCGCGCCCGGCTCTTCCGCCGCCACGCAAAATCCCTTCCTGCTCAGCGACCATCTCCTCGCCCTGCTCGACGTCGGCCAGACCCCCGTCCACCTCGCGCTCAAACCCGACACCGGCGAGATCTACATCTCCAACTTCGGCTCCGACAGCGTCTCCGAGATCAACACCCAGACCAACGAGGCCGGCGGCGCCTTCACCATCGGCTCCAAACCCTCCCACGCCGTCATCAGCCGCGACAACGACTCCCTTTGGGTCTCCGACTTCGGCGCCGACTCCGTCAGTCTCTACAGCATCGACAACGGCAAGCTCATCTCCGGCATCCGCACCGGCGCCCAGCCCGACGCCCTCGCCTTCTCCGCCGACGAGCATCTCCTCCTCGTCGCCGACGCCAAATCCGGCGACATCGCCGTCATCCGCACCCAGGGCCGCCTCGGCCCCGAACTCTTCACCATGCTCCCCGCTGGCCGCACCCCCAACGCCATCGCCGTCAAAGCCTTCACCACCCGCTAACTATTTCGCCATCCGCAGCGCATGCCGCGTAGCCGATACATACGCCCCCGCCAGCAGCAGCAGCCCGGATAGAAACGCCCACATCATCAGCCCCACCGAAATATAGAACGGCCCATATACCGCCTGAAAATCAAGATGCGGCAGCGCCAGAATGTACAGGTACTTCGCCACCTCCCACAGCACGCCAATCACCACCGCCGTCGGCAGCACCGCGCGCGCCGGAATCTTCCGGTTCGGCAGCACCCAATAGATCAGGAAGAACAGCGAGATGCTCGCCAGCACAGCCACCGCCTTCAGAAAACAGTCCCCCACAAAGTTGAAGACGATGTTGTCCGTATGTCCAAAGAACACCCACGAAAGCACCGTCCGTTGCGCTGCCGTAAATGCCACCGACACCATCGCCAGCACGCCCACTCCAAACGCCAGCCCCAGCGACACCACCTGATTGTGCAGATACGACCGGTTCTCGTTGACGCCCCAGACTTTGTTCAAGGCCACCTCCAGCGGCAGAAATACGCCGGTCGAAGTAACCAGCAGCATCACCGCCGAGATCACCTGCGCGCCTTTATGCGGATGCGCCAATATCTGCATGTTGCGCATTACGAAGTCCTGACCAGTCGGCAGGAAGTTGCGCATCATCAGCCCGACCACCTCCTGCATCGTCTCCGAATGGAATACCTCGCGCGTTACCGTCAGCATCAGCACGATAAAAGGAAACAGCGACAGAATCACATTCGCCGCCACGCTGAACGCATAGGTATGCACCTCGGTCTTGGTCATGTAGAGCAGCAAGGCCTTCCCCTGGGCCCAAGTCCCCGCCTCCAACGCCCGTTTCACCGGCGCCCCATCCAGCACCGGCACCGTATCGCTCTTGGCCAAATCATTCTGACTCATCGCTCATTCACACTCACGCCCGATGCTAGCAGAGCCTGAGCCGCCACCAATCCGGGTGCCCCATCTTCGCGACAGCTCTATCGTCGCTAAGGTGGGTTGGAGCGCCACCAATCCCGCACTCCCACCGTGGTGCCTTCGCCTTATTCACCATTCACTTTTCTCAAAGCCCAAGCCGCACTCTCCGCCAACACCGCATCCTCCCCCGCCGCCCACTCCCGCAGCTTCGGCAGAAACCGCGTCTCCCCGCTGTTTCCCATCGCAATCGCCACATTCCGGTGCAGCCGCTTCCGCTTCGTCCGCTCCACCGGAGACCCCGCAAACCACCGCCGAAACCCCTCCGCATTCATCGCCGCCAGCCACTCCAGCGCCGGATTCACCATCTCTCCACGCACCGCGCCACCTCCCACCGGAGCCTCCCGGTTCCACGGACAAACATCCTGGCAGATGTCGCACCCAAACACCTGCCGCCCCATCTTCTCTCGCAACTCCTCCTCGATCGCGCCCTTTTTCTCGATCGTCAGATACGCAATACACAACGAAGCATCCATCTGCCGCGCATTCACCAGCGCTCCCGTCGGACAGGCATCGATACACCGCGTGCACGACCCGCACCGGTCTGCCGCCGGCACGGCCCACGCCTCCGCC
>Ga0206836_10292_pt1 | contig 10313 bp, 11 predicted proteins | sample Alteio_BWOrgCont_28_FD_152871 | JGI IMG/M metagenome (GOLD analysis project Ga0206836, IMG submission 152871) | Enriched cells from forest soil in Barre Woods Harvard Forest LTER site, Petersham, Massachusetts, United States -... | ecosystem: Environmental > Terrestrial > Soil > Temperate forest >...
CAGCCGCAATCTTATGCATCCCTGTCATGGCAAAGGCAGTTCCTAAGCTTTTCTTGTCCCGCCAACAACCAAAGGGGTTGATAAAAAGTACAGAAATGCTCGCGGCGGTAGAGCAACAAAGAGTTTTTAGCTGATCCCGCGACCACAGTTCAGATTGAATACCCTGTAGACGGATGCGGAAACACCCACAAAGAACAAAAAGAATCAGTAAAGCCACCCCGATCACCCAGGAGCCGTGAGTATTCACCCAAACCACAAAAAGGAGAGGCAAAGCCCAAACTACATATTTACTCTGTCGGATATGTTCAAAAATGACAAGCTCAAGTATTAAGCATATCCAGCCGAAAAGAAGAGTGCGGGGACCAAACGATACCGTCGAAAGGACAATACCGAGCAATGAGACAACAAAGGCTGAATGTATGCTCCTGGCTTTTCGATAAGCGAGGTAAAAGATACCAAGGATATTGAGTTCAATTGCTAAAACGGAGATAAGAAAGATGCCTCGTATTCCGGCGAGGCGCCAGCCTGCATAGAAGGGAAGCTCAGCCAACCATTCATGATTCATCCATGGTGCACTGTGCGCTGTGAAGGAGTAAAGATCAGAGTAGATAAGGGTATGCGCGTGTAGTTGATATTGCGCGTCGCGTAGATGCCACCAGATATCTGGATCTACAACGGATTGAGGAATGAAATAGCTAACAAACAGAGTAAGGGCTGCACAAAGAATCACAGAGAACGAAACTATCCCACTGAACCGGTGATATGGGAGATCGTCCGGACGTGAAGCGCCTGACTCATTCATGGTTCGGCGTCATCCTCGGCTGATCAATCCTGTATTTGTCTCAACATCAGGATCAGCATAGCCGCACTGGGCTTGCTACCAGTAACAATATCTAGTGATGCGTCGAGAAAGATTGAATACAGTGCCAAAACGGGATTACATGCCAGTACCAAGTGATATAGAGCAAAATTCCGGTCAAAGCCTCATAGAGGTCGCGTGTTTTATGCCGATACTAATTGTATTGATGGCATACTCCATTGATTTTGGCTATTTTTATATGGCGGCAGCGAGTATCACTATGACGACCTCGAATGCTGCTGAGTACTCTGTACAGGGCTATCAAACTCCGTCACAGTCGGTTCTGGCTTCAGCAGGGCCGTTTACGTCTAGCACGACGGTTTCAGGTCTCGCGATCGCAGGCTTATCGAGCCTAATTTCGTCTTCGACGACGACAACCGTTCAAGTATGCTCCAAGGCAAATGGTATGAGTGGAAATATAACAAAATGCACAAGCTACGGGCCTGCTGGCACCAACTACACGCCAGCCACGGACCCCGAGGCTCCTATATTTGTTCTACAGCGTGTAGATGTGACCTATATGGTCCAGCCACCTATCCCGCTGAGCTTCTTTAAGTTTCCATTGATTGGGAAATTGCAGTTCCACCATGCAGTCTCCATGCGGGCAATGGATTGACCCATGGCTAAATTGAGCGGGTTATTCAAGATGAGGTTCAAGCTGTCGAGACCCATATCGATTCTCTCTAGGCGGCAGTGCATAGATGATGATCGCGCATCCACATTGATCGAGACAGCGGCTGCATTCATGATCAGCATGACAATGGTCCTGATCATCATGGAGTGTTCGATGATGGTCTATACCTATGGTGTGCTTGCGGAGGCGGCACGTCACGGGGTTCGCTATGCGACGATACACGGTACTGACAGCACTTTGTGCAGTGGGCCAAGCACGGGGTGCTCCGACGCATCTGGAATAAATGTTGTGAGTGATGTCACGACGTTTGCAGGTAATTTTATACATAATGTATCGGCAATGACGGTGCTCGTTAGTTATCCAGAAAGCACAGGATCAAACGCATCATCCCTAGTAACGGTTGCTATTACCTATACCTATGTGCCAATTTTCAAGCTTCCCGTGCATGGAGCTACATTTCATACAACGGCGGAGGGGAGAGTCATTTACTAATATGAGGGCTGAAGAAATAGCTACAGGGAGAAGCGATCGGCGGTCTTCGGAATCAGGCGAATCGGGTCAGGCTGCAGTCTCACTGCTATTAATGCTTGGATTATTTGTACTCGCAACCCTAGGTTTTGCAATCGACTTCACGAACATGTGGTTTCACCGGCAAAATGCACGAGCAGCAGCAGATGCTGCATGCCAGGCAGGCGCAATGGATATCCTCGGCAGTGCGGCAGGTATTATCTTATCGTCAAAGGGATTTACCTCTGGAGTAGCAGGAAACTGTAGCACTAGCTCTAATGCGACGATGTGCTTCTATGCTGCAGCTAATGGATACAACGGCAGTGGCCTGGTGCCGGCAGCCGCGTCAAATTCCGTAGCATGGATATTTCCTGCGACCGTATCCGGCGTGACCACGCCATCTTCGACGACAGTGCCCTATCCGTTCCTCACTATATCGATAGTAGAGAATGTCAAGACACACTTTCTAGCATTAGTGAAAGGCATGATATATCAACAAATTAATGTCAACTGTACATGTGGAGTAGTGGGTGTGAAGGCAGCTGCTCCGATGGTGATACTTCATCCAACGATGTCCGGCGCGTTCACATATTCTGGCGGAGGGTCATTAAGCATTATTGGAGGACCACAGCGAGGCCTACAGATTAATTCAAATAGCGCGACAGCTGCGTTGTGGACTGCATCGGGTATCATCAACCAGAGTGTAGGGGGACCAGTTCAGACTGGATCGGATGCCGGAATCGTTGGTGCACAAAGTGTGGCACCCACAAATGGAACTTCGAGCGGCTTCAACGGTGGCACAACGGGTATGTGGAAGAGCAATGTGCTGCCAATCCCCGATCCTTTCGCTAGTGTTGCCGGACCTGCGACGATCAAAAGTATAGTGCCTACAACGACTACAAATGGAACATGGGTAGCTTATAACAAAGACGGCTGCCCCGATCATAGTGGCAGTACGGGAAACCCGGCGCAGGCGTGTAAGGAATTCGGGCCAGGATATTATCCGTCAGGAATTAATCTGACATCCGTGATGAATAATTACTCAACAGCAATATTTCAGCCCGGTATCTATTATCTGAATGGTCCATTGGCAGCATCGGGCAGTAATACGCTCCGGATGGCAAAGCCAGCGGGATTCCAGCAGACCGATGGGGTGATGTTTTATTTTTTGTCAGGATCGCTCAATCTCTCAGGTTGCACAGGGTGCACAAATAGTGGTGTAAGCGATGTAAACGCGACTGACCTCACATGTGACGGCAGCAGTCCTCTAGCGGCACTAGGGATGCCAACGACATTGACGGGGAATGTGCTGGTTGCACAATGCACCAAGGATGGAACCTATTGGGATACTGGTGGAGACACAAACGATTCTCGCGGCACTACCGGAGCACGGGGGATTCTACTGTTTGGCGATCATTTGAATACAGTATCACCGCAGATGAGCGGCTCCGGTAGTCTGATCTTTTCCGGATCGCTCTATTTTCACTCTTCAACTTACAGTGATGTGCTAAGTCTCAGTGGAGGCGCGAGCACGGGGACATATGTGCTGGGGGAGATCATCGTCGATCAGGTTAACCTCAGCGGTAGTGGCGTGATCAAGCTTGCGCTGAACCCGCAGGCAACAACATATATGTTGAAGGCTGCGATTCTTCAGTAACAAATACTATCTAAAACCTGCCATAGGGCTCTCGTAGGCGAAACCAGGCGATTTTCGCTGCGTGATAAAGTTTGCAGGAATGCGTAAAGTCCTCATCGATTGAGCCGATAAGTGATGTATGTGGGTAGAGTGCCAGGCGCAACCGCCAGAAGCAGTCAACCTCAAACGCTCAACATTATCCCTTCGGGCTTCAACTCGATGGCTAATCAAGGATCACCAGGGAGAAACACATGAAGGAAACGATGAAAATGTTTCAGAACCTTATGAATGATGAATCGGGCCAGGATCTGATTGAGTATGCGCTTGTCGCTGGTCTCATCGGGCTCGGCGCTATCGCTGCCATGTCCGGTCTAGCAACCAAGATTGGTACCGCGTTCAACTTCGTCGGCAGCCAACTCACCAGTGCCGTCTAATCCGACAACCGGATACGGTTATCTAACCGCCATCCAAACAGTGAGCCATCACATAGGGTGTAGCTCACTGTTTGGATTATAAACACCAATACGCACAATATCGGCGCAGAAAATTTATAGCGGTAGCGATACTCAAAGGTGGATGTGTCACATGACCCCGAATCAAGAAACTATTTATGGCGCAACCTCCGTTTTGTGTACTGCTATTACCGCAGCGCACGATCTTCACGACCGCCGAATCCCAAATCTACTTACAGGAGCCACGATCATCATTGGCATTACACTACATCTGCTGCTCGGAGGCTGGACACAAGTTATATCTTCTGTTGCCGCAGGGTTGTTGGCTGGGACTATATTTTTTCTGTTCTATCTAGTAGGAGGCATGGGGGGGGAGGCGATGTAAAGCTAATGTCCGGTGTAGGCTGCATCATAGGTCTTGCAAATATTGAGCAAGTGTTGATCTCCATTGTCATTATTGGAGCCGGATGCGCTATTGCGACCGCTTTGTATAAAGGTGTCTTTCGTCAGACGATCATCAATATGGGAGTACTTTTCCACCACCTTAGGACAGAGGGACTCCGTGCCCATCCAGAATTCAATATTTCGAATACAAAGACTGTACGGCTTCCCTACGGTGTACCTATTGCGGCCGGTTGCCTCATAACATTCTGCGAGCTTGCAGCTAAAGGGATAACACAATGAATATACGCCGCCTTTCTGTCGCGCTCGTAATTGCTTTGCTGCTATCCGGATCGTTTACCTATGTGTTGAGTAGAAAGATCGACCATCATGCAGCTGAACGTATACAGGAGCAGAAATATGTTGCACCGTCTAAGCCACTGGAGGCAGGTCAGTCGCTGAAGATTGAGGATTTCGAGCTGATCGAATGGCCTGCTAGCGATCCGCTTCAGGGTAGTTTTACTCAAATGCAGGATTTAGTTGGCCGGGTAGTCCTCTATCCAATGGGAAAGGGGCAGCCAATTCTTGATCGCTACCTTGCAACGGCCGGTTCTGGGGTTGGTCTAGCCAGCAGAATTCCAATTGGGATGAGAGCTATCGCTCTGCGATCGGATGAGGTGGTCGGTGTTGCCGGATTTCTTTTGCCAGGGTCACATTTAGATGTACTTGTAACCTATCGCAGTGATAAGTCTCCTGAGCCGACTACATCGACAGTGCTTCAGAATGCGGAGGTTCTTGCTGCGGGACATCAGGTTGAGCCAGATCCAGAGGGCAAGCCAGCAACGGTGACGGTGGTCACGTTACTGCTAACACCTCAAGATGCAGAGCGTGCAGTACTTGCCAGCACTCAGGGCATGATTCACTTCGTGCTTCGCAGCGGTACGGATAAGGTCCACACTCAAGATGATCCGATTACACTCTCACAACTATCGCAACTTCCATCCAGTTCTGCTAATTCTCATATAGTAGCCCCTGTCGGTGCTCCGAAAATAAGGCTTGTGACGCTTCCAAGGCAAGCAGAAACAAAAGATTATCTTATCGAGACCATTCGAGGGGATAAAAATACGACTGAAAAGATGAGCGAGGTCTCACACAAGTGAATATTCACACAAAGTTACGACAGGGGAATATATCATATTTATATATAGTGGCATTCAGTAGCATACTGATGATTGCCGCACAAACGATTATGTATGCTGCGACTCCCGCTGCCACGGTTGATGCAGCACCTCTGGCGATCGAGACGACTGGCGAGAGCGCATTACTTCATGTCGTTGTTGGGCATTCCGTCTTACTGCAATCAGCGGATCCGCTGCGGCGCATCTATATCGGGAATCCTGCTGTACTGGAGTCTTTTACATCGAGTCCAACGCAGGTCGTGATTACTGCAAAGGAAGCTGGAAATAGCAGCCTGGTGTTATGGGATAACACTGGCAGCTCACGCCTCTATACCATCTATTCGGATATAGACCCAAAAGCGTTACAGGGTGTAATTCAGAGTGCTTTCCCATTAGAAAACATCAATGTCGAAGCGAAAGAAGACAAAATATATCTATCGGGAACGGTACCAACGGTCGAGGCCTCTGATGCAGCAGTGAAGCTGGCGTCGCTCTACTCGAAGTCTGTCGCGAATTCGCTTCGAGTCATTGCGATTCATGGCAAGCAGGTACAGCTTAAGTTACGCATTGTAGAAGTCGACCGAACGAAGATGGAGCAGTTTGGGCTCAACTTCTTTACCGGCACTAACTCGCTGGCATCCATTTCTACAGGGCAATTTGGTTCCACCGGAACAATTACAGGTTCGACAGCTTCAGTAAGCGATCCGCTGAATATCTTTTTGTATAGCAGTGCTTTGAAGGCCGGAGTGACGATCAAAGATCTGGAGCAGAAGGACATCCTTCAGATACTCGCCGAGCCAACCTTGACGACAATGAGCGGTATGCCGGCTAAGTTTCTATCTGGCGGTGAATTTCCAGTTCCGGTGGTGCAGGGAGGAACCGGAGCGTCAACTGCGATCTCGATCATGTTCCGACCTTATGGAGTCAAAGTTGACTTTACTCCCACTGTGAATGAGGACGGCACGATACGTCTCAAGGTGGCACCTGAAGTGAGTACGCTGGACTTTACCAATGCTGTCACTATCTCGGGTTTCACTATCCCGGCATTGTCGACCCGTCGCGCCGAGACAGAGGTGGAACTACGCGATGGGCAGAGCTTCCTTGTATCTGGGCTACTGGACCATAGGACGACAGAGATCATGAGTCAGGTGCCGGGAATATCCAGCATTCCCATCCTTGGACAGTTTTTTAGATCGAAGGACTACAAACACTCGGTGGTTGAACTGGTCGTTATCGTTACGGTTTCGGTGGTCGATCCGCTACAGCAAGCCGCGCCCCCGCCGGAGCCAATGTGGGCGGTACCGAACCTGGAAGCCGCGCCCTTCGATTCCCAGGCGAAAAAGAAACCATAGCTGCTGAAGCAGATAAGAGGCGACCATGAACAAGAATATTGTAAGTATGGACTCACCAATACAAGGGATATTTAGCGTGTGTGCTTCTACAGATGTTGTGGATGCTGCTATTGAAGCCTCACTGAAAGTAATAGGCTCCACATTCAGCGGTGAGTTTCACGAATATATATCGGCAGACAAACGTCCTCAGTTTTCAGGCCCGTTGAAATCGGCAAATAGCTGTGTTGCGTTGATCGACTTTGATCAAAATGTTGAGCTGGCACTCGAGACCGCGGAACGACTCAAGCAGATATTTGTAAAGAGGCTCAATATAGTTGCGGTTGCCGCAAAGATGGATGCCGGTCTTCTTCTGCGAACCATGCGCGTAGGGTGTAGTGAATATTTGACTAAGCCTATTGACGTCGATGAGCTCGCTGCCACCCTGACACGATTCCAAAACGATAAGATTGTCGATTCCCTGTCGCCGCGAAATGCCGGAAAGGTGATCGCACTATTCGGAGCAAAGGGTGGCGTGGGTACGACTACGCTTTCGGTCCATCTGGCCATACATCTGGTAAGGACTTATCGAAAGAAGGTCCTACTCATTGATCATCAGCATGAGCTTGGTCATGTGGCCCTCTATCTTGGCCTCGACAGTAGTCAGTATCACTTTGATGAATTAGTGCGCAATGTGGACCGCTTGGATATGGATCTGCTAAGCGGATTTGTCATACGTCATACCTCGGGCCTGGATGTTCTGGCTTCGCCTGACCGCTGCTCCATCCCACACAAAGCCACCCACGATGAGATGGAACGCGTGATGGAATTTCTGAAGCGCGAGTATGACTATGTTTTGATCGACTCCTCACTGAGCTATAAAGAGATACTTGCCCCCATCATCGATATTTCTGACGAAGTCTATATTGTGTCGACGCCAGATGTCGCCGCCCTTCGCGATGTGGCCCGGCATGTCGAACATCTGAGCCTGAGTGAATCAGCAACCGCAAAGCTGAAGATTGCCATCAATCGATCGACATCTGACGATGCAGTCACTGCCGCTCAGATTGAAAAGGCTGTGCGGTTTCCGGTATCGATTGCGGTCCCGAATAATTATGCCGATCTTGTACGCGCGATCAACGCTGGCGAGCCTGTTTCGCCGCAGCATCGTTCGAGCTTTACGCAAGAACTGAACAAATGGGCCAATGCGCTCGTATCGGGAGGCTTCTTGACGGAAAAGGCAAAAATGCCGACAAAGAAATTCGCGTTGTGGAGTTAGTTGCATTTCGTCCATTTTAAGGAGAGACCAATATGCCTGAAGCTTCGCTCTATATGACTCCACCCAGCCGACCGCCAATCTTCGGGGAGGCACGTGTCAATGCTACGTTAAGCGATGAGGGGCGCCACACAATTAAAACCGCCGTCCACCACGAGCTGATCAAGCGCATGGACCTGGCAAAGCTTGCTGCGATGCCGGCCGACCGCAATGACCGGCAGAATCTGCTTGCGGTCATTTCTCAGCTTATGGGTGAACAGAGTATTCCATTGAGTTCGCTTGAGCGGGACAGTCTTGCGCAAGATGTTCTGGATGAAGTATTCGGCCTTGGACCGCTCGAGCCACTGCTGAACGACCCAACGATCAGCGATATTCTAGTCAATACCTTCAACACTATTTATGTGGAGCGGCGAGGCATCATCGAAAAGACGGATGCGGCGTTCAGAGACAACGCACACCTCATGCATATCATCGACAAGATCGTCTCCGCCGTGGGGCGACGCATCGACGAATCTTCCCCCATGGTGGATGCGCGGCTGCTGGATGGCTCACGCGTCAACATCATTATTCCACCGCTCGCAGTGGATGGGCCTCTGCTGTCGATTCGTCGCTTTGGAAGCACACCGCTCACGGCAGAAGACCTTTTGAGGCATCGTGCTCTGACGCCTCAGATGTTGGAATTGCTCAAGAGTGCGGTAAAGTCGCGATTGAATATTGTCGTTTCTGGCGGTACGGGCGCAGGTAAAACAACCCTGCTCAATGTTCTTTCCGGATTTATTTCAGAGACTGAACGGATCGTTACGATTGAGGATTCCGCTGAACTACAGATTAAGCAAGAGCACGTCGTTCGTCTGGAGTGCAGGCCTCCCAATGTAGAAGGGAAAGGAGCAATTCGGCAGCGAGAGCTGGTGATCAACGCGCTTCGTATGAGACCGGACCGAATCATTCTTGGAGAAGTTCGTGGTGAGGAGGCGCTGGACATGCTACAGGCGATGAACACCGGTCACGATGGCTCGATCACGACAGTACATGCCAATAATCCGCGAGATGCAATCGCCCGCCTGGAGACCATGGCAATGATGGGAAGTATAGCTCTGCCCGAAAAGGCCATTCGCGCACAGATTTCATCCGCAGTGGACTTGATTATCCAGATCTCACGGATGAGCGACGGTACAAGAAGGGTCACCCACATCAGCGAAATTACTGGGACCGCGGGCGACGTCATCAGCATGCAGGACATCTTCCTGTTTGAAAAGCAGGGTCTGGGCACAAATGGAAAAGTAAAGGGGCGGTTCCATGCGACTGGCATTATCCCCAAATTTGCCGAGAGATTGAAAGCTGCGGGATTTCCATTAGCCATAAACCTGCTCGATCATTCGGTAGAGGTGTAGTCGTCATGGGACTACTTTCCTTTACATTTATCGCGATCGTCTTTGTCAGCTTTACGGTAGTCATTCTCGCTACGCGTCCGGAAGCTTGGCAAACGCAGATACAAAAGCGCTTGCGTACGATCCATACCCAGGTAGAACTGCGCAACTCCGACGGAAGTCATGGCGGCTCCTCTGAAGATCTTAAGCAGCGACTGATACGAGAACTTGGGGTTTACCTCAAGCGCTTCAAATTCTCCGAACGACTCCAGACGTTGATTGTGCACGCTGGAAGCAAATCAACCGTCGGATCGATTGGAGCTACGAGCGCCGGTCTGGCAGTAGGGTGCGGTCTCGCGACCTACCTAGTCGTTGGCGCTGTCATCCCAACGGTGGTTGCTGTACTGCTTGGTGGAGTCAGCCGGTACATGCTTCTACGCTTTCAGCGGGCAAGAAGGGTAAAGGCGTTCAATGCGGCGCTTGCGGACGCGATCGAGTTGATGACACGGGCCTTGCGTGCCGGCCATGCCATGAACTCTGCCATCGAGATTATTGCAGACCAGTCGCCTGCTCCTCTGGCTGCGGAGTTCGCCTCTGTCGCGCAGCAACAGAAGTTTGGAATACCTTTTCGCGATGCTTTGCTGGAAATCGGTGAGCGCATTCCATCGCAAGATCTCCAGTTTTTTATTACAGCC
>Ga0206836_10295_pt1 | contig 10277 bp, 6 predicted proteins | sample Alteio_BWOrgCont_28_FD_152871 | JGI IMG/M metagenome (GOLD analysis project Ga0206836, IMG submission 152871) | Enriched cells from forest soil in Barre Woods Harvard Forest LTER site, Petersham, Massachusetts, United States -... | ecosystem: Environmental > Terrestrial > Soil > Temperate forest >...
GTGCCGGTCCCATCAAAGATATCAATCTGAAGGCGTTTGGGATTGCCCAGGGGCATGTCAAACACAACCTTTGAGTAGCGAGCCTTGAGGTTGCTATCGGCGCTTTTAACGCTGACCACAAAAGAAACCGAGTCTTTGACCTGAATGTGCGTGCCGGGCGGGGGATCTTGACTGAGCACCGTTCCCGAATCCAAATCGTCATGAATCTCGCTGCTAATTTTTTGAATATTGATATCGGCGGGCCGCAGGGTTTTAAAGGCGTTTTCGAGCGGTTTATGTAAAAGGTTCGGCATTAAAAATGACATCGGAGTCATGCCATCGGAAATCAGTAAATCAACTTCGGTAGCGGAGTCCACTAAATCATCCGCGGCGGGTATCTGGGCTAATACGGTATTGAGGGGTTCGGCGGAATGAATTAGCGATTGATGGCCGGCCCTTAAGTGAACACCCGCCAAACTGATTTGCGCTTCGGGAAGGGACTCGTCGATGACCGAAGGAACCTTCACCTTGGGGTTGCCTTTGCTAATAACTAACTCGATAAATTGACCCCGCTTAACATAAGCGTTGGCCCGGGGAATTTGGGAAGAGACAAGGCCCGCCGGGATGCGGTCGTCGTAAACCTGTTTGTCTGATTTCGCCACGAGACCCTTGGAGGATAAGGCTCTTTCGGCCTGGTTTTGATCCATGCCGATGACCTTGGGCACGATGATGGGTTGGTGTTTTTTCATGATGCTCATGGCGATGGCGCCGGTCAGCAGGGTGATCAAGGTAAATTTTAACAACAACTCACCGGCCCGATGCAGTAGAGCTTTTTCAGTTGGGGTGGCATTCAGCTTATCGATTGGATTTTTGAATTTCATTTATGCGCTCTTGTTGTTTTTAAAACCTAATTGACCGCAAGCGGCGGCAATATCCACACCTTTTCGCTCCCGTAGAAAAACACGCATGCCGCGATTTTTCAAATCTTCTCGGAAAGCCATCACTCTTTCTTCGGAAGGGGAATCATAAGGCAGGGTGGGTACGGGATTGTAGCGAATTAAATTCACCTTGCAGAGCAAATCCTTGCAGTAAGAGGCCAGTTTTTGGGCGTCTTCGGGGCGGTCATTCACGTCTTTGAGCAGAATATATTCGAGCGTAATCGGCAAGCGGCGCTTGTAGGTGAAGTCTTTCATCACTTTTCGAAGCTGGTCCAAAGGGTTGGAGCGGTTGATGGGCATGAGCTGGCTGCGAATCTCGGGGTCAGCACTATGGAGTGAAACCGCCAGAGAAACAGGCCAGTCATCTTTAATAAATTTGGTCATGTGCTCGATTAAACCGGAAGTTGAAACCGTCATACGGCGGCGACCCAGGTTAAAACCCTCGGGGTCGTGCAAAATGCGCATGGCTTTTTGAGTGTAATCGTAATTGTCCATGGGTTCGCCCATGCCCATGATGACCACATTGGTAAAGCGGGTGCCCGAGTCTTGTTCCATAAAAAGGATCTGGCTGACGATTTCGGCGGTGGTGAGGTTGCGCTGAAACTTGGGCACCCCGGTGGCGCAGAAAGAGCATTTCATGCGGCAACCGGCCTGGGTGGATAGGCAGGCGGTGTAATGGCCCGGCTCGCCTTCTTCATCAATGGCCATGGGAATGAGCACACTTTCAACCTGGGCGGTTTGGCCATGCTCGTCGGGATGAAGGTCCCACAGATACTTGGTGGTGCCGTCCGCTGAGACTTGTTTGGTGTGAAGTTTAAAGGTAGAGAGGGTGGCTTTAGCGGTTAAATCCTCACGAAGGCTTTTAGAAAGGTCAGTCATGTCCTCAAAGCTTTTGACCTTCTTCTTATATAACCACTGAAAGATCTGCTGGGCGTTATGACGGGGCAGACCCCAACTGGTCACTAATTGGGTCATTTCGTCGCGGGTGAGATTGTAAAAGTTAACTGGAGCTTCCATGGGTTCCTGTGGCTTCTTAATGGGCCGTAGTCTACCGTAGGTTTGAGTCAAAAATAAGTGTTTCTAGCGTGTTTTTGAAGGTATCAACCTTGTCAAAGAGGGATTCTGACTGTTAAATAGGGGCGCTTTTACTACTCCCACAGAGGAATGACATGTCCAACTTATTAAAACTCGGATTACCTAAAGGCAGTCTTCAGGAATCCACTTTTCACCTATTCGCCAAGGCGGGATACAAGATCTCTTCGACTTCTCGCTCTTATTTTCCTAGCATTGATGATGCGGACATGAAACCGATGCTCATCCGTGCTCAGGAAATGAGCCGTTATGTGGAAGACGGCGTGTTGGATGTGGGCATTACGGGCCGGGACTGGGTCAAGGAAAACGGCTCGAAGGTTGAAGAAGTTGCTGAACTCATTTACGCCAAGGTCGGGTTAAAGCCCGTTCGTTGGGTGCTGGCGGTGCCGGCGGATTCTAAGATTAAGTCTGCCAAGGATTTGCAAGGCAAACGCATTGCCACTGAATTGGTCAACGTGACGAAAGAGTACTTGGCGAAGAATGGCGTGACCGCCAATGTGGAATTTTCATGGGGAGCGACTGAAGCCAAACCGCCCGAATTAGCCGATGCCATTATTGAAGTTACCGAAACCGGTTCGTCTTTAAGGGCCAATAACTTGATCATCTTGGAGACGGTTTTGGAATCGTCTACGGTGGTCATTGTGAACGCCGCTTCCTGGAATGACCCCTGGAAGAAAAAGAAGATCGAAAACATGGTGCTTTTGTTAAAGGGCGCCTTAGCCGCCCAGGAAAAAGTGGGTCTTAAGATGAACGTGCTTCGCACCAACTTGGAAAAAGTGATGAAGGTTTTACCGGCGCTTAATTCTCCCACTATCGCTGAGATGTACAACAAGGACTGGGTGGATGTGGACACGGTGGTGGATGAAAAGATCGTGCGCGAGATTGTGCCAAAGCTCAAAGACGCGGGAGCCGAGGGTATTGTGGAATACCCCTTAAATAAAGTCATTCCGTGAGTTTTTTAAAAAGAAATTGAACCGCCCCCAAAAACTGGTCCACCAGTAAGGTCATAATACCTGTCCTATTTTACATTGCTCCATGTGTAACTGGTTGTCTATTGCGGGGATCCGCATTGGACAGGAAAAATGCCTTTTTAAACTAATTATCCCGTAACACTTTTTGTTAGTGAGTCTGAGTGGCTTGAACGGTTGGTGTTTTGGAGGCTATCCAAACGCTATGGTTAAGAATGTGTCTCTGCGGAGCCACACCCGGAGTGCCTCCGATTTGTTGAGAAGTGTTATCTAACATAGCGTTTAATTGATTTACTTGGGCGGTCGTTAAAACATGATTTTGCTTTAAAAAGGTTTCTTTTTTGGTTTTGACAGCTCGTACTTGCGCTTTTAATGTGATGACTTGTTGTTGAGTAATGGCACCGGCGGCATATCTTCTTTGAATACGGTCAAGCTGTTCAAGGATTCGATTTCCAATGATTCCATTTTCATAGTATATCGAGGTGGGTGTGGGGCTGACGGATTGCGCTGAAAGGGTATTCGTTAAAAAGAGTACTAATAGGCTAGTCATCACGGATAAGAAGTTTTTCATCCAATGAACTCCTCAATAGAATTTGAAAAATAGACTCCTCATATTAGTTTTTTAAAAATGATTGTGGTTAAAATTTTTAATCCCTCATTTTTCCGCGCGCGTTTGTCTTAAAACTTGCTTATTTTTCCTTATGTTTTGATAATAAGCCGTGTCTTCACTCGCTTCTATATATTAAAGCCTCAAAGCTACGTTTGTATTGGATGCCCGATGAAACGGGGTTATGCATGAAAAAGAGTTTCTTTCTCGCCGCTTTGATTCTCCTCTTCCTTTACTCCACAGATTCCATCTTCGCCCAAACGACCGGATTGGGGGATGGGTCAAACCTTCATCCGGCTTCTCAAAGAGGTCCTCAGGGTTTCTTCAAATCTGGTTTTCAAGATAGTTTGAATCAATATGTCATTCCTCCTAAATACGATGGCGCGGTGAGTTTCTCCGAAGGGCTCGCCGGCGTGGGGGTGGGTGGACTCTGGGGTTTCATTAATCCCAAGGGCATGATGGTCATTCGTCCCCAATTTCTAAACGTCAAAATATTTCAAAAGGGGCTTTGCGTTGTTCAAGACCAGAAACGAAATTATGAACTCATCAACCAACGGGGCAAGCTGGTAAAAACCCTGCATTACCGGGCGGTGGAGGATTTTTCCGAGGGACTGGCCGCCGTTCAAAAGGATTATGGACTCTGGGGTTTCGCGAACGCGAAAGGGGTCTTGGTCATTCCTTATCAATTCAACAACGTTGGAAAATTCCGCGACGGTTTGTGCAACGCTCAATTGGGGAAGTGGGGATTCATTAACACCCAGGGGCAATGGGCAATCCAGCCCATCTATGATCAGGTCAACGCCTTTCGCGGGGGTGTGGTTTATGTGACGCCCCATGGCGGCCAGCCCATCCCGGTGGATAAAAACGGCAAGCTGTTAACCCAAGCCGAAGTGTCTCAACTGCAGGCCGCCTCGCCGGACAACCCCCTGAAGCAGGCTGCGGCTTTGAATGACCAAAAACAAGCCCAAACTCTTCAATACTTTCATGACCAAAAGAATACCGATGAACTTTATCTTTACAGCAATAATTCTATGCTCCCACCTGAATTTAAACCGATCGCGGGCGAGGGTGTTTTGCTGGTCGCGGAAATAAGGCGGTGGGATGAGAAGCGTCCCGGTTACAAGCCAAATAAAGACGTAGTCGATAAAGTGAAGTTTGAGGTTTTGTCGCCCAACGGCGTGTTGAAAGGCGACAAAAGATATCCGCTGGTGGAAGGGGATCCGACTCAGACGTTCAAAGCCACAACCGGGGATGCCTTCGCCCCGAACGCGGCGGTTATTTGGGTTTTGACGGACCCGGGCTCTACCGAGCCGGTTACGGTGAAGGCCACTTTACTGGCGGAAGGTAGCCGGGCCCCCTTTGTGGGCGGTCATACGGAAGATCTCTTTGTGATCAATCCCATTTTGCCTTCCGCGGGACAAGCCGCGATGGCCCAAATTGAAGCGGCACAAAAACAAAATTATGGTTCCGCCCTCAAAATAACCTCCTGTGACCGAGTCTGCCAAGACCACCAGGAATTCCCTCCCCAACATATGACGCCGAGACAGCGCCTGGCCTACGGGAAAAGCCAGGGGCCTTTGGACACGCAGCTTACCTTCCACGGCGCGCCCAAAAAGTTATCGCAGGAATCAGATGATATTAACTCAGGGGATAACCTGGAAGATTCGGATGTTTTGCCCAACGAGTGGTATTACCAGCATTGCCAAATCACCCATGTAAACCCGGTTACGGGCGAGCTGGTTTTAGTGGGTCCCCGGGTTCACAATGTGAATATTTATGATTTTATTCGTTTTGAAATCTTGGGTGGAAATCAGGGGTTACCTGATCAAAAAACCATTCAATTGGCCCGGCCTGACGCGCTGATGAGCAAAAAAGAGTTACTCCATTCCGGTCTTCAAAAGACGGGGGATCATTGGTATTGGTCCCATGGGTCTTACCAATATTTCAAAGATTACCGCGACGAGAAGCCCAATCATACCCGCGATACGGTGACCACGAATGCTCAATTTTAAGGAGGCTTTATGAAACTTCAATCTCTCGGGTTTGTTTTACTATTTTTGGTCAGTCCTTTGTGGGCGCAGGATCGGTCAGCGACCGCGACCGCGGTTGCGCTTCAAAAAAAACAACGCCAGACTTTGATGGATGAGTTTCATCATCAAAATTTAATGGACGAGTTATTTATGGTGACCGACAACTCTTTTTTCAAACCCAGCATGGTTCCGGTTTCGGGCAGGCCAGTTTTGCTGGCGGTGGGTTTAAAAGTTTGGATGACCAATATGCCCACCTCGAATATCCATCATTGGGTGAAGTTCACTATAGAAAAGGGGAAGGGCTCCCTGGTTTCTTTTCCAAACTATACCGAGGGACAGGAAGCCGGAGCGGTCAAGTCGCAAAGGTTGGAAACTTACGCCCATGACGCCGCCTGCGCTTATGTGTGGCTGGTGACCGACCCGGCTGAAACGGGAGAAGTGGTAGTGAAGGCGGTTTATTCCTCAAGAGGAGATTGGGCACCTTTCGCGGATCCCCAAAGCGCCGTTACTTTTATGGTTCACCCCGCTCTTTTGCCCGCGGATAAAGATCAGGACATCATGGCGTTACGCCAGGGAGAATATGACAATGTGCAAAAGTCCTCTTTGCAAGTGTTGGATGACTTCGGCTTTGATAATCCCTACGGGACCCAAAATGTGAAATACAAGCGCTGTGTCATTTTACGTCAGCCGGAAAAAACGCTTATTCTTAACCAGGACGAGAACCAGTCTGTGAGTGAATCCACTCCCGCGGAAGAATTGACCGACTATCAAACTCGCAACGAGCGTTGGCGCTATATTCCGCAGGGGCTGGCGGGTCTGGTGACCCATTGGGATAGCACCCGAAACCGGTTTGGGGTGACCGCCGAATTCACCGGTAAATTGGATTACTCCTACGGCGCGCCGCCTGAAATCCAGGAACTGGAATTTTCCGAATACAATCCGGACGCCCTTCCTGCGGGGCCGGACAGCGATTTGCGCCTGTTGGTTCAAAAAATAAACGGACCCAGTTTAAAGGTGACTAAACAGGTATCGGCTCATTTTAACCCGATCAGTCAGGATGGTTTTTACGCCTGGGGTTCCAGCGCCAGTTGGACCACGCCCAGCGTATCGGATGTTCATCCTTTTCAATATCACGCCCAAGTCCTCTTGAAGCTGGTGACAAAAAAATTGGGAACCGCTGCCGAAGCCGCGGGTTTGCTCAAACTCAATTGGGATAAATTGGCCCCGGCCCTGGTCACCCAACCGGTCGAGGATTTTGTGACCCTGTTGGGTTTTTCCTTTCAAGACCAAACGCCTGAAATTATTAAGACTCTGCCGGCTTTTTCCCGGCCTGCGGGACCGATTCTGATGCGGGTGGATTCGGGTACTCCAGCCGAAAGCATGGGTTTGCAGACCAATGATATTTTGATTTTGGTGGATTCCCAACCGGTAAGGTCGGCCACGGATTTAGCCGCCCTTCTCAAAGCCCGAAACACCGCCGATCCTCTTTCGGTGATCGGTTGGAGGGACGGCGTCTTAGTTCGCGGCTGGGTTATCAAAAATAACCCATAAAAAGAAAAGGAGACTTATGAATTATTTCAATCGCGGGGGCCGGGCCGTTTCCTCTTTCTGGTTTTTACTTCTTCTCGTTTTTTTTATTGGACAAACTAAACTCTTTGCCTTTACCTATGGCGCGCCCACGCCGACACCGGATCTTCATTTAAAAGATTGCACACCGAAAGATTATTTTTCCGATAAGACCCAGGTAAGGCCCGAAGGCCCGATCGCATTTGTTCCATGCCTTCCTCTAGATAAGCGTCCCATTCAAAACCCGATGAGTTATAAGAGGCCCTGTTTGAAAATCTCCCTTTTGACCGGCAAGGGAAAAGTGGTTGTAATGCAAAAAACCTACTCGGGTTCAATGGCCCAGCCCACCGCCACCCCCGACCCCGCAGAGTTAAAGGGTCTTAAAGATGGGGAGTGGATCGCCCATCCCGGGGAGCAATCCGCGGCCCCTTTCTTTTTTTATCCCGCCGGCCCAGCAGGCAGCAGTTACCACCTTCAGGTAACCCAGTTGGGTCATCCTGAAAATGGGGTCCTAGATTATCAATTCACAACCGCGCCGCTGGCCCCGGCCGCTTTTGATCAGGTGAAAGCTGATGTGATGGATATGGCCAAAAAGTTGCGGAACCTCAATTATCGGTGCAGAATTATGATTCAATCTTCCTTTAAAAATTGGCAGCCTAACAGCGTTCCGATTTCAAACAGCTCGACGATCACTCAAGTCTTTACCTCGGATACGATGAAATCGATATCGACGCTGAACGGCAAAAAAGACGTGAAGGTCATGCCGCGGCGCGATGTGAAAGATACCGATGTTTTAGTCAATGGGGAACCCTGGGGAGAGGATGATCAAAATCTTATTTTTATGTATGACTCCTCTGGCGGGAGTACTAATTTGGCTAAGACTTTTAAAGAAACGACGGAGATGATTTTTTTCAATTACTTTGATAAAACTACCCACCTGTTAAATAAAACCATTCTCCTGAGCGCTGTGGGGTCTGAGTCGCTGATAACCTATAAATATACCCTTTATGGTTCTGTTTATTTTAAAACCGAAAGTACGGACATTTATTACACGGGCGCTGGGGAACAACAAAACAAATCCACCTCTATCACGGATCAAATTAAGATTAATCCTTGAATGTGCCGAAACCCGCACACTTCGGACGAAGTGTCGCAGGAATAAGCTGTTTTTGCGGGATCAACAGTCGCGTTCATTTTTTAAGGTATTGTCAACTTCATCTTGTGCCGAATGGGATTAAAGGTATCGGGCTGGTTGGCCATCATACCGGCTTCGCCTATTTTCCAATCCGCGTCGGTCACAAAGTAAACGTTGTAAAGCCCCGGCGTGAGGACTTGCAGGGCCGCTTCCAGCTCTGTTTTGGTTTGTTGTTTGTCCCTGTCCTTGCCGATACTCCAAAGCGCGCCGCCCTTTAACTTTAAACCCGCCTTGTCCGCCGGGCTGCCGGCCCAAAGGGTGGTTACCTCACAATTGTCATTCAACTGCAGGCCCTGGTTCAGGTAGGGCAGGCCGGTGATGGGGGCGGGGTTGTGGCCGGAAAGCTTGAGATAAAAATCCAGCGCGGAAACGAGACGCTCTAAATCCACGGTGCTGTCGCATTGAATGGTGAGGGGTTTTTTACTTTCAGCGAACACGAGGGAAAATTGGTACTTCCTCACCAAACCGGACTCAATCAGGTTGACGTGAAACAGCTTCACATCGGCCCAATAAGAATTAAAGGTGGAAGAACCGCCAAACGGTAACAATCCGCCTTGCATCGCCAGGGTAATCTGGGACGCGCCTGGGGTGACCGTCTTCACCGTCACTTTGTCCCTGCCGTAATACACCGTGTATTTATCCGGCGCTTGCAGGTCCATGACGAGGTGATAGGCCATGTCCGATCCCATGGCGAGGTCGGGTTGAACGACATGGAGTTGGATGATCGAATTTTTGGGAACGGGAGCGAGTTCTTGTTCGAGATAGGCTTGGGTTTCGTCTGAAGGGTTAAAGGGCAATAAAGCCGCGGGCTTGGCGACTTCGGCTCGGATCATGGGATGAGAGTGAGCGGATTTTACGTGGGGCGCTTCCTGCGCTGGCGAGGGTGAGGGGGATTCAGGTGTGGGCATCTGTGTCGAAGCCACAAGCTGAGGCACGAGACTTGATTGTGCCAACGGCCCATTATTATTTCCGTTGGCATTGGGTGTCGCGTTCGTGTGATGAAACACCGATTCCACTTTCGATTCAATCCAATGCAGGGGGGAAAAAACGGCGAAGTGGAAAAACGCCAAGACCCCCCAGACGATCGCGCAAACGATGAGGATGGGCAGGACAAAGTCGAGAATTTTGGAAAAAACTTTGCCTAGGGCTTTTTTGAACTTGTGCCAGAGATCTTCGAGCGCTTTTTTGAGAATCTTCCGGAGGGGTTTCGTCAGCTCGCCAATGATTTCAAAAAAACGGTAGCCCAGTAAAAAAAGTTTTTCCGTGTTCGAAAGCTTTACGCCTTTTTTGACCTTGGACCGGAACTGTTTGATAAAGGATATGCCGGCCACCCATTCCCAGAAGGCGGATGGCGATTCTTTTGGGGCCTTCTTGGGGGATGAATCCTCTTTCTTAATGATCTTTAAGTTTTGAAGATAGGCCAGTAAAGCTTCTTGCGCGGTCGTACCGTCGCCCTTGGCCTTTTCGGCCTTGGCTTTGGCGGCCAGATCCATCAGCTTGTCGTAGTCCAGGCCGTCACTCGGGGTTTCTTCCCCCTTTTCGGTTTCCTCGGTGTCTTTCCCTGCCTGACCCTTCCGACGGCGTGAACCGCCTTTTTTGGAGGGTTTGGTCTTGGGGTCAAAATCGGCGGCAGGTTTGCCGTTTTCGATATGTTCGACTAGGGCCTCAATCTGCAGGGGAGCCAGTTGGTGGGTAAGGGTGATATCCAGGGCGGCATGCAGTGAACCGGGTGAATTCGATACTTCGTTATTCAGCGCGGATAGTTCCTTGGCACTGTTGAAGGATAAGATAAAAGCCTTTTGAGACCCCGTAGGAGATGCCGCTTGGCGGACCTTTTCGATGGCGGCAGGGTCAAAACAGGCTTTGATGGCTTTCAGGAAGGTGATCATTGACTTGTGGAAT
>Ga0206836_10297_pt1 | contig 10235 bp, 10 predicted proteins | sample Alteio_BWOrgCont_28_FD_152871 | JGI IMG/M metagenome (GOLD analysis project Ga0206836, IMG submission 152871) | Enriched cells from forest soil in Barre Woods Harvard Forest LTER site, Petersham, Massachusetts, United States -... | ecosystem: Environmental > Terrestrial > Soil > Temperate forest >...
TTGTAACGGAGAAATAATAAAGATGAGTGAACTTCAACGCGCCCTGCTTGAAACCTTGCGTGAAAAATTTGAACCTATTCGGAGGTCTCTTTGACACGCCTCTCAAGCGTAAGCGAATTCTAGAAATCGAAGCCGACATCAATGCGTCTCCAAATTTCTGGACCGATCGTAAACGTTCATCTGGAATTTTAAAAGAAAAAAAATCACTGGAAGAACATATCGCCCTTTGCGATTCTTTATCTAAAAAATTCGATGACATTTTAGTGGCCATTGAATTCGGAGAAGACGGCGACGACGACTCCATAAAAGAAGCGGATCATGCCTTAATTCTTCTCGAAAAAGAAGTGTCGGTTCTCGAAAGTCGGCGTCTTCTTTCGGGGGAAGTCGATCGCAACGGTGCCATTATTAGCATTAATGCGGGTGCGGGTGGTACGGAGGCCTGCGATTGGGCGCAGATGATTATGCGCATGATTTTGCGCTATGCAGATGCGAAACGCTGGAAAACCGAAGTTGTAGATGAGCTCGAGGGCGATGGCGCGGGTATTCGCAATGCGACGATTACAATTGAAGGAGAATTTGCATACGGGTTTTTAAAAAGTGAGAATGGCGTGCACCGTTTGGTGCGCATTTCTCCTTATGATTCTAATGCTCGTAGGCATACTTCTTTTTGCTCCCTTTTTGTTTCGCCTATTATAGACGACGATATTCAAATTGAAGTTAAAGACGCAGACCTAAAAGTAGATACCTACCGTGCGGGAGGGGCAGGGGGACAGCACGTGAACAGAACAGATTCCGCCGTGCGCATGACCCACATTCCTTCGGGAATTGTGGTGCAAAGTCAGCAGCAGCGTAGTCAAATTCAAAACCGTGAAACCTGTATTAAGCTTTTAAAAGCAAAATTATACGAACTGGAAATTAGCAAGCGTAAAGCCGCTTCTCAGGTGGTGGAAGATTCTAAGATGGACAACGCCTTTGGATCTCAAATTCGTTCGTACGTCTTGCATCCGTATAAGCTTGTAAAAGATGTGCGCACCTTGGCTCAAAGTAGCGATCCTGGTGCGGTGCTTGATGGTGATTTAGAGCCCTTTTCCCTTGAGTATCTGCGGCAAAGTGCGGCGGGACAATTTAAAGGAAAAGGTGCGAGCGAAGGAGATCTTGATTAGATGTGTCATCCCGCGGCTTGACCGCGGGATCCATGCTTTTGTCGACTTAAAAATTTTTTTATATGAGGTTTTTGTAATTTATGAGCGTATCCCAAGAAATCATGTCAATGATTGTTGATGTCCACGATTTTCCTAAAAAGGGAATTGTATTTAAAGATTTTATGAACGTGTTTCATAATCCCACATTACTCCAAAAGCTTATTGCAGAAATCGCTCAGCGCGTAGAAGTCCTGCGCCCCGACTATATTGTGGGTATAGAGAGCCGCGGATTTTTATTTGGTGTTCCTTTAGCCCTACAAATGAATATTCCCTTTTTGCCAGCACGTAAAAAAGGCAAGTTGCCTCCTCCTGTGTTGTCTCAAACATACGCGCTTGAGTATGGTACAGATACCATCGAAATTCAGCAGTCTTCTCTTATAAAAGGCAAACGTTATTTGGTATTAGATGATGTGGTGGCAACGGGCGGCACGGCGGGAGCTGTGGCAGAACTTGTTGCCCGCGAAGGAGCAGTGGTTGCAGGATTTGCTTTTGTGATTGAGCTTGCTTTTTTAAACGGCAGAGATGTGCTGTGCAAGGCTTCGGGCCTTTCGCACGAGTCTGTTGTGTCTATTATTGAATATTAAGAATTGCTCCCGCAAGATTAAAGAATTGCTCCTGCAAGATTAAAGATTTGCTCCTGCAAGATTAAAGAGTTTCTCCTGCAGGATTAAAGATTTGCTCCTGCAAAGACCCACTGCGCGGGGCCCCGCAGTATTCTTTGTGTTTCGCCATTTAAAATAGATACAACGCCACCAGGCATAGAAAAACGTACTTCTTTTAACGACGTTATTTTAGTGTGCATATGTTCTAGTGCAATACGGGCGGCAGTGGCGCCCGAGCCGCAGCACAAAGTAAGTCCTGCGCCCCGTTCGTACACCGTTAAATTCCATTCACTCGGGCTTTTGCCGGGCGATAGCATGCCAATATTGCTCAAAGGAATATTTTTATTCTGCAATGAAAAAGCAGGGAGCTTATTTTGAGCGTACTCTCCAAAAGCATAAAAGTCAGATGGACTAAAATGAGCAAATTCGGGAGCTAAAAAAATCCAGTGAGGGTTTTCGAGAGCAACATATATAGGGTCTGCAGCAAGGGAAAGTTTAAAATCGACGAGAGCCTTCGAATCGAGGGGGCTTTGTAGAACAACTTGTTCTTTGCCCATGCCCACATCAATTACGCCCTGTTCGGGTTGTGTGGCATCAAAATGGGCTGAGTAGAGAGTGGCAAATACTTTTCCCGAATGTGCGTCGTGAACAGGGATAGAGTCATCCCCTGTCCATGAGCCTGCACGGAGAAGGGCTAGGCCCAAGCAGCGGAGGGCATTTCCGCAGGTTGCTGCCACGGAACCATCGGAATTAATAATTAAAACAGAAATTTTTTGTGCAACTTCGTAAAAAACCACGCCATCTGCACCTATGCCCTTATTGCGGTCGCAATAATGTCTTGTAAAACGACAGAGGTCTTCCAGAGGAAGTGATTTTATGAACGCAGAGTAGGAAATAAAAATAAAATCATTTCCGTTACCATGGTATTTATCGAAAGAGAGTGGGGATTTTTTAAGAATATTCATTCACTGACTGCAACGGTCACATCGCCAAGTACGCGGCATTGGCACGCTAAACGCTCGTCATCACGGGCTGCCATGGTTTCTAGAAAGTCGCGTTCGTGCTCTTCCATAGCGCTTAAGTTGTGTGGATTTTCGATGACACGAATCATACAGGCACCGCAAGCTCCGTCGCGGCATCCAAAAAGAATACTCGTATCAATATTTTCGCAGACATCAATCATGGAGGCGTTTTGTTCGACTTCTATGGTTTTTTTATCTGTTTGGATAGTTAGTTTTGGCATAATTTTTTACCATTTATGAACAAAAGATGGCTGGGGCACTAGGATTCGAACCTAGGAATGACGGAATCAAAATCCGTTGACTTACCACTTGTCGATGCCCCAACTTGTGAGACCTTATGTATGCCAATCTCCAAACGAAAAGTCAAGACGGTTTTCTTTAAAATTTTTTGTTTTTGTTCGTGGGGCCGATGGGCAAAAAGTGTCCAGTTCATACTCAGTCAAAATTCTAACGCATTACTCTGTGCGAGGGGGGTTAGAAATGTATATGGTCTGGGACCATATTTTAACGTTTGTCTGAGGCCATATTTTAACATTTGGGGCGCAGAGCAAGCCCCTCGCGAGAAGGAAAAGATGTATGTCTAGGATAGATCACTTCAATCTCTCTGCTGTGACAAAGCCACGCAAGCCGACGGCTTCTGATATGGCGAACGACATCTTTCAGGGAACTCAAGTCGAATCCATATACGATGGCCGTGGAGAATTTAGCCATCTTTTGGCAACACTCCCCCGCGAAGATTTTCTTCGTTTATATGGAGCTCTCGCAACGGCAAATGTTTTTATTGAGGGATATTGGTTCGAGCTTTGCCTCAAAAACACGAAAAAAAGTATTATCAATCGTGAAACAAAAATGCAGTTGCGGCTTGATGTCTTTGCCGATGAACTAGGTCGTACGACGCTTTCTTTTTACCGGTACGATAAATGTGTTGCAAAATTTAAGTTTAAAAGAAGAACAGTAAAAGAACTTCTGTGTTCTGAAGATGGTTATTTTATGATTGCCCGTGCGGCAACCCAAGTATTTAATTCTTCTCAAGAGACATTTTTGGTAAAAAAGGACACAAATTATCCCACCGTAATTGTGGTTGCTGCGCCCGAGCCTGTTTCTCCTGCGCAAGGAAGAAGGCTGATGTTGGTTCAATAGGCTTTAAAGGGGGGAGTAGGGCGCTTTTCTCAAATCACGAATCAATGCGTTCAAAATCACCGTCATCACGCAAAACCAAAACCTGATCAGGTGCACCTAGCTGTATGGTGACTCCGCGCGAGACGAGGTTTTTGAGATATTCCCCTGCTAAAATCATTTTATCGGCAATATGAGCGGTCTGTTGGCATGTTTTTTCCAGACTTTCTTTTACATGGCGATTTGTATCGACATCTTTAAACTCTTCTCCAATATGGTGTAAGCCATTTTCGCAAAGACTATATGCCATAAGGGATTCAGAGGTAATTTCCCCTAAAACAATAGCAATATGTTGAACCCAATCCTGAATTTGTTTTGCCACTTCTTGTGAAGCTTCAATGCGATTTTTATTTTCTAGATTTGTCTTTACTTCGTCGTTTACCTTGTTCAGGCTATTGGTAGAAGAAGCCACCATGCTGGTTAAATTTGTTTCTACTTTTAAAATAAGCTCTTGTGCAAAGCTAGCGGTTTCGGAAATATTTTGAATGCCTTTGTGCATATCTCGCGAGCGGGTAATATTAGACGCCACCAAATTTTTTGCGGTACTGAGCTGATCCCGTAGCCCTCTACTTTGCATGGATATTTGAGATATTTTATCTCGTAAATTTTTAATCAGACTATCGGCTTTTATGGATTTTTTAACACCAGACTCAATAACATGTTGGCTTTCTTGAATGGTAAAAAGAGCTCCGTTCGTTTCTTCTTGTATACCTTCAATTTTACTATAAATATCTCTTGTTGCAGTAGAAGAACGCTCGGCGAGCTTACGGATATCATCGGCTACGACCGCAAAACCTTTTCCTTGTTCTCCCGCACGGGCGGCCTCAATGCTTGCATTAAGGGCCAAAAGGTTTGTTTGTTCTGAGATATCATCAATGACTTCAATAATATTACCAATATCTAAAACCTTCCGGGAAAGGACGGATATTTTTTCTTGGATGGCGTTCATTTGGGCCTGGCCTTCGAGCATGTCGGCCGTCACCACTTCAATAGATTCCCGGGCATTTTGTGAATTTTGGTAAATTTCACTTTGAAGTCCCATGGTTTCGAGCATCATATTTTCCCAAGTTTTTACGGTTTGGCTAATGCCTTCCATATTCTCTTGAAAATTGTTGAAGTCTTGAACAAGATCCGAGCCGAGTCGTCCCCAAACCCGACTTTTTTCGGCGCTTTTGCGTGTTTCCGCAAGAAGTTGTCGGCTTGCTATAATACTTTCCCGCATTTGCTCTGCGGCAATACTCAAATTAATAAATCCTTCATTGAGAGATTGTTTTGCATTATCAAGGGACATATGACTGCGCAAAACTTCACGCTCTTTTGAGTTTCTGAATTGCCCTAAATTATGAATATTTCCACTGATATTGGCTACATATTCGGATATTTTTTTAAACTGATCTAATAAGAGAGTTAAGAATTGTCGTTTGACTTCAATGTCGCTCATATAAGAAATACCGACGAGTTCGTTCATTTTACGCACGGCATCCATCAATTCCCGTTGAGCTCCAATCATAAAGCTCATGTGGTCTTGGGGGGTATCGTTTGAGCTTTTTTTATCTTCCATCTATTTCATCCTCATTACTTTTTGTATAACAGGGGAAAGGGTATCAAATATGGGGTGAGGTGAATTTTGAGGGGTTTGACAGGAGCCTTCAAAATGAAAACCTTCTCCCTCAAGCCGAAAGTGGGAATCATCCGTAAGAACAACCTTCACTTGCACGGGTGCCAGTAAAAGATTGAGCATATCAATAGATTTTTCTTTGTTTGTCATGAGCGAGAGTTTTACGAGGGCGCTACTGGTAATAGCCCCTAATTTTTCCAGGAGTTCATTTTCTTCCTGGCGTCCGGCTTCGTTAAAATCATTTACAAAGACAGGAGTCTCTTCGTCTTCTAGCCCAGCGGGTTCAAGCTCTTCGTTATCATCCCATTTTATTTGATTGACAAAATTCTCTTGACAGAGAACTCCCGCAATGACCCCACGGGAAAGATCGATGGCTGTGGAAAGCTTTTGTTTATCTACGGGAAGGCGGTAAATTTGTTGTAATCCCTGGGCAATATCGTATACAGACGCACATACAGTTTTAATTTTCTTGTTTAGAAAAAAGCGTAATTGGTCCATTGTTCCCATATCCGTAGGGTCTTCTAGGGCCACATACAAGTAGCCTCGTTCTTCTCCCAGGCCAAAGCAGCTGTAATAAACGGCCAGATCCTGTGGCATATAGACTTGGTAGGATTCGTTGAGTAAAACGAGGGCATTTTTGCTGAGGGCAAGGGCTCCAAAATATCTTTGGAGATAGTCTTGAATTTGTTCGCAAGAAGCAATATTTAAAGAACGCAGGACACGAACCTGGTTTTCTCCGAGCTCTTTGCATGTCTTACGGAGAGCATGGACTTCTGTCGATGTCAAAAAACCATCTTGATGCATGGCTTGCAATAGATCGAACATAAGTTTTTGGTAATGCTCCTGTTTCTGTTATACTGTGAAAATATTGTGCTGCGTTTGAAGCACGTCGTGAGCCTAAACGCTGTGTTTATCTTATGCGGTTTTTACAAGATGCAAGGGACACAATCCTACCCCATGTCATTTAAATGTTTACGAAAGTGAGATACACACATGACCAAGCTTGACCTTGCTTCCGAACGAAAGTTTCAAATTATGAGGGCTACAATTGAGTGTATTTCTCGGTATGGCTATAGTAATTTTTCTATGCAAGATGTCGCTCGGGTAGCCGATGTTTCTAAGGGAATTATTCATTATTATTTTTTAAACAAAGAAGACCTCATGATGGCTGTTCTCAACCACGTGAGTGGCGAGATTGAGCATCTTTTGGCAGGCTCCGAGTCCATCGCCGATCCCGTACGCAGGCTTTCTAATATTATTTGGATTTGTTCCGGCGTTGTTCAAAGTAAACGTGAGTACTACCGTATTAATATGGATTTTTGGACACAAATCGACCAAAAAGAAACCGTCCGTCTGGAAGTCGCAACCCATTATTCTCAATTTCGCCAGGCAATTGCAGCAACTATCTCTCAGGGGATACAATCGGGCGTCTTTCGTAAGGGAGACGCCCTTCATTTTGCGAGCCTTATTATCGCCATGATCGATGGAATTGCGCTGCAGTGGTTGTTTGATGAAGGCCTTTTTGTATATGATGACATTGTAAAATTATGTGAAGAATCTGTGATGGCCTTTTTGAAAGCATGAGTAGTAATGAGACAGCGTGATGGTTCTTCTTTGAGATTAAAGTACTCTTTCTATTTATGTTTATTTTTCTTCTCCTTTTTCAAGGCGTATGCCCAAGCTCCCACATCATCTTCCTATAACGAAAATACGGCAGGTTTTTCCCTGTTTGATCTCGATAAAGCCCTCCACTTCAAACGTTTATTTTTAAGTTCCCCCGATCACAAATCTATGGAAGGTTTTCCCACACCTATTTTGCCCAAAGTTGCGCATGGTAAAGTCATTCAGGCGATTCACTTTTTGGGAAATAAACGTACTGATAGCGATCTTCTTTCACTTTCACTTTCTCTTGCTCCCGGACAAATATTTACAGAGGATAAGCTGAGCGAGTCTGTGCAAAATATTAAAAACTTACAAGTTTTTGCAGACGTCTATTCGTTTATTGTATATGCAGATAGTGCTCATACGGAGCTGACGATTTATATTGTGATCGAAGAAAAATGGACTTTTATCCCCTATGTTCTTGCAGGGTCTGGTGGGGGTGCATCTTATTTTGTAGCCGGTATTTACGATACGAATTTTTTGGGCAGGCTTTACACTTTTAATATGGCCTATGGATGTAAAAATAGCAGTTGTTCTGAATTTTTGTATTTTAAAAATCCTAATTTATTTTCATCGCCCTTTAGTTTTGTTCTTGCACCTTATTTACAGCACAATGTTTATTATATTTACGATGATGATCGAAATACAATAGGAGCATTTGCAAACCAACAGACTATGGTATCGAGCTATAGCGAATACCGGGCAAACTCCCAACTCTCCTTTGGAGTAGGGGTTTTATATATTAATAACCAAATTACAAATAAAGGTTTAACGTTTGAGGACGAGGAAACAAATCAATTTTACGGTTATGCACCTCCCCCAAGCACACAGTCTATGGCGCTTGAGAGTCGCCTTACCCTGGGGAGCATTAACTACGATGGCGTGCTGCTTATGGATGGCACGATGTTCGTATCCATTTTAGATTCTACCCTTCAAATTTTAGAAAATTCAAACGATAATTATACAGCAATTAATAATACATTAACCTCCTTTAAACCCTTTTTATTTCGCAATGCATATTTGGCGTTTCGGGGGAATTTAAGCTTTACGACAAGCTCAGTGACCTCCCAACAGTATTTTTTAGGAGGGTTAGATAAAATTCGAGGTTTTTTCGATAATGAATTTGTAGGCAATAAAACCTGGTTTACCAATGCAGAATTTCGCATTCCTACTTATATGGATGAAAATATCGCGATTCAAAATGTATTTTTTTCTGATGCAGGAAATGCAGTGAACGATTGGAATGATTTTTTTGTACACCCCACAGCCATAAATACAGGAGTAGGGGCACGATTGATATTTTTAAAGGTAAGTAAAATTGCTTTAAGGGTGGATTGGGCTTACACCCTCCACCCTTTTAACGCTCATGGCTTCAGCTTTGGCTTCTTCCAATTTTTTTAATTATCTGAGAAGGCTAAGGGCTGAGGAAGGGCTTTGGTTCGCTTGAGACAACACAGAAACACCAGCCTGTTTGAGGATGTTTGTTTGTGTCATTTGGGCGCTCGCCTCTGCATAATCTGTATCGCGAATCCGGCTGTTGGCTGCGGAGTAGTTTTCGGACTGCACGGCCAAGTTCGCTATAGTCGAGTTGAGTCGGCTTTGTGATGCACCGAGTTCCGCTCTGTTATTTGCAATTTTTGAAATTGCCTCATCAATCTTATTGATAGATTTTTGAGCGCGAAGCTTCGATTCTCCACGAGCCCCATCTTTTATAAAGACCCCTGTGGATTCCATGCTTTCGTCTGTAGAGTGTCCTAATTTAAGCCCAAGTTCTCCTGTACTGGTATTGATTTTATCAAAACCAAGGCGAATGATATTTACAGGATTGTGGCCAAACTCTCCACTCGCATCCTTGCCATCCGTACCCGCATACCAGTTTTTACCCACTTGGATATCCAAAGAAGGCATGTTGGATTTTTTAAACAGATCTTCTGAACCAGCGCCACCTTGATCGGGTCCACCGGCAAGCAACATCGTACCGTTGTATTCGGTAGAATTGGTAATACGGTCGATTTCATCTTTTAAGGAGTTAAACTCTTTATGAATATAACCACGTTCTTCATCGGCAACGGTATCCGAAGATCCTTGAACAGCAAGCTCACGAAGGCGAGAAAGGATATTTCCAACTTCGTTCATGCCCCCTTCGGCAGTTTGAAGCAGAGAAATACCGTCATTGGCATTTCGCTTAGCCATATTAAGGCCACGGATATCGGCTTTTAATTTTTCACTAATAGCCAATCCAGCAGCATCATCTGAGGCGCGGTTAATGCGATAACCCGAAGAAATTTTTTCCATAGTGTTATCGTTAGCCTGGGTCGATGCAGATAAATTTCGCTGGGCAGTAAGAGACTGGATGTTGGTCTGAATGCGCAAACCCATAAGATGTTTCCTCCCTGAAACAAATGAATCTAAAAAATGACCTACAAACGTCCTGTAGTAGGCACCTTCTTCATCGGTAAATTTGGAGGATTTTGAGTGTTGAATATTTGGCGGTTGGGCGTTTTTCTATTTTAGGTAGACAGATTGCGGATTATTAAGGTAACGAAGTGCATTTTTTATTTTTATCTCCGCTCAAGTTCGTAGCGATCCAAATTCATTACCTTGCTCCAAGCTGCCACAAAGTCGTGGATGAAAGCCTTTTTGGAGTCATTGCATGCATAAACTTCTGCAATTGCTCTGAGTTGGGAGTTCGAGCCAAAAATGAGGTCAACAAGGGTGCCTGTCCACTTCACATCTCCCGTGACGCGGTCGCGGCCTTCAAATACACCCTCGGCAGAGGACTTCTGCCACTGCGTCTTCATATCCAGTAAATTCAGGAAAAAATCGTTGCTCAACGTTTCGGACTGATGCGTGAAAACACCGTGTTTAGAATCTCCAAAATTTATGTTTAGAACGCGTAGTCCACCCATCAAAACGGTCATTTCGGGAGCAGTTAAAGTCATGAGATTTGCCC
>Ga0206836_10299_pt1 | contig 10134 bp, 3 predicted proteins | sample Alteio_BWOrgCont_28_FD_152871 | JGI IMG/M metagenome (GOLD analysis project Ga0206836, IMG submission 152871) | Enriched cells from forest soil in Barre Woods Harvard Forest LTER site, Petersham, Massachusetts, United States -... | ecosystem: Environmental > Terrestrial > Soil > Temperate forest >...
GGAACTGCACCTGGGGGCTGATTGAGATGTAGTGGGGCAGCGTGATGGTGCCAGCGAGGAAGGTCTGGTTCCGAATATCGAAAGCGGCCCTGCCGTAGTTGGAAAGAGCGTTGAAGGCCACGACCGGAGCCCCATTGGTATCGGAATTGGCCCAGTTCAACACCGAGTATCCGGTAATCGAGAACCACTTCTCGCGGAAGTTGAAGTTGGCGATCAACTGATTCTGCTTGTAGAGGCCTTCCGAGATGGTCTGAGTGTTGACGGCCGCCCCCGAAACGACAACGCCATTGAGGGGCGCATCGATGTTTTCGCTGAAGAACTGGTGTATGCCCTTGGTCCTGTTGTAATTGAGCGAAAGCGTCGCATTGCGGAAGAGCTGCTGATCGACGCCGGCAGAAATCTGGATGGCATAGGCTGTCCGAACATTCGGCGCTGCCGTTAACGTGGTATTGTTCTGGGCCTGAGTCGTGACGCATCCACCTGGAGTCGAAGGGGTGCATCCCGGACCGGGATTCTGCACGGTTGAGGTCAGCGTATTCGTACCATTGCCATTGGCGATGTTGAAGATCGTCGCAAGGCTGTAGCGGTCATAGAAGATGCCGGAGCCACCGTGAAGCACCGTCTTTTTGCCGAGGGCATAGGAAAGGTTGAGCCGTGGAGCGAAATCGTGTTTGTCGGTGATCTGGTTCTGTGTCTCATAGCGGAGGCCATAGCTGAAGGTCAGGTTTGGCCGGATCTTCCAGTCAGTCTCCGCATACAGACCAACATCCATCACACTCGCCCGCAAGGTGGCAAGCGGGTACTGCGTGGTGCTGAATTGATATACCGTCCCGCACAGATAAACCGAGGTCAACGCAGTGGTAGCGCAGGACCCCGTGTCGGTGGGCGTGAGGGCCGTATAGGTAAAGTTCCCATTTGAGTTTGGTTCGTGTTGCGACTGATTGTTGTAGCGCATTCTGCCGCCGAAGCGAATGAAGTTCTTCGACAAAGCAATCGAGGTGTAGTTCTGCACCTCTACATGGATGTTATGGGTTGAGCTGGTCCCACCGGCGACACCACCGGCGGAGAATATTCCCTGGACATTGAGATACGGAGTCGTGTTCAGTGGCGTCGACGCAGAGCGATCGCGCTGGTACTCGAACCGGGTCTCGTTGACGACATGCTCAGTTATGGTCTGCGCGTCACTGATCTGCACTGTCTGTTCCGAGCTGGACGCAGTGGAACCCAGGGTGGGAAGGGTGGTCCCGCTGGAGACGTTGTTCAAGGTGTTGGAGTTGAGCTGGATACGGGTGGTTAGCGTGTTCTTCGCGCCCAGAGCCAGGTCGATCTGCGGACTCAGGTCATAGCGGGACTGGGAGATCGGGGCAGCCAAATTGAAGGCAGCTTCCACGCAAGTCGTCTGGCCGGGGGGACAGAGGGTGGTCGAGGTCGCGGTCGGCGCCACGATGGTCGCATTGATGATTGCGTTGTCCGAGATCGACCGGTGCGATCCGCCGATCGAGAACGAGGCATTCTTCGAAAGCGGTCCACTGAGGCTGCCGAGTTCAAAGAGCGTATGATACGGCGGCTGGGTCACGGTAACTGCGTTGGCAGCGCCGGTCGCCGGGTTGATATTAAGCAGCGGATTGCCGGTATTGAAAGCGGAGCTGTTGCCCTGCATCGAGAAGGAGCCATGGAAGTTACCCGTGCCCGGCTTGGTGAAGACCTCAATACGCCCAGCTCCGTTGCGGTCATACTCCGCGGAATAGGGGTTCGAGTTGATGCGGATTTCGCGGATCGACGACTTTGGCGGGAGGGTGCCACCGGTAAACCCTTCAATGTAAATCTGCCCGCCGTTCGGGCCCGCCGAAGGGCCGGCCAGCGCCAACAATTCAGCCTGCAGCTCGTCCGGATCGTCGGAGAGCGCATCCAGGTCCTTGCCCTCGACCACGGTGGCGCTGGCGTTATTATCCGGGTCTACGCTGACTTGACTGGACGCCGCCGTCACCTCCACCGTCTGTGTCTGTTCCGCTAAAGCCATCTTCACATCCGAGGTCAGCGCTTGTCCGGCCGCAACCCGCACGGCCGCCTGGGAGAACGCGGCAAAGCCCCGCATGGCCACGCTGAGGGTATAGGTGCCCGCGGGAACGTTGCGCACAACGTAGTTTCCAGACGCATCCGACACCGCATGCAACGCTGTTCCCGATGCCGGGGTCAGGGTTACCGCGGCCCCGGGAATCACCGCACCGTCGGGATCGGCGACCGTGCCGCGAACTGTTGCACCGTTCTGCTGTGCCTGTGCCTGTGCGGCAAACGGCGCCGCCAACAAGCAAAGGAATAAAGTTGTCTTGAAAGCTCTACGAAGAAACATTGCGCTCCTAAGAAAAGCCCGGCGGATGCCGGGCCTTTCTGTTGTACCCATTTTCAATTATATATCGACTATATCAAGAACCCTTTTGACGCGGCTAGAAGGTGAATGTAGCCGACAAGGTCGTCCTCATGAGCGAGGAAGAACTGCCGCCAGACAACTGCGTCGACCTGCCAAACGAGGGCGAAGTCAGCGCGCCATTCGGGTTGGCCAGATTCACCGTGTTGAACGGATTCGTGGTGAAGGCACTGAGGTTCAGGTTGTAACGCTTGCCGGTGTTACCGCCACCGCCGCCACGACCACCACCGCCGCCACCACCGCCACGGGCGCCGCCACCGCCGCCGCCGGGCGCACCACCACCACCACCACCGGGAGCACCACCGCCACGCGGAGCGCCACCGCCACCGCCGCCACCAGCATCACCACCACCCCGCGCTGGACGCGGCGCCACGGAGGGGCCAAACCCAAAGGTCTTTGAAACGCGAATGCTCGTGGTGAACTGTTTCGGACCGGTGCAGTAGTTGACGGGAATGGGGGCATAGCTGCTCCCGGCTTGCTGATACTGGGCTTCGGTAGGAGAGACAAAGCTGCCGCAACCTGCGATTGTTTGAACAACGCTTGCGGGATCGGCGGAAGTTGCAAACCTGGGCCGATCGTTATATTGCGTATCTCCGTTGAGGTCGGTCCCGGTGGTGACGTTATAGGGACTCCCGGTGCGGAACTGTATCTGAGGACTAAGCGAAATACGGTACGGCAGCGTGAAGCTGCCTAAGAGGGACTCCTGGTTCCGAACATCGAAGCCGGCCCTGCCGTAATTGGAAGCGATGTTGTACGCCACGACTGGACTACTCGTATCGGCATCGGCCCAGTTCATCACCGAGTACCCGTTGAGGGAGTACCACTTCTGGCGGAAGCTGTAGCTGACGAACAACTGACGCTGTTTGTAGATGCCTTCCGAGATGGTCTGATTATTGACCGACGCTCCCGTAACGGGAGCGACGCCGGGGAGAGGTGCATCGACGTTTTCGTTGAAGAACTGGTGTATGCCCTTCGCGCTGCGGTATTCGATCGAAATCCTGCCGGCGGTGGAGATCGATTGATCGATGCCGCCAGAAAACTGGAACGCATACGGCGTGCGTATCGTCGGGGACGCCGTGGTTGTGCTATTGCTTTTCTCCTGGGGTGTCGTGACGCAGCCACTTGGAGTCGAGGGGGTGCATCCAGGGCCGGGATTCTGCACCGTAGATATCAGTTCATTCGTTCCATTGCCATTGGCGACCGAAAAGACCTGCCCAAGGCTCCAGCGGTCATAGAATACACCGGCGCCGGCGTGGACCTGGGTCTTTTTGCTGAGGAGGTAGGCAATATTGGCGCGCGGAGCGAAGTCGTGCTTGTCATTGATCTGGTTCTGGGTCTCAAAGCGGAGGCCATAACTGATGGTCAGGGTAGGCTTCACCTTCCAGTCCGTCTCCGCATACAGCCCAACATCAGACACACTCGCGCGCAACGTGGTGAAAGGGTACACCCCGACGGTATATTGGCTCACCGTCCCGCACTGATAGACCGAGGGCAGTAGAGTCGCAGAGCAAGGCGTCGTGCCGCCATTCTCCGTCGTGAGGGCCGCATAGGTAAAGCTTCCATTTGAATTTGGGTCGTGGATCGCTTCACTGTTGTACCGCCATCTGCCGCCGAAGCGAATGAAGTTCTTCGGCAGCGCGATCGAGGTATAGTTCTGCATCTCCAGATGGGTGGTACGGTTTGCGCTGGTTCCACCTCCACTACCACCGGCGGAGAAGATTCCCGGGACATTGATCTGTGGAGTCGTGTTCAGCGGCGTCGACCCTGAGTGGTCGCGCTGGTATTCGAACCTGGTCTCGTTGACCATGCGCGAATTGATGGTCTGGGTGTCTACCAAGGCCACCGTCTGCTCCGAACTGGTCGAAGTGGAACCCAGGGTGGGAAGGCTGGTGTTACCGCCCGCGCTGGTCGCAGAGTTGGTGTTGAACTGGAGACGGGTAGTCAGGGTGTTTTTCGGGCCCAGCGCCAGATCGACGCGCGGACTCAGGTCATAGCGGGACTGGGCGGTTGGGGCCGCAAAATTATAGGACGCTTCCACGCAACCCGCCTGACCGGGCGCGCAGAGCGTGGTCGAGGTCGCGGTCGGCGCCAGGATGTTCGCATTGATGATTGCGTTGTCCGAGATCGACCGGTGCGATCCGTTGATGGTGAACGAGGATTTCTTGGTCAGCGGCCCGGAAAGGCTCCCGGTCTCAAAGAGCGTGTGATACGGCAGCTGCACTGGAGGATTCGCAAGCGGCGCGCCCGTGGCTGCATTCTCATCAAGGAGTGGGTCGCCGGTATTGAAATAGGAGCTATTGCCCTGCATCGAAACGGAGCCGTGGAACTTGTCCGTTCCTGGCTTGGTGAAGACCTCGATACGCGCGCTTCCGTTGCGGTCATACTCCGCGGAATAGGGGTTCTGGTTGATGCGGATTTCGCGAATCTGCGACTTTGGCGGCAGTGTGCCGCCGGTAAATCCGTCAATGTAAATCTGGCCGCCGTTCGGCCCCATGGCAGGGCCGGCCAGCGCCTCCAACTCAGCCGCCAACTCGTCCGGATCGTCGGAAAGCGCATCCAGATCGGCGCCGGTGAGAACGGTCATACTGGCGTTGTTATCCGGGTCGACGCTCACCGTGTTTGTGTTCGCCCTCACCTCCATCGTCGTCGTGATGTCCGCGATGGTCATCTTCACGTCCGATGTCAGCGACTGTCCGACGGCAACACGCAGACCCTCCTGGGTAAACGTGGCGAAGTTCGGCATGGTCACAGTAAGGGTATATGTACCCGCGGGAACGTTACGCACGGCGTAGGTTCCATCGGCACCCGCCCGCGCATGCAATGCGGCTCCGGAGGCCGGAGCCAGCGTTATCGCGGCCCCGGGAATCACCGCGCCATCAGGATCGGCGACCGTGCCGCGTACCGTGGCGTTGTTCTGTACCTGCGTCTGTGCCTGGGCAGCAAATGGCGCCGCCAATAAGCCAAGGAATAAAGCTGCTTTGAAAGCTCTGCGAAGAAACATTACCGCTCCTAGAAAGTTCATCGATTCTAATATCCGTATCTCAACTGAAACCACTAAATGCCGCCGGGGCCGCCACCACCAAAACCACCGCCGCCGCCGCCACCTTCACCGCCGCCACCCATATCACCGCCGCCACCGCCGCCGCCCACTGGGCCGAGCGTCGTGGTCGGGGCTGCCGTCAGAATCGCCTCAACACCGGAGAGCATCGTAACCGCCGTCAGGGTGCCGCTGGATGGATCAGACTGCGAAGCGACGATCATCACCGCATCGTTCTTCTTCAAAGCGGCTAGTGTCGTAGCTGGAAACCGCGACATCATCTGCGACAGATCCATGGTGCGCCCAGCACCGCCCGGGCCACCTGCTCCACCCGGACCGCGTTGACCTTGACCGCCAGCCTGCTGGCCACCCGCTGGTGCACCACCACCCTGCCGGCCACCACCCTGTGCACCGCCGCCCTGCGCGCCGCCACCTGCCGCGCCGCCACGAGCGCGCTGGACAAACATAGCGGCCGTTTCCGGCGGCAATGCCCGCAGATCGGAGTTCGCAGTCACCTTAACCGTTACTACCTTCTTTGTCGTCAGATCCTTGAGCGTTACCGTTCCCGCCGTCGCATCCACGACAGTGAGCAGACCGGCTACATCCGCAAAGGTCCCGCTGACAATCTCTGTCGCCTGGATGGACAGGCCGTCGGCGGACTTAATTCCACGCACACGCATCTGGTCGCCGTTGTGCAGTTGCGCCAGCGTGCCCGGCTTTGCATCTTCAAACTTGACCGAATCGCTCGCGTACCGGCTATATTTCGTCTTAGCCGATGTCTGGATCTGAATCTTGCGCGCACCCGATGAGATGGTGACGTTGCCCGTACCCTGGTCCACGGCGGTCACGATGCCGCCTGCGCCATTCCGCTGCCAGTCCAATTGCTCGGCTGCATGCTCCTTCGCAAGATCGGCCGCCTTCATGATAATCACGCGGGACGCCGTCAGCGTTCCCGGCGCGTCGCCCGCCTTTCCGGTCACCAGCACGCGGTCGCCTACGACAATCGCGCCCAACTCGCTGGGTTTGGCGGTCTTCAGGTCTACGTTGCCCGGCTCCAGCAGCAGGACCTGCCCCGCACCCGCTGCGTTGACCGTATATTGCTGACCGGCAGTGGTCGCTATGGTCAGCGTGGTTCCAGAGATCGTCTTAACCGTGCCCAACTGGCTCGCCGCAGTCGCCTGGGCCACGGCATGGGTGCCAAGAAAGCCGGCCGACACCAACAAAAGGCACAGCCCTAGCCCCAATATCATCCGCAAACGGCATTTAAAGCTCACAGGCATTTTCATATTCACTTCCTGTAGTAATCCTACCCAAAGAGACGGCTCAGCCACTGCAAAAGTTTCTTGCTTATTTCCACTTATTTGACCCTTCAGCGGAACTTAAGCAATGCCAGCATTTAAATGGATAATGCCCCTATTATCTGCTACTTGGCCTGGAGGACCGCCTCCCGGAGCTATACGCTTGGATGCTGCCTTCGGTTCCATCAGGTTGCCTCACCCGAAACGATGGCCAGACTGTCAGGCGGCAGCGTCACTTTGCCTCCGATCAGGCCGATCTTCGAACTTGAGGCCAGGAGGAGCGCGTGCCCCGGCGGCACGTCAAAACTGGCATCCTCCGAGCCGAGATTGCACAGCACATGCACCAGTCCGCGCTTTATCGCCAGCCAACGCTTCTCTTCGCTGAAGTCCACCTTGATATGGCCCATGTCGCCATCGTTCAGGGCAGGCGAGGTGCGGCGCAGGTGGATCAATTTGCGGCACCATTCCAGCAGTTCGCCATGCTCGCCCTCATGCACCTCGTCCCAGTTCAGCTTGGAGCGCTCAAAGGTCTTCCGGTTCTCGGGATCGGAAATCTGGTCTCGGTCATAGCCAAAGGCGCCAAAATCGCGCCGCCGCCCCTCCGCGACCATCTTCGCCATCTCCGGGTCTTCATGATCGGCAAAATACAGAAACGGCGTCGTAGCCGCATGCTCCTCGCCCTGAAACAGCATCGGGATTCCAGGCGACGTCAGCACCAGAGCTAACGCTACCTTCGATTTCTCCATGCCTACGATCTGTTGCAGGCGATCGCCGGTGGCGCGATTGCCCACCTGGTCATGGTTCTGGATAAAGATGATGAAGTGATGCGCCGAAAGCCCCGAGATAGGACGCCCGTGCTTCCGCTTGCGCGCCTTGGAATACTCTCCGTCATAAACAAAGATTTTGGTCAGCGATTTAGCCAGCGCCTCCAGAGAGCTATAGTCCGCGTAGTATCCCCTACTCTTTTCTTCAAGGTGCAGCAGCGTAAAAAGCGCATGGTGGAAGTCGTCGCTCCACTGCGCGTCCATCCCATAGCCGCCGGCCTCGAGCGGCGTTACCACCTTGGGATCGTTCAGGTCACTCTCCGCAATCAGCAGCAGCCTGCGGCCAAGCGTCGCCGCCATCACTTCCACCTCCGCCGAGAGCTGCTCCATAATGTGCACCGCCGAGCGGTCGAAAAACTCATGCACGGCATCCAGCCTCAAGCCATCGATGTGGAAGTCGCACATCCACATCAACGCGTTGTCGCAGAAGTATCTCCGCACCTCATCGCTGCCCATGCCATCGAAGTTCACCGCATTGCCCCATGGCGTGCGGTGCCGGTCCGTCAGGTAGGGCCCGAACTTCATGGCATACGCGCCCACCGGCCCAAAGTGGTTGTAGACCACGTCCAGCAGAACGCCGATCCCCTTGCAGTGGCAGGCATCCACAAACCGCTTCAGCGCCTCCGGCCCGCCATAGCTCTCCTGCACCGCGAACAGCGCCACGCCGTCGTATCCCCACCCGCGGTCTCCGGCAAACGCGGCAATCGGCATCAGTTCAACATGGGTGATGCCAAGCTCGACCAGATGGTCCAGCCGCTGGATCGCGCCGTCGAACGTCCCCTCCGGAGAAAACGTGCCCAGATGCATCTCATAGATAATGGCGCTGGAAAGTGGCGGCCCCTGCCAGGCGTGGTCGTTCCATACAAAATTCTTCTGGTCGTAGAGCCGCGAGGCTGCATGCACCCCGTTCGGCTGCCATTGGCTGCGCGGGTCCGGATACGGCTTCGGATCGTCGTCCAGCACAAACGCATAGTCGTTGCCATACTCAGCGTCTGCGACCGTCGCTCTCCAGTATCCGCACTCATCCGGCCCGCTCATGGCGTGCAGCGTGTCTCCCAGCTTCACGGCGATCTTCTTCACGTTCGGCGCCCAAACGACAAATTCATGCATGCGTCTCAGCCTCCTGCTCCCGCGTCAGCAACGCAACTGGAAAATCCTTCAGCATCTCCCGCACCTCCACATGGCCGCCATCCATCACCGCGCCGCTAAGCTGGTTCTTCCAGCGTCCCATCGGCAACTCCACCATCGTGTCCTTCCAACTCTCACCCAGCGTCATCGTCAATCGCGGAACGACCGTCACCACCCGATCACCGCGCAGATACGCAATCGCATGCGCGCTCTTCGCCCCGCGCACCTTCAGCGGCACATAAGCAGCCTGCGCGCCGAACCATTCCGGCCGCTGCTTCCTCAGATGGAGCGCCCGATGGATCACCCACAACTTCGGCAGCCCCTCCTCCATCCGCTGCATCACAGACTCCGCCGGCATAGTCTTCATCTCCGCGAGCAGTCTCCGCCGCAGCGCGTAATCCACCGGCCTGCGGTTGTCCGGATCGACCAGGCTCAGGTCCCACAGCTCCCCGCCTTGGTAGAGATCGGGGACACCCGGCGCAGTGTACTTCAGCAGCGTCTGCGCCAGCGAATTCACCCTCCCGGCATGCTGGATGCGCCCGACGAACGCCTCCACCTGCGCGACGAAAGCCGCATCCGCAAGCGTCGCCTCGACAAACCTCGCCATCGCATCGTCATACTCTTTATTGTTCGCCACCCAGGACGTGTGCTGCTTGGCCTCGTGCATCGCCTTCTGCATATAGGCCAGCGCGCGCTCCGGCGAGATCGGCCATGCGCCAAGCAAGGTCTGGTAATAGAAATACTCGGCGTTGCGGTCGGGAAACTCTCCTGTCCGATGCCGCTCATTGCTCGCCGACCAGCGCGCAATCGCCGCGCCGAACTCCTCCGCAACCTCTGACAGCACCGCCAGCCGCGCCCGCACATCGTCACTGCGCTTGGTGTCGTGCGTCGAGAGCGTGGTCATGGTCGCCGGATGCGTCGCCTGCATTTTTGCGCAGTACGCGTGGAACTCCTCCACCGACATCCCATTGCGTCCGGGATCGCCGCCCACCTCATTCATCGCGGTCAGCCGGTTGTAGCAATAGAACGCCGTGTCCTCAACTCCCTTGGCCATCACCGGGCTGGTGAATTGCTGGAAGCGCAGCAGGAACTCGCTCTCCGTCTCTCCCTTGACCTGCATCGTCAGCACGTCGCGCAGAAAATCGAAGAGCCCGCCATCGATGTCCTGCCGCTTCGCCTTCGCGCATTCCGTGGCGCGGCCCACATAGGTGCGGTCTTCCTCGGTGATCTCGTTCCGCTCCGGAACAATATAGGTGCGGTAGATTGCAAAGCACGCCGCCACCTCGCGGATCGCGCGCCGTATCTCCGCCCGCGTGTAGTCCCGCTGGTTGCGATGGCTCTCGCAAATCTCGACGAACAGGCTGGTCAGCCGGTTCACATCGCTCCCCAGCCCCTCCTGCGCCACGCTCAACTGCTTGTCGT
>Ga0206836_10302_pt1 | contig 10024 bp, 6 predicted proteins | sample Alteio_BWOrgCont_28_FD_152871 | JGI IMG/M metagenome (GOLD analysis project Ga0206836, IMG submission 152871) | Enriched cells from forest soil in Barre Woods Harvard Forest LTER site, Petersham, Massachusetts, United States -... | ecosystem: Environmental > Terrestrial > Soil > Temperate forest >...
GTGGTCCGCAATTCAAGTGAGTATCGCTGTGTTGGACTTCACAGGAGGTACATCGTCTGGTGGTTCGCCGAGCGCGAGTCTTGGGCCAAAGTCAACAACTGGCTGAGCGTATTGCACCGCGCTACGGGCCGGGTGACCCGTGTTCCTCTTGGCGAGGAGCATTTTGGCCCTTCCCAAGAGCTGATCATGCTTCAGGATCAGATGCTGCTCAATTCAGGAGGCCGTGTATGGAGTTGCGAGCTGGAACGGTTGGAGCGGCCACCGGAGCAGTTGTTTCCGGACGGTGCCTATGTCGACATAGGAGCCAGTAGTAGGGGCGTAACGATCCTTAATTTTAATAATGTATTTCACTGCCCCTTTTACGCCACGGCGCGCGCCAGCTGGCGCTCTCTAGCAGAAGAGTTGGAGGTGCTGAATGGTGATGAGCTGCGTCAATCGACGATTCCAAAGCGGATCGAACTGATGCCGCCAGCGCAGAAAATGCAGGTGACAGCATGGCTTAAAGCCATTTCGGCTTTAGGTGAGCGAGACGCAGCTCCTACGATGTGGGCATTGGCAATCCGGCTCTACCTGGTCACACGAGAGCGCAGCGTCGTCCAGGAGCGGTTTTTTGGCGCTCTCAGTCTGCTCTGGGGCTGTTCCATTCCTGAGGCGAGAGTTGCGTTTGACGCTTTGAGGTGCAGCCCTCCATCCGCTGCTGCGAGGCCTGACGAGGTCAGAAATTTCAGATTGGATCCTGCGGCATTTCGAGCAGCCCTCTTGTACGTCGAGAATCGAGAGCGAGTCGACCTAGCTGAGCAGGTTCTAGCGGATCCTCCTACCGACGCATGGTGGGCGCGCTTTCACGATCTGTCTTCAAGCGCAAAAAGAGAGGTGTATTCCCAATTGGCGGCCCTCATCTCGCTACCAAAGGGCACTTTGCCTGCCGACTGCTTTGCTGGAAGGTGGTCGGTCGTCGCCTCAGATGCGCAGAGGGCGGCGGCGTTACGTCCGATTGAGCCAACGCTGACCTGTCTATCAAGAGTTGACGCAGTGGAGGCAGCGGATGCGGCTCCTGCGGCAGCCGCAGCGCCATTATCTATATCAGAGAGTGCAGGAGGCATGAGTTAGTATGGCTATATCACGAGATGGAGGGGCTGTCGGATCAGTGGGCCGATGGGGTCACCTATTACCTGCAGCCATGCTGGATTTGGCCCTGCCCTATATGGATCCGCGGTCGATTGTAGTCGCGGGGCGGGTCTGTTCGCTGTGGCGCCCTGCGTCAGATGTGCGGGCGGATAGGGGCAAGCGGAACTGGGCACAGGTGGTCGGCTGCTATGGGATAGGGGTCCGGCGCCATTTGTTGCTGCAGGGTAAGGTTGAGTGGCAGCTGCTGCACAGGGCCTGGGAAGGGATTTCTGGCGGGCACTGTGGAACCGTAAGGGTTGCAGAATTGGAGACAAGCATTTCGAGATTTACTCGGACTGAGCTTGTAGTTGATGGAGACTTCTCGATCGTTCTAAGGCGGTGTAGGAGGAGGGACATTGCCTCGGTGCGGGTCTATCATCATCTGAACAAAGAGCTGCGCTATGTGGCCTCAACTGAGGGCGCTTCGCCGATGTGCATCACAGCTGGCAGGGGAGAGTTTGCCGTTGGGGCCTCGGATGAGTGCATCAGGATTTTCAAAACCGAATCGGGTCGATCGACTCAGCTGTTCAGGCGAGAGGTGGGTTCAGAGTCTTCAGACTTGAGCCTGAGCGCCACGCACTTAGCTGTGCTGTGGAAGGATGGTGTTGATGTCTACGATCGGGCAACTAGCGCAGTCGTGAGACAGATCCGCAGGCGTGATGAGGATCAACCACGGACGGCCATACGGCTTGGCGCTGACCGGATTGAGGTTGCACACATGGATGGCAGGATCGCCATATGGAGTCTTTTGCCTGACGTCAAAATGCAGGGCAAGGTAGGGGGCGAGTCGCGCGACGACAGTCCACTCGATGTGGTGGAGCGTTCCAGGACCTCATCCGGCCTCTTGTGGGACCATATCGCACTTCACTGTAACTATTTTGTTTTTTCCGAGTGTGCCCCGTTTCAGCGAGATGTGCGCCTGGTTGTACAGGACCGCCGGACTGGGCAGACGACTCCAGTCCATGCTGAGGGCCGCCTGATCGGCCGGCCTAGCATCGTTGGCAGACAGCTGCTTTTCGCTGTCGAAGATGAGCGTGGGGAGAGTGGGCTTCGAGGGTGGAAGGTGTGGGGTTGTGAATTAAGCCGGTTGGATCAGCCGCGCAGGCTCGTGTGCGCCACCAGAAGCATGGGACACCAATCAGTCGACATAGGGGCAGGTGTTGGAGGTGTGGTGCTGCTCGGTAGCTCTGGGGAATTATTAACAGTTCCCGATTGCGGAGCGACGCGCGCTGCCTGGCTGTCTTTGGCGGACGAATTGGGCGCAATAGAGGTCGGTGATGACGAGACGGGAGCCGGAATTCAGGCTCGAATTCAGGCAATGCCGCCGCCTGAGTTGGGGCGGGTTATGGCTTGGCACAACGCCATTGCAGCGGCGGGTGGGATGGATCCTGCCGTCTGGTCAGTGGCGATTCGCTGCTTCGTGATCGAGAGCGAACCCAGTGAGGTGCGGCTACGCCTCTTCGCCGCTCTGAGTCGCTTGACAGGCTGTTCAGCTGTTGAGGCAGAACAGATTGGTCGGACTCTGGGTGATCGCGCTGCCGCCGGGGGTGCACGGCTGGATCTTGGGGCACTTCAGCGGGTTTTCGCAGAGGTGGACAATCTGGAGCGGATTGAGCTCGCTCGGCAGGCCCTGGCGGGTCCTCTTACCGATGCTTGGTGGGCCCGGTTTTACGACCTGCCCCTGAGTGGCCAAGAGGAGGCTTATGCTCGGTTAACGGTCCTCATGCCCTTGCCAACGGAGGTTTTGCCTCAGAATTGCTTTGCCGGAAGGGGGCCACTAGTCGCCTCAAATGCGCAGAGGGCCGAGGCGTTGCTTCCGACTGGGACGACGCTGGATTCAATTATGCCGAAGGTCGCTTAGATCTACATAAGTTTGCTCCACGGCGGCCTGGGCTGCTGCTGCAGCACGCTGATGCACCTCAGGGACACGCTCAAGCGTCAATGGTGCAAATTGCGTGCGGAGCAGGGGTGGGCAGAAGCGGAGGAACAGGTCGGGGTTCAGGGGCTCTTGGAGGCAGCGGTCTTTGATAGCGTTCATCTGGTCGGAAAGGCGGTCAGAGAGGGTCGTGAGCGGCTCGTCTGTCGTGCGGTGGGCCTCGAGCAGCAGTGTGGCCTCCTGGCGGCAGCGGGTGGCAATGATCTCGAGGATCTCGGTGACCAGTTGCGACTTGTTCTGGAGGAACAGCTCCTCTCCGAGCGCAAGGGTGCAGAGCACCTCGTAGGAGGAGCAGATGACGCCCCCCTTGTTTGCGGAGCTGTCCTTGAAGATCAGGACGCCCAGCCGCTCCAGATTACGGCGGGCCTCGGGCGTTAGATAGAGGTTGGCCCCCTCCACAATGGCGCGTGCGGTGGGTTGTCCTTGAGGTGTGAGGAGGTCGCGCCAGTTGGCGTCGTTGAGGGTGCGTGGGCGGCCTCCTGCTGGGATGAATAGGTCGGCAGGCGTCTGGTGGAGGCTGTTTCGCAAGAGCTCGCTGGCCTGATCTGCAGGGAGTTGTCGCTTTGAATCGCGTGCATGGAGCCACTGGTGGCGGTCGAGGAGGTAGCCGGTGGCGCTGAGTCGCGCAGCTGGATAGTGGCTGATGGTCTTGCCTGCGTCCACCAGCTGCTGGACGACCTCCAGGTCGAGCCCCTCATCGTCACGGATGGTTCCGGAGGCGTCGGTGAGGGCCACAAGCCGAGCCGTTTTGTAGCGGGCCAGGTTGAGCAGCTCATTACCGGCCACATCGCCGTCGGGCCCGCCCGACATTTTGACGCGAAACGGCTGCGTGTGCGGATCAATCCCCAGCTCATTGAGGGCCGCCTCCACATAGACGTGGAGGCCGTGCGACGTGACGCCATACCTCTTGTGGTTGATGCCTGCGCTGGACTTACCTGTGATGAAGGCGAGGCCGGGCCGGTAGCCACGCCGGAGCGACTCCTCGGCGATCCAGTCGATCATCACGTCGTGCATGTTCTCATCGGGACCCAGATACAGGTACTCCGGCTGCCCCAAATAGTCTCGAATCGCCGGATCTCGCAGAGCGCCGCTCTCATCGCAATTCACCAGCTGCAGCAGCGTGGTGACAAAGTGGCGTTGGCAGGCGTGCAGATGCTCATTGTGATGGGCATCCTGCGGCTCTATCCAGTTGATAAACAGGACCGCTTTGGCGCCCCCTTCAGGGATCTCTCGGTTTTTGTGCTGCTGTGTCAGTGCCAGGTTGTAGGCCTCTGCCAGGATCTGATTGCACTCGATCCCAACCTGCTCGGTTGTTGTAGGAAAAACCGTCCGCAGTCCGCCCCGGGCCAGATCGCGAAAGCGAATATGGAAGCCTAAAAAGTGGTCTGCGCAGATGAAGAAGAGCCCGTAGGGCCTCTCGGGAAACCGGTCCGTCGGCAGCATGTCAAAATAGGACGGCTGAAGGCGAAACCCGATCGCCTCAGCCTGGTTGCAGTAGCAGTTGGTCTTCACCGTCGCCTCAACCCAGCCAATCGCCGCTTTGAGTACTGTTTCACGGGTCTCCGCCCTTAACTGCGTGGCAAGCTGTCGATATCGCTCCGGATCGGCCTGCTCGGGATGAAATTTGGCCCTCACGGCCTCCAGTAGCTGGTAGCTCCACTCGGGCTCCCGTTCAAACGCCTCATGGACCGCCTGCATGGTGTAGAGGTGGGGATCCAGCTGGGCCAAAAACTGCTGCACGCCGCACTTAATGGCGTGCAGGCACGTCAGCTCCCGGCTATTGACCCGACTTGGTGCAAGCGACCCCATGTCCTAACAATAGGACATGGTTTAAAATAAGTAGTATAACTATTGTCGGAGTTGGCGCAGGCCGTTGCAGCTGACGAGGAGGGTGCCGCCTTCATGGAGGAGGACGCCGGCCCAGAGGGGCAGGTCGGCCCAGAGGGCGGCGGCGCTGCCAAGAACCATTGCGGTGAGGGCGAGGGTGACGTTCTGCTTCAGGAGGCGCCGGCCGGCGCGTGCCTTGGAAACCAGCCACGGCAGCTGCTCCAGATCGTCGCGCAGGAGAACAATGTCCGCAGCCTCAAGGGCCGCCGTCTGGCCGGGGCGGCCCATGGCAATGCCCACCGTGGCGCGGGCGAGTGCTGGGGCATCGTTGATCCCATCGCCGACCATCATGCAGCCAGACTGGCTCAAAGCGGCCACCTGCTCCATCTTCTGATGCGGCAGCAGGTCACCCTGCGTCTGGGCGATCCCTAGGCGACGACCAATCGCTGTGGCCTGGCTGCTCTGGTCTCCCGAGAGGATGCAGCTGGTCAGCCCCAGGTTGTGGAGCGAGGTAATCACGCCTGGACTGCTCTCTCTGAGCTGATCCCGCAGTTTGAAAACCACCTTCTGGTCTGCAATGGTCAGGGTAATGCCGGGGGCTCCGATGCGCACGCGCTGGGGCTTGCCGTGCCAGTCGGCAACGCCTTCAACCGCCACGCCCGGTAGCGCGATAAAGTCGCTGATCACGGCGGGGCTGATCCCGCGTTCAGTCGCCAGGCTCTCAATGGCTCGGGCGATTGGATGGCTGGTGCGCATCTCGAGGCCTGCGGCCAGTGCAATGGCCTCTTCTACGGTAATGCCGGGCGTCTGCGGCTCAATGGCCTCACAGCTGAGGGTGCCCTCCGTGAGCGTGCCCGTCTTGTCAAACGCCACGTGGCGACACCGGGCCAGCTGATCCAGGACCCCGCTGCCCTTCACCACAATGCCGCGGCGCGCGCAGCTGCTCAGCGAGCTGAGAGCCACCACCGGCACAGCAATTAGGAGCGCACAGGGGGAGGCCGTCACCAGAAAGACGATGGCCTTATAGAGCGAACCGCCAAAGAGTGCCAGGAGTAGGGTGGCGCTCATGACGGAGACCGCATACCCACGCTGGAACCGCTCCAGCCAGCGCTGCAGCGGCAGCTTCTTCTCATGGGCCTCCTCCACCAGCTTGAGCAGGCGGCTCAGCGTGGAGCTGCCGTGGGGCTGTGTGACGCGTAGGAGCAGGGCGCCCTCGCAGTTCACGGCCCCGGAGGGGACCAGGTCGCCCACGGTCACCAGCTTGGGCCGCGCCTCGCCCGTCAGATGGGCCAGGTGGATCGAGCTGGTTCCCTCGACCATCTGTCCGTCAAGCGGCACCGTCTCTCCCGCCCGCACCAGGAGCGTGCTGTCAAGCAACACATCCTCGACAGCGCGCTCGACCAGCGTCCCGTCCGGCCGCATGAGGCGCGCCTTGAGCGGATGGGCCTTCTGGAGCCGCACCAGTGCATCGCGCATCCTGGAGTCAACCCACCGCTCGACCGACTCGGCCGTGCTGAATAGGACCAGCAGCAGGGAGCCCTCCAAGGGGCTTCCAATCAGCGCCGCAGCCAGCGCAGCGACCACCATCAGCCCATCAATCTCGAGGTGCCGCTCGCGCAGCTGCTCCACCACCTTGATGGCGGCCCGGGTGCCGACCAGAAAGTAGACGGCACTGCAGAGCAGGTAGGCGGCGGGGCTCCAGCCCCCCACCAGAACCGCGACGACGGAGGCGACCCAGAGCAGCGCTGCCCCGAGGGCCACGCGTAGCGGCAGATTGCGCCCCCAGAGGCGTGCCGCGGGCTTTAAAAATGGGCTTTTGGACTCGGCGTGGGCCGAGGCGAAGAACGGCTCAAACAGCTCGGTATTCCAGGCGCTAGCGGGCATAGTAGATAACGCCCCAGAGTAGCAGCGCCAGTGCCGTGTTCCAGACCACGGCTGGGATGAGCCGGTTGCCCTGACGGCGTGCTGCAGCAACGGAGCCACCCGCTAGAGCCGCCAGCGAGGCGATCAGCAGCGCCCACGGGTGCAGCCAGCTGGCTGCCAACAGGAGCAGCCCGGTAACGAGCACCGCTCCGGCAGCAGCCAGGCCAAGCTGCAGGGGATGGTCCAGCCGCTCCAGCTTCATCCCCATCTCCTCCTCGACCATCACGCGCAGCAGCCTGTTGCGGTCGGCCATCAGGACATCGACCACATCGCTCAGCAGCTGCCCCTCAAACCCCTTCTGGCCGTAGAGCACCTCCAGTTCGCGCCGCTCCTCATCACGGTTGCGCTCGATCTCGATGCGCTCCTCTTCCACAATGCGGTGCAGCCGCTCCAGCTGCGCCCAGCCGGCCCACGCGCTGCGTCCGCCGCGCCAGAGTGCCCAGGCGCACACAAACAGCACCATCAGCTGGCTGGAGAGCCCCAAGAGCAGCAGGAGGGGCAGCGCCACTGCCACCTCGCGCACCCCGTCCGTAACCAGCGCCCAGCGCCCCGTCAGCTCGGAGCCGTGGCTCTCGACCCGCTGCGCCTGAGCTAGATGCTCCGCGACACTTTGACCCTTAAAATGAGAAACGTTTTCCATAGGACAGAGAGTATACGTCAATGTCGGTGATCGGTCCTATCCGCTTTTTGATCGCATGTGTGTAGGTCCGGTCGTAGTAGTCCAGCAGGAGGGCCGCTGCTTGGGCCAGCTCGCCTTGCTGTAAGGCGTTACAGATCTGCGCTGTACGTAGCCCACCAAGCCGTTTCGAGAGCCGCTGGACAGCCTCCAGAATCCCCTCCACCGGATAGGCGCCGTACTCTTTAACTAAAATATTTACGCGCTCATCTATGGACCGCTCGATCCGAAACAGGGGGGCCGTTGTCATCTGCGCAAAGAGGGGGTCGGGCACCTTGCAGTGGCCCAGGCTGCGACTCTCGTCCTCCACCCAGACAGGCTGTTCCGGGTCCATCGGCGCCAGTTGACAGGCGATCTGGTTCTCAAACTGCTCAGTGGTGGGCTGTGGAGGCAGTCCAATGGCTCCAAAGCTGCTGCCCCTGTGGTTTGCCAGCTGCTCCAGATCAAGCACCTGATGGTCGGAGGCCATCTGGCGCAGCAGTTCGCTCTTGCCACAGCCGGTATAGCCGCCCAGAACATGCAGCCGACGCTGCTGGCAGAGCTGCTGGAGGGCCCAGCGACGGAACGCCTTGTAGCCCCCCTTCATGGCCACTGCAGGCAGGCCAATCTGCTGACAGAGTGCTGTGAGCGATCCGCTGCGCATACCACCGCGCCAGCAGTAGATCCGCAACGGCCCCGACAGCTCCCTGAGCTGCCCAATCAGCTCGGGGAGGCGTGCTCCCACACATCTGAGGCCGATATCGACAGCGACTGCAACTCCCTGCTGCTTGTAGGCGCACCCCACGGTGTGGCGCTCCTCATTCGATAGCAGGGGGATATTGACCGCGCCAGGAACATGCCCTTGGGCATATTCGGCGGGTGTGCGTACGTCAACAGCACACCTAGGATGCGATGCGGTCCATTCCATCGAGATAGGGGCGTAGTGCGTTGGGGACAATGACGGAGCCGTCGGGCTGCTGGTTATTCTCGAGCAGGGCAACCATCAGGCGCGAGGTGGCAAGGCCCGAGCCGTTGATCGTGTGGACCAGTTCGGGTCTCCCACTCTCCTTGGATCGGTAGCGGATGTGGGAGCGGCGCGCCTGGAAGTCGCCGCAGTGAGAGACGGACGAGACCTCATAGTAGCGGTTCTGGCCTGGCAGCCATACCTCGATGTCCAGAGTGCGCTGTGAGGCCCAGGAGGTGTCGCCCGTCACCAGCAGCATGGTCCTGTGGTGCATCTCCAGCTCTTCGAGGATCAGCTGTGCCGAGCGGACAATCTCATCGAAGAGCCCCTGGCTCTGCTCAGGGGTCGTAAAGGCAAACAGCTCCACCTTGTTGAACTGGTGGAGCCGGATCAGCCCCCGCTCATGCGCCCCTGCCGCACCTGCCTCGCGGCGGAAGCAGGGGGTGTAGGCCACATAGCGCAGCGGCAGCGACTCCTCAGGGAGGATCTCGTCATAGTGGAGCCCCAACAGCGCCACCTCAGCTGTCGGAATCAGATACAGGTCATAGTCCGGGTCGCTGATGTGAAACTGCTGCCCGGCAAATTTGGGCAGCTGGCCGGAGCCGCGACTGATCTTAGGCTGAACCACCAGGGGGGGGATCCACTGCATGAAGCCCCTTCGACGCTGTCGGTCCATCATGAACTGGATCAGGGCCCACTCAAGCATGGCCCCCACGCCCCTGTAGCAGGGCCAGTTGCTGCCCGCGATCTTGGCGCCGCGCACAAAGTCAAACAGCCCCAGCCGCTCATTGAGCTCCACGTGGTTCTTGGGCGCGAAGTCAAATCTGCGCCGCTCTCCCCAGGTCGCCAGCACCACATTGTCCTTCGGGTCCTGCGAAACGGGCACCTCCTCCAGGGGCAGGTTGGGCAGGTGGGCCAGCGCGTCATCCCAGCGCACCTCCAGCTCGCGCGCCTCATGCTCCAGCCCATGCACCCGATCGGCCAGCTGGGCCATCTCCGCCATGACCCCCGCAACATCCTCGCCGGCCCGCTTCTTCAGCCCAATCTCCTTAGACGCAGCATTGCGTTTGGCCTGCAGCGCCTCCAGCTCGGTCTTTGCCGCCCGTAGCCGCTCATCCAGCTCCAGCACCGGGGCCAGCGACAGCTCCGGCTCCTTCCGGCGAAGAAGCTCCTCCACCCTCTTGGGCTCACTGCGAATCAGCTTAATATCCAACATACGCCAATCTTATAGCCTCTCGGCCCCTCCTCTGTCAAAAATATTAAATAATTTGGTATAGTTTAGACATGAGTGATCTTGCCGCCAGAGCTGCTGCCTCTCCATCAGGTAGGCCAGTGGAGCCAGCTACCGTAACCCAGAGCGTCGTGCACGCGGGTCGAAACTGGACCAAGTTGGCTGGTAGTATTTTTGTAGGGAGTTGTCTTGCTGCGTTGGCTGGTGTGGGCATGATGATCGGTGGCGGGGTCCTCGAATATGGCAAGATGGGAGCCGGGATCGGGCTGGTGGTTGGCGGGCTGGTTACAACCGCCATCGGTAGTGCCGTAGCCTACGCGG
>Ga0206836_10304_pt1 | contig 9962 bp, 8 predicted proteins | sample Alteio_BWOrgCont_28_FD_152871 | JGI IMG/M metagenome (GOLD analysis project Ga0206836, IMG submission 152871) | Enriched cells from forest soil in Barre Woods Harvard Forest LTER site, Petersham, Massachusetts, United States -... | ecosystem: Environmental > Terrestrial > Soil > Temperate forest > O...
GCGCTGTCGGAGACCGACGACAAACTGCGCATCAGCATCGCCGATACCGGCCGCGGCGTGCCTGCCGCCATCCGTGACACGCTCTTCCAACCCTTCGTCAGCTCCGGCAAAGAGAACGGCGTCGGCCTCGGCCTCACCCTCGCCCAGCACGTCGCGCAGGAACACGGTGGCGAAGTAAAGCTCGAGGAATCCGCCCCCGGCAAGACTGTTTTCAGCATCCTGCTCTACAAGCAGGCGCTACAGACGCTCGGCCGCAACCACGAGGAGTCCGACCCACTCCCCAATTCCGAAGAACAGATAGGCGCAACCGGCAGCATCGGCCATAAAACTTAGAAAGATATCCAGACAAATTTAAGCAAATTTGAACAGGAGCAGCTATGGACCCCTTCAACTCGAACCTTCACAGCCGTCGTCGCAGCTCCTTCTGCGCTGCCGTCGCCTGCCTGCTCTTGTCCATGCTCCACAGCCCTACCCTCCACGCCCAGGCGGCTGCCACCACCGCCGACGCCCAGCGCATCGCCGACATCGAGCGCCGCCTCAACGAAGTCACCGCCACCCTCACCCAATCCCTCCAGGAGATTCAAGACCTGCGCGCGCAACTCGCCGCCCTCCAGCCTCAACCAGCCAAGCCCGCCCCAGGCGGCACTGAAAACGCCAGCAGCAGCGCGCCCAAAGACGATCACCAGGCCATCCAGGACATTCAGGAACGGCAGGACACCCTCGAAGCCGAGGTCAAGCAGCACGAGCAGATCAAAGTCGAGACTGTATCCAAATATCCATTGCGCGTCTCCGGCCTGGTGCTCTTCAACGCCTTCGCCAACGCCGGCGTCGTGGACAACGTCGAACTCCCCATCCTCGCGCTGCCCCGCTATCCGAACTCCTCGCATGGCAGCGTTGGAGCGACCGTACGCCAGACCCTGCTCAACCTCGAAGCCACCGGCCCCAAACTCGGCGGGGCTCGCAGCTCCGCCGAGGCCAGCGTCGATTTCTTCGGCGGCGTCTCCACCAATGCCAGCGGTTACGCCGCTGCCACGGGCCTGATCCGCTTACGTCAGGCACAGGCCTCGCTCGATTGGGACAAGACCACCGTGCAGGCCGGCTACACCGGGCCGCTCATCTCCCCATTGTCCCCGACCTCCTACGCCACCGTCGCCGCTCCCGCGCTCTCAGGCTCCGGCAATCTCTGGACCTGGTCGCCGCAGCTTCGCGTCGAGCAACGTCTTCCTCTCTCCGATCGCCAGCGGTTCGCGCTCGAAGCCGGCCTCATCTTTCCCCAGTCTCCCGGCTACACCTCGGCCGAGTTGGATAGTCCCGTCGAAGCCTCCCGCCGCCCCGGTGTCGAAGGCCGCGTCTCTTATCGCGCCGACACCGGCCCAACCGGCGCCAGCCACCCCTTCGTGCTCGGTATCGGCGGCTACTCGGCCAGCCAGTACTACAGCAGCAGCACCCAGATTCACGCCTGGGCCGTTACTGCCGATTGGCAGATTCCCGTCTTCAAAGCTCTCGCTGTCACCGGCGAGTTCTACCGCGGCCGCGCCCTCGGTGGCCTCGGCGGCGGCGCGTATAAGGATGTCCTCTCCGGCACCGACACCGTCACCGGCCTCCCCCGCACCGTCGGGGCCGATACCGTCGGCGGCTGGAGCCAGTTGAAGCTCCGCTTCAGTCCGACCTTCGAAAGCAACGCCGCCTTCGGCATCGACGATGCCCTCTCCGGCAACTTCGATGGCCTCGTCCTCTCCACCACCACCAACCCACTCGAACTCAACGCGCGCACCAGCTCGGTCATCGGCAATCTCATCTTCCGGCCCAAAACCTACCTGATCTTCTCCCCCGAATACCGCCGCATCCTTAGCTGGCGCTACACTGGTGCGGCCAGCATCGCCAATATATTCACCATCACCGCGGGATACCAGTTTTGACCCACGTTAGAGTCGCCAACAGCATTGCCGCGCAGCCGGCCAGCGAAAGGAGGAGCATGAAGCACCTATTTACATCTAGCCATCGCATCGCGGCAGTCATGCTCTGCACCCTCACGCTCACGCCCTTCGCCCACTCTCAGGCCGTCGATGTCTCCGCCCGCGCCGAGGTCGTCCCCCAGGGCGGCAACACCCACTCCGCGCACGCCTCCTCCGCCAACGTCGTCGTCTGGCTCACCCCCACGCAAAAGACTGAGGTCCCACCCGCGCTGCTCCACCAGCAATACACCATGGCGCAAAAGGACAAGCAGTTCGTCCCCCACGTCCTCGTCGTTCCCACTGGCAGCAGTGTCGACTTCCCCAATCTCGACCCCTTCTTCCATAACGTCTTCTCGCTCTACAACGGCAAGCGCTTCGACCTCAACCTCTACGAAGCCCACATCCACAAAGTGCAAAAGTTCGATCGCGACGGCATCTCCTACATCTTCTGCAACATCCACCCGGAGATGGGCGCGGTCATCGTCTCGGTCAGCACGCCATACTTCGGCCTCTCCCGGCGTGATGGGACCGTCACGCTGCATAACGTCCCGCCCGGCGCCTACCGCCTCAGCGTCTGGGCGGAGAACGTCTCCATGGACCGTCTCAACGCCCTCAGCCGCATCGTCGAGATCACTCCGCAGAACAGCCAGCTCGGCACACTCCACCTGGAGACCAGCGGCGACGTGATGAAGCACCACATGAATAAATTCGGCGAGAGCTATGCTCCGCCTCCCAAAGATCCTTACTAGCCCCTGCCAGCCCAACTTGTCAGATATCCACCATCCCGGCCTCGCCATCTGGTTCACCGGCCTCAGCGGCGCCGGCAAAACCACCCTCTGTCGCGCCCTCGCCGAATCGCTCCGCGCACAAGGGGCCGCCGTCGAAGTCCTCGACGGAGACGAGATGCGCCGCAGCCTCACCGCCGGCCTCGGTTATTCCCGCGAAGACCGCGAGGAAAATATCCGCCGCATTACCTCCCTCGCCAAACAGCTCGTCGCCCAGCAGAAGATCGTCCTCGTAGCCGCCATCGCTCCCTACCGCGCCATGCGCGACCGCATCCGCCGCCAGTTCCCCGCGCTGGTCGAGGTCTACGTCAACGCCCCGCTCGCCACCTGCATCCAGCGCGACCCAAAGGGCCTCTACCGCAAGGCCCTCGCCGGCGAGATCGACTGCTTCACCGGCATCAGCGCTCCATATGAGCCGCCGCTCGCACCCGAAGTCCAGTGCAACACCGCCGAAGAATCCGTCTCCGAGAGCGCCGCCAAAGTGATGGCCGCCGTCACCCGCCTCCTCCACTCCGGCAAGGACTCACACTATGTCGCACCCTGAGGAGAACCTTCCAAACTTCTTTCTCGTCGGAGCACCCAAGGCCGGCACCACCTCGCTCTACCACTACCTCGATCAGCACCCCGGCATCTACATGAGTCCGCTCAAAGAGGTCTCCTACTTCGCCCTGGAGATCCGGCCTGAGTACCTCGCCACCCAGGGCCAACCACGGACAAAGCAGTCGCAGCAAAGCTTGCGGCAATACCTCGATGCCGGCGCCATCGAAAAGCGTTTCAGCGGCATCGTCACCGAGTGGGACGACTACTGCCGCCTCTTCGCCCACGCGCGCGGCCAAAAAGCCATCGGCGAGGCCAGCGTTCACTATCTCTGGTCGAAGACCGCCGCTGCACGCATCGCCGCTCGGATCCCCCACGCTAAAATCCTGATCGTCCTGCGCAATCCAGTGGAGCGCGCCTTCTCCCAGTATCTGCACCACCTCAGCCTAGGCGTCAGGCACGCCAGCTTCCGCGAATACCTCCGCGCAGCCTTCGCCCATCCCATCGATAAGCAACTCAGCCCGCTCCACCCGTTTCTGGAGCTGGGCCTCTATGCGGAGCAGCTCAAGCGCTACCACCGCCACTTTCCCGCCCAGCAGATTGGCCTCTGGCTCTACGAAGACACCCGCTCCCCCAGCTTCCACAGAGAAGTCTTCGAGTTCCTCCAGGTCGATCCCGATTTTCAGGTAGACACCACCCTGCGCTACCTGGAGCCGCGCGTCCCCGAACCCGGCCTACGTTCCACGCTGAGAAATTCAGCCCTCTGGCGAGGTCTTCGCCACGCGCTCCCCATGCCCATCCGCTCGTCTCTGCGCAAGTTCGCCTATAAAAAGCCGGGCGCTGTCCAGATGCAGCCTGCCGAGCGCGCCCTCCTCATCGACTACTATCGCGAAGACATCCACAAACTCGAGCGCCTGCTGCAACGCGATCTCTCCGCATGGCTAAAGTAAGCAAAAAAATCCGCGTCAGCCCCATTAGGCTGACGCGGATGGCGGCTATTCCCGCCCTCTTAAGTGCGAGCGTACTGCGATTCCGCCGGTGCCGGGTAGCTTATCGCCAAGTGCGGCGTCGCCACCGATACATTCAGGCGGTGCCTGGAGTTCACGGCAGCCTCCATGATGCCGGTGGTCAGCAGCGTGCGCTGTATCGAATAGGGTGCGGTCTTGGTGGTGTACATCTGCTCGATCTTCCCCGCCAGGCAGGCCGAATATGCTTCGTTCGGGTCCGGCGTCATGAAGAACTGCGTCGCCACCAGGCCATGCCCTGCCACGCGCACCGAGATGTTGTAGTCCTGAATGGCGCCATCGAGCACCAGCAGCGTGGCCTTGGTTCCGTCGGTGTACTCAATGCAGTACGCGATCGGATTCGGCACCAGCTGCTGCAGCACTCCCGGAGCGGCCAGGTCCTGCGTACGGCCGTCCAGCACGGTCAGGCCCAGCGGCGTGTCGCTGCGTGACAGCGCGGAGCTCATCAGGTCATTCGACCAGCGTCCCGCCTTCTGTGCCACCCACACGTCATCGCCTTCGAGCACCTGCACCGCCTTGACGCCGGTCTCGCCGCCCTTGCGCCGCTCCAGCATGCTTTGCATCGCTTCCAGTGCTTCGTATTCTGAGCCGCGGTAGCCGCTCGGGCCAACCATCACCGCCTCCTGCACCTGCGTCCCCAGCGGGACGTCAATGTCCGGCAGCCGCCATGTTACGGGCATGGACCCACCGGCCATCAGCGGGAACTTCAGCCGCTCGGCCGTCTTCACCATGTTCTGCGCGTCCGCAAAGCTGAAGGAGAGCGCCCTGTGGGTGAAGTAAGGCACCGCGTGCTTTTCTTCCTCGAAGACCTGCGCACACTGCTGGAAGAAGTCATAGCTCGGCACCAGCGCCTGTCCCTTGCTGTTGACGGGGTAGGGATAGTCGCCGCCCTGCTCAAAGATCGACAGCACTGCGTCGACGGCGATGCGATCCGTGCCGCAACGCAGAGCGGCCTGCACGTTCGGATAAATGCGGAAGCCAAACTGCGTGGCCCGCGACTGGCTCAGATCGGTCGTTGGCCCCAGAACCTCCAGTGGCTGTAGACCAGCCGCCGCCCCTGCGCCGCGCTGACCACCACCAGCACCCAGTGCCCCGGCCCCAGCTGCTCCCCCAGCTGCTCCAGGAGCTCCTGCTGTCCCGCCTGCTGCCCCAGCGGCCCGCTGACCACGCCCGCCGCCCGCTCCTGCCGCACCCGCTGCACCGGCGGCTCCCGCCGCTGCACCCGCCGCTCCTGCCGCACCGGCAGCAGCAGCAGCCGCGGGCCTCTGCCCGCCGCCACCACCACCGCCACCGCCCGGCCTCTGGCCCCCGCTCAGCGCCATGTCAAACTCCGTGGGGCGCGCATCGGTCATCCGAACCCGCTGGTCAATGTAGGCGGAGACCACCTGCACATTCGGCATGTGCCAGTCGCCCTGGTAAGGGAAGCCCACCATAAAGCGGTCGGCAATAGTCTGAAAGTGCGATCCGCGGCGATACACATTGCCGATCACCGCGAGCCGTAGTGGGCTTCCGGAGGCAGCAGCCTGGCCAAGCGCATTACGCATCAACGGCGGATACGCTGCCAGGGCAGCGGACGTCACAGCGGTGTTACGGACAAAACGGCGACGGGTAAGCATTTAGCTCCTCCAATAGGATGATTCGGGGTTGGGCTGGTAGTGAACGTCGGTCAGGTACGGCGTATCGATGCGCTGATTTCCGCGGGCCAGGCTATCGGTGCCGGCGATCAGCAGGCCGCTGGTCATCAGCGTCCGCTCAATCGGGTACACCGCTTTGCCCGTCAGGAACATCTGCTCGGCGTTATGGCACAGCGGGCTGAAGAAGCTCGCCAGCGTCGTGCGTCCGTCGGGCATCGGCAGATACATCTGGGTGGAGAAGGGCTTGGACTGTCCTTCAATATTCGCGGCAAAGGTAAAGTCGCTCACCAAGCCATTCATCAGCAGCATCGTGCATATCATTCCATCGTTGTGCTGATACTGATAGGCCACCGGGTCGCGCACCAGTATCTTCAACTCTTCGATCGAAGCCAGCGAGCCGGTAAAGAGGTTGCTCCCGGCACGCAGGGTTGCGCTGCGGCTCATGGCCGACCGCAACAGCGCCGGTGACCATACGCCCTCCGCGTGCGCCTTCCAGAAGCTTTCGCCGCGATAGGCCTGTAGCCATTTCACGCCGGTCTCGCCGCCCTTGCGCCGCTCCACCATGCACTGGATCGTCTCCAGCCCATGGAAGTCGTAGCTGGTTGGCCCGCCATAACCGAGCGACAGCGCTTCCTTCACCGTCACGCCATTCGGGAACTCCACCGAAGGCACGCGCCACGTCACCGCCAGGCTCGACCCACCCTGGAACGGAAAATTCAACTCCTTGGCGATGTCCACCATCTGCTTGCACCACTCCCACTTCCACGACAGCTCCTTGTCGTTGAAGTACGGCACCGACTTCCCCGTCTTACGGAAGACCTTGGTGATGGCGTCAAAAAACTCCCAGTGCGGATGCGTGGGGATGCCGGTATCGCTGCGCGGATAGTTGCCGTGCTCGCCGACCACCACTACGCCGTCCACCGCCAGCTTCCCGGTACCCAGCGTCAGGGCCTCTTCGATCGTCTTGCAGAGCTTCATGTTGGGATAGCGGTCCGCCCGGTCCTGCCTCAGGTCGCCCACATGCGGCTGGTCGACGTACAGTGAGACCAGGTCCATCTGCGGATGGTGGTAGACGCCGTCCCATCCATAGCCCTCGTTGAACCGGTCCACAATGTGCTGGGGGTGCAGGTACTTCGAAATCGCAGTGACCACCGCCGCAAGACGCGGACGCTTAGTCGATGTCAAACCTTGAGCCATAGCAGAGTCCTCTTTGATGATTGGTTCGCGACGAAGTATAGCAAGGCCGTACTTCTAAAGTCGCCTCTTATTAAGTCACCTGCGATTGAATCTCTTGATCAGCCGAGTCAGTATCTTGGCAATCAAGAACCATTGGAAGAATGACAGCAACATTGTGGCCAGAAGTCGATAGCCGTTGATCGAGATGCCATGATACAGGATACCGCCAGAAGAGTTAGGGAAACCCGGAAACAGACCGTAGGCGAAATCGCCGAAAACACCAACGAACAGTCTATCAGCCGGCTCCCCGGTCAAAAGATTAGTCAAGTATGTGACCACAGCGAAGGATGGCAACTCTATGGCTATCATGATCTTCATGAAAGTCAGAGCGAGAGGATTTCCCGACAGACCTATTCCATATCCAAAAAATACGTATGGGTCAAGACACTGATCCATACAAAAACGGCCGTCGTTAGGTTGCGACGCTAAGGCAAAACTAATCCAAAAGTAGACCCAAAATACGCCATTCAAAAGGAGTGCCATCGCCGTTGAATTGGACCCAATAAACCTACTTATATTTCTGCGAGAAGTCATTTCTTAAACCCATCATCTGGAGCTTCGTAGTAATTGTGATGACTTCCTATAGGCTTCTGTCCTCATCTGGCCTAAAACCCCGGGAACCTACTCTCTTTGATACGTGGATGCAGGGTTGGGCTGATACTGGATCGCCGCTAGGTTCGGCGTGTCCAGCCGCTTCCCGCCTCCACGCACGCTGTCCACCCCGGCAATCAGCAGGCCGCTGGTCATCAGTGTCCTCTCCATCGGGTACTGCTGCTTCCCCGTCAGGAACATCTGCTCCGCGTTATTCACCAGCGGGCTGAAGAAGTTCGCGGCCGTTGTCCGCCCGTCCTGCATCGGCAGATACATCTGGCAGGAGAGCGGCTTCGCCTGCCCCTCGATCTGCGCCGCGAAGGTAAAGTCACGTACCAGCCCATCCAGCAGGATCATCGTCGATTTCAGCCCATCGCGATGCTGGTATTGATACGCCAGCGGATTGCGCGCCAGCGTCTTCATCTCCTCCACCGTCGGGAACACATGGTTGAAGGTGGCCTGCCCCGAGAACATCACCGCGCTGCGGCTCAACGCCGCCTTCACCAGCCCTAGCGGGAACACGCCGCTCTGGTATGCCTCCCAGAAGGCCTCTCCGCGATACCCCTGCACCCACTCCACGCCCGCCTCTCCACCCTTGCGCCGCTCCACCATGCATTGCAGCGTCTCCAGTCCGTGGAAGTCATAGCTGGAAATGCCGCCGTAGCCAACCGAGACAGCCTCTTTCACCGTAGCGCCCAGCGGGAACTCGACCGACGGAACGCGAAAGCATACCGCAAGGCTCGATCCACCCTGGAACGGAAATTTCAGCTCCTTCGCGGTGTCCACCATCTGCTTGCACCACTCCCACTTCCACGAGAGCTCTTTGTCGTTGAAGTAAGGCACCGACCGGCCACTCGCGCGGAAGACCTTGGTGACCGCATCGAAAAACTCAAAGTGCGGATGCATCATGATCCCATCCGGACTCAGCGGATACGTCCCATGCTCGCCCACCGCGATCACTCCATCCACCGCCAGCTTGCCCGTGCCCAGTGTCAGCGCCGCTTCAATCGTGGGATAGAGCTTCATCTGCGGATGGCGCTCCGTCCGGTCCAGAAAGACATCGCCTGCGCGAGGATCAATCTGATCTACGTACAGACTCACTACGTCCACTTCCGGGATGTGCCACACCCCGTTCCATCCATACCCTTCGTTGAACCGGTCGATGACCTGCTGCGGATGCATGATCTTCCGGTAAACAGTACCCAGCGCCGCGAGCTTCGGGCGCTTCGCAGATGTTCTGGCGGGTGTCGGGTTTTGAGCCATGGCACGTCCTTTGGGATCGCTTCTTCGAGGGGCGAAGTATAGCAAAGACGCCTAACCGCCTGCTCGACGCGTGCTTGGATAATGGACCAGCGCGCTCCTGTATACTTCCTCCGAATCGCCTTCCGCCATGATGCAGACTCCCAAAACCGCCGCCCCCAGGCGGCTCAAGATCGCCGCCACCATCAACACCGTGCAGCATCTCCTGCACGGACAGCATATTCTCGACCGCTTCCTCGACGGCTACGGCTGGGATGGCGTCTACCACCATCCGCAGATGGATCTCGTCGGACTCTACGTCGACCAGACCCGTGGTGACCTGAGCAAGGAGCGCGCCCTGCGCCATCCGGAAATGACGATCTATCCCGACATCCACGGCGCCCTCACGCTCGGCACCGGCAAGCTGGCCGTCGATGGCGTCGTCCTCGTCGCCGAAGACGGCAACTACCCGACCACGGAGCGAGGCTTCAAGACCTTCCCCCGCTATCCCTTCTTCGAGCAGATTGTCGACGTCTTCCGCAGCAGCGGCCGCTCCGTCCCGGTCTTCGTCGATAAGCATCTCTCCTACCGCTGGGACTGGGCGAAGCAGATGTACGACCAGGCGCATGAGTTGGGCTTCCCCCTCATGGCCGGCTCCAGCCTGCCCATCACCTGGCGCGTCCCCTCGGTTGAAATGCCGCTGGGCACCGTCATCACGGAGGCCATGTGCGTTGGCTTCGCCGACTCGATCCGCGACGAAGTGGACAGTTACGACTTCCACTGTCTTGAAGTGGTGCAGTGCATGGTGGAGCGCCGCAAAGGCGGAGAGACCGGCGTCGAGTGGGTGGAAGCCTTCCGCGGCGACAAATTCTGGAACGCCTACGAAACCGGTCTCTGGTCTCCGGCTCTCGTCAAGGCCGCCCTCTCCCGCAGCCACTACCTCACCGGCGGCATCGGCAC
>Ga0206836_10305_pt1 | contig 9957 bp, 8 predicted proteins | sample Alteio_BWOrgCont_28_FD_152871 | JGI IMG/M metagenome (GOLD analysis project Ga0206836, IMG submission 152871) | Enriched cells from forest soil in Barre Woods Harvard Forest LTER site, Petersham, Massachusetts, United States -... | ecosystem: Environmental > Terrestrial > Soil > Temperate forest > O...
GCTTCAAGCCGCAACTGCCTGGCTTCTTCATCTCTCGCCTCACCCAGCCGGGTGATCGGGTCTACGACCCGTTCCTCGGCCGAGGCACCACGGCCATCGAGGCGGCGCTCCAGGGCCGAGCGCCGGCGGGCAACGACATCAACCCGCTCAGTGCAATGCTGGCGGCGCCGCGGATGGCGCCCCCAACGATCAGCGAAATCGCGGATCGTCTCGCGGCCCTGGACCTGTCGAGGAACGTCGAAGATCCGGCCGATGAGGATCTGCTTGTCTTCTACCACCCCGACACGCTGCGCCAACTGACCGCCCTGCGCGCCTACCTGCGGCGGGAGGACCCTCTCGACCCGGTCGAGCAATGGATCCGTACGGTGGCGCTGAACCGTCTGACCGGCCATTCGCCCGGTTTTTTCTCGGTCTACACCATGCCGCCGAACCAGGCTGTCTCCGCAGCCTCTCAACGCAAGATCAATGAAAAGCGCAACCAGATCCCACCGCCCCGGGATATCCGCGCCATCATCCTGCGCAAGTCCGCCAGCCTGCTGGCCGATGGCCCACCACCACCCCATCCACCCGCGATCCTGATGACCGGCCCCTCCGACGCCGCGCCCGCTCTGGAGGATGGATCGGTCGACCTCGTCGTAACCTCCCCGCCCTTCCTCGACATCGTCGATTACGAGGGCGACAACTGGCTGCGCTGCTGGTTCGCCGGCATCGACCCCGCCTCCGTCACCATCGCGAAGCACCGCGACACTGCATCCTGGGAACGCTTCGTCAACCGCACTTTCGAATCCCTCGCCCGCGTCGTCCGCCCGGGGGGCACCGTAGCCTTCGAGGTCGGCGAAGTCCGAGGCGGCCGCATCCTGCTGGAACGCCATGTCGTTTCAGCCATAACCAACCTGCCCTTCAACATCCTGGGCGTCATGGTCAACGAGCAGGAATTCACCAAGACCGCGAACTGCTGGGGCGTCGGCAACAATACACGAGGCACCAACACCAACCGGATCGTTCTGGCGCGCCGGCAATAAGGCTAACAAGTGCCTGCCATCATGGCGGACAAGGCGCGCCCTTCGTCATGGTGGGAGAAGGCCCACCATCCACGCCTTTGACACAAGGCGCTGACAGGCACTGGAGAAATCCCGCAAGCCGTGGATGGCGGACCTTCGTCCGCCATGACGGAGTGGGCACGTCAGATGCGCTCAATATCAACGGAGTTTAGTATCAAACAATACGTAACTAGCACCCACTACGTAACCGTTCCGCAATGATCGGCGCCGCCGCATCCGACATTCTGGCGCCATCATGCCCAACCCCGGGCACGTCAATCACCTCCCACGCGAACCCACAGCCCGCCTGACGTGCTGCCGCTTCCCCTATCCGCCAGTAATTACGCGCCCGACCGTAACGATGCGGCCCTTGCAGCATTGATTTTGGCCCCTTGGGAAAGAACCTCCCCGTCGTCTTGGTATCCTCGGTCCCCGCCATGATCGTCAGAGGAAACCTCAGCCATTCCGATAAATGCTCCGCCTGGAACTCCGTCGCCCCAAGCCCCCAAGGCCAGTCGATCCCCAGATCCGGCATCGCATACGTGCCCGCATTGGCACTGACCGCCACGGCCACCCGATCCCGATACCCGAACGACAGCATCCGATGCACATACTGCCCACCGGCAGAGTGCCCAAACACCCCGTAACGATCCACCGAAGTAATATTCTGCGCCAGTAACGCCTCAAACAACCGAGGCCCAACCCCAAACGTCCAAGCGGACCGAGGATTCACCACCCCCTCCGCCGTATGCAGATTCCCAAAATTATACCAGAGGTATTCCGGAAACCCCTCCTGAGGATATTCAATCGAAATCACCAGCAGCCCAAACGCCTCGGCATGGGGCAACCAGTAATCCCGATAATCCCTGCCGTTGCGCCCTACCCCATGATGCACCAGCACTACCGGTACGGAAGGCGACCACTCAGCCGGCCGAGCGGCGTGCAAGCAGATGTTCCGCCCCGGAAACGCCACGTCCTGGTAGACCATGCTGTTCGCCCCAGCCTGAGCCACCAACAGCGACAAATCGTACCCGGACGCGCCTCCGCTCACACCACGCTCCCCGTTCAGATCACCGAGCGCAAATACTGCGACGGCAATTCCGGCTTTACCCCCAGAGCCTTCGCCGCTCTGATTGGCCACGCCGGATCCGCCAGCAGCGCGCGGGCCAATAACACCACATCCGCTCGCCCATTGGCCACGATCTCCGCCGCGTGTGTCGGCTCTGTGATCATCCCGACCGCCCCGGTGGCGATCCCCGCCTGGTTCCGGATCGCATCCGCGAACGGCACCTGGTAGCCAGGATACAGTGACGGGATCTTCTGGTCATACGCCACGCCGCCAGACGAGCAGTCCACCAGATCGACCAACCCGGTCGCCGCCAACTTCCGAGCAACCGCGACGGTATCCTCGATCGTCAACCCACCCGGTGCCCAGTCGGTGCAGGATAGCCGCACCCACAACGGCAATTCCGACGGCCACACCCCACGGATCGCCTCCACAACCTCCATCAGGAACCGAGACCGCCCCTCCAGGTCACCGCCATAAACATCATTGCGCTGATTGGAGATCGGCGACAGGAACGAGTGCCCCAGATAGCCGTGCGCGGCGTGCACTTCCGCGATCTTGAACCCGGCCTCCAGAGCCATCTTCGCCGTCGCGGCAAACTGCCCCACGATATCCTTCACCTCACCCGCCGACAGCGCATGAGGCACCGTAGCCCCCGGCACCGACGCCAATGCGCTCGGCGCCACCGGCTGCCAGCCCCCCTGATCCACCGCGATCGGCTTCCCACCCTCCCATGGCACCTGGGACGACGCCTTGCGCCCGGCATGAGCAATCTGGATCGCCGGCACCGAACCGCACAACGTGATGACATTGGCCAGCCGCGTCAGCAGCGCCTTGTGCTCGTCGTTCCACAGCCCCAGGCAATGCGGCGTGATGCGGCCGATATCGGACACATGCGTTGCCTCCGTCATCACGATCCCAGCGCCGCCGGCGGCTTTGGATCCCAGATGCTGCACATGCCAATCGCTGCCCAACCCGTCATTGGCGCTGTATTGGCACATCGGCGCGACGACAATGCGGTTGCGCGCCGTCACGGAGCGGAAACTGATCGGCTGAAACAAAAGTGGTGTCGACATGTGTCAAGACATCCCGGTCAATGGTTGCGTTGCCGGCAGGATAGCGGGTCAGCCGATTAAGGGAATGGTCTCCCCTGGATTGTCACTATCGGCAGATTGATCGACCATGCGCCAATGAACATCCTATCGATCCAATCCTGGGTCTCCTACGGCCATGTCGGCAACGCCAGCGCCGTCTTTCCGCTGCAGCGCCTGGGCGCCGAGGTCTGGGCGATCAACACCGTCCAGTTCTCCAACCACACCGGCTATGGAGACTGGAAAGGCGCCGTTTACACCGGCCAATCCGTGACAGACCTGATCGACGGCATCGCCGCCCGAGACGCCTTCCGCCGCTGCGACGCCGTGCTATCCGGCTACGTCGGAGGCGCCGACATCGGTGACGCCATCCTGCACGCCGTCTCCACCGTCCGCCGCGCCAACCCGAATGCGTTGTATTGCTGCGACCCCGTCATCGGCGACACCGACACCGGCGTCTATGTCCGCCCCGGCATCGAGGACTTCCTCCGAAATCTCGCTTTGCCCGCCGCCGACATCACCACCCCCAACCGCTTCGAAATTGAGCGCCTCACCGGCATCGAATGCACCACGCTGGACAAAGCCAAGCAGGCGGTCCTGCGCCTGAGGTCCATGCTGCACGGCCAAGGCCCCGCCTGCGTCTTGCTGACCAGCCTGGAAACCAACGAAACCCCCGCCGACAGCGTCGACCTGCTAACCTTCGAGGCCGGCGCCTTCCACCGCCTGCGCACGCCCAAGCTGAAACTCAGCGTCAACGGCGCCGGAGACGCCATCGCCGCGCTTTTCCTGTTTCACCGCCTTGAGTCCGGCAGCGCCGTCACAGCCCTGGAAAACGCCGGCTCCTCGATCTTCGGTCTGCTACGCCGCACCGAGGTAGCCGGCTCCCGCGAAATCCTGGCCGTTGCCGCCCAGAATGAATTCGTCACCCCCAGCCGGATATTCCGCGCCGAGGCATGCTGAAGACGACCATTACATGGGGGGAACCAATCCGTTTTTCCCGACGGAGATGCTGTTGGCAGTAACCGAACCGTCTGCTGCCCGCATCCCGATCACCAGGATATTGGCCCCCGGCGCCAATGCGGCCCGATCCGCCGGCGAGTAGGTCACGACCGGGACATTGTCAGGAACCAGCACGTGTTTTTCACCGCCGTTATAGGTGATCGTAATGGTGCGGCCATTCGCCGCCACCATGTTTCCGACGGTACCATTGGTCATGCTGCTGCCAGTGCCTAGATCCCAATCACGGGAGCCTTCGCCAACCCCGCGCATGCTCTCCGGAAAAACCTGCAATTCCAGCGCCTTCAAGGTACCATCCGGCTGGGAAACGGCGGCGGTGCCGACATAGCTCCCCTTCTTGACTTCACTCAGCTTCGCTTCCGTCAGCCAAACAAAGCGGGTGTTGGCGGATAGTTTGGCACTGACCTTGTCACCGCTGCGCAGGATGAGTTGCAACGTGTCACCAGAAACGGAGTCAACCTTGCCTCGCAAGCGGGTGGGCGAGCCACTTGGCTGGGCCAAGACCGTGTGTGTCGCCAGCAGCATGCTTGGCAACACCAAAACCGCTCGTCGCTTCATCATTTTGGCTCTTCCCCTAACGGCTGTGGACAGACTCCACGTTAGGCAGACGATCGAGGCAGCGTTTTATTCCCGACAAGGGAGATTTTTCGCCCGGGCATCAAATACCTCCCGGCAACGGCGACCCCAACTGTCCCGTGTGAGGCTTCTGGCCATAAGGCTCGTCGTGACATTCCCAGCCAGGATGAAAGCACTTTAATCACCCGCTCTTACACGTGCCTTGGGCCGGGGTGCCGGAAGCATTGGCTCTGTCGGCTGACTTATCGGAAAGATCTCACGCATGTAGGCGGCCAGCATTTGGCAATAGTCTGTCGCAAAGCGAGGCAACGGACGTCTCTTGTCCCAAGAAATCGTCAAAGGCTCCCGCAATGGGCGACCTCTGTAGGTGAGACCCAGGATTCTCAATTGATAGCGGTGGCATTGGAGCTGGGAAGGAACGATCGCGACGCCATGTCCGGCCTCGGCAAGGGCCAACAAGGTATGCGGGGTTCGACTTTCGAATGCGATTGTCGGCTTCAGGCCTGCCAGCCGGCTTGCCGCATCAAACGCGCGGCGAAATCCGAATCCATTGTCCATCAGCAGCAACGGAACGTCGGCAAGATGGGCAACCTCAATGGTACGACGCTGACCTAGAGGCATAGAGGGATGGCATACTGCCAGAATCTCCACCGCCCCAAGCGGAAGGCTGCCGTAGTGGCGTTCGTCCAGCTTGATGGCGTGCAGTAAATTCTGGCCGAGGTGGATTTCTCCGCGTTCGAGCAGCGTCAGAATGTCACTCCCGGTTCCCTCGCTGATCTTTACCTCGACCTTGGGATAGCGCTCCGCATAACGGTGAAGGAACAGCGACAACACGCTCTCGATGTGCTGGGGCGAGCCCGCGATCTTCAGGACCCCTGTGTCCCCATCCCGCAGCATCTGCGCCTGTTCCATCACGGCGCTGGCGCTGTTAAGCAGGACACGGCAGCCCGAGAGCAATTGCTCACCTGCGCCGGTCAAAAGAAGCCGGCGCCCCACGCGATCGAAGAGTCGCAATCCGAGTTCATGCTCAAGGTCGATAAGCTGACGTGACAAGGCAGGTTGGGCAATCCTCAAGCGCAGGGCCGCCTTGGAGACAGTCCCGAGTTCGGCCACGGTTACGAAAGTGCGAGCATGCCGCAGATCCATGTCCGCTTATACCATTTGAGCATAAAAAAGCAGAATGTTTATGTATTGGACGCACGCCGGCCTTTGCGGCAAATCCGTCTCGCTCGGAGCGAGCGCTCCGCCACAGTGCTTAAGTTCAGACAAATACGTTCATGGCGCACAATGCAGGAGCGCGGATGAACGCTCGGCACAGCTTCCGACTGAACTGGACGCGGGAGGGAATCATGCTGAAGAAATTCGTTGCTTGGACGAGCAAAAAACCGAAGCGCTACAGTCTCGGCATCTTCCTCGCGAGTATGTTTTCTCTACTCTCCGGGACGAGTTACGCTGCGGCAATCAGAGTTATGTGCGACAGTCCGGTAGAACCTGCCTTGACCAAGGTCGCCGATCTTTTTCACCAGGAGACGAATAATCAGGTGACATTGGCCTGCAATCCAGGGCCCGCCGTAAAGAAAAAGATCGAAGACGGCGAGGTCGCCGACGTTGTTGTTGTCGAGCCGGATTTTGTCGAGGCACTTACCAGTTCGGGAAAAGTGCGCGCCGGGGATAGGCCGAGGATCGGCCGCGTTGGTGTTGGTCTTGCGAACCGCACAGATAGTCCCGCATATGACATATCGACCGTTGAAAAATTCAAGAGCACTTTGCTCGGTGCCGACCTGATCGTCTTCAACAGTGTCAAATCGGGACAGGCATTTGCCGCGGTTCTTGACCGCCTGGGTATAGCCGAAACGCTCAAACCCAGGATTGTGCGTACGCCTCCCCTTGACATCTTTAAGCCTGTGTTGACAGGCAAAGGAAACGACCTTGCAGCCGGTACGATACCACTCATCGCGACGACGCCGGGCATAAAACTTCTTGGGCCTTTGCCAGGAGATCTTCAGAGTTCTATCCCATACACCGCTGCGCTGATGACGAGCGCTCCGCAGCCAGTAACGGCCGAAAGCTTTATCAAGTTCCTGGTATCCCCAAAGGCAAAAGACACACTCGCCGCAAACGGGATCACTCTTAACTAGCGATCGTCCCCTGAAGTCGCCGATGTCGAAGGCTCGGCAATGCGTGTCGGCCTCACGACGTATATTTTGATACGAAAGGTTCACCCTCGGTAAGCAATCCGGCCACGCGATGGCCGGTATCACGAGCGGCCCGGCCCGAAAGCAGACCGCTATCAAACCACTGACAACGGCCTCGTTTGCTAAAGGCACAATCCCCGCTGCTTAGATTCACATCGGAGATTGACACGCAACCGCGTCAATCCCCGACAATCGCCCCCTACGCCGCCACCAGGAAATCCATGGCCGCATCGACACCGCCGCGCGCATGCGGCACGCCCTCGATCCGCAATCCCATCTCGATTGCCGCCAGAGCCCCCAGCAGCATCGGCTCGTTCAAATCCCCCAGGTGCCCAATCCGGAAGATCGTTCCACCCAGCTTGCCCAAGCCACCGCCCAGCGAAACATTGAACCGCTCCCGGATCGTCTTCCGCAGCGCATCCCCGCTGAAGCCCTGAGGCATCAAAATCGCCGTCACAGAATCCGACAACCGATCCGGCGTCACGCAGTACAACGTCGGCCCATGATTCCCAGCCCAAACGCGCACCGCCCGCCGAGCAGCCTCACCCAGCCGGGCATGGCGGGCAACGACGTTGTCGAGACCCTCTTCTTCCAGCAGCCGGATCGACTCCCGAAGCCCATAGAAAATATTGACCGGCACAGTGCCAATAAAGCTCTTCTGTGCTCTATTAGCCATCATAGTCCAATCAAAGTAAAACCGAGGCAGCTTCGCCACCTGATGCGCCGCCCACCCCTTCTCCGACACGCCGGTGAAGCTCATCCCCGTCGGCAGCATCAACCCCTTCTGGCTGCCGCCCACAACGCAGTCGATGCCCCAGTCATCCATGCGGAAGTCCAGCGACCCCAGCGAAGAAATCGTATCCACCAGGAACAAAGCCGGATGCTTCGCCGCATCCAGCGCCGCCCTGACCTCCGGCAGCGGCGTCATCATTCCCGTCGAGGTCTCGTTATGGACCACGCACACCGCCTTGATGACATGCGCCTTGTCCTCGGCCAGCACGCGCTCCACCTCCGGCAGCGACACGCCCACCCGCCAATCGCAGGCAACCGTCCGCACCTCCAGCCCATAGCCCTTCGCCATCGCCGACCACTCGTCGGAGAAATACCCGGACTCCAGTACCAGAATGGTCTCACCGGGAGACAGCAAATTGGTCAGGCTGGCTTCCCAGGCACCGTGGCCCGAGGCATTGTACATGAACAAATGATGCTGGGTCTGAAGCACGCGCTTCACACCAGCCCGCGCCGCCTCATAAACTTCCACAAAGTCCGGATCATTAAAATCAATGCTCGGGCGGTCCATCGCCCGCAGGACAGAGTCAGGAATATTGGTCGGGCCAGGGTTGGCGAAAAACTGGCGGCCACGCACTTTTGCCATAGATCATTCCTACAGAGTGAACATCATCAGGGTCACAGCCAAACCACTTTCCCTCACCCCCTGCAATGAAAGAAGTCACACATGCCATCGAACCGCGCCCTAATCATCGGCGCCTCAAGAGGCCTAGGTCTGGGCCTGGCGCAGGCCTACCTCACCCGAGGCTGGGACGTCACCGCGACCATCCGAGGCACCGCTCGGACCCCGCTGCACGACCTGAAGGACAAACTCCGCATCGAATCCGTCGATATCAATCATCACGACCAGGTCCTGGCTCTGAGGGAACGCCTGGCCCGCGACCATTTCGACCTGCTGTTCGTGAACGCCGGTATCTCCAACGGCCCCGGCGAGACGATTGGCGAGGTCAGCACCGACAGCTTCACCCAGGTCATGATCACCAACGCCCTCAGCCCTATGCGGGTCATCGAGGAATTCGGCGCCCTGGTCCCCACCACCGGCTCGATCGCCGTCATGTCGTCCGGCCTGGGCAGCGTGGCGGACAACGAAGCCGGCGGGTGGGAGGTCTATCGCGCCAGCAAAGCCGCGCTGAACACGCTGATGCGCAGCTATGCCGCCCGCCACAAGGGCGACACGCGCAGCCTGTTCCTGATCGCCCCCGGCTGGGTCCGCACCGACATGGGCGGGCCAAACGCAGGGCTGGACGTGGAAACCAGCATCAGCGGGGTTGTTAGCACCATCGCCAACCATTCCAGCAAGCCAGGGCTGCACTACCTGAATTACCAAGGCAAAACAGTCAGATGGTGACAAACCCGGAGCGGCCGCCCCCTATTCCGCCAACGGCCCAACTAAGCCAGACTGTCACACGACAATCAGGAGGACGCGCATGACCACCAACGCACAGACACCCATCGATGCCGCCCTGGACGCAGCACTGGGTTTCGCGCCCGACTATGACTCGCCGATCCCATACATGCGCCGCACCCGAGAATACTACCAGGCCATCGGCTACACGACGCCCTATCGCTGGGCACACTTCCTTTCCGCGCCCTTCACGCCACTGAAAAAGCCGCTGAAGGACTGCAAGATCGCCATCATCACCACCGCCGCCCCCTACCAGCCCGACAAGGGCGACCAAGGCCCCGGCGCGGCCTACAACGGCAGCGCCAAGTTCTATCAGGTCTACTCGGGCGACACCGCGCACGACCACGACCTGCGCATCTCTCACATCGGCTACGACCGCACCCACACCACGGCGACCGACAGCAATACCTGGTTCCCGCTTCCCGCCTTGCGCAGAGCCGCCGCCGCTGGGCGCATCGCCGCCGTCGGCCCGCGCTTCCACGGCGCCCCCACCAACCGCAGCCACCGCGTTACAGTCGAAACCGACGCTCCCGAAATCCTGAACCGGCTGCGGGAGGACAGGATCGACGCCGCGATCGTGGTGCCCAACTGCCCGGTCTGCCACCAGACCAGCGCCCTAACCGCCCGCCATCTGGAGGCGAACGGCATCCCCACAGTCCTGATGGGCTGCGCCAAGGACATCGTCGAGCACGCCGCCGTCGCCCGTTTCTTGTTCAGTGACTTCCCGCTGGGCAACAGCGCCGGCAAGCCGCACGACGCCGCCAGCCAGGACCAGACG
>Ga0206836_10308_pt1 | contig 9886 bp, 2 predicted proteins | sample Alteio_BWOrgCont_28_FD_152871 | JGI IMG/M metagenome (GOLD analysis project Ga0206836, IMG submission 152871) | Enriched cells from forest soil in Barre Woods Harvard Forest LTER site, Petersham, Massachusetts, United States -... | ecosystem: Environmental > Terrestrial > Soil > Temperate forest > O...
CTGGAATGCTGGGAATCATCATTTTAGCCTTTTTGGTCCGGCCTTTTTGGAAGCGGATGGATTAGTTCTGGCAGGACATTGATGTGATTTATGATTTGAGGTTTTACAAACAAACGGACCGTCATTAGAATTCATTCACTTTGAACTGGGGAGGGTTGCGATGTTTAAAAAGAGCTATTGGGCTGTTGGATTTTTTTTAATCAGTACTTTGTCATTCGCTCAAGTGGCATTGGAACCCGAATCCCATGATTTTGGATTAGTCCGCCCCGGAAAAGATTATGTTTTAAAAGTTAAGATCACCAATACTTTGAGCGTGCCGGTTTCCCTGACCTCCCCCAGCATCAACTCGGATGGCGCCTCAATTGAGATTAGGAAAAAAGTTCTCGCTTCAAAAGCGGCCACCTGGATGGTGATTGATTATCATCCGAAGGAAGGGGATAACGGTCCAAAAGTTTTGAACGCGACTTTTACCGCAAGCTATCATAATGATAAGAAGGCGGTTATCAGCCGGTTACAAACCTTTTTACTGACCGCTAAAGTGGTTCCTTTCTATTCTTTTTCCCCCGAAAAATTGATTGTTTCCTCGGTTGGCGGACAAAAGGTGTCGGCCGTGGAAGGTCTTTTAATTTTGGAATCAAAAACTTTTTCAAATTGGCAGTTAGCAAAAGCCGAATCCGATTCCAATACTTTTACGGCCCAGGCGACTGTGTTGTCGGCGCCCTCAACCTATTCGGTCCGTTTAAGCTTTACAACCTCTTTGCCGCCCGGGGACTATGCGGGAAAAATTACGATTAAAGGTTTGTCAGGCAAGGTCGAAAAGGATTTTCAATATCCTTACGACATTATGGTCAACAGCATTTGGGATGTGGAACCTTCCGATCTTCGTTTGGTGTCGGCGGACTCAAAATATTTAAAAATTTGGAAAGCGCATACGACGGTTCGTCGGCGGGATGGGAAGTCTTTTAAAATTGTGAAAATCGACAATAGCCCTTCCTGGTTAAAGTACGATATTGCCAAAGCTTCTTATGGCGCGGGGTTCCTGATTCACTGGTCATTGGATTTGGCAAAATTCGCGGAAGAGCAAAAGGCGAATAAGCCTCTTTCAAAGGCGGTCACCCTGGTATTGGATTCTCCCCTTGAAAAAACATTCTCTATTTCTTTAAGCGTTGCCGCGCATCAGGTGAAAACGATCAGTAAAACCATGTTGCCTTTAACCGAAAAAGACTACCAAAACATGAGGGCTCATCGGACACCTGTGGCAAAACCGGTTTCTACTCCATCAACGGTTACGCCTCAAGTGACACAAACCCCCAAAAAATGATACTAGTGGACAAATTAACTACACTTTAAAGGGTTTTGAGATTTTGAAATCCAGACAGGTGTGGAAATTGTCAAAAAATACTAAAAACGACTCGTTGCTGTCAGTGATTTTACACAAGACTGAAATACGAGAACATTTACGATGTTTGTTTAAATTCACAATATTTAAGTTCTCAATTTGAGAGTAAAACTTTATTATTGTCATCCCGTTTTTTATTTGTCGTATTAAATGGCAGGAATTATTGATGCCCGATATTAAAAAGAAATTATTTATTTTTTTTTTCTAACCGTTTTTGCCCTGGGTCTGAATATTGGCTATTCATTGGCCCAGACTTCGGTTGTTGTCACTGTTCTTAACGACAAAATTGGATCCTCCAGCAACTTTACTGTAAACGTTCAAGTCAACGGCACTGCTTCGATCACTTCTTTGAGTTTAGTTGCGCAGGCCACGTCACCAGGGGGATCTCCTTATCCATCCGGTCCCATTTTCACTCTCGCGGGTGTGTCGCCGGGTGCCGTTGCTCCATTTAATTTTACGTTGACCGCAAGCCAGATACAGGGCGCTACGGGTATCCCTTCTTTTGTTAGTGGCACAACCTACACTTTTACTGCTATAGCTAATGGAGTTTCAGGGCAGGATATTCTCGATGTGGATAACACACCGCCCGTTACCACCTTCTTCTTCACGAACTATGGGTCCCAATCCTATCCTTCGCAGGAAGATTGGAAATTGGGTGTATTGAATGCGGTGAGCGTGATCCCCAACGGTAATTCCGACGCGGTTGTGTTAACCGGCCCCACTATCATTTTGAGTCAGCCTCTGGGGACGACTCTGCCGAATCAATTGAACTTTAACGAACCGGAGGTCGCGCCTTCGACGGGCCTAGCGGTTGTCGCAGTAACGCCTCCCCAGGTTGATCCGAATCTGTCAGCTAATACCACCGTTCAGTTCGGTCCGGCGACAGCGGCGAACCAGCCCAGCGCGATCACGCCGGCATCTTATAGTCCGTTTAACTCTGCGGCGGTCAATTGGTCCCACCCGGGCGTTATTAGTGACCCCAGTTGTGAAATTCAACAAGCGCCGGGTCCCGGCCAGGGTTCTCCTCAAATGGCCAATAGTTACTTTGAAAAAATGTTTGATGTGAATACCGGTGACGGCTCATTAGGTAATTTTTCATTCACTTTCCCGTTTCCATTTGATTGCGCACCAGGAATAATTCCGAATATACCAGGTTTTATTAACAGTACTAGTTTATACAGCGGCACTTCAATAGACGCGATAAATAGTCCGGTTCAAGGTGATACTTTTTTTAATCCAGATTTGATGTTTGGTCTTGTAGCGACATCGAATAGTTCGATAGAAATGCAATCCATTGTTTCTGATTGGACCTTCGGAACCTGTGATTTTTGTATTCCGAACAACGCAGGAATTACTGCTGTAACCAGTTTTGATATTTTGAAAAACTTCACTACACCCATTCATGCGGATCGGGTTGTTTTAAATTTCAATGCCGGATTGGATACGGGTTTTTTAGGCGCGGGTCCGAATGGTCCTTGCGGCCCCCCCGGTGTCTATACCAGTTCGGGTGTGTCCATTCTTTTTACGATTAAAACCGCGTCCCAATCAATTACGGTCAACGGGTTTCCGTTTACGGGAACTCAGGCTGGTGTTTATCCGCCGCAGGCGATGCCGCAGACCCCTTCAACAGTGCCTCTTTATTACGCAGGCACCATGCTTCCAATGCCGGAAGATATTATTGGGATTGAATTGTCTGGGGCCGCGTCACAGGTTAATCCCTGCTTTACCAACAGTACTCAGGCCGTGCCCTTTAACGGGCCTATTCTTAATTTTAACGGTTTGGGGCTTTATGCGCCGGTTACCAATACGAATCCGGTGACCATTGAGACAAACGGACCAGCCGCTAATTATTCCACTTATTTTTTGTTAAATGGAAGCGCGAATGTCAGCGTGGAATCGGTTTTCGATTTTCAAAACATTTCAAACTTTGCCTATAATTTTGCCGGGACTTCTGCTCAAGTTGAGGAAAGCTTTCCCGCGCCGAATGGACCCGTTCCAATCCATGATATTGATCTGACTGGTATAGGAGATCCAGGTGGTCCAGGGGTGCCTTCGGGAGCTTCGGTTAGTTTAGTTTTTGGTGTTCAAGGCGCGGCGTCTCCCATTTCATGCGACATAACCGCAGCTTATCAAGCAAATCCGTTTCTTCATGTTTCAATAAGTAATAATTTCGCGGGGCCGGGGCAACCTTTACAACCTTATCTCAATGGGGATGGTTCCGTTAAAGTCACCAGTGTTGCCCTTTCTGTCAGTAATTTACCTAGTGGCAGCATCGTTAATTTTGGTAATTGTTATCTTTACGGTCCTCCCACGGCGGTTTTGGCAGGCGGAAACGGAGCTCCGGCGACTTTCTTTAGCCCCGTGTTCAATATAGGCACTCCGCTTCCGGGTCCTTACGCTTTTATCTGGAATGGCACTCAGCCGACGGGAACCTCAATGTCCGTTTATACCCGATCGGGAAACATTAGTTCAGTATCAAGTCCCGCTTATCCCTCAACGGGTTGGCAGCCTTGCGTTAGTGGTGATCCCGTCCCCGGATTAGGTACGGGTTCTGATAACGCTTTTCAATATATGGTTGTCATGAGCCATTCGGATCCCAATCAAACGCCAGTTTTCCAAAACGCGGTTCTTCAGGCGGGGCAATATGGATTGAGCGGAACATGGACATCGCAGTCTTTATCTTTGGCTGATCCGGTTTTGAATGTGAGCGCGCCCTATCCGCCGGCGGTGGTGAGCTGGCGTTCCAAGAATCCCACGGGAACCTCTATGGGTGTTTCGATCATCACTTCCGCTTCAGGGTTCCTCTGGTCAACTCCGACGCCGGTGTCCAATGGTGTTCCGATTAGCATTCCCAACACTGTTAATTACGTCAAGTTTACGGGCGGTCTTCATACGTCTGTCGCCACACAGGATGTTTCGCCGGAACTCACCAATGTGGATTTTGGTTTCGAACCTACCTGTCCCTTCTCAGTGATTACTAGTGGAACCAATATCTTCTTCACGCCCTTGGATGATAATTCGGGCGTTTCTATAACCTCTCAATATTTAGGACTGACCACTAAACCGCTTCCTTTCCCTTATTCGATCTATACCGCCCCCTTCACGGCTGCTGGAAACGGTTTTGTTGGAAGCGGCACTTATAATGTTTCCGGTTTTAGTGTGGATTATGCTGGGAATGTCGAAAATCCAGCACCGCCGCAAACAGCTTCAGTGGTCAACTTTTCCATTTCGCTCAATAATGTCGCTAACGATGGATTTACCAACCAGCCAGTCACGCCGACCATCAACATCGATCCATCTCTAACGCTGGTTAATCCAGTCATGTTGTATCAAGTGAATAGCACCGGAGGAGTGATTAGTTCCACTAATATCTTTGGCCAATTCCCGGCTGGGGGCGGGGCTGGTACCGCGATTTCAAACAACGGCACTTACGTTATTACCGCCCAGGCAACAGGTGTGGGAGCTTGTCCTTTATCAACCAGTGCTAAGTTCACCATATTCCAGGGGGCACCGCCCCAGCCAACCGGGCTAACTTTGACCCAGGGCGGCGCCTGCGGCCCCGGATGTTTTTGTTTGAATTGGAATCAAATCGGGCTGCCCTGTCCAACTGATCCTTTGTTTAACGGTAATTTTGTAGTTGTTGTGAATGGATCTGTGACGCTGACAGCTACTAACTTTACCTTTACTGGGACAAGTTATCAAGATTGCAGCGACCCACAAGCTGGCGCCAATCCGGTTTATGACGTTTATTCGGAAGACCTCGCGGGTAATTTCAGCTCTCCCGCTGAGATTTCCAACATTCCGAATAATTTATTGATCACCGATCAAAACCCCATTATCCCGCGGCTGATTGAAGTAGGTGAGACCGGCGGAAACAATATCCTTTGGCAGGCCATTGGTGACCCCTTCAGCGGAACGCTTGCACCGTCTATTTCAGCCAGTCAAAATAATACGGTTGATCATATTAATTTCGGCGAGATTCTCTCGCCTGATGGTTTGGGCGGGGAACAGGTCAATACGACCTACTTCACCAACTATCTTGACTCGCCCGGCAGTTTTGTCTTCGTGCCCGATCCTCGCGTCAGTTTACTTCTGCCGACCGCCAACCTGGCTTTTGTAGTGAACCAAATGCAAAGGTCCTACGACGGAAACTATTTGATCTGCGCCACTTCTTATACCGCCGCCACGCCCACGGGTTTTGTGGCCAAGATTACCTTTGATGCCGCGAATAACATTCAATACCTTTGGACATATCCCAATCTGGTCAATCCCACTTCGGTGAGGGAAGTTGGAAAGTTCAATGTTCTCGTTAATGACAAGGGAACTGCGTCTCTTCCTGCCACGGTCATGAGTATCTCTATTCCCACCAGCGGCACCAATGTCATTCTTCCGACGACCGCGCTCGCGTGGTTTGCGACGAGTGATAATAATGGAGCTGCGCCAACGGCGTTCGTTAATTCTAATGCTGCGGTTTTGGGAAAATTTACCGGTAATTACTACATCGCGGACACGGGAAATAAACGGGTCGTCGTTTTGGGCCCGAATCAAACTTACATCACTTCTATTACGAGTCCTAACTGGTCTCAGCCTGAAGCCATGGAAGAATTATCCAACGGTAATTTGGCGATCGCGACCGAGATAGGTATCGTGACCTATAAACCGCAAGGTACAGGAGCTACTCTAACCTTTGTTTCCCCCTCTACTATGAGCGGCGTTTTGCCCGTTGATGTCAGAGAAGTCCGCCCGCCCTATCAGATTCAAGTGGGAACCTTTAACGGTGGATTACCCGCTTACCAAAAACATCCTTTTGTTTTGATCGCTGTTTTGAGCGACATTAACGGTAATCCGGTGGCCAATGTTCCCGTTAATTTCTCCAATGACGGCTTTGACGGTGAATTTGTGCCGCCGGGAACCATTCTTGAAGCCAATACGATTAATCCCAATGACGGTATTCCGGAAGGAACCATCCCTTTTAGCGGCGGACCCGCGGCTACTTCGGGCTTTACCAACGCCAACGGTGAAGTCGCGGTGGTTTATTTCCCGCTTACATTAGGTAATAACCCCATCACGATCACTTCGGCTAATATCGCGACAACGGTTTACATAGTTGACGCGCTGAAAGATGATCCGGTCGCAACAACTCCGATCCCCACATTTCATTCGCACGATTTGTTTTCCGGCCTCATTGATGATGTCCTTGGTGTCGTCAGTTTAGCCGCTGACGGCTTTTTGGATTCCTTAACCGGTGGAGTGGTTCAAATCAATCTTCAGCTATCCCTGGAGAATGGCATTGGAGTGGATGTTGGTTTTGCCGGGGTCAATATCGATTGGAATAGTCAACACGGGCTTTCTGGAACCGTTGGTTTCCAGGAAGGTCCTCTGAATGTTGGTTACAGCACCACTAATCCTGGAGTTTTAGGCCTCAGTTTTAATACGGGCGCTGGAAATATTGTTTTAAATCCGGATGGCAGCCTTTCTTATTCCAACAATATAGGCGGATTCAATTACTCCATCGGTTCCAATGGACTCACCGGCACTTTTGACCCTAGCGGCCTCGAACAGCAGGCGGCAGATCAAATTGATCAAGGTATCTCTAACCTTTTCAACCCACCATACAATCCCAATCAATCAAATAATCAAAATATACAAGACGCTAATTGCGCATGTGCTGTCTGTCAAAACTGTGGTAATGCGGTTCTGCCTCCTAATGTGACGTCGGTTCCTGGGGATAATGCGCCTGCTGCTGCGAGCTCCAATCCGATAGCAACTTCAAATGGACAAGAAATGTACGCGTCCGAGGATATTTTCATTCCTGGTCCGGCTCCGCAATTGGCTATGGTGGTGAACCGGTCTTACAACAATGTTTCTAATTTTATGGGATCTTTTGGTTTGAATTGGTTGTTTGAATATGACACTTATCTTTATGCCACGCCTCAGTCCTGGGAAATTTATTTTGGCGATGGTCACCAGGAGTTGTTTAACCGCAACATGGATGGCATTAACTGCACCCCCAGTGACTATAACCGCTCTTCTAAATTAATGTTTAATGCCGGCAGCTGGACCTATACGGATAAGTTCGGTACCCAATATGTGTTTAATGGCTTAGGCAGGGTTGTGACGAAGTCTGACCGATGGGGCAATCAAATCACCTGTTCCTATAGCGGCAACTTGCTCAGCTCTGTTCAAGACTCGACCGGGCGTAAGCTGACCTTTACTTATACCAATTTGAACGCGGGGGGCGCCACCAGCGCTTACCGCATTACCAGTATTACGGATCCCATTGGCCGGGTCTATCAGTACCAGTACAGCCCGGTGGTATTGCCGCCGGCGGGGTTAACTCTGCCAGCAGTTCCTCTTAACGGTGGGAATTTGGAGGGAATTCTTTTGCCGAACGGAAGCCTGGCCCCTCAGCCCTATAAGGGCGGGGATTTGATCGGGGTTCTTTTACCTGACGGAAGAAAGATTACCTATACCTATTCGCCGAATGATCTTTTGGCCTCCTATGACGACCCGCATCAAAAAGCGGTGGAAAAAACTTATTCACTGCAATACGACAACCAAAACCGGATCATTGAAGAAACAAACGCTTTAGGTTATTCGACGGACTTCAATTATACGGTTTCGGGTCTTCATGACGGAACCACTCTAACCACACAAGTTACGAACGCGAGGGGTTACGTGACCACCGATACCTTTGATGCCGAGAGTGATTGGACCCAGAGGGTGGACGCCAGGGGTGGAATCATGAGCTTCACTTATGACGCCTATGGCAACCGGCTGACCCAAATCAATGCTCGTAACTACACCATGACTTTCACCTACGACGCCAATAACAACAAGACCAGCCAAACCGATCCCCTGGGTAATTCAACTGTCATGACTTACGACCCTGTTTTCAGCCAGCTGACTTCTATTACGAACGCTTTGAGCAAGACCTGGAACTTTACCTATGACAACCAGGGTAACCTGACGGGTTCCTCTGATCCGCTGACCCATACCTGGGGCTACACTTATTTCTCCTATGGTCTCCTTCAAACTGCCACCGATCCGCGTGGCCATACCACCACCTTCACCCGTGATGCTAATGGGTTCCTAACCTCTACTCTGATGCCGTCGGGGGATACCGCATTATTCCAATCCGATATGGTAGGCCGACCGATTTCAAAAACCGATCCGTCCGGAAACAACACCCAATACACCTATGACCCGGGTGATTACCTGACTTTAATTACCCACGCGGATGGCTCTACCGAGTATTTCAATTACAACCTGCGGGGCGATCTGGCGAGCAAAACAGATGAAAACTACCACACGACCCAATACACCTATGACGCGGAGGATCAGCTTTTAACCGTCACCGATCCCTGCAACGGTAAAGTGATCAATAGTTATGATCCGGTGGGCAACCTGGCTACCACCACGGACAAGGCGGGCAATCTTTGGACCATGTCTTATAACGAGAACAACTGGTTGACCAGTGTCAACAATCAGGATGGCGGCACTCAAACCTTTGCGTATGACGCGGTGGGCAATAAAACGTCCTGGACGGATTCGGAGACCCACACCACCCAATTCCAATACGATCCGGACAACAAGTTAACCCTGCTGACTGACCCGAATGGCAAGACTATGGTCTTTAACCGTGATCCTCTGGAAAGGGTTTGGTCCAGCACGGATAAAAACACCAACACCACCCGGTATGTATTCGATGACGCCGGCAGGGTCTGTCAAGTCATCGACGCCAAACTCGGTCATACCCGCATGGGTTATGACGAAATGAGCAATTTGACCTCCGTGGCCGATCAATTGACGCATACAACGAGCGTTATTTACGACGTCAATAACCGGGGGACAACGATCACCCGACCTATGGGCGACAGCAAGGTATTTACTTATACGCCCGCAGGGTTCTGGCAAACTCCCCAAGTTACCGGTTGTTCATGCGGCACCCGTACCTATGCCTATAATTCCCGCAATTGGGTGACGACGATCACGGATGAACTTGGTGGTAATTACCATTTTGTGAATGACCCCGTGGGCAACTTGACGCTATTTACGGACGCTGACGGGAATCTTACAAGTAATGTTTATGATGCCTGTAACCGCTTGATTAAAAAAACAGGTCCTGTAGGTGATGTTACTCAATACACCCGTGACCTGAATGGCCGTGTAATTCAAAAGACGGATGCCATGGGCGGGCTATGGTTGACTCAATTTAACCAGATCGGCTTGACCGTTAGTCAAACTGACGCGGATGGATTCTCCAGTTCCGCTACATATGGCCCTATGGGCGAGAAACGGTCTTCGACCGACGCAAACACGCATACCACCAGTTATCTCTACGACGCGACCTATAACCTGATTTCAAAAACGGATCCCTTGGGTAATGTGACGGGCTACCAAAACGATTTCATGGGTTATTTGGTGAAGGTGACCGACGCCAATGGGCATAGCACGGGTTATCTCAGAGACTCTTTGTCTCGCATC
>Ga0206836_10309_pt1 | contig 9885 bp, 9 predicted proteins | sample Alteio_BWOrgCont_28_FD_152871 | JGI IMG/M metagenome (GOLD analysis project Ga0206836, IMG submission 152871) | Enriched cells from forest soil in Barre Woods Harvard Forest LTER site, Petersham, Massachusetts, United States -... | ecosystem: Environmental > Terrestrial > Soil > Temperate forest > O...
CGGGGAGGACTCCGACGATGGTGATGGGGATGCCGTTGAGGGCGATGATTTTGCCGAGCGCGGCGGGGGAGCGGTTGAAGTGCGTGGCCCAGTAGGCTTCTGTGATGACGGCGACTGGGCCGGCACCGGGGCCGGTGTCGTCGGCGGGGGTGAGCGCGTGGCCGAGGATGGGGGAGACGCCGAGGGCGCTGAAGGTGTTGCCGCTGACGAGCTCGGCGGCAATGAGGTCAGGGTGGCCGTCGACGGCCGCGGTGAGTTGGACGTCTTTGAAGGCGAAGAGGTCGGCAACGGCGCCGGTTTTTTTGCGGAGTTCTTCATAGACGGGATAGGAGAAGGCGGTGCTGACCTGTTCGCCTGCGCTGTTTGTGGAGGCGTCGCCCCAGACGAGCGGGACCTTTTGATCGTGACCGCTGACCCAGGTGAGGAGGCGGAGCTGCTGAGGGTCTTTGACGGGGAGGGTGTCGAGCAGGACTTTTTTGGCGACGGTGAAGATGGCGGTGTTCGCGCCGATGCCGAGGGCGAGCGAGACGATGGCGACGGCGGTGAAGCCGGGGCTGCGGGCGAGCATGCGGAGGCCGTAGCGGAGGTCGTGGAGGAGGGTTTCGATGAAGGCCGAGGGGCGCTGGCGGTGGCAGTCGGCGCGGGCGCGCTCGATGCCGCCGAAGGTGATGGCGGCGTGGCGGCGAGCTTCGTCGAGGGACATGCCGGCGTCGAGGTTCGACTGGGTGAGCTGATCGAGGTGGAAGCGTAGCTCTTCGTTGACTTCGGCGGCGTGCTTGCGCCGGACGAGGAAGCGGAGGCGGGTGAGGAGTTCGGGGATCATGCGAGTTTCCTGGCGGATGCGTCGAGCACGAGCGCGATGGCGGTGGTGAGTCGACGCCAGTTTTCGAGCTCGGCTTCGAGCTGCTTTTTGCCGGTGCGGGTGAGGCCGTAGAACTTGGCGCGGCGATTGTTTTCGGAGGCACCCCATTCGGCGGCGATCCAGCCCTTGTATTCGAGGCGGTGGAGCGCGGGATAGAGCGAGCCCTGGCCGATCTGCAGGGCGTCTTTCGATATCTGCTGGATGCGCAGGGCGATGCCCCAGCCGTGCATGGGTTCGAGGGCGAGGGTCTTGAGGATGAGCAGGTCGAGCGTTCCCTGAAGGAGGTCGGTGGATGGCGGCATGGTTCCCCTTGGTGTTCGACAGGAGAATCTCATGTCTTCTTGTCGGATGTCAAGGGGAGGGGGTTTCGTTACCACGCGAAGATGCCCATCGTTCTGCGATGGGCATCCGGGCTTCTCTATTGGGGAAGGTTATCTGCCGGTGTGTGGGGCTGCGCCGCCGCCGCCACCACCTCTGCCGCCCCCGCCGTGCGAGGCGCCACCTCCACCTCCTCCTCCACTGAAGCCGCCACCGCCGCCACCGCTGCTGTGCGATGCGCCGCCGCTGTTTCCTCCGGAGGGTGCGCTGGAGCCGCCGCTGGAGCTGCTACTACTGCCGCCACGAGGGGCGTTGCTGCCGCTGGAGCCTCCGTTGATGGCTTGGCGGGCACCGGATGTGCCGCCGTTTCCGTTGCGTGATGCCGAGGAGCCGCCAGCGGAGTTTCTGCCCTGGGAGGAGCCTTGGCGTCCGGAGACGGGGGCGAGCACGGTGGTGCTTTTGCCGTTCTTGATGATGTGCTCAGGAAGCATGAAGTTGTGCGACTTGTTGTCGAAGGTGATGGGGATCCCGGCGGGCTTGATCGTGCCGCTGCGACCGGCGAGGGAGACATCCTTGATGGCGTGGCCCTCCATGTGCGGCGGGTCGGCGTGGGTGAGCGTGGGGAAGGGCAGGTCGCGAAATTCCTTAGGAGCGGTTGCGAGCGGCTCGACCTTTTTGGAGGCATTGAAGGGGAGAAACTCCGCGGAGCGATTGTCCTTATTGGGCACAACGATACCGTTCTTCAGGTTGAGCGGAGGTTTGCCGGCGACGTCGTGGGGATGGAGCGGGACGAAGCCGGTGGAACGGCCATTCTTGACCCAGCGGAAGGGCGGGCGGTGATGCAGCTTGAGGCCGGCGACCCAGACGTAGTGGCGACGCTGAGGGTAATAGATCCAGCCGCCTGCGTGACAGAGTCCCCAAGCGAAGGGATAGTGGTGATACCCGATGGGAAACGTGCCGACGGGATACATGCTGTCAAACGTGTCGGTGTCGTAGGAGATTTCCTTGCCGGTGACGATGTCTTTTTCGGTGATGCTGTGGACCCAGTCGACGCTACAGTCGAGCGGGAGAGCGACCGGGAAGTCGTCCTCATGGGCGATGACGCCGGGTCTTGGTTCCCAGCAGGTGCCCCAGGAGCCACAACTGAAGAAGGTGCCGTAGCGGTTGAGATCGATGAGGCCGGGGACGGATGCGGAGAGGCCGGAGGCTTTGAGCGCGACGGCGGTGTCGGTATCGCGCGCAGCGACACGGTTAGTGACCCAGGTGTCGAAGTCGTCGGGGGCTGCCGCGATGGAGCTGGGGCGGCCACGCATGGGATAGATTTCAGTGTTGCCGGGAGACAACTCGAGCGGCTGCTGGGTCGCCATGTTCATGGTCATGCTTTCCAGCGGTGAAACCGAGATGCCGTCGATGTAACTGTTGACGCGCACGTAGGATTTGCGGGGATACGCGGTGGTGAGGGAGGCAGACTCGGTGCGGAGCAGAAAGGTTTCGCCCTGGACGGGCTGAAAATCTACGGTGATGGCGCCGGTGACCAGCAGCATCTGCGTATCGGGGATGGTGTTGCGGGTGGTGAGGCTGGTGAAGGTGAGGATGGAGTTGTCGCCGAGGTAGGCGGTGGAGCCATCTTCAAATTCGATTTCGGCGCGGCCTGTGCCGGAGGCGAGGGTGAATCCGGTTTCGAGCGGGATGTCGATGGCGGCCTGCTCCCAGTCTTTGCCGGGCTTGCCCTTTTCGTCGCTTCGGAGGAGACGGACGTCGCCCTCGACGAGACTGAGGCGAACGATCTGCGCGTAGGTTGGGACGGGAGCTGGCTGCGGTGGGGTGGTTTCCGCGAAGGATGTGGGGACGAGAAGAAGAAGCGGCAGGAAGTACTGAGCGATGTTCATGGCAGCCTCCGATGGAGCAGCCTGATACGACTTCACCTATCGGATGCGGTGTTTTATAGGGCGATTCAAAGTATTAGCGGGCGTGGATGAGCTGCATCAGTTCAGCTACGAGGAGGATGAGGCCGGCGAGCAGAGTGCCGATGCCGATGGCAGCGATTTTAAACCAGCGGATGAGGGTGGAGAGCTGGATCTCCACGGTGTCGGTGCGGATCTGGCTGCTGTCGACGGCGATGCGGGTGCGCTTGACGTCGTCGGAGAGCTGGGCGAGCTGGTGGGACTGGTCCTGCAACTGGCGGTTGAAGTTGGCGTGGGCGGTGGTGAGGTGGGCGAGGTCGGTGCGGAGGGCGGTGGACATGGCGGTGAGCGCCTCCTGCTCGGCCTTTTCGTTGGCGAGCTTGTTCTGGAGGTAACGGTCGGCCATGGGGACGAGCCGGGTGAGATGCGGGAGCAAGGCTAAAAGCTGTGGCCACATGCGATTAGTGTAGTCAGAGGAAAGTGAATAGTGAATAGTGAATAGTGAATAAGGCAAAGGCAAGAGCAGAGAAGCAAGTATGGAGGATGCGATGAGATTGCTGAAGGTGATGGGCGCGAGTGCGCTGTGTGTGGGGATAGCTTTGGGACAGACGGCTGCGACGCGGCGGACGCCGGCTGCTGCGGCGGCGGGGCAGGCCGCGGCTCCGGCGCGGGCGGGCGCTGCTGCGGCTCCGGCGGCTGCGCAGGCAGCGGCGCCACGGTACATGCCGGGGGATGAGCATGACTTTGCGGACTCGAAGAACAAGGCGGAGCGGCTGGAGTGGTTTCGCGACCAGGGGTTTGGCATGTTCATCCACTGGGGGGTGGATGTGCAGCTGGGGTCGGTGATCAGCCACACGCTGGTGGGAGCTTCGCCGGATTATGTGAACCGGTTTTATAAGGACTTGCCGAAGACGTTTGCGCCGGACCAGTTTCATCCGCAGAACTGGGCGGCGCTGGCGAAGCTGGCGGGGATGAAGTATGTGCTGCTGACGAACAAGCACCACTCCGGGTTTGCGATGTGGGACTCGAAGGTCGACCCGTTCAATGTGATGAATACGCCGCTGCATGAGGACGTGACGGCGGCGGTGTTCAAGGCGTTCCGGGCGCAGGGGATTTCGACGGGGGTATATTTTTCGCCGGACGATTTTTATTGGCTGAAGAACAACAACAAGCGCATCGAGCGCGGCGTGACCGGGGTGCAGCCGAGCAACAATCCGGGGCTGCTGAAGTATGACCTGGCGGAGTTGCGGGAGTTGCTGGCGAACTACGGGAAGATCGATCTGCTGTTTCTCGACGGCGAGGCGAAGGACATGCGCGCGCTGGCGTGGAAGATGAACCCGAATATCGTGGTGACGCGTGGGGCGATCGAGACGCCGGAGCAGTCGCTGCCGGGAGTGCCGTCGGATGTGCCGTTCGAGACGTGCATCACGATGGGAACGGCGTGGCAGTACCAGCCGCAGAATGAGCACTACAAGACGGGGCTGGAGCTGATCCGGCTGCTGGTGCAGGCGCGCGCGGAGGGCGGCAACCTGCTGCTGAACGTTGGGCCGAAGGCGAATGGCGAACTGCCGATCGAGGAAGAAGACCGGCTGCGCGAGATGGCGCTGTGGATGTTCATCAACGGCGAGTCGATCTACGCGGTGCGGCCATGGGTGCTGACGAACGAAGGGAATTTATGGTTCACGAAGAAGAAGGACAACTCGGCACTGTATGTCGTGGTGGACGATGGGCCGTGGCGGCTGGGGATGGCGAAGGACTATGTGCTGCACTCGGTGAAGGCGACGGACAAGACGACGATCAGCGTGCTGGGGCAGTCGGGCGAGGTGCTGGAATACCATCCGAACCAGACGGCGGCGGCGAGCTTTGCGATGCAGGCGGATGGACTGCATATCCATTTTGTGCAGGCGCAGCGGTTGCAGGACAACTCGACGTGGCCGAACCCGGTTGTGGTGAAGCTGACGGGCGTGGAGCCGGCGCTGACGCCTCCGGTGGTGCGGACCGTGAATGCGACGTATGGTGGCGGCAACCTGTCGATGCAGGGCGATCTGGTGAAGATGGGGGATTCGACGTCGCTACAGGTGGGGTTTGAATATCGTGCGGTGGTGGCGGGCGAGGACACGAATGTTCGTTCGGCGGCCTGGAAGGCTACTTCGTTGCAGACGGTGACGGCGACGGGGGCTTATACGGCTACGGCAGCGGTGCCTGCGGGGGCTTATGAGGTGCGGGCGGTTGTGAAGCATCCGCTGCTGTCGTTGTACGGGGCTACGCGGCGGGTGCGGGGTGGCGGTGGGGGACCTCCGGCGCGGTAGGAGCTAGTCGTGGGCGATGACTACGGCTGAGGTGGTGGTGGGGGTGGTGCGTCGTCGTCGCTGGAGGATGAGGGTGGCGATGGTCAGCAGCAGGATTGTGGTGATGATGGCTTGCGACCAGACGCAGTAGATGCACCACTTCTCCATGACGAAGGCTTCGAGGTAGCTGAGGAAGCTGGCGAAGGCGAAGCCAATCTCGGCGACTTGAAGCGTGAGCCAGAGGCGGTTGGCGAGCGCGAGGCCGGCGATGAGCGCATAGCCGGCGATGCCGAGGGCTGCTACGGGGATGCCGTGATGGGGAGTGGTGGGATCGTCATCGGGGAGCCGGGGCGGGAAGACGGCGAAGCGGTTGTGATTGACGGAGCCGCAGTCCCAGTGTTCGGTGACGGCGCAGGGCGGGGCGGCGTTGGGGTCCTGATAGTGGATGCGCAGGGCGAGGGAGGAATCGATGAGTCCGGCGAGGGCTAGCAGGGCGATGAGGTAGCGCATACAGTATTTTAGCGAGTCAGCAGGTCAGCGGGTCAGTAAGTCAGCGAAAAACAAAGGAGATTCCTTCGGCTTCGCTCTCGCCCTGCGATTGCGCGCTATTGGCCCTCGATGATGGGCCGGGCATGGGGCGGGTTGGGACCGGGCAGCAGGGTGAGGCGATGCGGCGATTATGAGCTGGGTGGCGGGGTCATCCGTTGGGCGGTGAAGTCGGTGGAGGTAACCTGGCAGGATCCGCCATTGATGCTGTAGGTGCCGGTGAGGACGTTGTGGTCGCCCACATAGTAGCCGCTTAGGGTGAGGGCGCCGTTATTGCCGGCGCCGGTGAGGTCGATCTGGACATTGATGTCGTGGGGATTGGTGATGGTGCCGGTAAGGGCAATGGGTGTGGCCCCTTCGGTACAACTGCCCTGGAGGGTGAGGGAACCGGTGGCGGTAAGACTGGTGCTGTCCCCATTGCCCACGGAATTGGCAAGCGTGCCGTAGAAGCCGGTGATGCCGGGAGACGCCGAGTTGGGGGCGGAGGTGAACTGCCAGGTGCCAGCGAAGTTGGCGTCGGCGAGAGGGGTGGGGGCGGTGATGTTATTGGTGCCACAGGAGGAAAGGAAGGCTGAAGCGGAGAGAAGAACCAGGGGTAAAAGAAGCTTGCGAAAGGGGGACATGGGGAACTCCATACTAGGGACCTGACTAGGGACCTGAACTGACGACCTGAGCGTTCGATGCCAAGTGCGGAAGAAAGGCGACTCGGGCGCTAAATTATCTAACCCGGTTGTGGGAGGAATGATTTTCTGGGATTGGGAGGGCTTTTTGTCGTTCCGGACGGGGGATGAGACCACCATCAAATAACTTGACAGCAAGTCACTCAAGATGAGATAGTAGTGAAGTCAAGAGATTTCGGGCATCCAAGCCTAATGGAGTGAAGGGACAGAGATTATGGCAAAGATTATTGGAATTGACCTGGGAACGACGAATAGCTGCGTGGCGGTGATGGAAGGCGGCGAGCCAAAAGTGATCGCCAACGAAGAGGGCGGGCGGACGACGCCGTCGATCGTTGCGTTTACCAAGAGCGGCGAGCGGCTGGTAGGTCAGGTGGCCAAGCGGCAGGCGATCACGAATCCCGAGAACACGGTGTATTCGATCAAGCGGTTTATGGGACGCCGGCTGAACGAGGTTGGCGACGAGATGAAGATGGTGCCGTACAAGGTGGTCGCGAAGGGCGACAACGTCGGTGTGGTGGCGCAGGGCAAGGAGTTCACGGCGCCGGAAGTATCGGCGATGATTTTGCAGAAGCTGAAGAAGGCGGCGGAGGACTACCTGGGCCAGAGCGTGACCGAGGCGGTGATTACTGTCCCGGCTTACTTCAACGACGCGCAGCGGCAGGCGACGAAAGATGCCGGGAAGATTGCCGGGCTGGACGTGAAGCGGATTGTGAATGAGCCGACGGCGGCGGCGCTGGCGTACGGGCTCGACAAGAAGAAGGACGAGACGATTGCGGTGTACGACTTTGGCGGCGGCACGTTCGATGTGTCGATCCTCGAGGTGGGCGATGGCGTGATTGAGGTGAAGTCGACCAATGGCGATACGCACCTGGGCGGCGATAACCTTGACGAGCGCATTGTGGAGTGGCTGATCTCGGAGTTCAAGAGCGAGAGCGGGCTTGACCTGCGCGCGAAGGGCAACGAGATGGCGCTGCAGCGGCTGAAGGACGCGGCTGAGCGCGCGAAGATTGAGCTGTCTACGGCGCAGGAGACGGAGATCAACCTGCCGTTCATTACGGCGGACGCGAGCGGACCGAAGCACCTGGTGCGGAAGCTGACGCGGGCGAAGCTGGAGTCGCTGGTCGACGACTTGCTACAGAAGTCGGTTGGGCCTTGCAAGCAGGCGTTGAAGGACGCGGGCATCGATGCGTCGAAGATCGACGAGGTGGTGCTGGTCGGCGGACAGACTCGCATGCCGGCGATCCAGGAGCTGGTGAAGAAGTTGTTCGGCAAGGAGCCGCATAAGGGTGTGAACCCGGATGAGGTGGTCGCGATTGGTGCGGCGGTACAGGCGGGCGTTCTGGCGGGCGAGGTGAAAGACCTGCTGCTGCTGGATGTGACGCCGCTGACTCTGGCGATCGAGACGCAGGGTTCGGTAGCGACGCCGATGATTGCGCGCAACACGACGATTCCGACGAAGAAGACGGAGACGTTTTCAACGGCGGCGGATAACCAGCCCGAGGTCGAGGTCCACATCACGCAGGGCGAGCGACCGCTGGCAACCCAGAACCGCACGCTGGGCAAGTTCAAGCTGGGCGGTATTATGCCTGCCCCGCGAGGCGTGCCGCAGATTGAGGTGACGTTCGATATTGACGCGAACGGCATTCTGAACGTGTCGGCGAAGGACAAGGCGACGGGCAAGGACGCGAAGATCACGATCACTTCGAGCTCCGGTCTAAGCAAGGAAGAGGTGGAGCGGATGGCGAAGGATGCCGAAGCCCACGCGACCGAGGACAAAGAGGCGAAGGACAAGATCGAGGCGCGCAATGGGCTCGACTCGATGGTGTACAACGTCGAGAAGATGCTGAAGGACTCGGGCGACAAGGTAGCGGCCGGGGACAAGACGGACCTGGAGACGGCGCTGGCGGACGCGAAGACGACGCTGAGTGGCGGCGATCCTTCGGCGACCGAGATGGAGGCGGCGAAGGAGCGGCTGACTTCGGCGAGCCACAAGCTGGCCGAGGCGATGTATAAGGCTGCCTCTGCAGCGGGTACTCCGGGAGCGACGGCTGAGGGCGAAGCGGCTGCGGCGGAAGAGCCGAAGAAGGACGAGGGCGTGATCGACGCGGAGTATGTGGACGTCGACGAAAAGAAGTAAGTTTTGCGCATCCGATGAACGGATTTTTGCGTAAGACGTAAAGAGCAGTGGATAGTGAGGGGCGTTCCTGATGGGGTGCCCCTCACACTTTAAGCAGCGACTGGGCGGGATGCGCGTCTAATGTATGAGAAGAGGGTTGAAGTGAGAAGAAGCCGAGGCGGGAACGACGAGAGCTATGCCGACGTAGTGTGGATTGGTACACCGGAACTCAACCGATTGATGGAGGAGAAGGCGATGACCGAAACCATGTGGAGATGCGATCAGGTGCGGGCTGGGCAGTTGTACAACCGGATGATGTTCGACACGCGGGAAGAGGCGGTAGCGTTTGCGCAGAAGATGCAGCAGGCGGAGCCGGACCAGTTCATCTCGGTGGAGGCGGTGGAAGCGCGGCAGGTCTGGAACTGAGGGTTGAATCCGAATCATGATTTTTGCGGAGCGTATAACGCTTTCCGTGATACGCTCAGCGTGTGATCCGTTCCTTCCAGGGCGACGAAGCGGAAAAGATATTCAACCGCATCCATAGCCGGCGGTTCGCTTCGCTGGAGCGGGTCATTTTCAGGAAGCTGAGATCGATCCACAGAGTGGTCGCGCTGGGCGATCTATCCAATCCTCCTGGAAACAGGCTGGAGGCGCTGCGTGGAAGTCGCGCGGGTGAGTACAGCATCAGGGTCAATGACCAATGGCGAATCTGCTTTGAATGGAGAGACAATCATGCGTATGAAGTCGAAATCGTCGACTACCACTAAGCGGTCGAAGCGGATGCCTGCACTGCATCCCGGCGAGATGTTGCGCGAGGAGTTTATGGCGCCGCTGGGGCTTAGCGCGAATGCGGTGGCATTGGCGATCCGCGTGCCGACCACGCGCATTACTGAAATTCTGAACGAGAGGCGCGGCATCACAGCCGATACAGCGTTAAGGCTGGCGAAGCTGTTCCGGATGACACCCGAGTATTGGATGGGCCTGCAAGTTGACTATGATCTCGATATGGCGATGGACCAGCTCGAACAGGCGATCGACCGCGACGTTCGTCCGCTGCCGATCGATAAAGCGACAGGTTCACTGAAGGTGGCTTAGACATGGCTGGAGCGAAGACCAAGGATTATTACGGCACGCTGGGCGTGAAGAAGACGGCCACGCAGGAGGAGATCCG
>Ga0206836_10310_pt1 | contig 9830 bp, 6 predicted proteins | sample Alteio_BWOrgCont_28_FD_152871 | JGI IMG/M metagenome (GOLD analysis project Ga0206836, IMG submission 152871) | Enriched cells from forest soil in Barre Woods Harvard Forest LTER site, Petersham, Massachusetts, United States -... | ecosystem: Environmental > Terrestrial > Soil > Temperate forest > O...
ATGGAGAAATCATATAGGTACTGTTTATCAAATAGAACCGATGCTAGGAGACCTGGGATGGGTTGTAGGATGGTATACTAAGCAAGCACATTCTATTTCGAATATAGCAAACAATTTTGAAGGTAATAATAAGCTTAAGACTCGTATTTTAATGCAAGATTGGCCCCTAGGAATAGAAAGAAGTAAGTATTTTAGTGAAGTGAAGTTTTTAGAAGGCAAATATTCTTTAAATGAGCTGTGGAAGAATAAGGAATTTGAACTTTATTATAGAGGACATTATGTCCAAAATTTGGTAGTCAACCCAGAAAAACAACTATCTATTAAACATTTTAATTCCGGCCTAAGAAATTTTTTTGAAGAGTTTTATAATTTACATAAATTATCTTTAAGTAGTGAACAAAAGAGAAAAGAGTTAGCGAAAAGGTTGTTAAGTAGAGGTATATCTGAATCACTATCTAACATGTTGACGAACTTTAAAATTGATAATTTAGAACCTCAAAAGTATTTTTATATTTTTTCTGATGAGATAGTAGAAGATTGGAGAAAAAATATAAGTTTTGAATTAGAAAGTAGTTTGCAAAAAGATAAGAATTTAGTAGAAAAATTATTCAATATCAAAGAAGAGAAGCACGTAATTTCACCGTGGAATACTCCGTACTTACCTGAACATTTTGTTAACAGGTCTGAATTAAGAAACAAAATTGTAGCTAAATTAGAACAGAGTGATAATAAAAAACTAAACCAAGCTATTTTAGTAGGATTACATGGATTAGGAGGAGTTGGTAAAACTTACCTAGCTTTAGATATGATTTATCATCCTAGAAAAAATAATTATAGTTTTAGAGGATGGTTTACTGCAAGTGATAACAGCAAACTTAAAGCCGATTACTTTAAATTAGGTTATGAGCTTGGTCTCTTGAATGATGGAATGAAAAAAGAGCAAAAAATGGCTATAGTCAAGAATTGGCTTAATAGCCAAGAAAACCTATTATTGGTATTTGATAATGCCCCAAATATAGAAATGATAGAGAAATATTTACCACAAAAAGGAGATGTAATAATAACTTCTCGTAATTATAAAATTCCTTCTGCAATCGATATAGAAGAAATGAAGGAGAGTGAAGCTATCAAATTATTGCAAAATCTAATCTCTACTTCCACGTCAGACAATGAATGTAGGGATTTAGCAAAAAAACTGGGTTATTTACCGCTTGCTATATCACAAGCGGGAGCTTATATAGAGCAAAATAAAATAACTATAGGTAAATATTTAGAATTATATACAGAAGAACAAGATTCACTTTTAGAAACTGATGTTATGCCAATAGCAGATAAGCATTTACCAGTTTATGTTACATGGAATTTGTCATTAAATGAGATAAAAGAGAATGATAAAACTGGTAAAGCCTTAGAGTTATTAGACATTCTAGCTTTTTGTCATTTTGTAGATATTCCAAAATCACTCCTAATAGACTATCTATATGGTGTAGTGAGTAGTAAGACTGAGATAGAGTATCACAAGATAACAGACTTTCTAAGACAATATTCCCTTATAAAAACAACATCTGACACTATAGCAATTCATCATTTAGTACAAGATTGGATCCGATCGGGTATGGAGCATGAAAAACAAAAAATCGCGCTTAAAAAAGCCATAGATTCTATTAAGAAAATTTATTCTATTGAAAATAAAAATGCTAAAAATTATGTAGAAATGAAAATATTAATACCTCATATGGAAAATTTGCTTATATACTCTCAAAAAACATTAGAGTTGATAACTGTTATACCACTCCAAAAAATTATAGCTGATGCTTACAGTAAGTTCAGTAATTATAATAAAACCAAAGCTATATGTGAAGAAATTTTGGCAATACAAGAAAATCATTATAAAGCCAAAAATCATATAGAAATTTCTGATACTTGTTACACTTTAGGCAAAACCTATTTATTGTTAGGTGATTACAGAAATGCAAAAACTTTTCTAGAAAGAGCATTATTTATACAAGAACATTACCATAATAGTAGGAAACATGTTGAAATTGCTCCTATATTAGCTCGTATGGGACAATTACATTTGTGGTTAGGTGAATATAACAATGCAAAAACATTATTAGAAGAAGCGCTAGAAATACAAAAGAATCATTATAAAACTCATAGGCATATAAAAGTCGCTTCTACACTCAGATATTTAGCTAGAGCTTACTTATGGCTTGGGGAATATACTGCAGCAAAATCCTTATTAGAAGAAATTTTAGAAATTCAAATCCAGCATTACGAGACGGTCCATCATATAGAAATATCATTTACTCTCAATGCTTTAGGTCGCGCATATTTATGGTTAGAAGACTACAATGCAGCTAGAAATAAACTAGAGTTAGCTTACAAGATTCAAAGAGAGCATTATGGTACTGGAGAATGTATTGATCTAACTTACATTACTTCTGACTTGGCAGCAACTCATTTATTCTTAGGTAATTATAGTATTGCAAAAGATATGTTAGAAAAAGTTCTAAAAATTCAAAAAAAACATTACTCAGCCTCAAATCATAGTGAGATAGTCTATACACAAGGGCGATTGGGGCGTACATATTTAAATTTGGGGAATTATAATATGGCTAAGAATATGTTAGAAGAAGTTTTAGATGCACAAAAAAATTATTATGGGGATAATCACCCTGAGGTAGCGTATACTCTAACTTCTTTGTCCCAAATTCAGTACATTTTAGAAGACAAAAACAGTGCTCTATTTTTAATTGAACAAGCAAACAATATATTACAAAATTACCCAAATCTAAATCCTAAACATAGATATATACTAAAAGCCAATAATTTAAAAAAGAAGATTTTAGGGAACTAAAGAGATAGGTGATACCAATAAATTGTACAGGTAAATTAAGCTGCTTATTATACCCCAGCATCTGTAATATGAGTCAATAAGGAAATTCAATGGGTTACATAATTATTACTCCAGTATGTATTGTTTTTTAAGTTAACCCGGGTTATGGATAAAAGATCATAGGTTTAGCAGGTTTGATTTGGAAAGCGATTAGAGCTGAGAATAGGGAAGCAAAGAAGTTGGTGGGAGACCGATGCATACTCAATTTTATATTAAATTGTTCTTTGAGATAGCCAAATATAGTTTCAATAATAAAACGTTTTCTAAGAAATATTTTGTCTAAAATAGGCATTAGATAATTCTTCATATTATGTTTTATTCCAATAATCAAAAGCAAGGTTTTTTGATAGAGTCGTTTAAATAATTCTTTAGAAATATAACCATTATCAGCATAACACTTGCCTTTGAGATTCTTCTTTATAACCATTTCTTCAAAAGCCTTTCTATCATCAATATTACCTTCTGTAATCTTAACAGCAACAATTTCGCTTTTGTCATTGATGATCACGTGCATCTTAAATCCATAAAACCAATCAATAGAACTATGGCCTCTAGCAGCTAATCCTTTAAAGGTCTTATGCCTATTAATTCTAATGTTTTTACAAACTGCAAAGTGAGTTGAATCAGCATAATAAAAACCAGTTTTTCTACCGCTTAAGTAGTGCATCATTATAATAATTGGCATAAATAATGAAGGAATAATCTGGATAAACCTTTCATAACAAGGAGGATTTTTAAATAAATTACCATTTTCTACAAAATGTTGATAGTAGGCTTTAAAGTTCTTAAATGGGCTAAAATGGTAAAATATCATAATTGATACTGACTCGCTTAACGATAACTTACCGCTTCGCTTCTCATCCTATGTTTTCCGGAACTTATAAGCTTATGCTTAATCCAATCTTCATATGTTTTACAAAAATCATCGACTATAGTAAAAATTGTAGTATACTTGCACATGTTATTACTCCTTGGGTTGGTTCTGAACAAACCTACTTTACCCAAGGTCTAATAACTTCTCAATATCTTTCTCTCCTCTCATCCACTCACCGCTTATCCATTATCCAGGTTAGGATACTCTCAATTTGGTATTAAATCTGATGAGGAGCCAATAGATCAATGGCTTGTAGAGTGGGATTGGAGAGAAAAAGTAGTTTGCGCTGAAGGCAAGAAGGAGTATCAATGGTATGCAGACGAAGTCCAAAATCTTGGTTGCCTCTAAAACTCTTATATACAAAGGAGTACAGAGAAATATTTGCAACTTTTTATTGCTCATATACAGATTACATAGATTTTTATTGACTTCTAATATGGTTTTTTATAAAGTTTCAACTCCAGATTAAAAATATACGGTTATGGAGAATATAAATGAGTAGGAATAAACTAGCTATTATGGTGCACGGCGGATGGCATGGAAGCTGGTGCTGGGATAGGGTTATGCCACAGATGCAGAAATTAGGGTTTACCGAAGTATTAACACCTGATTTACCTGGGCACGGAAAAAACCTTGCTAAATTTAAAGACATTACACTAGATAGCTATGTAAAGAGTATATCGAGCTTAGTAGAAACAGCGAAATATCCTGTAGTACTTATAGGTCACAGCATGGCAGGTGTAGTCATTAGCCAAGTCGCTGAAAAACACCATTCAAAAATTTCTACACTAATATATATCAGCGGGTTCGTTCCAGATAATGATGGGTGCCTAGTAGATGAAGAGAAAAAAGCAAAACATCCTAGTGTAGCTCTTGAAATTAAAGTAGATGAAGACGAAGCGTGTATTTCCCTTGATGGGTCAAAAAAATTAAGAGAATTATTCTATAATTGCACAAGAACAGAGGATGTTGATTATGCACTTTCGCATTTACAAAAACAACCACTTTTTCCATTTCTCAATAGAGTCCACCTTACTACCAAGAATTTTGGGTCTGTTAAAAAACTATATATAGAATGTTTACAAGATAATGCAATTCATATTGAAGATCAGAGAAGAATGAATTCAAAAATAGATTGCGAAATAGTGACAATTAATACTGATCATTCACCGTTTTTTTCTGCGCAAGATGAGTTATTAGGTATAATTGAATCAACATTATTAGAATAGAGGTATTAGATATCTACATTAGAATATAGGTATTAGATGTCTACGGAGAAAAAAGATTTTAGGAGTTTCGATGAGTCTTATGCTAGTAAAGCCCATCTTCAAACTTCTTTCAATGACCTAATTATAGCAAAATTGGTAGAAAAAGTTCAATCATGGTTTCCTGAAAGCATATCTACTACATCTCTTAAAATATTAGATTTGTGCTGCGGTCATGGAAAACCTACTTATGACTTACTTACTCAGCTTTTAGCATCAGGGATTCAGGTTGAGAAAATTGTTGGACTGGATATTTCTGAAGCTCAAATATCAAAAGCAAAATCTGATTATGGAGACATTGATAAATTAGAGTTTGCTGTGCAAGATATAGAAACAATCTCATATGATCATGAATTTGATATAGTAATAAGTTTGTTTGGGTTACATTGGACAAAAAACTTGCCCGAAACTGCGCTTTTGATATATGAAAGCCTTAAACCATCGGGTCAATTAATGTTTTTTGTTCCTTTAGAAAAAATGGATCTTTTTGAATCAAGACAAAATTTTTTATTATCTACTGAGTGGAGAGAGGTATTTACATCTTTTGCTATACAACCATTCATTAAAGATCCAGAAGGTTATACATCTGTTTTTGATCCTTATTTTGAACATAAATCAGATGCTCTTGAAGTATCAAGTGGAACAAGGACTCTTCACTACACAAAGCAAGAGTTTATTGCGTTTTTGTCTAGTTGGATACCAGAACTCAGGTATTTATCCACAATTGTAGGAGCGTCACCAGAAACATATGCGCCAGAATTGGTAGATAGTATCATGGCTAGAGAAAGTGAGAATATTCATGTTCCTGATGCTGAGCATGTAGACTTTACTGAGCATTTTCTTTCATATGAAGGTACTGCAAAATGTCTTGGTACGACAGAGGAGTAAAAAAAGTGTATGAAGAAATTGAGAAAAAATACTACTATAAGAAGTATTGATATTGATTCGGCGTCGATGTTGAAGATATTGGATTTATTTACTATATTACCGTAACAAATCCAACATCTGGCTCTCAAAACGTACAACAAACTCCTACACATGAGTCAGGAAGAAAATAACAAATTTTTCATATTTTTACATAACTTCTTATACCAAAATATTTCTTATCCTAGGTATATCTAAATGAAAATGGTGCTTTTTTATATAATTCAGAAATTGGCTGACTGAGTCTACTATGTCATCATGTTTGGAGTCTGGAAAGTTCAATAACTGCTTCTGCACAATTGCAGAACAATATCCAGTTTTTGGAATCAGCACCTTTCCAGACTCAAATAAATCTAAACATGTCGCAAATCTTGTAACCTTATCAACGATAGGTTTACATGGCACTATATTATTCATGCCTTCTGCTCTTAAATCCTGTATAAGTGATTGACCACTAGCTTTATCCTCTATCAAAATTCTTGATGGATTATATTGATCATTAAGTGATTTTACATATTTTTTCAATTGAGGATATTCATATTTATTTTCAACGCATGCTATTAGATAGTATATATCTCCCACAACACCCCAAACCGTGCAAGCTGAATAATCTGAATTCTCTCTAATTTTAATGGCTGTGTCCCAACTATGTATGATTTGAGTAAATTCAAATGGTAATTTTGTATAAAATCTCAAATGATCCGGACTTAGAATAGTTGAAGAAGCTTTTATAGGAGATTGCTGGTATTGAGCTAAGAAATTATTTCTGCCGATTTCATTAATTAATCTTTCTATTGTTTCATTAGTAAATAAGCGTTTATGGATTATTTCATCTGTTTCCAATCTGTATGAAACATCTCCTAACTCATACAATACAGGCGAAGGAGCTATAGTAGGAATTTTTAGCACCTTCCATTCATTAGGATTATTTTTGATTAAATATCCTGAAAGATCATTTTCGTGCAGCCTTTGCATAACTATCACAATTTGTATTACTACCTAAAAAATGTTTGATAAATAATGCTTTCCTACAAAATAATGATAGATACTACGAATTTTCATCAAGAATCTTAGAAAAATTAGAATATATGAACCATGCACTTAATGAATATGACAGAAGAATGAAATTACACGAGGATGTTATAATGAACAGTAAGATGAAGATGCATATGCTAGAAAACTTGCTTGCTAATAATACCAGATCACGAAATTAGCCTGACAAAAGCAATTTAGTGGAATTTGTGGTAATACTTATAGTGAATAAAAATTGGGAGTTCAAATTATGTAAAAGCAAAAGACTAAACTAACATAATGGAGTATTAACAATTTATTTGAGGTATAAATATCATGTCAAGACATATAAAAGAAGAATCTTCTACAAAAGACTATATAGAAAGCAGTGATACCATAGTTGGACTACAAAATGATATCAGACTCTATGATGACAGGATTGAAAAAAATAAGAATGATAGTTCAGCGTATTACCTGAAAGGTGTATCTTTAGTAGAATTAGCCAGGGAACAAAGAAATAAAGAAAATCTGAAAGATGCGCTTAAGTGTTATGATACAGCTATAGAAATAAGTGGTCAGGAAGCAAAATACTTTATTGAAAGAAGCAAACTATATGTGATGTTAGGAAAAGTAGATAAAGCTATCGAAGATATAAAGAAAATCGATACATTGCCAAAAAGAGAAGGCATAGAAGGAAAATACATTGAAAATGCAATAGATAATATTGCAAAGCTTCAATTGGTCCAAGAATCAATTACTAACTTGGTATCATCTAAGAAAATAGATGATACATTTGCCAAATCATTGCAGGATCATATAAATGTTACTGCAGGTCTTGTAGTTCAGGTTGGTGTGCATAATGAAAAATTAAATAACCATGATAATTTTATAAATAAATTGAACAGTGATGTAGAGAATATAAGCAAGATTGTGCATAATCTAGAAAAAGATGGGGTTATTTCTACAATAGACATTACTGAAATTAGGACCAAAATCGAAGAAGCTGATAAGATACAAAAACAAATACACAAAGATATATTAGACTCTGGTATGTCTACACTGGCGGAAGTAAAAAGAGATTTAGTAAAGCTAAGAAACGATAAGAATATGCAAAAAGAATTCAAATATTGTCAAGCCTTTTACTGGAATATAACAAATTTGATTAATGCTTATGCTGTTATTAGTACTGGTACAATTGATGGACATGAGGAAGAGAAAGATAAAAAAGCTATCGAAATAATGCTTGATACAGCTGTTGATGCAGCCGTCGAAGGAGCAAAAAGTATACCATTTCTTGGTGTATTAATAAGTACAGTAGATAAAATTATTAGAGCTATTTACAAAAAAGTTAAAGCGAATGAATTCGAAGACAAATGCAATATTGTAAATAAAGTTATTCAATCTAAATATCTAACCTATGATCAAATTGCTGTTGATATAGCAAAATTGTCTTTAAATATTACAAAAGCTAGAGGAGATTCTATTAAAAAAGCGGAGGACAAAGTAGATAGAAATCTAATGACTGGAACACTTGCAGACCCTACAACCTGGGAAAAAATTAAGGCACGCTTTAAAAAAGTTAAAGAGTATTTTAAAAAACATCCGGCCTTTAATCCTACAAAACTATACAATGAATCTGATGATGTAGTAAAACTTGCTTTACAGGACGTGGCTTTATTCATGTGTTTTTTGTTGAAAAGCGACGAGACTTGGCGTAGTAGCAGTTCTCCATTGTCATCTGAAATATTAACAGAGTCTGATACCAAAAAACTCGACAGCATACTTGATGCAGCAAAATAGTGAAAAGTGGATTTTATAGTGGCTCCCATTATTGCATGAATAGTTTTAATCGTGTTGCTAAGTTTACCGTCACGTAATTACAACCAAAGATATCAGTTGTTTTTCGTACTCATAAACTGTCGCAATGTGTATTCATGCAACAATGCCATGAGAGCTTGTAATGAAGAATTTGTAACAAAATTATGTATATATTTATGAATATTTCTCAAAAAGGTCTAAATTTAATAAAAATACATGAAGGGTACAGAGCAAGAAGGTATCTTTGTGCTGCTGGCATTCCTACAATTGGTTACGGTCATGCTTTAAAAAATGGTGAAAATTATACTGAAATTACCGAGAGTAAAGCAGAGGAATTATTAAAACAAGATGTTCAAATTGCCGAATCTACTGTCAATTCAAGTGTTATTATTAAGCTTAGCCAAAATCAATTTGATGCTCTAGTTAGCCTTGTTTACAACTGGGGTACTGGTAATTTCTTAAAAAGTGATTTTCTAAAAAAGCTTAATTCGTTGAAGTATGAGGAGGTTGTTATTGGATTTAGGAGCATAATAAAAGGAAATGGTAAAATCTTGCCTGGCTTAGTTCGCAGAAGAGAGGAAGAAATAAAGCTATTTTTAACTCAAGAAGTTGATACTACCTCTGCTACTAATACAGCATTAGGATAAAAATTAAAAAATCTTTTGAACAGACTAATCAGTGTTAAATATTAATATTATGCAATAAATTAGAAAATATATGGAATTTTATGCGAAGTTTCTATTTATAATAAAAATTCCACTAATAATCATAATATTTTGTCAGACATATCAAGCATCTAGTTCTGAAGATATAAAAAATTTGCAAAAAACAAATCAATCAACAACAAATAAGAACGACAGAAATCTAGGTCGCATTTATAATATCATTTCAGACAATAGGCCGAGTGATTATGAATATGCTGTTTTAAGTGAGCGTGTATATGGTGATGTTAAAGAAGGAGACGCGCTGAATATCAAAGAAGATACATGGAAAGTTGTAAGTATAAAGCGTGGTAATAATGGATACTTTGGAGCCCTTT
>Ga0206836_10311_pt1 | contig 9828 bp, 6 predicted proteins | sample Alteio_BWOrgCont_28_FD_152871 | JGI IMG/M metagenome (GOLD analysis project Ga0206836, IMG submission 152871) | Enriched cells from forest soil in Barre Woods Harvard Forest LTER site, Petersham, Massachusetts, United States -... | ecosystem: Environmental > Terrestrial > Soil > Temperate forest > O...
GAAGATTTTGAGCGACGACAAACGCCTCGTCGGTCAGGACAATGTTGCCGCTGACAAAGACATTCGCGGTGGGATTGGTACCGTCTGTACCAAGAGTGCCCGCCACCGTCAGGTTCCCACCATTGACCTGCAACAGCAGGGAATTGTCACCGACGATTTGGTTGACGGTCAGGTCGATGACATTGTTGAAGGACAGGTTGTTCGCCGTCAGGGTCTGGATCGTCTGAACCTGGTTGGCTCCAAGTAGATCGATCGTCCCGAAATCCGCGCCGGTCTGCGTGAGGGTTTGAGCAATGATGATCCCATTTAAACCTCCCGGACTTGTACCTTCTGTAACGGTAGCGACAACGACCGCGTCGGTCGGGTTCGTGAAGGGCGTCAGTGTGACCGTGTTCGCCGTCAGCGGGGCGTTGATGTTGATGGTGGCGGCGGACAGGCCCAGGTTGACGCCGGTCGCGGTGGACAGCGTGATCGGGAAGTTGATCGTCAGAGTGCCTTGGGTATCAAGGGTCAGGCTCCCGCTGGGCTTGGTGATGGCGGCTTCGACATCAATACTGTTGGTTGCCTGCAATACCAGGTTCCCGGTGAAACCACCGATCGTGCTGGTGAGGATAAAGGCCTCCGCGGGGGCATCACCATATGCCAACATGCCGCTGGCGATCGCTGCACTATCAACATTGGGGTTGGCGTAGGTATCAGGCTCCACGGTCAGGTCTGTCGGGTCGATGATGATCGATCCCAGTTGTCCGGCCGGGGCGCTGGTGTCGACCGTCCCGGTTACGGAGAAGCCGCTTTGGCCGGATAGTTCCACGATGCCGCCGTTGCCGCCTTGGGGGCCACCTTTCACGCTGATGGCACCCGCGTCGGCGGTTTGCTGAGAGGAGTTGATGATCACGTGGCCGCCATTGCCGTTGGCTGTGGCGTTGGCCTTGATCGTTGCGCCCCGGGCGATGCCGGTGCCTTGGGCGAGTTGCGCGGTGGTTGCGCCGGGCAGCGTGGTGCCGATGGCGATTGTGCCGCCTCCGGTCTTGCCGGAGGCGTTGAGCCTGGCGGTGGATTGCAGTTGGACCCGGTCGGCGACGACGTCGATCGTGCCGCCCTGCGTTCCGGCGGCCTTGCCTTGGGCGCTGACGTTGCCGGCGACGCTGATGCTGCCACCTGTGCCCTCCAGCAGGATATGGCCGGTGGTCCCCGTGGCGGCGTCGGTGTTGGCCTGGATGCGGCCTCCCGCTCGGACGAGGTTTTGGACGATGCCGTCGGCGGCTGAGGCGGTCAGTTCGACTGTTCCGCCATTCGCCTGGACGACACCGGTGTTGGTGACCAGGGCCTGGCCGTTCTTGGGGGTTTGCTGGACCGCGCCGGTGACATCGAAGGAGACCAGGCCGTCGCCGTTCAGGTCGATCACGTGGGTTTCGGCGCCGGCAAGGACCACTGTGCCCAGGCGGGCCTGGATGACGCCGTGGTTGGCCACTTGCGGGGCGACCAGGGCGGCGAGGCCGGCTTGTTTGACCGTGATGTCGCCGTTGTTGATGATCGTTGCGTTGGCGTTGCCCGGTTTGTTGAAGTTCATGGCGCCTCCGGCCATGAAGTTCTTGTTGCCGATGTCGGCGGTGGAGACGATCACCGATTGCGCCTGGACCTGCGAACCCTGAGCGAAGAACACACCAGACTGGTTGACGATGGCGATGCCGCCATTGGCGGTGATGTGGCCGGCAACCACGGATGGGTCAGAGGTGACGACGCGGTTCAGCGTCATGGACTGAGTTGAGGGCTGTTGGAACTGGACGGATTGATCCCGGCCCACGTTGAAGGTCTGCCAGTTGATGATGCCGCGGTTGGTGCTCTGGTTGATGGTGGTCGTGGTGGGGGTTTGGCTGATGCTGGCGGACCCGCCGACGATGTGGCCTCCCGTGGGGGCCGCATTGGGGGCGATGGTCTGGGCTTGCGCAGGCTGGCAAAGGAGGGCCAGAAGTGGCGCGATCCATCTCCGGGATCGGATTTGCCGAGCGGTCATGCTGGAGTCTCTTTCTGCTATAGCCGTAGGACCAGGCGCCAGAAAATTGCGTTTGCGTTTAGTTCGGGTGACCCCGCGCCGTTGGGTTGGCGGGTTATGCGGTGGACGCCCTCCAACTGCACCTCGACGCGGTCGTTGACGGGCAAACGCACGCCACCGCCCCAGGATTGCAGGCGTTCGTTGGGGTCGGCGGACTGGTTTTCCCAGGTCTCGCCCCAATCGTAGAAGGTGTAGAAAGTAGGCTGGAACTGCAACGGTTTGCCGAAGGCGGTGGCGTTGAAGTTGGTGGTCAGTTGCAGTTCGGCGGAGGCGGCGAGCGCGTTGTCGCCGGTGACCTGGCCGGCGTAGAAGCCCCGTTCCAGTTCGCCGCCGCCCAGATAGAATTTTTCGGCGAGCGGCAAGACGGTGTCGGAGGCCTGGCCCGCCAGTGTGCCCTGTAGCGACACCGTGGCGTTGGGCCAAGGCTGGAAGAGGGTCTGCAGCCGGGTTGCCTGGAAAGCGAATTTGTTGAAGTCGGTGTGGGCGCCCAGGCGCAGTTCGTTTGTTGCGCCGAAGATGGACAGGCCTTGCGACAGATGCGCGGTGATCTGGTTGGCGGCCGACCGGGTCTCGCCGAGGAACTGGTCGTAGGCCGCGCCTATCATGCCGAACCGGAAGACGCGCAGGGCGTCGTGGCCGAGTTGGAGATTATTTCCGACGACATCATCGCCGAGGCTGACATTGGTGTAGAGCGTGTCGAAAGAGGCATCCAGCGTCAGGCTGTAGGGGCGGCGGCGGATCAGCGGATACTTGGCGCCGGCGCCGACGATGGTGGTTTCTCCGTCGTAACCGAAAGATCCCAGCACGCCGGAAGGCTGGATGTAGCCGTGACCGGCGTAGGCCCGCACCGTCAGGCCGGAGGCGCCGGCGTAGATTTCTTCCGATGCCTCGCCGAAGATCTGGGTCGCTCGTGCGGCGCCGAAGAAGGACAGTTCGGTGCGCTCACCGAATGAGGTGAAGGAGTTGAACTGGAGGACGCCCAGAGCCTGCTCCGGCCCGGCGTTCGGATCCGCTCGGTTGTCGGCGGTCAGGTAGCCGGTGATGGCTTTCCGGTGGACCTGGGCGACCAGGGTCAGCGCGCCTGGGGCGGTGCCGGCCGGGCGGAGGACGGCGTCGACGGAGATACCCGGGATGTCCTTGGCCAGGAGCAGCCAACGTTCCAGTGCCGCCACGTTCAGTGGCCGCACCTCGCGAAGGTGGTTCAGGAACGCAAGGACCTGGTTGCCGGCTGGGCCGATATCGCCGTCCAGCAGGACGTCGGTGACCTGGCTTTCGCCGATCTGGAAATGCATCGTGCCGTCGGTGCCGAGGACCGCGTCAACGGTGGTGAAGGTATAGCCGTTATCGCGATAGAGGTTGAGCAGGCCAGTCCGGGCGGCCTCTACGTTGCTGAGGGGGGTGGAGGGGCCGACGAGGTTGCCGGCTACTGCTTGTAATTGGGGTTGCGGGAAGACTGTGCTGCCCTCAATGGCGACCGCGCGGATCGTCATGGTTCCGGACGGGACGGCGGTGGGGGCGGCTGACGGGGCGGCCTTTAGGCCAGGGCCGACATTGGCCGGCGGCTGCGGGGCGATTTGCAACAGTGGCGTGCCCTGTTGAGGAACGACGACCTGCGGGGCTGGCTGGGCCAGGGCGGCCCACGGGATGGCCATCGATGCGGCGGCGGTGGGGAGGAGCCAGCTTGAGCAGCCGAGGCGTTTGCGGGGTCGTTTCACGTTCGTTTTCATGGGCGTCTTCATGGGCGAACGGAATCGCAAGCGGTTGTTGCGGCTCGGGTTGGAACGGGCGGCCCTTGCCGGCGGTGCAGCCTGGCCGGTCGTTGTCTGGGTATGTCGCCAACCATAAGTTGAGAATATTGCGTCACATTCGCCCAAATATCAGAATAAGCCATGACGATTCCCTAATTGTTGCCAGGGAGTGGTCAAAGGGCAGCCAGTGTCAAGCTGCTGATGTTTCCAAGGCATTTCTCGTTTCACAATATATTTCTGTTATGACTTCGAACCATTCCTGTGTGGTTCCAAGAATACTGACGGGTCATAGAACAGGCGTAATGAAACCGATCTCTCTGCTCCGGAGATGGCGTAACGACTGAAGCTCGGCGGATCGTCGCGCTGACGTTCAAGTTTCGGTGACGAGTCGCTGGATGTCACGGGTTGGGTGGAGGCGCGATGGGATGATGGCTGAGACTGTCAAATATCAACTCTGTTGGCGGGTTCGCCGGATTTTTGGTTCAGCAACCATGTGTCTGATCGCGTGATTCACGCCCTATTGTCGTGAAGCCGTCACATGCCGCGGGCCGCCGCAAGCGGTGACGCCGAGATAGGGCGCGGGGTCCACCGGTTTACCGTCGCGCAGCATCTCGAAATACACGTGCATGCCGTATGTCAGGCCGGAGTGGCCGACGACACCGATTTTCTCACCGGCGGTGAGGTTGGATTTCCCCATGGCCAGCGCCGGCGTCATCATGCCGAGGTGGCTATAGATCGCGACAAAGCCGTCGTGCTGCACCAGCACCTCAAGCCCGCCCGGGCCTTTGCGCTGGATACGTATCACGTGGCCGGGGGCGACGGCGCGCACCGGGGCGCCGGCGGGCGCCGGCATGTCGATGCCGTAATGATATGTCCCCGCCCAGGGTCGGTTCGGCAACACGCGGGGACCGAAGGGCGAAGAGATACACGCGGAGGCGACAGGCGGCAGCAGCGCGTCGGCCTGTGCCAGCGTCGGCAGCAGCAGAGCGAACAGCAGGACCCCGAGCCGCGTCATGCCAAGTCCGGATGATAGCCAAGACCGGGTCCGTCGGTCATCCTGCCGTCCTTGGCCACCACGAAATCGTGCAACGGGCTTGCCTCCAGGTCGACGGGCAGGCGCTCGGATGGGGCATCCGGCGCGATCTGGCGATGATATGGGACGCGGCAAGGAACCTCGAACCAAAATGTGCGTTATGTGGCGCTGCAGGGTGCGAGCATGGCGAGACCGATTGTCCCGCCCTAGTAACTCATGGAATCCGGGACGACCGCCTGCCATTCACCGTTCTTCACCACGCACAGGAAGGACGCATTGGATCCCTGATGCTTGTCCGGCCCGAACGAAATCGGGGGTGAGCCGAAGATGTCGTGATAATCTTTCACCTGCTCCAGGCCGGCGACAAAACTGTCGGCGGTGAGATCCTTGCCGGCGTTCCGCAGGGCCTGCACAACGACCTGCGCACCGGTAAATCCGAGCTGCGCGGCGAAATTCGGGTCCTTGCCGTAGGCTTGTTTATAGGACTGGACGAAGGCCTTGACCGCCGGACGGTCGTCGTTCGGCTGAATGAACAGCATCGGTGCCATCGAGTAGAATCCCTCGGCAGCCCCGCCGGGCAGCTTCGCGACCGCCTCGTCATAGCTGGCCGCCTGGCCGATCATGTCGACGTCCCATCCGGTCTTACGGATTGCCGTAATCAATTGCACGGCGTCCCGCACGATCGTGCCAAATACGACGAGGTCGCAATTGGCGTCGTGCAGCTTGGCGACGGCCGCGCTGAAATCGGTGTCTGTTGGCTTGTGCAGGGTCTCCGCGGTCATGGTCATGTTCATGGCCTTGAGCTGGTCTTGCACGCCATCCGTGACGTCACGGCCGAAATCGGTATCCTGGGCCGCGGCGCAAACGCGCTGCTTATGCCGTTGCTCGACGAAGTATTTCACCCCGGCCCGAACCTGGTCATAATAGCTCGATCCCAGGCCGAACTTCAGGTGATGGAACGGGGTGTACATCGACCGAGCGGACGTCAGCGGGAAGACGTTGGGGACACCGGCTTTGATTTCCATCGGCATCGTGGCGTTGTTCATGGGCGTGCCGCCGTTGGCGACTTCGACGAAGACATGATCTTCGTTCAACAGCTTGTTCTCCGCCTGAACGGAGCGAGGAACCTGATACTGATTGTCCTCGAGGATATACTGAATCTTGCGGCCGTTGATCCCACCATCTTTGTTGACCTGGTCGAACACCATGCGCCAGGCATTGGAATTGTTCGCGCCCCACATAGCGCTGACGCCTGACAGATCGGTATAGGTTCCGATCTTGATCGTCGTGTCTGTCACGCCCTGTGTATCCGCCGCGAGGGCCGATCCTGTAACGACGGCCGCCATGACGGCTGCAACGACGAGTGTGCGCATGTACGTTTCCCTCTTTTGGCCGAGCTTTATGGGCTGCTGTACATTTCTTCGATCAGCCCGCGATATTTCTCTCCGACGAAGGTCCGGCGGAGCTTCATCATCGGGGTCAATTCCGGATCATCCGGGGCGAGTTTCTCTTCGATCATACGGAATGATCGGATCTCCACGGAGGCGGACAGACGACTGCTGGCTATTTCGATCTCGCGACGAATCAGCTCACGCACCGGTTCCGCGCGCACGAGGGCGCTGTAGGTGGTGAACGCGACGTTGTTCTGCTGCGCCCAGCCTTCCAGCACATCGGGGTCCGTCATCACCAGGCAGGCAAGGAATTCTCGTTGTTCGCCGAGGACGACGGCGTCGGCGATATAGGGTGATAGTTTCAGTTCGCGTTCGATCTCGGTGGTCGTGACGCGGACGCCCGCGGTTGTGGTGACCAGGTCCTCGGCGCGTCCCACAACGCGCAGAAAGGCACCGTCCAGGCTCCCGACATCGCCGGTGTGCAGCCACCCGTCCCGTAGCGTCCGCCCTGTGCGTTCGGCGTCATCCCAGTAGCCGGCGAAGACATGATCACCGCGAACCAGAATCTCGTTGTCGGAAGCAAGCGTGATTTCGGCGTAAGGGACCGGTTTGCCGACACAGCCCGAGCGCATCGCCTCGCGCGGCATCAGCGCGGTCAGGCCGCCGCATTCGGTCTGGCCATAAAACTCCAGCACGTTCAGGCCCAGCGCCATTGTCCAGCGGACCAGTTCCGGCGATACGGGAGACGCGCCGATCAGTCCCACGCGGAGCCGTGATAGGCCGAGTTCACGCAAGACGTTCCCGAGGATAAGCCAACGGAGCATTTTGGCCAGGAAGGAAGAACCAGAACTGCCAGCCAGGCGCTGTCCGGCTTTCCGGGCACCAGCGGCCATGGCCCACCGATAGAGCACGCGCTGCGCCCATCCGGCGGAGGCTGAGGCGATGGTGATGCGGGAATGGAATCGCTCCCACACATGCGGCGGTGCGAGGAAGACGGTCGGTTTCGCTTCCCGGAGATCCTCGGCGACGGTGTCGGCGCTTTCGACGTAGTTGCTGACGACACCGGAATATAATGAGAGATACAAGCCGAGCACGCGTTCGATTGCGTGTGACATCGGCAGGAAGGCCACGCGCTCGTCGCCTTCCCGCAGATTCATCAGCCGGGCGGCATTCTGCATCTGGCACAGAAGATTGTGATGCGTGAGCATCGATCCTTTCGGTGCGCCCGTCGTGCCGACCGTGTAGATCAGCGTGGCGGTCTGATGGGGATCGAGCGTTGGCAGATCGGCCGGAGGATTCTGGGCTCGGCTGAGGAAGGTGTCGAAGCTCTCGCAACCGGGTTCCGACAGATCCCGCAGGCCTTTCATATCGAAGATAACGATCCGTTCCAGCGCTGGGCATTGGGAGCGGGCTTGGAGAATCTTGTCGAGCTGTTCTTCGTTCTCGGCGAAGATAAGCCTTGCGCCAGAATGCGCGAGAATCTCCGCGGTCAGCTCCGCGTCGGCGGTTGGGTAGATCCCAACCGAGACCGCACCGGCGGACAGAACCCCGAGATCCGCGAAAACCCATTGCGGCTTGGTTTCCGAAAGGATGCAGACGCGATCTCCCGGGCGGATGCCGCTGATGCGCAGGGCTTCCGCGACTTGCCGCATCCGCGCGGCGAGGTCGCTCCAGCTCATGGACTTCCAGATGCCGCGATCCTTCCGGCGCAGGATCGTGCGATTCGGCTGCGCGGCGGCGCGGTCGAGCACCAGCGAAGGAATGGTTTCTATCGCCATATCTTCTTCCTCCGCCAGCGGCGCTGGCCGCGCACCCCTGCGTCCTTCTGACCGAGATAGAACTCCTTGATATCATCGCTTTCCATGAGGCTGGCGCAGTCGCCCTGCACCACGATGCGGCCTGTTTCCAGCACGTAGCCGTAATCCGCCGTCTTCAACGCGATATGGGCATTCTGCTCGACCACCAGGATGGACACACCCTGCTCCTGGTTGATGCGGCGGATGATGTCGAAAATCTGCGTGACCAGCAGCGGAGAAAGTCCGAGCGACGGTTCATCCAGCAGAAGCAGACGCGGCTTGCCCATCAGCGCTCTGCTTATCGCGAGCATTTGCTGTTGGCCGCCGGATAGCAGGCCGGCGCGCTGGTGAGCCCGTTCCTTCAAAATCGGGAAATAGCCGAAGCACATGTCGATGTCGCGCGCGATGCCGTCGCGATCGCGGCGCGTATAGGCGCCCGTCATCAGGTTTTCGCGCACGGTCAGCAGCGGGAAGATTTCGCGGCCTTCGGGCACGTGGCAAATGCCCATCCGGACCACCTGATCCGGTGAGGTGTTATGGATGTCACGACCCTGAAAGCGGACAAATCCTCGTTCCGCATTCAAAACGCCAGAAATCGTCCGCAGCACGGTCGTCTTGCCGGCGCCATTCGCACCCAATACCGCCACGATCTGTCCAGGGTTGACCTCCAGCGAGACACCGCGAATGGCCTGGATCGGCCCGTAATAGGTCTCGACCGCGCCGACCGACAGGATGGGTTCGGTCATGCCGCCGCTTCCCCGCCGATATAGGCACGAACCACTTCGGGGTGGGTCTGCACCTCATGCGGCGTGCCCAGCGCCAGGACCTTGCCGTAATTCAGGGCCATGACGCGGTCCTTTTTGATGTCCTCGATCCAGAAGCCCATGACCTCGGTTTCTTCGACGTTCAGGCCTGAGGACGGTTCGTCCAGCAGCAGAAGCTTCGGTTCAGTGCACAGCGCTCGGCCGAGTTCGACGACCTTGCGCACGCCGTAGGGAAGTCCGGCGATCAGGCTGTCGCGGTAGCGTTCCAGCCCTAGGAACGCGATCACCTCCTCGGCCTTTTCGCGATGGGCGATTTCGTCGCGGCGGGCGGAAGGCAAGAAGGTCAATTGCGCAAACAGGGACGCGCGCACATGGCAATGGCAGCCGATCAACAGGTTCTGCAGAACGGTTGCGTTGGAAAACAGCGCGATATTTTGGAAGGTTCGCCCGATACCCAGGGCGGCGACGCGGTGCGGCGGGACGGTGGTGATGTCCTGGCCGTTGAGGATCAGCCGGCCCGATGTGGGCGTGTAGATACGGCTGATGATGTTAAAGATCGTGGTCTTGCCCGCGCCGTTCGGCCCGATCAACGCGAAGACCTCGCCTTGTTCGACGCCGAAGCTGACATCGTCGACGGCACGAATGCCGCCGAAACGAACAGAGAGATTTTCGACCTGAAACAGCGTCACCCGACACGCTCCGACCGCGCGTAGGATTTTTGCCGCCGGAATCCGGACCGCCGGCGCAGTGGTGCCGTCTGGAACCAGAGCTTGATTTTTATCCAGCGGCCATAGATGCCGCCTGGTTCGAACAGGATGCAAAGAACCAGGATCAGCCCGAACAAGGATGGTTCAAGGCCGGGAAGATGGCCGATATTACCGGGCAAATCGTCGCGCACCAGCGCGATCGCCTGAGGCAATAACCGCACGAACAAGGCTCCGAGGATCGCGCCGTGCAGGGAGCCGACCCCGCCGACAAAGACGATCGTCAGAAATTGCACGGACAACAGGATGTCGAAACTGTCCGGAGCAAGGAAATTCACA
>Ga0206836_10312_pt1 | contig 9755 bp, 10 predicted proteins | sample Alteio_BWOrgCont_28_FD_152871 | JGI IMG/M metagenome (GOLD analysis project Ga0206836, IMG submission 152871) | Enriched cells from forest soil in Barre Woods Harvard Forest LTER site, Petersham, Massachusetts, United States -... | ecosystem: Environmental > Terrestrial > Soil > Temperate forest >...
AGGACTCATCGCGGGCGTGGCCTTTGACTCCGACGGGCGAAACGCAAGACGCGCCGATGGTCGCGAGGAACGCTCGTTCGGCGGTCGCTTCGGCGAGCGAGCGTGAGTCGTTGAGCGCGGCGACGGCAGCTTCGATTTCATCGACGCCGCACAGGATGCCGTCGGTTAGCGCCTCGAGCGCGAGCGCGCCCTGTCCGCCCGAGGGCACGAATTCGCGCTCATCGAGTTCCAGCAAATTGAGGCCGTCGAGCTTGCCGAGGCGCTTGAGCCCGGCCATCGCGAGAACGATCGCATCGAAGTCGCCGTGCGCCAATCGCGCGAGCCGCGTATCGACATTGCCGCGCAGCGGTGAGACATCGAGATCGGGGCGCAGGCGCAAGGCCTGGAGCCGCCGCCGCGTTGACGATGTCCCGAGGCGCGCGCCGGACGCCAGCGCGGCCCATCCACTGGTCGTGCTGGTGATTAAGGCATCGCGCGGATCCTCGCGTGGCGGAATCGCGACGAGGCGATACTCAGGCGGCAGAATCGCGGGCAAATCCTTCATCGAATGAACTGCCAGATCGATGCGCCGGTCGGACAAGGCCTGCTCCAGTTCGCGAATGAAGAGGCCCTTGCCGCCGATGCGCGCGAGCGATGCGGTCGTCAGCTTGTCGCCGCTGGTGCTGACGCTGACAATTTCGGCAGCGAGACCGGGCAAGGCCGCTTCGAGGTGTGCTTTAACCTGGTGGGCTTGCGCGAGGGCGAGCGCGCTCGGCCGCGATCCGATGCGGAGTCGGAAGCTCATCCGGCGCTGCCGTCGCGACTACCCGGCATCAGAACTCGTCGTCCTCGCCGAAATCGTAGTCGAGCGCGTTGTCATCGAGCAGGTTGGGGTTGAGGTCCGGCGACGGGTTGCTCTCGGCAGCGAGGTCCGCGCTCAGCAGGCGCCGCGCAATCTCCGCCGCAAACAGACCGTCGGCGCCGTCGGCGCGTCCGTCGCGAATACCCGAGAGAATTCGATGCAGGAGCTTGTTGACCAGCCCTCGCGTCAACGATTCGATGCGCTCGCGTTCGCCGAGGGGCAGGCTCTTCAGCCACGCGCGATGACGCTCGAGCTCGAGTTCGCGCAACTGCTCGACACTGCTGCGGATATCCCTGATGGCGGGAACCAGTTCCAGGCCGTCCAGCCATTTAAGGAACGATTCGACTTCGAGGCTGACGATGCTCTCGGCCTTTTCCGCCTCGCGCTCGCGATCGCCAATCGATTCCTGCACGACCGCGCTCAGGTCGTCGATATCGTAGAGGTAAACGTTCTCCATCGAGTTGAGCTGTTCGTCGAAATTGCGCGGCACGCCAAGGTCAATCAGGAGGACGGGGCGGTAGCGGCGTTCGCGGATCACGCCCTCGAATTCGTCGGGTCCAATGACGGGTCGCGCCGCCAAAATCGATCCGATGACGATATCGGCGAGCTTCAGGTAGGGCTGAAAGCCGTCGAAGGGCACGGCGGTGCCATCGAGTGCGCGCGCGAGCGCGACGGCATTATCGAAGGTGCGGCTGCTTATCAGCATCGATTGGATGCCGAGGCGCTTGAGGTTGCGCGCAGTCAGCTCCGCCATCTGTCCCGCGCCAATCAGCAGCACGGTCTTGTCGGCGAGGGTATCGAAGATTTTGCCGGCGAGGCCGACTGCCGCGGAACTCACGGAGACGGAGCCGTGGCCGATCAAGGTCGCTTTGCGCACGCGCTTGGCGACTGAGAACGCCTTGTGAAACGCTCGATGGAGGACGAGGCCGGCGGTGCCCGCCTCCGCCGCCTGCGCATAAGCGTTTTTGAGCTGGCCGAGGATTTGGGGCTCGCCAACGACCATCGAATCGAGGCTCGCGCCGACGCGAAACAGATGGCGCACGGCGTCGCGCGCCTCATGCCGATAGAGCGAGGCGGCAAACGCGGTCGCATCGACGGCGCGATCGTCTGCGAGAAACGCGGTGGCCTGCGCGTGCGCGCGATCGCCCGCCTCGGTCACGCCCATGATCTCGACGCGATTACAGGTCGAAATCAGGGCCACCTCGTTGATCGCGGGGGCGGCCTGTTTCAGACGCGCGAGGGCCGTGACGATATCGCCCTCCGCATAGGCCAGGCGCTCGCGCACCGCGACCGGCGTATCGCGATGATTGACGCCGAAGATGAAGATCGTTTCGCGCATGGCTTTAGCCGAAGTTGCCTCCGTGCTTGCCCGTCGCGAGCAGGCTCACGCCGACGAAGGAGCCGACCAAAACCGTGAAGACCGCGATCGTGAGGGTAGCAGCCCGTCGTCCACGCCAGCCCACGGCCAGGCGGGATTCCAGCAGCCCGGCATACAAGAACCAGATTATCAGGGTCCACGACTCGGCCGGGTCCCACGACCAGAAATGGCCCCAGGTGGCGTCGGCCCAGAGCGCTCCGGTGACAATCGCGAGGCTCAACATCAGAAAGCCCCAACCCAGCAGTCGATAGTTGATGCGGTCGAGCTTTTCGAGGCTGGGGGTGCGGCTATCAGTTGGCAGCAACGGGCGTTTGGCCTTGAGGCGTCTTTCATAGACCAGGTAAACCAGGCTGACGATTGCGGCAAGTACGAACAACGCGTAGCCGAGCAAGGCGAAGGTTACATGCACCGGAAGCCACGCGCTGCGCAAGCTTTGCGGCATCACGAGCCGCGCGTGGCTCATCGTCGATGCGCCTATCCCGAGCGCAACGATAACGATGGGGCCGACGTACACGCCGATCACCGGCATGTGAAAGCGCACGATTAGCACCAGCCCGGCGATCGCGGTGAGCCATGCGAGGAAGACCAGTGCTTGCCCGAAATCGGTGACTGGTATGTTGCCGGCCTGAATTCCGCGCATGAACAGATCGCCGGTCTGCAACGCGGCGCCGCCGCCGAGCAACGGGCTCGCCCACTGCGAAAGGCGCCCGCGCAAGCCCGCGCGCTCCATCGCGAAGCCCGTGGCCGATAGCGCGTAGCAGACCAGTGCGGCGGTCAGCCAATAGACATTCATCGCGTGCTCAAGGAACTTCGCTGGTGCGCGGGAGCGGAGTACAGGATTGAGGATCGATGGTGGAAGCTGTACGAGTTGGATCAAATCCGATCTCGGCGAGACCGGCGTGGAGGATTCGCTTTACAATCGCATCAGCGGCGGCGAAGTCGCTGGCCTTGAGGGATTCGAGCAGATTCGAGTGCACCAACATTCCGAGCCGGCGCGCGCGCTCCGCGTGATCGGGTTCGTGCATTCGCAGCCATTGACGCGCGCGCGCCAACAGTTCGACGATCAATTCATACTCGCGACCGAATTGGCCTTCCAACTCCTCGCGGATTCTACGCGCCAGCGCCGGACTCGCACCACCGGTGGAAACAGCGAGCTGTAAGCCGCCCCGGCGGAGCACCGACGGCGCGATGAAGGTGCACCGCTCGGGCTCATCGGCGACGTTGATTGGAACTCCGCGTTCACGCGCCTCGGCGACGATGGCGAGGGTCGTCGCGTCATCGCCGGCGGCATCGAAAGCGAGCCAGGCGCTCGCGAGATCTCCCGGCCGATACCTGCGTGCGAGATGCTGGATGTGACCGGCATGGATCGTCGCGGCCAGCCCGGTGGTGACTTCCGGACTGATAACTACGACGTTCGCTCCGCCCTCGATCAGCGATCGGGTCTTGCGCTCGGCGATATCGCCGCCGCCAATCACGATGCAAGTGCGGTCGCTGACATCGATAAATATGGGCAAATATCCCATCGGTGCGTTTCATCTTATTACAGCGATTTTACAGATACATCAGCAACGGATTGCGGCGCGATTTTCATTCAGACGTTACCGGGAGCAATCGCCGGCGCGACGTGTTTGTAACGCCGAGGCGTCCGGCCGCGTCTCTCCACCTGAGGGAGGAGTTGATTATACTGCGGGAGGTTAACAACAATCGTGTTTGAAGACCGGCAGATAATTGGCTCGCCACAACTGCGTCGCATGGGCGTGCCGCAATTCTTCAGCGGTCGGAGAGGCATGCGATGAGCGACGGCATCGTTCGCGCAATCAATCAAACGCGTGGCACCACGCTGTGCGAGTTTGCCGAGAATGCCGGTGGCCGCGCGGGACAATCGCGAGGCCTGCTTGGCCGCGATCGCCTGGAACCCGGCCACGGGATGCTCTTCGTGCGCGGCCGCTTCGAGCCATTCATGTGGATGCACATGTTTTTCATGCGCTTCGCGATCGATATCGTTTTCCTGGACCGCAACGACACCGTCATTCGCATCAGCCACGCGCTGAAACCGTGGCGGATGTCGGCGATCGTGTTTGGTGCACGCAGAGCGCTCGAGCTCGAAGCCGGCGCCGCTATTCGCAGCGATACTCGTATCGGTGATTCGATCGCGTTCGAACCCGCCTGACTGACTGCTCTTCAGAGATAGTGCGCGCTAAGCGTTGCTGATTGATCCATTCAGGCAAGTCTGGATAATCAGTAAAGACTAATTAACGCATTTAATGACTTGATATGCATAAATTTCATCGGATTATTGCGTGTTGACCCGTTAATGCGAATTCGGTAAAACTAGCTTCGGTGGTCAAAGCTAATCTATCGCTAGACGAGAAGTTGAACATTAACTCTAGCCTACGATAAATGGCCTAGAGGATGGATCAAGATGGCGATAGGAACATTCGGAGCAAGGTCAGCTAAGCGCACACACGCGCAACAATTAGGAGGAGCGAAGAAATGACTGTTCTAACCAACTTTTACCTGAGGAATCGCGAGCGCTTGGCGCGCCTTGCCAAAGGCCAGACGATGACTGAGTACGCGCTGATTCTGGCGGCGGTCGCGATCGTCGTTTTCATCACTTACGAGGTGATGGGACAGGACATCGGCAAGCTGGTCAACAACGTCGATAGCGCCCTGACGACCACCTGACCACGAATCGCTGATCGGGGAACTTCGAATGCGGTGAGAGTTACGCTCTCGCCGCATTTTCATTTCTGATCCAGCAAGTATCGTTCACCGCGGCAAGACCGTTGCCTCAGTATCCTCGAGCAACCCGTACGGCTCGTTTAGCACAAGTGGGACTGGCTTCGTCCTTTTCCGCTGTTTCGCCATTTTTTTGCCACAGTTCTCCTGGTCGTTTCCCCCAATCTTCGGGCGATGACCGTCCTTTTCCATCTTTGACGACTAACCAATAACGGCACGGCCCGTGCGTTAGTCCAACGGAACTCGCGGTTCTACCGCGCATTCGGCCGGCCATTTAGTGGCCAAGGCGGGACTTAAAGATGAGGCAGAGGCAGGCGACGCGGATCTACCTGAGAGCGCACGAAGCGATTGATCGGCTAACCAGAGCTCAAACGATGACCGAATATGCGCTTATCCTCGCGGCGATCGCTGTCGTGGTGTTCGTAACCTACATGGTCATGGGACAGAACGTGGTCAAGCTGACGAACCGGGTGAACAGCACTCTCACCACCAGTTGATGTGTGGTTTTTCGCCTTCTTACGAAAGGGGGGCTCGATTTCAACGGAGAACTGTAACAAGCGGACACTGAACAAGTAGGCATCTGGTGCTGACACGTGGTCAACCGACCGGTCGATAGCAACGTATGAGGCTGGGAATTTGTCGTGCAGTTCGTGCGCGTTTATCGCGATGACGTCGCGCGCAGGTATCGAAGAACGACCTGGCGTGTGCTGGTTCCGTGCGGGGAAGAGTGCCCAGTTTTTGACGATCAAGCTGATTCGGCGTTTAGAGCTACCGTGCATCGATTTCGGTGAAAAATGACAATCAAAAGCAAATTCTGAACAAATAAGCATTTCGTGCTAACCGTTAGTCAACCCCGCGGTCGATAGAGCGGATGGCCTTTCGCACGTAGCGGTTCACCATTCACAGGGTTAGCTTGTCATCGAAGCTTCATTTGGCATCACTCAGGAGTCATTTGGTGCTCTGAGATGAGCTGACGTGAGCCCAGCAGACCTATTCAAGTCGGAATTTAGGCATTGCCAAACGTCTCAATGAATAAGTTGACTTAGTCTAATCAAGACCATATAGTCGCTCGCTGAGTTGGAGAAAGTGTTTAAAGCATAAGATTGGCAATGCAAGTTTTGAGAAGAACAACTCGGTTGGTCAATTGGGAACGAAACCCGACTTTGCAAGGCGCAGTGCCACGATGATGAAGAATGAGTCAAATGGCGGCGGCCAACAATGATTTCTAGTGGTTGGGAGCAATCTAACCGGTAGGAGAATGCATTGCGATGAGGGGGATTACGGGTCGGTACGTTCGATTGAGGGAGCTGCTCAGGGGTTTTCGACGAGGGCAGACCATGAGCGAGTACGCATTGACACTCGCCGCCGTGGCTCTCGTGGTCTTTGTCTTCTACGAGACCATGGGGCAGACCATCGAGAATCTGGTCGAATGGGGAACGATCCACAACGATCTGGTGGCCAGCTGATGATGCCGAATCGGGGGAAAACGGCCGCGCTGCCAGACAGCAACGGCTTGGCCCGAGGCGCGCAACTGGTTGACCGAGATGACATCGGAATTCCGTGCGGCTGCCGTCGTCGCCAGGGTAGCGAGAGCGAAACGCTCGCGTGGCGCGAAACTATCATTTCGATCCAGAACCCCGCGCGGTCCGACAACCTCTCAGTTTCACTCGACAGGTCCTGAGGTGGGGCACCCGACCGTGCGTGAAAAGGCCGAGCCTCGAGCGCGGGATGAAATAGCAGAATGCGCTTCACCGGTGGGGCGACTGGATGGCACGCGCAGGCGTTCTTTCGGTTCAGATATCAACATTAACAATAAGACGACATTGAATATTACTTGTAGCAACGAATTGGGAGAACGTGATAGTTGTGGCGTTAGACCTGGCGCCAACCTGCGGCACGCCGGCGCTGTGGCAGTGAATCATCAGATTGCACGGCGGCCGTTGGCGGACTCGCGCGCAACCGATTGCGAAGTCAGCGACGGCAGGCGGTCGGCCGCATCGCCTGCGGGAATCCCGGTCGAGAGGCTCCGCGGTGGGCGCCGCCCAATTAGCATCACGGATAATCCCGCAAAATTCACTTCGACGCCGCCGTCGGGTTCCGGCAGCGGATTTGGGGCTACCGCCGGTTCTCTCCTCACTTTAAATGCGCGCGAGAGCGGCGATGTGTGCGACGCAGGCGCGGCCGATCGGACCTTGATTGGGGCGGTCAATCGAAGCCGCTCTGTCACTGACTCCGGGACATTCGATTTTTTGGGCGTTGACAATATTCCGAACAGACCTGGGCGAGTCGTGATCAACTTTCCATCGCGTCCGACTGAGCCAGGTGCCGCGAGCGCCTCGTAAGCGCGGTCACTTGAACGTTGACCCGGCGAGTGGGCTGCGGTCCGGGCAGGGGAGGGTAAATGAGAAGGCCATTTGTTTTCGTTTCGCTGGCTTTGTTCCTGGCGTTGGTAGTGGCGATGGTGGTGTATTCGGCGTTGAAGAAACGTGAAGCCGAGGTCCAGGCAGCCAGGCTGCAATCGGTGGACATCATCGTCGCGGCGCGCGAACTCAGTATCGGCAGCAAGATCGACGAGAATGCGGTCAAGACCGTGCGCTGGTCGCGCGACTCGCTGCCTCCCGGTGCGTTCACCGATGCCTCCGGAGTAATCGGGAAATACACCAAGTCCAGCTTCGTCGAGAACGAGCCGATCGTTGCCGACCGGCTGTTCACCGGCGACAAGAATGCCGGAGTGCTGCCGCTGCTGATCCCGCCCGGGATGCGCGCGCTTTCGGTGCCAGTAGATGAAGTGAGCGACATCGCGGGCTTCGTCCTGCCGCATGCTCATGTTGACGTCCTGGTGTCGGTAACCAGCAACGACCGTCCGCTGTCGAAAATCGTGCTCCAGGACGTAGAGGTGCTGGCGGTCGCGCAAGATATTGAGCAGGTCGGCGACAAGCCCCAGGTCGTGCATGTGGTCACGATGCTGGTGACGCCCGATCAGGCCGAGCGGCTGACCCTCGCGAGCGGTCAGGGTGGTTTGCGGCTTGCGCTCAGAAATTATGACGATAAGGCGGTGGTGGCGACCGACGGTATCACGGTAGCGCAGTTGCTGGGCGCGGCGCCGGTCGCGGCACCCTTGGCGGTGCAGGAACATCTGGCGTACTCCGCGCCACGACCGCGGGTGAAGCCGGTCAATGTTGAAGTGCTGCGCAACGGCACCAGTACCGAATCGGTATCGTTCATCAAGACGGGGAATGCCCCCCAAGCCCGGATGGAAGAGGCGCCGCCTTCGCAACAGGAACCGGCCGCCTCCGCCGCGCCGGAGCCCAATAACGAGAGCTCCGACAGCTTCTCTTCGGCCGCTCCGGCGCAACCCCCCGCAGCCGCATCGAAGGCCGCATTCGCAGCGAGCGATCCCGCAACGGGAATCGTGGCGCACGGCGACGGCAGCGCCACTGCGCCATTTGAGGTGTCGGGCGGCCCCGCCGGTGCGGCGGCCGGATCAGTGCCCAGCGCCGGGCCCGATACGGAGACTTCTTATAGTGGTCCTCGGGCGAAGACGATCGATGTTCCGTGAGCACGGCGCGAAGAAAGTTGAGGTACCGATAATGAAGGCGAAAAGCAGCATCACACAAGTTTGTTGGTTGCTTGGGGGGCTTGGCCTGCTGATGCTCTCCGCAGGGTTGACCGTCGCAGCCGACGCGAAGGAGCCATCGTTCGCTCCTGCCACGACGCCGACTACGGCATCCTCATCGAGCGTGGCTACAGCGCCGCCAACGACAATTGCCGACAACTCATCAGCGACGGCGACGACGGGTTCGGAGCCGGTGTTGTTGCCGCCGGTCGAGACCTTGCCTCCGGTTCCGGCGTCCGCGGTGCCGTCAACTTCCGCCGGAGCGGTCACGGCGGCGACGCCGGCTGCGCCTACCCCGACCACGATGGCGGCGGCCTCAGTAGCAGCGCCGGCTTCCGCCCCACCGGTGACGGCGGCGATGGCTGCACCGAGCTCGACCAGCGCCGCGCCCGCCAACAGCAATGCGACTCTGGCGCAGGCGTCAGGTCCGGCGGTGCTGCCGCCGGCGACGAGCTCCTACACCGCGCCGGTGAATCCGCCGTATGCTCCAGGGCGCAGCATCAATTCGAGCGGCGATCCATTTATGGTGATGTCGAGCCAGACGGCGCAGTCGCGGTCCGGCCGCTACAAGTCCGATCCGATGGTGCCTCCGCCGAGCGATTCGGTGACCGGAGGAACCCATTATCTGCCGGACGATGTGGTCGAATTATCTGCGGGATCGTCATCGATCTACGATTTCCCGCGACGCATCCGCCGGATCTCGATTGCGGATACCGGAGTGGCGGACCTGCAAGTGGTCAATCCGTTTCAAATCAACCTGGTCGGCCACAAGGAGGGATTCACCACGCTCGCGGTGTGGGATAGCCGTGGTCAGTACGTCGAGCGGCAAGTGCGGGTCGATCCGTTTGGACGCCAGCAGGTGATGCTGAATGTGATCGTTTCCGAGCTGAATCGTTCGCGGATGCAGGCGCAGGGTATCAACTGGTCGTTTTCGATGCCGCGTCTGGGACTCTCGGTGTTGGGATTGCCCAACAATCTATCAACGATAAATCAGGGTGAGCCGCCGTCTTCCGCCGGCTCGCTGATACCGCTCCTGCTGTCAACCAACGTCAACTACGCGGTCGCGGCGGGGAACAGCAATTACCAGACCCTGAGTTTTTTCCAATTCCTCGAGACCCACGACCTCGCGAAGATTCTCGCCGAGCCCAAGTTGATGGCGAATTCGGGTGAGAAGGCCGAGT
>Ga0206836_10314_pt1 | contig 9730 bp, 10 predicted proteins | sample Alteio_BWOrgCont_28_FD_152871 | JGI IMG/M metagenome (GOLD analysis project Ga0206836, IMG submission 152871) | Enriched cells from forest soil in Barre Woods Harvard Forest LTER site, Petersham, Massachusetts, United States -... | ecosystem: Environmental > Terrestrial > Soil > Temperate forest >...
CCACTGGCTGATCCTGCACGGGCGGTATGTGTGCAAGGCGCGGCGGCCGGAGTGCTGGCGGTGCGTGGCAGCGGAATGGTGCCGGTACGGGGATAAAGTGGGGGCGCCGGGTGGTGAGGCCGTGGCGGCCCTGGCTGGGTAGGGTTTCAAGGACGCGGGCCGGGTGCCAGGCGCGGCGGGGAATTGTCGGCCGCGCCGTAGACGACGGCTACAATCGTCGGCGACGGGCGTGACGCCGCCAATCCAGTAACGTCCGGCCTGCACCCACGCGCGGCCGGGCCTGGCGACTATGCATCAGGCGCAAGCCGGTGGTCATGCTTTTCGGGACCTACGCGGCCAGCGCCTGGGACGCTTCCTTGGCTTCGTGGGTTGATCCTTCGGCCGCTTTCGTTGCTTCAGCGATCTGGGTCATGTTTTGACTTATGCTCGCGACCGCGCTTGCGGCCGATTGCATGTTCGACGAGATGTCCCGAGCTACCGCGTTCTGCTGCTCCGCGGCGCTTGCGATGGCGGCGGAGATATCGTTGATCTGGCCAATGGTCGTGTTGATCGATCCAATCGCGGCCACGGCCTCTGACGCGACCTGTTGCACCGAAGCGATTTGTGTCGAGATGTCGTCAGTGGCCTTCGCGGTCTGCGCTGCAAGGTTCTTCACCTCACCGGCGACCACGGCGAATCCTTTGCCTGCCTCGCCGGCACGTGCGGACTCGATCGTCGCGTTGAGCGCGAGAAGGTTGGTCTGGCTCGCGATATTGGAGATCAAGTTCACCACCTCGCCAATGCGCTTCGCGGCATCCGCCAAGTGGCTGACAATTCCGCCGGTTCGCGCTGCCTCTTCGACCGCTTTCCCGGACACCCTGGACGCTTCGGTGATCTGGCGGCTGATCTCGGCAACCGACGACACAAGTTCCTCCGCGCCAGCCGCGACGGTCTGGACATTGGACGATGTCTGCACCGCGGCACTGGCGGCACCGGCGGCCTGCTCGGTCGCGGTGGAAATCGCTTTCGCAATCCCTTCAAGCCCGTGATCGACTTCCCGTCCGATCTTAGCCCGCCTCGCCCGCTCCTGGACCTGCTGCGTCACGTCGGTGGAGAACTTCACCACTTTGAACGGCCGGCCTTCGGGGTCGATGATGGGATTGTAGGTAGCCTGTATCCACACCTCCCGTCCGCCCTTGCCGATGCGCTTGTATTCGGCGGCCTGATACTCGCCACGGCGCAGCCTGTCCCAGAAGGTCCTGTATTCATCGCTGTCACGGAAGGATGGCTCGACAAACATGCTGTGATGCTTGCCCTGGATTTCATCCAGACGATATCCCAGCGCGGAGAGGAATTTATCGTTGGCGGTGATAACAGTGCCATCCAGCTTGAATTCGATAACCGCCTGCGATTTGCCGATCGCCTTCACCTGACCTTCGTAGTCGGCCGCCTTCAGTTTGGCCTCCGTGATGTCGGTGGCGATTTTCACGACTTTGTATGGCCGGCCGTTGCGGCCGAGGATAGGGTTGTAGGACGCCTGTAGCCAGACCTCGCGGCCGCCCTTGCCAAGGCGTCTGAACTCAGCCGATTGGTGTTCTCCACGCTTCAATCGATCCCAGAACTGCGTGTAGGCACTGCTGGCCTTGTGGGCCGCGTCGATGAACATACTGTGGTGTTGGCCGGCTATTTCTTCGAGCGAATACCCCATCGCTTTCAGAAAGGCGGCGTTCGCTGTGAGGATCGTGCCATCCATACGGAACTGGATCATAGCCTGCGACTGGTCGAAGGCCCTGAGCGTCGCGCGCGCATCGGGTCCCGTCGTGAAAATGGCTAGGCCAAACATCTGCAGCGATCCTTCCGGGTTTTGACAAACCACGTATGCAGCGAAATTCTTAACGGACCTTTAACGAGCTGCTGAAACACCGATTTGATCCGTCGGACTTCCTTTGGTTCGCTCTACCTGCGGATCAACCATTGGGATCGCGGGCAAAGTGCGCGGCGCGAACGGCATGGCGGCGACGGCTGGCCACGCACTTGCCGATCTGCCGCGTGTGTCTGATGTCGCCGCGCGATGATCGGTGGATGGTGGAATGGCAGGCGTCGTTGGACGGAAGAAGCAACTACGGGGAGCCTTGTTGTCTCGGGGGATTCCATCCGACGGTTGCGGCGTGGGCCGAGGCGACCCGGCCTGCACCCCACGCGCGATCGCGCCTGCCGCCGTTCGGGTAGGAAAGGGAAGCGGGCGGACCGGCGGCCGGGTGGTGGTGATCTGGTGCCACGCGGCTTCGATTGCCGCGACGAGGTTACGCGTTGCCTCCGGCCGGTTGAGCTTCTCATGGTGCTGCCGCAGGGCGCGAACCTATCGGACCGCGCGGGGCGTGAGGACGATCAACGGCGGGGCGAGGAACCGGGTTTTACGTCTGCGCGATCCGGCGCCACAGCCCGGTGTTCCATCCGCGCGATGCTCTCGCATAGTTCGCGCATGATCTCGTCACCGGACACGAACAGGCCGGCTTCGGCTTCGCTCTCGGCGAGCGCGGCAAGCAGTTCGGCCTCGCTCGGCATGGGCGGGCGCCTGTGGTGGGGGGTGTCCTCCATGCGAGCCAAAATCGGCCTTCAAGGCGGGGAATGGAAGCGGTATCCGGTCGCTGGCGGCTCAGCGGCGCAGTCACGAAAAGGCCTGGCTCGGATGGCCTCGGCGGGGTTGTCGGCCAGCGCGCATCCTGAAATCTCAGTCACCAGGGGCCTGTGGAGGGGACACCGGCCCTACATGATACCGAGGTATCGTCTTATCTCGAACTGGTGCTCTCTCGACATGCTGATGGTCTGCCACCACCTCGACAGTTCCATCCCCGAGGACGTCGCCTTCGCCGAAAGCCGCATCCGCAAGGAAACCATCGCCGCCGAGGACATCCTGCACGACCTCGGCGCCCTCTCGATGATGTCGTCGGACAGTCAGGCCATGGGCCGCGTGGGTGAGGTCATCATCCGCACCTGGCAAACCGCCCACAAGATGAAAACCCAGCGCGGTGCCCTGCCAGGTGATACCGAACGCAACGACAACGCCCGCGTCAAACGTTACATCGCCAAATACACCATCAACCCCGCGATCGCCCAGGGTTTCGCCACCGAAATCGGCTCCATCGCCGCAGGCAAACTGGCCGACCTCGTCCTGTGGTCGCCCGCCTTCTTCGGCGTCAAACCCGACCTCGTCATCAAGGGTGGCTCGATCGCCTGCGCCCCGATGGGCGACCCCAACGCCTCGATCCCCACACCTCAGCCCGTCCATTACCGCCCCATGTTCGGCACATTCGGCCGAGCAATGGCGGCAAGCTGCATCACCTTCACCTCCGCCGCCGCGATTGAAGCAGGGATTGGCAAGGCCCTCGGCCTGGAACGCCGCCTCGTCGCAGTCGGCAACACCCGCGGCGGCATCGGCAAAAAATCCATGATCCACAACGACGCCACCCCCAACATCGAGGTCGACGCCGAGACCTACGAAGTCCGCGCCGACGGCGTCCTGCTCACCTGCGAACCCGCCACGGTCCTGCCGATGGCGCAACGCTATTTCCTGTTCTGATGCGCGTCCAAACGATCCTGCCGGCAGGCACCTGGAACGCCGAACAAGAGACCGACCAGGTCCTGATCGACTACGACCGCCGCTTCCGCCGCCGTATCGTGCTGACAACCACCCACGGCGCGGAAATTCTCGTCGACCTCCCGCAAGCCGTCCGCCTCAAAGACGGCGACGGCCTCGACACCGGATCCGGCATCGTCCGCGTCCAAGCCAAACCCGAACCCCTGATGGAAATCCACGCCCACGACGGGGCCGAATTAATCCGCATCGCCTGGCACCTCGGCAACCGACACCTCCCCGTCCAACTCCTGGGCGACCGCATCCGCATCCGTACCGACCACGTCATCGGCGAAATGGTCGAACACCTGGGCGGCCACGTCGAAACTATCGAAGCCCCCTTCGACCCCGAACCCGGCGCCTATGCCGGCGGCAGCCACCATCACCACCACGGCGACGATGACGACCACCATCACGCCTGAAAAACCAACGCCAGAAACGCCACTGGCCCCACCAGCCTTACTCCGTCTGATTGCCTGGCTGTCCCCAGCTTTCCCCACCGGCGCTTTCGCCTACTCCCACGGCCTGGAATGGGCCATAGAATCCCATGACATAACCAACGAAACCACTCTGGCCGACTGGCTGCACGACCTCCTCACGTATGGCACCGCCCGAACCGACACCATCCTCCTCCGCCACGCCCACAAATCCGCCTCAAACCCCGCCGCCCTCAAACAAATCGCCACCCTCGCGAGTGCCACCGCCGCCGCGAAAGAACGCCAGGCCGAATCCATTGACCAGGGCAAGGCCTTCATGCTCGCCGCCGCCCCATGGGGCATCCCGCCAGCCCCCGACAGCATCCCCTATCCAGTCGCCGTCGGCGCGGTCGCCGGCGCCCACCGGATCCCCGAAAACCCCACCGCCACCGCCTACCTCCAGGCCTTCACCACCAACCTCATCTCCGCCGCCGTCCGCCTCGTCCCGCTCGGTCAGACCGCCGGGCTTCGCACCCTCGCCGCCCTCGAACCCACCATCCTTCAGACTGCCGAAGAAACGACCAACGCCACCCTGGACGACCTCGGCGGCTGCACCTTTCGCTCCGACCTTGCCGCCATGCGCCACGAAACCCAGTACACAAGGCTGTTCCGCTCATGACCACATCGCCCCACGGCCCCCTCCGCGTCGGCGTCGGCGGCCCCGTCGGCACCGGCAAGACCGCCCTGATGGACGCTCTCTGCAAGCACTTCCGCAGCACCTACGACATCGCCGCCATCACCAACGACATCTACACCAAGGAAGACGCCGAGTTCCTCACCCGCGCCGGCTCGCTGACCCCCGACCGCATCCTCGGCATCGAAACCGGCGGCTGCCCCCACACCGCGATCCGCGAGGACGCCTCGATCAACCTCGCCGGCATCGCCGACCTGCGCGCACGCTTCCCCGCGCTCGACCTCATCCTCATCGAATCCGGCGGCGACAACCTCGCCGCCACCTTCAGCCCCGAACTGGCGGATCTGACGATCTACGTCATCGATGTCTCAGCCGGCGACAAGATCCCGCGCAAAGGCGGCCCCGGCATCATCCGCAGCGACCTGCTGGTGATCAACAAGATCGACCTCGCCCCCTACGTCGGCGCCAGCCTCGACATAATGGACCGCGACGCAAGGAAAATGCGCGGCGACCGCCCCTTCGTCTTCGCCAACGTCCGCGCCGGCAAAGGCGTAGCCGAAATCGCCGCCTTCATCGAACGCCAGGGCGGGTTAGGTTCGGCCTGAAACGAAAACAGCCTCCCCAGACGTCGCCTGGGGAGGCTGCTTATACCCGCGTCAGAACTAAATGGCATCAAGGCCGCCGGGAAACTCCCGTTCCCGTCACGTCTTGACCATCAGTCTACTGCTGCTTCGTGGCACCCCGATTGGAATATTGTCCACCAGGAGTGGGGAAGTTGTATTGACCGGTCACGTCAGCGCCATCGGTTTTCTGCTTCGTGGCACCGCGCTCGGAGTATTGTCCACCGGGCGTGGCGTAGTTGTACTGACCGGTCGGGTCCCCGCCGCCATCGGTCTTCTGCTTCTGCGCAGCGGTAGGCTGCGTCGCGCTCGTCGAGGACTGCGCGAAGGCGGCGCCCGAGATCAACAGGCCGGACAACAGCGCTGTTGCAAAAAATGAGCGTTTCATTTTGATTCTCCGTAATTCGCAGGGAGCAAATTGGCCTGAGTCAAAACGCTTCAACGGGGGTCCGCTTGAACCGGGTTCATCTTAATGTGATCGAGCCGCTTCCGCTTACGGTGAACGAAACGAAATCAACACGAAACGCGGCGGGACTGGCCAAATGCGACCCGTCGTCCCAAACTTCCCCCACCAAACGGGGAGTAACGCCAGATGACCGAAGACCGCCGCACCCAGGGCAAGGCAATGCGCCGCAAACTCATGGGCGACGCCTACGCCGACAGGCTCGACAACGGCCTCTACAAACACCCGATCATGGAAAAATTCGCCGCCTACACGCAGGAGGCGATCTTCGGCGCACTCTGGACCCGACCCGGCCTCGATCTCAAAACCCGGGCGCTGATCTGCGTCATTTCCGACGCCGCCCAGGGGCGCGACCCGGAATTGAAACTGCACCTGCGCTTCGCCCTCAACCAGGGCTGGACCGAGGACGAACTCGCCGAGGCCCTGCTTCACCTCACCGGCTACGTCGGCGCCCCCCTGGTGCGTGAAGCCCTGCTCACCGCCATCGAAACGTTCAAGGAAATCGCCGAAGACCACGCCTGACGCGATCACGCCGTCATAAATCCAACGCCTCCTGCGCCGCCCGCGCGGCCCGCTCCCGCGCGGCCGCACTTCCCTGCGCCACGGCATCCACGTCGCCGTCGCCGAAATGCAGCCGCAAACGCCCGCCCGGCTTCACCGAAGCGGCCCGGGTCACCGGCACCCCCGCCGGCGTCGTCACATACACATAGCCGCGCTCCAGCAGTGCCATCGGCGACGCCCCCTCCAGCCGTCCGGCCATCCCGGCCAGATGCGCCCGGGCCTCCCGCAACGCCGCACGCAGCGGCGCCTCCGACACCCGCCCCGTCACCCGTTCCGCCCGCCCGCGCAGCACCACCACAGCTCGACGCACCGCCCCGCCCAGCCGCTGCGACGCCATCTCCAGCCCGGCCCGCCGAACCGCCACCAACCCCGGCGCCGACAGCCGCAACCGCAGCCCCCGGTCCCGCAACGTCTCCCATCGTCCCGCGGTCAGACTCGCACCCTCCGGCAACCGCCGCTCGATCGAAGTCAGCACCACCCGCCGCCGAGCCACCAGCGACGGCAACGCCAGCAGCGCCCGCTCCGCCCGGTCATCCAACCGCTGCCGAGCCGAACCCAGCAGCGCCGGCAGATCGGGAATCCCCCGCTCCACCTGTGACAACCGCAAGCGCCGCTCCTGCGCGAACCGGTTCAGCGCCCCCACCAGCCGCGACCCCTTCTGCGCCAGGTCCGCCACCAGGTCCGCCCGCGCCGGAATCGCCATCTCCGCCGCCGAGGTCGGAGTCGGTGCCCGCCGGTCCGACACGAAATCGATCAGCGTCGTGTCCGTCTCGTGCCCCACCGCCGAGATCACCGGAATCCGGCACGCCGCCACCGCCCGGACCACGATCTCCTCATTGAACGCCATCAGGTCTTCCAGGCTGCCGCCGCCGCGCGCCACGATCAGCACATCCGGCCGCCGCAACGCTCCATCCGCCGGCATCGCGTCAAACCCGGCCACCGCCGCCGCGATCCGCTCCGCCGCGCCCTCGCCCTGCACCGGCACCGGCCAGACCAGAATGCAAGTCGGAAACCGCCGCGCGATGGTGATTTTGATGTCCTGGATCACCGCCCCCCGCTCGCTGGTCACCACCCCAATCACCCGCGGCAGCCCGGGCAGCGCCCGTTTGCGCGCGACATCGAACAGCCCCTCGGCCGCCAGCCGCACCCGGATCATCTCGATCTTGGCCAGCAGCGCGCCCACGCCGGCATATTCCATCCGCTCGATGATCAACTGGTACGACGACCGCTCGCTGTAGGCCGTGATCCGCCCCGTCGCGATCACCTCCACCCCGTTCTCGGGCACCATCCCCAGCCGCGCCACCGACCCCTTCCACACGATCCCGCTGAGCTTCGCCCCCTCATCCTTCAGCGACAGATAAATGTGCCCCGACGGGTACCGCTTCACCTCGGTCAGCTCGCCCCGCACCCGCACCCGCCCGAACGTCGTCTCCAACGTGCGTTTCACCGCCCCCGAAATCTCGGACACGGTATAGTCCGGCATATTGGAAACGGGCGCGGGGCGTGGATCGTCCATACCGCCAGCCTATGCTACCCAGCGAGCCCAGGAAACCACGGAGACAACGATGAAAGTGCTGGTCGTCGGATCAGGCGGACGCGAGCACGCATTGTGCTGGGCCATCGCCAACAGCCCGCTGCTGACAAAACTCTGGTGCGCCCCCGGCAACCCCGGCATCGCCACCACGGCGGAGTGCGTCGCCATCGACCCGCTCGACATCGCCAGCCTGGTCGCCTTCGCCCAGGACACCGCCATCGACCTGGTCGTACCCGGCCCCGAAGCCCCGCTGGTCGCCGGCATCACCGATGCCATGGAAGCCGCCGGCATCGCTTGCTGCGGCCCCACCAAGGCCGCCGCCCAACTGGAAGGCAGCAAGACCTTCACCAAGGAACTCGCCGACGCCGCCAGCATCCCCACCGCCCTGTGGGAGCGTTTCGACGACCCAGACGCCGCCCGCGCGTTTATCCGCAAGCGTGGCGTCCCGATCGTCATCAAGGCGGACGGACTCGCCGCCGGCAAAGGCGTCACCGTCGCCACCACCGAGGACGAAGCCGAAGCCGCCATCACTGCCATCATGGACCAGAAAACCTTCGGCAACCCCGCGATCATCGTCGAGGAATGCCTGCAGGGCGAAGAAATCTCCCTTTTCGCCCTCTGCGACGGCCAGACCGCCCTCCTGCTCGGTTCCGCCCAGGACCACAAGCGCGTCGGCGACGGCGACACCGGCCCCAACACCGGCGGCATGGGCGCCTACAGCCCCGTGCCCAGCTTCCCACCCCGGCTGGAAGAAGCCTGCCTGGAAGCCATCATCCGCCCCGCCCTGCACGAAATGGCCCGCCGCGGCACACCGTTCCGTGGCATCCTGTTCGCCGGCCTCATGCTGACCGAAGACGGCGCCAAACTGATCGAGTTCAACGTCCGCTTCGGCGATCCGGAGTGCCAGGTGCTGCTCGCGCGCCTGCAATCCGACCTGCTGCCCGCCCTGCAGGCCGCCTGCGACGGAGAACTGGGCGACTTCGACCTGCGCTGGACCAACCAGGCCGCCGTCGCCGTGGTCATGGCCGCGCGCGGCTACCCGGATGCCCCCGAAAAGGGCTCCATCATCAAAGGCCTGACGGAAGCCGCCGCGGTCCAGGGCGTCACCGTCTTCCACGCCGGCACCCAGGCCGGCCCCGAAGGCACCATCCAGGCCGCCGGCGGCCGGGTCCTGACCATCTGCGCCACCGCAGCCGACGTCTCCCGCGCCCGCACCAAGGCCTACACCGCCGTCGACGCCCTCGACTGGCCCGAAGGCTTCTGCCGCCGCGACATCGCCGCCCGCGCCGCCGAATGACCGACCCCGACGAACCCCGAGGCGCCCCCTCTCGTGGCGACCGCATCGCCAAATTCCTGTCCCGCGCCGGCGTCGCCAGTCGCCGCGACGCCGAACGACTGTTGACCGAGGGCGCGGTGAAACTGAACGGCAAGACCGTCACCCACCCCGCCACCTTCATCACCGCCGGCGACGTCGTCCAGGTCCAGGGCCGCGTCGTCGATCCGCCCGACCGCACCCGCGTCTGGCGCTACCACAAGCCCGAGGGCCTGGTGACCACCCACAAGGACCCCGAGGGCCGCCCCACCGTGTTCGACAAACTGAAACACCAACTGCCGCGCGTCATCAGCATCGGCCGCCTCGACCTGACCAGTGAGGGCCTGCTGCTGCTGACCAACGACGGCGGCCTGGCCCGCCAACTGGAGCTGCCGGCCACCGGCTGGCTGCGCCGCTACCGCGTCCGCGTGTTTGGCATCCCCAACGAGGCCGCCCTGAAGGCGTTGGCCAAGGGCGTCACCGTCGACGGCATCCGCTACGGCCCGATCGAGGCCGC
>Ga0206836_10315_pt1 | contig 9703 bp, 5 predicted proteins | sample Alteio_BWOrgCont_28_FD_152871 | JGI IMG/M metagenome (GOLD analysis project Ga0206836, IMG submission 152871) | Enriched cells from forest soil in Barre Woods Harvard Forest LTER site, Petersham, Massachusetts, United States -... | ecosystem: Environmental > Terrestrial > Soil > Temperate forest > O...
TCTTCTCTTTCGTATCGTATCTCATTCATTTTGAAGGAGTCTTTGCGGTAAAGCACCATATCAATGGGAAAGTCCACGTCGGTGGCGCTGGTGCGGGTGGCCTCAAAGGCCAGGTAACCGAGCTTCATGGCGATTTCCAAAGTGGTCTCATAATGAAGGGCCCGGTCAATCAGGGGCTTTCCGTAGCTGGATTCCCCGATGGCGTAATAGGGAGTGCTTTCGGTCACCTCCACCCAGTTGCCCTGGGGGTAAACCAGATAAAGCTTATGCTCCGAATCTTTCGACAACTGGCCGCCGATGATCGACATGAGGTTGAACTGGTAGCCGCTGGCCTCCAGAATTTCTTTATCCTCTTTAGCCACCTGTCGGATCTGGGCCGAAAAAGCGTTCACGGCTTTATAAAGCTTGTCATAGTTGTGGTGGTTCTGTTCTAAATCCTCATTGAAATAAGTCAAAGCTTTGTCACGGGCCGAGCGCAGGCCGGAGGTCATGAGAAACAGGGAATGGTTCCCGTTTTGGTGGACGGAAACTTTCTTGCCCGTGATGGGTTCGGTACCGCTGGTAATGCGGGTGTCGGCCAGGGCCACCAGGCCTTCTTTGACTTTCATGGCGAGACAAAATGTCATTGCTCATTCCTTTTAATCACGGGAAAACCCGGTATGGGCTGCATCGCCAAGAGGGTGGCGAACAAAGCGTCTCCCGATAAATTTAACTTCGCCTCGAACTGATCAAGGTATTCGTGCAAACCGTTTTTGATAATCTCACGGATATTAGCATAGTCCAGCTCGCTGCGCAGGCGGCCCAATTGTTGTTCCGCCGGATTGGCGTAAGTACCGGCGGGGGTGCCCGTAATAAAGTGCAGGGATTCCTCGGCGCGGGTCAGGCAAAAGCGCATGGAGCGGGGAAACTCCCGGTCCAGAATGAGAAACTCGGCCACTTTGTCAGGCTGAATGTGGCTGTATTTTTTGCGGTACATCTCCGCGGCGCTGGCGGATTTTAAAAGCGAGGTCCACAAAATGGCGTCATAGGGCGTACCCACGTCTTCCACCTTGGGAAGCAGAATAAAATATTTCACGTCCAGCATCCGGGCGGTTTTATCAGCCCGCTCAAACATGCGGCCCAGACGGATGAAGCTCCAGGCCTCGCCGTGCGACATGGTCTGGTCCGTGATGCCCACAAAGGAATGGCTGGCCAGGCGGATCTGGCGGCAGAGGGAATAAAGGTCGTCCGCGTCCAAGGGTTTGTGCATATAGCTTTGAACCATCAGGTAAAAGCTGTTGAGCTGTTCCCACATCTCATTGGAGATGGATTCCCGCATGGTGCGGGCGTTTTCCCGAGCGGAACGCAAACAGGAGTAAATCGAGTTGGGGTTTTGCTTATCCGCGACCAAAAAGTGAATGACGTTTTCGCGGGTCGCGTTATTTTTATAACGTTCCTTAAAGTCCGCCTCGTCACCGCTGGTGGTCACCAGGGGGAACCATTGTTCGGTGTCCTCAGCCAAAGGCGAGTCGAGCATCAAGTTGACATTCACGTCGATAAAGCGCGACACGTTTTCCGCGCGCTCGATGTAGCGGCTCATCCAGTAAAAGGAATCGGCCAAACGGCTTAACATGAAAAGTCCTTTTGAACCACGGAGTTCACGGAGTACACAGAGTTTAAAAGATTTTTGTTAAAACCCATTGGTTTCACCTTTGTTTTAAGCTTCACTCTGAGAACTCCGTGTACTCCGTGGTAAATCATGGTTTTTTCTTTATGGTTTCGCCTAGAACCCAGGTGTCTTTACTGCCGCCGCCCTGGGAAGAGTTGACCACCAAAGAGCCTTTTTTCAGGGCTACGCGGGTTAATCCGCCGGGCATCACATAAATACTCTTTCCATATAGTACGTAGGGTCGAAGGTCCACATGGCGGCCTTCAAAGTGGTCATCCACAATGATGGGCACCCGGGAAAGGGCCAGAGTAGGCTGGGCAATATAGTCGCGCGGGTTCGCGTTAATGAGTTCGACAAACTTGTCACGTTCCGACTGGGTGGCGTGGGGGCCGACCAGCATGCCGTAACCGCCGGATTGATTCACCGCTTTCACCACCAGCTTGTCCAGGTTTTTCAAAACGTGCTGGCGCTGTTTCGGGTCCCAGCACATAAAGGTAGGAACGTTCGGCAAAATGGGTTCTTCATCTAAATAATATTTAATAATGGCGGGAACGTAGGTGTAGATGGCTTTGTCGTCGGCGACTCCCGCGCCCGGGGCGTTGGCTAAAGCCACCCGGCCCGCGCGGTAAACATCCATCAAGCCCGGCACGCCCAATTGCGAATCCGCTCGAAACACATTCGGGTCCAAAAAGTCGTCGTCAATACGGCGGTAAATGACATCCACCCGCTCAAAGCCCTTGGTCGTGCGCATCATCACATAACCGTCAATCACCACCAGGTCTCGGCCTTCCACCAGCTCAGCCCCAATCTGCTGGGCCAAAAAGGCGTGCTCAAAATAAGCGCTGTTATAAGCGCCGGGGGTCAGCACCACAATACGGGGCGTGCTGACGGCGGCGGGGGCGAGGTACTGCAGCATATTTAAAAGACGGTGCGGGTAATCGTCCACGGGGCGCACGTTCATGTTTTGAAATACTTTGGGCAGGGTGCGCTTGAGCACGTCGCGGTTTTCTAAAACATAAGACACGCCCGAAGGACAGCGCAGATTATCTTCCAGCACAAAAAACTGGCCGCTGTTGTCTCGCACCAGATCAGTGCCGGTCACGTGAATCCAAATGTTCTTGGGCACGTTGAGGCCCTTGCATTGCTCGCGGTAACCCACGGAGGATTTGATCATGTCCTTGGGGATAATTTTGTCTTTGAGAATTTTCTGGTCGTGGTAAATGTCGTCGATAAAAAGATTCAAAGCGTGGATGCGCTGTACCAATCCCTTTTCAATGCGCTCCCATTCCTGGGCGTTGACAATGCGGGGGATCACGTCAAAGGGAAATATCTTTTCCGTGCCCTCGTTGCTGCCGTAAACGGTGAAAGTGATGCCCATTTGAAGCAATTCGGCCTCGGCCACTTTTTGGTAGCGCATCAGGTCTTCCGGGGGCATGGCTTTGACACGGTTAATCAGCGGGGCCGCGCTGGCGCGGGGCTGGCCCGGGGCCTCGAAAAGCTCGTCGTAAAAGTTATCCATCTGGTAGTTGTCAAAATTCATGGGCACATTAGAAAGCAATATGAGTGCCATTTCCATCAAGAAAAAGGGCGGAAATTTAGTATTTTTTTGCCAACTTAGGCAAGATTGGGTAAAATTGTCATCAGCAGGTTAGGGCAGTCAACACTCATAAATACACATGTTCTAAAAGCGGTGATTTATTACATACGACCATTCTCCCACCCGTAACCTTCAGTCCCTTTTAAGATCAGTGCTGGTTTTGGCGCTGGTCCTCGGCCAAACCTTTATGGTTATCCCGACCCAGGCGGCTTCGAAGCCCAATACTCTCGTCATTAAACACACGAAGCCTTTTGTGGGTCCCAAACATTTTAATTTCCATAAAGGTTACGGTCAGCTGCCCCTGGCTTTTGAGGCCAATGCGGGTCAGACCGACTCCCGGGTTCGTTATTTGTCCCACGGAAGCGGCTATGCCCTGTTCGTGACGGACCTGGAAACGGTCATGGCCTTCAGCCGGTATGAGAACAGCGCTACCGGTTCTAAAAAGCGGGGAAAAGATAAAACCACTCCAAAGTTTTTGGGCCGGGATGTTCTGAGACTCAGTTTAACCGGCGGCAGCCGCGGGGTTGTTTTTGAAACCGCCAACGACCTGCCCGGCGCCAGCAATTATTTTATCGGCAAAGACAAAAGCCAGTGGCTCACCCATGTCAAACAATACGCCCAGGTCACCGCCCGTGACGTTTATCCGGGCATCGACATGGTCTATTACGGAACCAACGGACAGCTGGAATACGACTTTCACGTGAAGCCGGGAGCGGACCCGGGGGTCATCCGCGTCAAGCATGAGGGGACGGACAGCGCCGTTATCGACGGGTCGGGAAACTTAGTTCTCACGATCGGAAACCGGACCCTCCGGTTCAAGGCGCCGACCGTTTACCAGGAAGACAACGGGGTCAAGACCACTCTTCAAGGCGGTTACGTTTCCACCGGCACCAATGAGATTGGTTTCCAAATCGGCAGCTATGACAAAACCAAAACCCTCGTCATCGATCCCCAATTGGATTATTCCACCTTTTTGGGCGGCAGTAACGGGGATACGGGTTTCGGCATCGCGGCGGACGCGAGCGGGGATACTTATATCACCGGTGAAGCGACATCTACTAATTTCCCCACGACCAGCGGGGTCGTTCAAACTACATTTAGCGGAACCCAGAACAACGCGTTTATTTCGGAAATAGATCCCACCGGAGCAACTTTACTTTATTCAACCTATCTGGGAGGCGGCGCTGAAAACGGCACGGGTGAGAAGGGCCTGGGTATCGCGATCGATGGAAGCGGTGACGCTTATGTCACCGGACCCACCGGCTCAACCACTTTCCCCACAACCGGCGCGGCGGTTCAATCGGCTAACAACGGCTCCATCAACGTTTTTGTCACTGAATTGGGCCCCGGCGGGACGGCTTTAGTCTATTCCACCTATTTAGGCGGCAATGGCAGTGACGCGGGTTTCGGCATTGCCTTGGATAACGCCAGCCCGCCCAACATTTATGTGACGGGCCATACCAGTTCCTCCTCCACTCCTTTCCCGACGACCGGCGGCGCGATTCAAACGACTCTATTGGGAAGCGCGGATAATGTTTTTGTCTCGGAAATCAGTCCGTCGGGCGGCACGCTGGTTTACTCCACCTATTTGGGCGGGACGGGTGCCGGGGATTTTGGCTGTGGCATCGCGTGGAGCGCGAATAATGTTTATGTCACCGGTTACACACTATCCACTGATTTTCCAACCACCAGCGGGGCTTTTCAAACCAGTTTTGTAGGGGCGCAAGACGCTTTTATGACAGTGATCAATCCCAGTCCCGCCGGTACGGGCTCAGGCGTCAGCGCCACCGACTTGCTTTATTCGACTTATTTGAGCCCCACGTCGGGATCGGGAATTGTTCAGGGGGCGGGAGTCGCGGTTGACGGTAGTGGTAATGCTTACCTGACGGGTTGGACTAACGCGACGAATTTCCCCACATCTTATAACGCTTGTCAAACGGCCGTGGGCGGCGCCAGCGCGGTCAACGCTTATGTTACGGAGATTAGTCCCACCGGCACCGGTGCGGGTGACCTGGTTTACTCTACCTATTTAGGCGGGAACAATAATGATTCCGGCGCGGGCATCGCGTTAGACGCTAATAACAACATTTATGTGGTGGGTTCCGCGGCTTCCACTAATTTTCCCACGACAAGCGGTTCCTATCAGACGACTTTTGGCGGGTCGGGTTCCAACGCTTTTATCAGCATGATCTATCCGGGCAGCAACGGGCTCAATGACTTAATCTACTCCAGCTATATCGGCGGTGCTTCTGAGTCAGACTTTGCCCAAGCGGTCGTTTTGAATTCTAGCGGCAATGTTTACATGACGGGCCAAGCGTCCGCGAATTTTCCAACGACCGGCTCAGCGGAACAGCCTGCCATAGGATCAGGCGGAAATTACAACGCTTTTGTGGCGGAGTTTGACGAGTCCGATTTTGTTTTCGCGCTGCCCGCTACCCACACGGCAACCAATACCGCGACTGCCACCGCTACGGCCACCGCCACTAATACCGCTACGCAGACAGCCACGAACACCGCTACCAATACGGCGACCAATACGGTGACGAACACGCAGGTCAATACCAACACCTTCACGAACACGCCGGTGAATACCGATACTCAAACGAATACACCGGTCAACACCAATACCATCACCAACACGCCGGTGGATACCAATACGCCGACGAACACACCGACGAATACGGTGAACAACACGAGCACGATCACCAACACGCCAACGATGACGCCCAGCAACACGCCCGCGCCAACCATATGTCCTTACAGCTTTACGTTCCAATGGAACGGCTCGACGGGAGTCCAGCAGTTCGCCAACCCGGAAGATGTGGCGGTGGACGGCGGCCATAATGTCTACGTGGCGGACACCGATAACAGCCTGATTCAAGTATTTGACGCCAACGGGAATTATTTAACCTCATGGGCCGGCTCCGCCCCCGCTTTGAACGGTCCTAACGGTGTGGCGGTGGATTCGGCGAACAATGTTTATGTTTCGGATACAGGCAATAACCTCATTCAAATCTTCAGCAATACCGGAAGTTTGCTGGGTCAGATTTCTGATTCGTTTAATAATCCCGTGGGGTTGGCGGTCACCCAGTCGGCGGGAACGACTTTCGTTTATGTGGCGGATATGTCGACTCAAGTGATTAAAGAATTTTCCTCCACGGGCGGATTCACTTTTAGCCCTACCAATCAATTGACCGGATTCTCCCAGCCGGAAGGCGTGGCCTTTGACAGTCTGGGCAATGTGTTCGTGGTCGACAAGGGTAACAATCAGGTTTCGGAATACAACTTGGCGGGAAGCTTTGAAAACAGCTGGGGCGGATCAGGCAGCGGGAACGGATTGTTTAACGGTCCGGAAGAAGTGGCGGTGGACTCGGCCAATAATGTTTATGTGGCGGACACGGGCAACAACCTGATTCAGATATTCAATAACGCAGGCGGGTTTATCGGCCAATTCGGCGGTTCGGGCTCGGGAAGCGGGACGTTTAATGAGCCCTCCGGGTTAGCCGTGGATGCTAGCGGCAATTTGTATGTGGCGGATATGGTGAATGGCTTAGTTCAAAAGTTTAACAATTGCTTGACCGTCCCGACGGCGACGATCACCAGCACGATTACGTTGACGGCGACGGCGACTTTAACAAATACACCTCAGAGCACCAGTACCTTTACCAACACCTTCACCAATACCTTAACCAATACGCCGACTTTGACGCCGACGATTACTCTCACGCCGACCGATACTTTTACTAACACAATTACGAACACGCCTGTCAGCACCAGCACCTTTACCAACACCTTCACCGCCACCCAGACCTATACGGTCACCTTGACGCCCACGATTACCTTAACGCCAACCGATACCTGCACGGATACGATCACGAATACCCCGGTCAGCACCAGTACCTTTACCGACACCTTCACGGTCACCTCGACCAATACGATCACCATGACGCCGACGATTACCTCAACGCCCACCATTACGCCGACGATCACCTTAACGCCGACGATTACCAACACACCCAATTCGACACCTACGGTCAGTATCTCGCTGGCCCTGGGGGCCAACCGGTTTAACTGCCTCAGCGATCCTCCGCTGCGCATCGATTATTGGATTCTTAATGGTGGCTCGACTCAAATTCGGGTTTATAACGCGGCGGGTATCACGGTTCGTCATTTGTATTACGCCTTTACCACCATCGGCGCTTACACCACTTACTGGGACGGCAAGGATGACGGCGGGCAGGCGACCCACTCGGGTCTTTATCTGATTGTCTTGACGGAGCCGAACCGGATGGACATTAAAAAAGTCGCGGTGGTCATGGAATGATGAAACCACTCCTTTCCCTCGCCCTCATTTTTGCCTGTCTCGCTTCCACCGCCCATGCCCAACAGGCTCTCACCACCGGCGCGGACTTTTTGTTAATGACTACCGGCGCCCGGCCCGACGCCATGGGCCAGGCTTTTAGCGCCGTGGCGGATGACGTCAATACCCTTACCTTTAACCCCGCGGGCCTGGGCAATATCCGCCAGCCTGAAGTGGGCTATGGCCATGAAAGTTTTGTTTCCAATATTAATTATGATTTTGTTGGCGGCGCTTTTCCCCTTGGCGGTTGGGGAGTGCTGGGCTTTGGCTATATCAATATGGGGTCGGGCCTTTTTAACAGCACAGCCAATCCCAACGCCACTTCCACCTCGGTGGATGACCAGGCTTTCATCCTCGGCTGGGGCAAATCTTTCTATAACCTGCATGTGGGCTTGGCGGTCAAATACATTACCGAACAAATTGACACGGTTACCGGCAGCGGGTTCGCTTTTGATTTGGGTTTGCGCTACCGCATTTTGCCCCAATTGACCGTGGCGGCCAGCGCGCTCAATATCGGGTCGGGCATTCAACTGGTGTCCAACGAGCCTTTGCCTACGGTGGTGGACGCGGGTATCGCCTTTTCACCCGTGGATGAAAAAAACCACAAACTCACGCTGTCCTCTGACGCGATTTATAACATCGCTACCAATGACCAAAAGCTGGGGTTCGGCGGGGAATACTGGTTTCAAAACACCTTCGCGCTTCGGGCCGGGTATTTGTTCAATAATATTGATCCGACCGACACGGGTTTTTCCGCGGGTGCCGGGGTACAGTTCGCTTTCTTCCAATTGGATTACGCTTTAGAACCCTTCTCCACCCAGGGCATTGTGAACCGCTTCTCCGGCATCCTGCGCTGGGATGGCCCCTGGGTTCCGGGAGGCGAGCCGAACGCGCCTCAGTTTGTGACGGTTGAGGAGACGGATAAAACGCTCAAAGTCCGCTGGACCGCGCCGCGCGGCCACGTGATGGCTTACGAAGTGGTGATTCAACCGCTGGATGGAAGTTCCCCGTTTATTTCGGCTCCCGTGACGGAGTTGAATTATGAGTTTAAAAAATACCTGCCGGATACCCTCTACAAAGTTTCTGTTCGGTCGGTGGGCGAGGGCGGCGGGCGCAGCTTTCTGGCGAAGGAAGCCTTTATTGACACGGGCGAACTCACCTTTGCCCGGGAACCCCAATATGGTGAAAAGGGCGAGGGTGTGACTAAAACTTCCGTCACCAACGGCGTGAACGGCAAACTGGATGTGGTGGGTCTTCAGCTTTCCTGGGAAGCGCCGAAAGACTTTACGCCGGAAGGCTATAATCTTTACCGCAAATCCAATCAAGGTCTGACGGAAAAAATCACGAGTTCTCCCAAACACAGAAACCAGTTATGGATAGCGGATATCACCCGGCTTCAAGGGTCCGAATTTATCGTGACCGCCCTTGACGCGAACGGCAAAGAAAAGCAGATTGGAAGTTTCATCTGGTATCCGGCGGTAGCGGACCTGGTCGCCTTTAACAACGCGCCGATTCTCAAGCTGGCCGGCGAGCCCGAACCGTCGCAGGGAATTTATCTGGATTGGGATAAGGACACCATCGCGGATAATTATCTTTTGTTAGTGGATCCTCATGGGGATGGTATTTATGAGGCTTATAAAGCCGTCGACCGGCCTGAGGCCGGTAAGAGTCCCACGGTTCTTCTGAAGATGGAAGGCAAGAACCCGGCCTATTCCTTTATTGTGGTTTCCCGGGATGAAAACAGAGCCTGGCTGAAGCGTTCCAACGAAGTTCGAGTGGAAATGCAATAAGCCGGGCGTTTTTCTGTTTTGTCTGAAACGTTTTTAAAATAATCAAAAAGCACTATCACGGGACTGTTTCGGTTCCACTCTTAATCTATTGTTAAACGCCCTACCTCTTTTAACCCAAAATTGACCTTGTTTGTCCCCCTGGTTCACCCCTTCTTTCTACTCTACCCGCTCTAGAACCCTCCGCCAGTCGTCGGATAGTTCTACAAATTTTTGAATTTAAGGAGCCAATCATGTCGGATAACAAACAGGGCGAGCACCAAGACCATGGCCATCAACCACAAGGCCACGAACAGCATGGCCACGGACAA
>Ga0206836_10316_pt1 | contig 9649 bp, 7 predicted proteins | sample Alteio_BWOrgCont_28_FD_152871 | JGI IMG/M metagenome (GOLD analysis project Ga0206836, IMG submission 152871) | Enriched cells from forest soil in Barre Woods Harvard Forest LTER site, Petersham, Massachusetts, United States -... | ecosystem: Environmental > Terrestrial > Soil > Temperate forest > O...
ACCGCCGCCCAGATAGGGCGCGCTGCCCATCTGCCAGAACAGCCAGTTCAGCGTCTCGGTCCGCTCTGGCCCGGACTTCGGCAGAAATTCGCCGAACTTCTCCGCCAGATGCAGCAGGATGGACCCGCTCTCGAACACCCGAACCGGAGTCGGGCCGCTGCGGTCCAGCAGGGCAGGGATCTTGGAGTTTGGGTTGATCTCCACGAACCCGCTGCCAAACTGGTCGCCATCGCCAATCTTGATCAGCCAGGCGTCATATTCAGCGCCCTTGTGCCCGAGGGCCAGCAACTCCTCCAGCAGGATGGTAACTTTCTGCCCATTGGGGGTGCCCAGAGAATATAGTTGCAAGGGATGCTTGCCGACTGGCAGTTCCTTCTCATGTGTCGCACCGGCGATGGGGCGGTTGATGTTGGCGAACCGGCCGCCGCTGGCCTTGTTCCAGGTCCAGACCTTCGGCGGTGTATACTCAGGGACGTCGTTCATGTTTCCCAACTCCTGTGGTTGACGGGGAAACTGGAGCCGGTTGGGCAATCCTGCAAGCGGGGGCTGTCGGTTGCCCGGGGGATTGTTCGTCTTTCAGATCAACCCCGGTCAGCTGGAACTGACGCATAGCCGCGATTAGCCACAGAAGCTTGTCCGCCGCCGCGATCCCAGCCAGCACATTCCCCACCCGAGCAGGGTGCGCAGGTCGGGGAAGACCCGGCGCGTACCAGCAAGCGTGTATGCAAAACCCATGGCATAGTCTGCCAATTTGCCTGATCCAGCGCCAGATGGGTTGTTGATGGGGGATTCTGCCCGGATCGTCAGCACACTGCGCCAAGGCTTTGGGCAGTGGCTTTGCCGGAACCTGCTGACCGCGCGATCAAGGCAATGGCACAGGGCTTGCCTTCCGGAACGAAGTGTCCGCTAAAATCCCCATTGTGGAAACAAGGTCGTTGATGTCTCGGACAGGCAGAGGGAACCCCTCGGCATGACGGACCCAAAGCTGCATTTCGGCGCCTTCCTCTATACCCCCGGCCAGCATAGCGCGGGCTGGCGTCACCCTGATGCCGTGCCCCAGACGGATATGCATTTTCCTTATTATATCGAAATGGCTCGAACGGCCGAACGGGGCCTGATCGACACGATCTTCCTGCAGGACACGGCGGCAATCGGAGGAAGCGGCGCCCTGGATGGCACCAGCCCCTACAGGCCGTCCCAGGGACGGCAGGTCTGGCTGGAACCTACCACCCTGATTGCCGCGCTGGCCGCGGTGACCAACCACATCGGACTCATTGCAACCGCAACGACAACCTACAACGAGCCCTACAACATCGCTCGGCGATACGCGACCATCGACCACATCAGCGGTGGCCGAGCAGGCTGGAACCTGGTGACCTCGCAGGTCGAGGACGAAGCCGGAAATTTCGGCCTGGACAAGCATGTCGGCCACGGCGACCGCTACGCGCGGGCTGGCGAGTTCTACGATGTCGTTGCCGGGCTTTGGGATAGTTGGGAGGCTGATGCCTTCCTGTATGACAAAGAGTCTGGACAATACTACGACACGGACAAGCTGCACTTTCTGCGCCACGAGGGAGAGCATTTCCGGGTCCGGGGGCCATTGAACGTATCGCGGACGCCCCAGGGAAGGCCGGTTGTGGCTCAGGCCGGATCGTCGGATGTCGGGCGGGAGCTTGCTGCCCGGTCGGCTGATCTGGTGTTTACGGCGCAGCTCGTGATCCCCGAGGGTCAGGCCTTCCGCAACGACATACGCGCTCGGGCCGAACGCCACGGTCGCAACCCGGATGATATCAAGATCCTGCCTGGCCTGATGCCTGTCATTGGCCGCACGGATGCCGAGGCTCAGGAGAAATACGAACGGCTGCAATCGTTGATCGATGACCGGCTGGCCCTGGCGGCTCTGGCGCGGCTGACGGGGGATCTGGACATTTATCAATACGATCCGGATGGGCCGTTGCCACCTCTGCCACCCAGTAATGCTGCCAAGGCGCGGCAAGATCTGATTGTTCGGATGGCCAAGGAAGATGGGCTGTCGATCCGGCAGATCGGCCGGTATCTGGGCACGACGCAGGGGCATCGGCTGCTGGTTGGTTCGCCTCGTACCGTTGCGGATTCGATGGAGGAATGGCTGTTGGCCGGGGCCGCGGACGGGTTCAATCTGCTGTTTCCGTTCTTTCCCGCGCCACTGACGGATTTTGTTGACCTGGTGGTGCCGGAAATTCAGCGGCGTGGCATTTATCGGACCGAGTATGAAGGCCGGACATTGCGGGAAAACCTGGGTGTGTCCGTTCCACCCAATCGTTTCACCTTGAACAAGACAGGGAGAGGTTGATGAAGCGCACGCCACCCACGCGGCGGACCGTCCTGGCCTCTGCTGCTGCCCTCGGTCTCACCGGCAGCCAGGCGAAGGCCGATGCGCCTGGTGATGCGATCCGGCCTTTGGTCCTGGTGTGTAAACCTCAGGCGACCGACCCCGCGCAATACCAGGCGGCGCAACTCTGCTTGCAGGAATGGCGCAAACTGGGTCTTAAGATATCGGTGCAGGTGGTGCCGGCAACCCAGCAGAGCACCCTGGTCTGGATGAACCGCACCAAATGGGACATGACCACCTGGGAAATGGTCGGCCGCCCCGAACGCAGCGATCCGGATGAGCTGACCTACAGCCTGTTCTCCTCCAGCCTCGCCGATAACGGCTATGATTTCGTCGGATACAAAAACCCAGCCTACGACAAACTGGCCGACGCCCAACGGGCCGAGGAAGATCGCGACAAGCGCGCCGTCCTGGTGAAGCAGGCACAAATGCTGATCAAGCAAGATCAGCCCTACGTCTATCTTGTTTACCCAAGACGCTCGATGGCCTTCAATTCCGAAGTCTGGGACCAGGCCACGATCGTCGAGGAAGCCGGCATCGGCATCCGCAACTTCTGGACCTTCCTGCAAGCCAGGCCGCTGGGCGAGCAGAAGGACATGATCCTGAACACGCCCCAACCGCTATCCAGCCTGCACCCGGTGCACATGGATGCGATCGGCAGTTGGGTCAGCGACCTGATCTTCGATCATCTGATGCGCGTCGACATCCACGGCAATCCGGTGCCCTGGGCGGCGGAATCCGTCCGCTGGGTCGATCCGGTCACGGTCGAGGCCGTCATTCGCGACGGCATGAAATTCCATGACGACACACCGGTGACGCTGGAGGACATCCAATACTCCTTCCAGATGCCTATGGACAAAAACAAGACGCCGCAATTCTATCCAAACGTTGCCAACATCGCGTCTGTCGACATCACCGGCCCCAGGACCATCACCTTCAAGCTGAAGGCCCCACAAAGCTCCTTCTTCACCTCGACCCTCTCGAAGATGTCCATCATCCCGAAACACGTCTGGAAGCCGATCGCCGACAAACTCGCCGGCACCAACCAGTTGATCGAGGACTACAAGGAACCCAACCTGATCGGATCTGGTCCTTTCAAGTTCGTCCACTGGCGCGACCCCGAGGAAGTCATGCTGGCCCGATTCGACGGCCATTGGACGCCCCCCAAGCTAGACCGTTGGATCCTGCGCACCGTCTCCAACCAGGAAGCCACGCTCGGCATGCTGCGTAATAACGAAATCAACTTCCTGGCGATCTTCACCGGAGACCCACAAAACGTTGCCGCGTTGGCCAAGGAGATTCCAAAGATCAAGGTCGTCACCACCACCGACCTGGGCTTCCAATTCATCGCCTTCAACTTGCGCCGCCCGCCCTACGACGACACCGCCTTCCGCGTAGCCCTGTCCACCGCCGTGAACCGCAAAATCATGGCCGCGGCGGCCTGGAACGGCTTCGCCGAACCCGCCGGGTCCTGCGTATCGTCCGCACTGCCCTTCTGGCACGCCGACGACAGCCTGCTCATGGGAGGCGACCTGGCTCAAGCAAAGAAGCTCCTGGCCGATGCTGGCTACACCCTGTCCGGCGGACAACTCCACTACCCCGCCGGCCGCAAGGAGGAGATCTCCGCCGGGTGAGTGCCAAAGCACTTCTGCTGCGACTGGGTCAGACGGTGTTCATCCTGTGGGTGGTCACCACGCTGCTATTCTTTTTGTTTCGCATGATGCCAGGCTCGCCACTGGCGGCCTATATCGACCCGTCGATGACAGAGGAGCAGCAAGCAATCCTGCTGCATCAGTTCGGCCTCGATAAGCCGGTATGGGTACAATACGGACTGTATCTACTGAACATGGCGCAAGGCAGCCTGGGCGTATCCTTCATCTACAAGGAATCCGTAGGCTCCATCCTGATCCAGGCGCTACCGAACACACTCTTCCTGACCCTGACATCGCTACTGATCGCCTACGCCTTCGGCACCCTCATGGGCGCCTTCCTGGCCGCCCGCCGAGGCACATGGTTGGAAACCGTGACTCTGCCAGCCATTCTGGCAACCCGTGCCCTTCCAGAATTCTGGCTCGGCATGGTGCTACTGGCGATCTTCAGTTTCTCCCTAGGCTGGTTCCCCGCCGGAGGCGCCACCAGCCCCGGCGCCAGTTTTCCCTCTGCCTTCGCCCGCTACACCTCGCTGGACTACCTACGCCACCTGATGCTGCCAGCCCTGACACTGGCGATCTTCCTGCAAGGCCTGCCCACCCTGCTGATGCGCTCCAACATGCTGGAGGTGCTGCAAGAGGAATTCGTTGTCATGTCCCGCATCAAGGGCTTGTCGGAGTGGTCCATCATCATGCGCCACGCCGCCCGCAACGCGCTGCTGCCGGTGGCAACCGCGCTTGCGCTAGGCATCGGCTCTTCCATCGGCGGCAACGTGGTGGTGGAGAGTGTCTTCAGTTGGCCAGGCCTGGGCCGCCGGCTGGTGGAGGCCGTTTCCGGCAGTGACTATCCCCTGGCCCAAGGCGCTTTCCTGATGATCGCCGCCGCCCAGATCGTCATGAACTGCGTTGCCGACGTCGTCTACGCCACGCTCGACCCGCGCGTGGGACGCCGCTGATGTCGGCTGCAACCTTCGAAGCCGTTTCATGGCGGCGGCAGGCGAGGGACCCCTATTTCATCGCGGGTGTCGCAATCTATTTGTTCTTTGTCCTGGTCGCCGTGTTTGCGGATGCCATCGCGCCCAATGCGCCGAAGGATATTTTGTTCCTTCCCAATGGCAGCCTGGCCAATGCATTGCCCCCCCAGCACGCAATTCCCGCTGGGCACCACGACATCCGGCTGCGACATCTTCTCCCAACTCGTGCACGGGTCCCAAAGCGCGCTGATCGTCGGCACCAGCGCCGCCTTCGTTGTCGTCAGTGTAGGGACACTCGTCGGACTCTTTGCCGGCTATTTCGGAGGCTGGGCCGACGCCACGCTGATGCGCATCGCCGACATCGCCCTTGGTATCCCGCTGCTGCCCTTCGTCATTGTCCTAGCCGCTTTCCTAGGCCCCACCACCTGGAATGTCGTTCTGGCCATGTCGTTGCTGCTGTGGCCTAACTCGGCACGTATTATCCGTGCCCAAGTCCTATCATTACGGGAGCGCCAGTATATAGAGGCTGCGCGCGCCGCCGGCTCCAGCCATCTGCGTATCCTCTTCCATCACATCGCCCCGAACATTCTGCCGCTGGCGTTGCTGTTTGGCTCCATCGCCATCGGCTGGGCGATCCTGACCGAGGCCAGTGTCAGCTTCCTCGGCTTTGCCGATCCCGACACCACCACCTGGGGCTTCATGCTGCAGGACGCCTACGTCTCCCAGGCCCTGTCCCGAGGCCTGTACAACTGGTTCGTCCCCCCCGGCATCTGCATCGTCCTGCTTGTTTCCGCCGGCTTCTTCATCAGCCGCAGCTACGAACAATTCCTCTTCCCCCGGCTGCGAGACTGACCATGCCCGACCTCGCCGCCCAGGATGCCGACCACACGGCGACGCGCCAGCCAGTCCCGGTATTGCTGAGCGTGCGCGACCTGCGCGTGACCTACCGCACATCGCGAGGGCAGGTGCATGCCGTCGATGGCGCCAGCTTCGATCTCGGGCAGGCGGAGATGTTGGGTCTCGTCGGAGAATCCGGCTGCGGCAAGACCACTGCCGCTCGGTCCCTGACCGGCGTGCTCGCCGGCAACGCCCGCATCACCGGAGGCTCCGTCCAATTCGCCGGCCGGGACCTGCTCTCCCTGAGCAAACAGGACGCCCGATCGGTTCGCTGGACGGAAATCGCCTTCGTGCCGCAATCGGCCATGAACTCGCTGGACCCGGTCTACCGCATCGAATGGCAGTTGCTGGAGGTGCTGGGCCGAGGCTCCATCCGCGGCAAGGCGGCCCGCAAGCGTGCGGCCGAACTACTGGATATGGTCGGGCTGCCGGCCAGCGTCCTGTCGGCGTTTCCGCACCAGCTCAGCGGCGGGATGCGCCAGCGGGTGGCGATTGCGCTCGCCTTGGCGTTGAACCCGGTGCTGATCGTTGCGGACGAGCCTGTGACCGCGCTGGATGTCATCGTGCAGCGGGAAGTGCTGGACACCATGCGCGACCTGCAGAAGCGGCTGCACGTCTCAGTCATCATGATCACCCATGACATCGCCGTGGTCGCGTACTGCTGCGACAAGATCGCGGTGATGTACGCCGGGCAGGTCGTCGAATCCGGCCCCAGCCCGGTGCTGCTGGGCCAGGCGAGCCATCCCTACACCATGGGCCTGTGCAACGCCTTCCCGGACCTGGAGCGGGCAGCCGACCTGCTGGTGCCGATCCATGGCAGCCCGCCCGATTTGCATGATCCGCCTGCCGGGTGCCGCTTCGCGGAGCGCTGTCCCTTCGCGCAGGATCGGTGCCGCACGTCGGCGCCTCCGCTGACCCAGGTTGCGCCGGGGCACATGGCCGCATGCTGGCGCAGCGCCGAGGCGGCCTCGCTTCGCCTGCTGGCGCAGGAGGCATCGACATGGATGCGATGATCGACACCGCCCTGGTGGATGTGCGCAATCTGTCGAAGCACTTCCATTCCGGCGGCAGCACGGTTCGAGCGGTCGATGGTCTGGATTTTCGGATCGAACGGGGCGAAACGGTAGGGCTGCTCGGGGAATCCGGCAGTGGCAAGACGACCACCGGCCGTCTGCTGCTGCGCCTGACACCGCCCACTGGCGGCGAAATCCGTTTCGATGGTGATGATGTTGGCAGTATGGCCGGCGCAGCGCTGAAGCGCTTCCGCACCCGCGCGCAACTGGTGTTCCAGAACCCGTTCGATGCGATGAACCCGCGCTTCACCATGCGGCAATCTCTGTCCGAACCGCTGATCAACGCCGGTATTCCGCGCGCGGAGCGGGAAGATCGCATGGCGGCTGTGCTGGGCCAGGTGCATCTGCCGGATGCCGCCGGGGTCCTGGGCAAGTATCCGCACCAGATGTCCGGCGGTCAGTTGCAGCGCGTGGTGCTGGCGCGCGCGCTGATCCTGCAGCCGGTCTTTATCGTTGCCGATGAACCCGTATCGATGCTGGACGTCAGCGTTCGCGCCGGCATTCTGAATTTGATGCGTGATGTGCGCGATGCTCTGGGCCTCGCGGCCATCTACATCTCCCACGACGTGACGCTGGTTCGCTATGTCTGCGTCCGCACGCTGGTGATGTATCGGGGACGTATCGTCGAGGATGGGCCAACGGCCGAAGTGGTTCGCCGCCCCCGCCATCCTTATACCCAGGCGCTGATCAGCGCCGTTCCCGTTCCCCGCGTGGAACAAAACCGCGCCCCCATTCCGCTGCGGCCTGCCCGACCGGGCGGCCTGGACCTCGCGGTAGGCTGCGGCTTCCGCGACCGCTGCCCCCACGCCTTCGAACGCTGCTTCGCCGAACGCCCGGAACTGCGCCTCGCCGGACGAGGCCACCTGACCGCCTGTCATCTCGATCCGTAGGAGAGCCGCCATGCCGAAACGTCAGATGAAACTGACCGCCTTCTGCCATCCGCCGGGCCACTGGCGGATGCCCGGTGCCAGGCCCACCGACATGGACTTCGACGAAAACCTCCGCTTCGTGCAGACAGCGGAACGCGGCAAGTTCGATATGGTCTTCTACCAGGACAGCGCCGCTGTTGCGCCATCCTACTACCTGCCTGGTGGCGGCGCCGAAGCCCTGGCCGAGGCCGCCCGCTGCGTCCGTCTGGAACCGTTGACCCTGCTGGCCGCCCTCGCCTCCGTCACCAAGAATATCGGTCTGATTGCGACCGTTACCACCACCTATAACGACCCATTCAACGTCGCCCGCAAATTCGCCACCATCGACCACATCAGCAAGGGACGCGCAGGGTGGAACCTGGTCACGTCGCAGAACGTCGATGAATCGCTGAACTTCAGCCAAACCGAGCACATGGCGCACGATCTGCGCTACGAGCGCGCCCAGGAATTCTATGACGTCGTCACCGGCCTGTGGGACAGTTGGGAAGACGATGCCATTATCCGAGACCGTTCCACCGGAAAATACATCGACCCCAAGAAGCTGCACCAGCTCAACCACAAGGGAAAGCACTTCCAGGTCGCCGGCCCGTTGAACGTCGCGCGCCCGATCCAGGGTCACCCCATCGTCGCCCAGGCCGGCTCTTCGGAACCCGGCCGAGAACTCGCCGCCCGCACCGCCGATGTCGTCTTCACCGCGCAGGTGTCACTGGAGGAAGCCCAGGACTTCTACAACGATGTCCGAGGCCGCATGCCGCGCTACGGTCGTTCCCCCGACGACATCCGCATCATGCCCGGCATCCGCTACGTCCTCGGCCACACCGAATCCGAGGCGAAGGAAAAGTACGAAATGATGCTCGACGAAGCCTCGGTCGAGGGGGCCCTGAAGTCGGTGCAACGTCTATGCGGCGATCTGGATATCCGTAAATACGACATCGACGGTCCACTGCCCGACCTGCCTCCCTCCAACGCCGCCAAGGCGCGACAGAAGATGATGATCGATCTCGCGCGCCGGGAAAATCTTTCGATCCGGCAACTCGCCCGCCGCTTCACGTTCAGCCTGGGTCACATGGTCTATGTCGGCACCCCCAAGGGCCTCGCCGATTTCATGGAGGACTGGTTCACCAACGACGCCTGTGACGGGTTCACCATGCTGTCGCCCTACTTCCCCGAACCGCTGGACATGATGGTCGAGGGCACCATCCCCGAACTCCAGCGCCGAGGTCTGTTCCGCACCGAGTACGAAGGCCGAACCCTGCGCGAAAACCTTGGTCTGCCCTTCAAACCCCACCGCGCGGTCCGTCAACCGGAAACTATGTGCGGTTGAGGGAAAGAAAGAATTTTGACGCAGATAAAAGCAGATGTACGCGGGTGAACGCAGATTTCTTTCTGCTCGAACGGCTGTGGCTCAAATTCCTTTAAGGATGTATTAAAAATATTCCATAAGATATGAAATAAAAAATCCTATCCAGCCAGACAAGAAATCTGCTTTCATCCCCGCCTATCTGCTTACATCTGCGATCAAATTCTTTCTTGCTTCAGTAAAAACGATCCCCAGACCAAGCAGCACCGATCCCCCTCAGCGCCCCCGCCGCGCCGCCTGAGCCGCAAGAAATCCCGCCATCGCAACCTTCGGCTCCGGCGACGTCCACGCCTCGGAGAACGCGTCCACCCCGGCCTGCACAGCGTCGCGCAGAGGCAGATCCTCCCACCGCCGGATCAGCGCCTTCTGCAACCGGATCGCGTTCGGCGTCGCTTC
>Ga0206836_10317_pt1 | contig 9636 bp, 4 predicted proteins | sample Alteio_BWOrgCont_28_FD_152871 | JGI IMG/M metagenome (GOLD analysis project Ga0206836, IMG submission 152871) | Enriched cells from forest soil in Barre Woods Harvard Forest LTER site, Petersham, Massachusetts, United States -... | ecosystem: Environmental > Terrestrial > Soil > Temperate forest > O...
TGAAAACTAAACAACTTTCCAGGCTTGTCCGAAATTTGATCCGCAGGTATTGAGACGCTGTACAAAAACGGCATCTCATCATGAGATTTTTGATAAAACTGCCAGGAAGGTTCCCAAATAGATTTTGGAAAGTCTTTTTTAATTTTTTGAACCAGCTCTTTCATCAACGGAGAAAGAATAACCACAACATCTTTTCGATCTTCGCCGGCCCGAACATCAATCACATTGCTCGGCTGTAATAAATAAACGGCCTCATTGTCATGTAAAACGGACTGTGTATTCACGTCAAAAAATTGTCCAGAATGGGGGATCGAATCCGGAATCCGAGCCAAATAAACCCTTTTATTGGGCAGTTCTTTATTGACCACTCGGCCGACACAAACATCATCGTTACAAACTTCCCACCACCATTTATCAAAAACTCTTTGATAACTCGATTGAACTTCCCAGCCCCAAAAGACGGAAAGCCCCAAAATAAAAACGAATCCCATCCAACGCGTCTTCAATCCGCTCGCAAATGAGATTTCAATCAAGTCCCCGGCGGCTAAAGCCGCCAAAAGCAACAATGGAACAGCGGTCCCCGATATTTTCGCCATATGAATATCCGAAGTAAGCCAGTAAGGAACGAGTGCCGCAAGATGGCAATTATGTATTTTCTTTACAGGGGTCGGACAGCAGCCAGGTTTTGGTTGATGGAAAAAAGAGTATTGCTTTGCGTGCTTATGAAACAGGAAAATCAACCGAAACGTTTTTTCTGAAAAAAGGGATTCACCATATTCGAATCGCATCTTATCTCATCCTTGGAATCGATTTCCCCAAAGTTTCAATTGAGAATAAAGATTTGAATTATGGAATTGTTTTGGGTTCTTGAACGATTGAAGATAAATGGTATTTTTTATACGTTTTTTCGTCGCGGTCCAGTCTTTAGAACGGTTTAAAATTTGCTTAGAAACTGATTTCAAGTTATCATTTTTTCGACCGTATTCATTCGATTTATTCAATAGCTGATTTGTGACTGATTATTTTGTGTTTTGTGGAATGTTTTCTCTATAAGGAGTCGGCTTTGCCAGAAAAATCTGTTGGCAAAAAGAAGCTTAAAAAAAGAATTTCCCGTGTTTCGGCCCGGTCCTCCCAAAAAACGATAAGTATTCAAGCCCCTTCTGCGGCTGTTTCTACTTCAACCTTTTTAATGTTGATGGTGGGTTTTACTCTGATTGGGTTGGTGCTTTTGCAAACCGACCGGTTTCAATGGTTAGGTGTTCCATTTTGGCTTCCCCAAAACACTTTGTCTGTATTTTTTATCATCGGCATTTTATTGACCTTGGCGGGCTTTTTAAATTTACCAAACTCGCCTGAAACAATCGGTGACCTTCCCCGGAAAATAGCTTATCCGTTATTAGCTGTCTTTTTTGGGACGGCCATTTTTTTGGGTTTTTACAAAATAGGACATGTTACTGAGCATTATTGGGACGACTACGCTGTTTGTATTATTGATCCGAGAAATATTTTAGATTTTCATGAGTATCATTTGCTTTTTGCGATTGGTTCACGGGATCCTCTTTATTCTTACGTGGGGGCTTTTGTTTGGTCGTTTTTTCCAACCATGAAGGCTATTGCGGCGCAAAGAGTTATCTCAAATTTCTTTAGCGTTGTTTCCCTTTGGCTTCTTTACCGGGTAGGGCGTGAAATATCAGGTAAAAGGTCGATCGGTCTAATAATGGTCGCTTGTTTTGCGGTTAGTAAACCGGTGTTGATTCAATATTTAACCTGTATGCCGGCTTTAACTATGGTTTTCGCGGTTAGCTTGTTCTTGTTGTTTCAAATCAAAGTCTTTAAAAATCCTAATCTGAGTCATTTTTTACAATGGGGGGCGGCTTTGGCGGTTGGGCTTTCCAGTTATAACGCTTCACGTCCCTGGATACCTTATTTAGTTATCGTGACCCTGGGTTGGTTTCTTTGGAGGTCTAAAAAAGAAAAAATTAGTCTTCCTGCCTTGATTTTTGTTTCTTTTTTTATCTTTTTCTTTTTGATTTTCTATTTAGACCGCGTTTTAGCGATCGCGCATGGGAATCCGATCGCGCAAATATGGGGTTATAATCCTTGGATCTGGGCGTTATGGCAGATTTTCTTTTTAAGTATCTTTATTGCGGGTTATTCAAGGTCACAAGATAAAACCCGTCGGTTTTACGCGTGGGGGATGGGGTTAATTCTGTTGAGTGTGATGATTTATCCGTTGACCTTGGCTATGGATGTTATTGAAAAAATCGCGCTCAATTCAGTACTCCCAACAAAACTTTCTGACATTTTTTCGATGAAGTTTTTAAACTTTTTAAAAGACAAACTCATTCTTGTGATTCGATGTTTATTTCTGTCGGGAGATGACCGCTCCGATATGAATGTAAATCCGGATCCGTTTTTCGATTATCAGGGCGCTGTTTTAGTGATCATTGGTTTGGTGGGTTTTTTCGCGAGGCCAAATTGGTGGAGAACCTTTTTGTTTGTTGCGATTGGAGTAGGGATAACGGCCGATATCATGACTCGTGATTCGACCAGCGCGAAACTGGTAGGAGCTACGCCGGCGATGTTTTTACTAACAGCCTATGCTTTGGTTTATTGTTTAGAAAGATTTTGGGGTTCGGATGGGAAAAAGCGTTGGATGGCTTATCTTTTTTTGACGATTTTGACGTTGTTTTGGCTTTGGGCCGCTCAAAGTACCTTTCAACGGGTTTATGATAAATTTTTTAATATGGAAGGCTATAACAGCTGTCTGGCTAACGCCGCTGCTGAGGATTCTGTGGATAAGAGAGTTTACATGGGTCCGGATCCGGGTTTTGGATTTATGTCGGTTACCACCCAAGCGGTTATTAATGACGGGTTAACCATTTATTGTCTTCAAAAAGAAAATTTGATTTATGTGAATTCGGGGCAAACACGTAAAGATGTGGTCGTGATTCTGTCGCCGAAATCTTTTGATTTCGTGGCCAAATTGAAAAAAGATTTTCCAAAAGCCAGCTGGATTCCGGGTTGGCGTAAGACCCAATCCCATCAAGAAGACCCTTATTTCTATCAGGTTTTAATCGATCAAAGCCAAATCCCTGAGAAACCCGGTAAACTATTTCAGTTTGTAGTGGTTAACAGCAATGAATGGACTAGGCGATTGTATCCTGTGCGCTATGGATTAGCCCGCAGTGGAATGATTCAGAAAGAAGATATGAGCCCTACATTGAACCCGATGTGGCCTGAAAGCGGTGATCTTTGCGCTTCCGCGCAAGGGCAGTGGGTAGCTCCGGCGGATGGCCATTATGTCTTTTCAGTATCGACTTATGATGTGATGAAGTTATCGGTGGATGATCAATTAGTTTTTGATCTAATACCCAAAGACAAAACCATTTTGTCGTCCCACTCCGTTTTTCTTAAAAAAGGACCGCATCAAATTCAGTATTTGGTGGGTGTGAGGGATGTGGCGTTTCCTCAGGTAACGATTAAAAATTCTGAGGCCAATTTTTCTCAAATTTTAGGAACAAATTAAAAATCAGAGGGTTCAATGCCTCCAAAACGTAAAGTGGTCAAAAAAGCAGCCATATCCAAATCGATTTCGGTTAAAAATAAGCCCAAAGGCAAATTTTCATTTCTGACGGCAAAAAAAATTCAAATGAGCTGGGAAAAGCTTTTGTATTTAGGCTTGGCATGGATGGCGGTTATCGCGGGTCTGTTGGCGGTTCCGAACTATAATATTCTTCTTCAACCCGGGAATCTCTTTACTAAAAATGAAATTCCTCATTTACCCACCTCCAATTTATTTACGCATTTACCGAGCGCTTTTTTGATATGGGTTGGTTTTTTGGCGATGATTGTCATTTGGCGTTTTATCCCGGATGAAAAAGAAGATGCTTGGGATATATCACCCTGGACCGCGCGACTCTTCTTTTGGGTGTTTATGGGGATAGGTTTTTATTTACGGTTAGAAAATCCACGTTGGCCTGTTGGCAATTTTTGGGATGATCATTATTACGTCATTACGGATGTTCGAAATATTATCGACTTCAATCTGAACTATGTTTTGTTTCCTTTTGGATGGCGTGAACCCTTTTATCCTTATTTCTCCGCTTTGATATGGGTCTTAATGCCTTCGTTGACCGGTTCAGTGGTTGTTTTAATCAGCAGTACTATCATTGATATGGTCGCGATTTGGCTTTTCTATTTGATTGGTAAAGAAATTGGCGGCCGCCGGATGGGTCTTATTTTGATGGCACTGGGAGCCATTTGTAAAACCATGATCATGATGACGCGTTTTGTTTATGGCACGGATACCTGCGTTTTGGGCGGCGCTTTAGCCATTCTTTTCTTTCTTAGAGTCATTAAAAAGCCAGATGTTCTGCATTTTGTGGAATGGGGATTAGCTTTGGGTTTTGGCGGGTACACCTATGTGCCTTTCCGGCCCTGGATGCCCGTGATGTTGGGCGTGGTTTGGCTTTGGATATTGAGCGATAAAAAAGAACGGAAGTTTAATACGGCCCGGGTTCTCATGGGGCCATTTCTTTTGGCGGTCTGGGCCTTAATTTTCTTATATAAAAACTCTCTTTTGCCGGATCAAAACTTTTTACAGCTTTTTGTGCATCCTATTGTGTTGAGTTGTTTGTTTTTGGCTGTGATTTGGGGTTATTGCAAAAGCTTTTTGGACGAGAGAAAGAAGGGTTTTACTAAACTTTTTGGATGGGCCACGGGCGCTATTGTCACAGGCATTTTGATGTCGCCGCTTCTTTTGCATCCTAATTACTCGGCGCACGTCTCCGATATTTCCATATTTAGCCCAAAGTTTACTGCGCCTGGGCAAGGCTGGAATAAATTATGGGAGAACATCGTGTTTACTTTTGGTCTTTTCTTTGACCAGGTTAACCACGTGTCCCGCTTACCCGCTTTAGGGGATTCTTTATATGAATTTTTAATTCCAGTTTGCGGGTTGTTGGGATTGTCCTATTTCATCGCGAAACCCCGCTGGGTTCCAACGTATGTTGTGGTTTTATTTTTGATCAGTTTGGTGCCGGGGATTTTATCGAATGGGCCGCATTCCTTTCGCTATGCTTCCTGCGATTTGCCCCTTCTTTTAATCGGCGCTTGGGGTGTAAACCGGCTTTGGGTAGCTGTCCATCAGGTGACCACCGATAAATTTTTCAGTATTGCTTTTGCTTTTTTACTTTTACTGGGTTGGGCCTGGGAACTGGGTCAAAACCATAAATTGACCTGGGAATGGCTGCACCAACAGGCAGATACATCCTTAATCTGGAATCAAACGGAACAAGAATTGCCCGATCATCGGGTTTATTTAGTGGATCACGGCAATCCCGGTTTTTACACCTGCGCACAGGACATTTTAACCGACGGGGAAGAGGTTTATCGGATGAATAATCAAAACGCTATCGATCTAAAGCCCGGTGATGCTCAGAAAAACTTATCCATTATGGTTTATGGCGGGGACGTGATAAATCAAAAGAAAATAGAAGCTGAATTTCCAAAAGTTGAGTGGACCAAAAAAAGAATCATTTTACAGGGTGACGGTCCGAACGATATTCCGTTTTTGTGGTATACGGAAGTTCCGTTCGATCAAATCCCTGAAAAAGAAACAAACTTGTTTTTTGTCCAGCATGTTTCCCCCTGGACGTGGTTGCGGCGCAGTTATGGACATTATGGTATGGGCCGTGGGTTAATTTTAAACGAGGACAGAGTGGTCCGTTGGAACGACCATCTTCCCTCAAGTGATCTGCTTGACGCGGGCCACTCGATGCGGGTGTCCGGCGATTGGAATGTAAAAGCCGCAGGAGATTATTTGTTTAAAGTATCGACCGCGAACGTGACGTGGCTTTTTGTGGATGGAAAAAAGATCATTAATATTCCCCCGGGTAATAATGTGGTCGCCGCTTCTCAAAAAGTCTCATTAAATCCCGGCGTCCATCATGTTGAGCTAGTAACTTCGTTTAATTGGGAACATCAGGTTCCTAAACTAAACATCACGCCGCCTAACTCAACCACCGAAACTCCATTTGATGATTACGCGGTTTCTGAATTAGAAACCGTGGATAACACTTCGTCACCCAAGGCGAAATAAGAATGGCAAAAAAAAATTCTAAGTCGCTGAATCGCTCTTCTTTGAAAAAGAAAAAGTCGGGCGGGAATCTGCCGATTTTGACGCTTTTGCTGCTGTTAGTCTCTTGGGGCGTAATCTGGTTGGCGTTGTTGGCCTTGCCCAACTATGCCATTATGATTCCAGGGATTAAGATACCTTTGCATCCTTATATCATTCCCATGTTGTATATCGGCTTTGCGGCAATGGTTTACTTCTGGAGGCAAGTCCCCCAGGTTCCTGAAAATCAAAATGATATTTCTCCCTGGGTGGCTAGGGGATTTTTTTGGTTTTTTGTTTTGCTGGCGGCTTATTTACGATTATTCGACATCTATCGGACGGGTAGCAGTGTTTGGGACGACCACTACATCCACACCTCAGATATTCGCGCCGTCGTCGACTTTCAGTGGCGGCCGCTTTTATTTCCCTCGGGCCAACGCGAACCACTGTTCCCTTATTTCGCGGCTCTTTTGTGGCTTTTTTCTCCGAATACTCCGGGTTTGGGAATCATGCAAATCAGCAATACTCTTATCGATTTGGCCGCTCTTTGGTTATTTTATTTATTAGGCAAAGAATTAGTCGGTAGACGATTGGGCATTTTGCTCATGGGGATCGGCGCCATTTCTAAGATCATGATCGAAACCACTAAGGATCAAGTGGGCGTGGATACTTGTGTCATTGGCGGAGCGGCTGCTCTCTTGTTTACTTTGCGGTTTATGAAGAAAACCGATTTCAAACACGCGATTGAGTGGGGATTGGCGCTGGGGTTTGGGGCCTACACTTATGTACCCATGAGGCCTTGGATGCCTGTTCTTTTGGGGTTGATATGGTTATGGATTTTTTCTGATAAAAAAGAAAAACATTTTGAACCTTACCGGATTATTTTGGGCCCGGGTTTATTGCTTATTTGGGCGTTTTTATTTGTTTATAAAAACGGATTTATGTCAGAAGGGCCGTTGGCTAATTTAATTAAGAATCCCGTGACCTCTGTTTTTTGTGTCATTGTTCTTGGGTTTGGTTATGTTCAGGGTTTTTTAATTGAAAGAAAAAAAAGATTCAGCAAGTTGTTCAAATGGGCTGTTGCCGCAGTCGTGACAGGGATTGTTTTGTTACCGCTCTACTTAGAGCCGAATTATGCCGCCCACGTCGCGGGCATCTCCATTTTCAGTCCCAGCTTTAGTCCTAATCATGATGCGAGCATGAATAGTTTTTGGAACAATTTATATTCAGTTTTGCCATTGTTCTTTGGGCCGACCGGATTTGTCATGTGTTTTCCAGGCAGCGGCGATTCAATGTACGGCTTTTTTGAAGCCGCTTTGGGTTTATTGGGTTTGGCGTATTTTGTGGCTCGTCCCAATTTGGAAAAGTTTTTTATATTTATTCTTTTTTGGGTTGGCTGGGTTCCTGGTGTTTTGTCGAACGCACCTTATCCGCTTCGATATATGACCTGTGACACGACAATTTTTTTAACCGGAGCCTGGGGATTAAACCGTCTTTGGCAGGCAGCGCTTCAGGCTAAAAACACAAAATGGTTGAACGTGTTATTGACCATAGTTGTATTAGCCTGTGGAATTTGGCAGCTATCCATTAACTTCAATCTGTATGAACAATGGATGGCCAATCGCGGTCCTAATCCCTTGGTGGACGATATCATTAAGGAAGAACTCCCGAACCATCGGGTATATCTCGTTTATTACAATGATAATTTTTGGACTATTGTTCAAGATCTTCTCAATGACGGCCGGGAGGTTTACAAAGCCGAGGACACGAATCCGATTGATCTCATTCAGGGAGAACCAGGAAAAGATTTGGCCATTTTGCTTTATGCCCAAGACATCGAAAATCAGAAGAAACTTGAAAAAGAATTCCCGGGTCTGACTTGGAAAAAGTCTAAATTGTTTTTCACTGATCCACAGGGTAAGGATTATGTTTATTGTTTAGAAGTGCCGTTTAATCGGCTCAAATCAAATGACAAGGATTTCTTTTATGTGCGTTATGTTTCGCCTTGGTCTTGGTGCCGCCGTTATTACGCGCAATATGGCATGGGCCGGGGTTTGATCCGATATGAGGATCGTACTTTTCATTGGAATGACACTGTGCCAGCCAAGGATATTTTAGACATGAATCGCTCCATAAGGATTAAAGGCAATTGGAATATTAAAATTGAAGGTAACTATACCTTCTCAATTCATACTGAAAATGTTTATTGGTTTATGTTGGACGGCAAAAAAATAATCGATTTGCCTCGATATGACTCAACACATACTCGATCAGAAACGGTTTATTTAAAGCCGGGTATCCATCAAGTGGAGGTGGTAAATTCCTGTATGCAATTCGCAGGAGTTACTCCCTTAATGGTGAGAGCACCGGGCGCTTCTCAAGAAGTCGCATTAGATGATTTTGCTTTGAGTACGGTGCCAGTCGCTGGTGATGTGACGGGTAAAAATAATTAAACAGAGCTGAAAAGATGTAAAAGTCTATTCACTTTATACCGGCATTGTTGCTAAGTGATAAATTGGCCTGTGTTTGGTTTGTAGAAGATTTTTCAATAGCTTGAGGAAAATATGAAAAAAGCAAAAACGGTTAAAAACACTAAGCTTAAATCTCAATTTTCTATCCAATGGTTTCGTTTATTCCAGTTCTTTTTAGGGTTAGGAATCTCTTGGATCGGCGTGCAAAAACTAACTTATTATCCACAAAATTGGTGGTTTGGCGGCATTGCTCAAGCCATCTCTGGTTGTTTGATTTTTTATTCTTTTTCAAAAAAATCAGTCGTGCTGGAGTGGGGCGGTATTAAAGAGACAGGTCATAAAGATGATAAGAGCGCTAAAAGAAATGCTTCGTGGATATTACTGGGAATATTAGCCTTGCTTGGTTTGAGTCTCCTTGCTTTTTATGGCGATTATTTTTATTTGGGTTCTTTTTTTACCTTAGCAGTTATTGGACTTTTAATTTTCGCTAAAAATCAATACGCAATAAATGAAAGACAATCGGCTGAGTTCAATTTTAATGAAGAAAAATGGTTCTGGGTGTTAATGGTGTTTGCGGCGATTCTTCGATTCGCAGTTGTGGGAACTAATTTGACGGGGTTACAAACAGATGAGGGAAACAATTTAATGGGCGCGGTTGGCATTGGGGCGGGCCATTACAGTCCCTTTGAGACAGCCTGGGGCGGAACGCCTATTCTGCCTTATTATTATTATGTTTTTCTTTTTCATTTTTTAGGAGCCAAACTTTGGGTAGCCCGGTTGGGCACGTCTTTAGCTTCTGTCGCAGCGATTTATTTTTTTTACCGCTGGATAAGATTGTGGTTTAGTCCACTGGCATCCCTTTTGGGAACTTTTTGGTTGGCCGTTTCTTGGTGGTTTTTCTATTTCAGCGTTTCTCCCTTTCACAACAGTATTCTTGCCATGGAAGAAATAGGCGCCTTTTACTTTTTGGAAAAGGGCATAAGGTCGGGACAGAGATCCGCCTTTTGTTTATCTGGCATTTTTACGGCCGGCTGCGTTATCAATTAT
>Ga0206836_10318_pt1 | contig 9632 bp, 7 predicted proteins | sample Alteio_BWOrgCont_28_FD_152871 | JGI IMG/M metagenome (GOLD analysis project Ga0206836, IMG submission 152871) | Enriched cells from forest soil in Barre Woods Harvard Forest LTER site, Petersham, Massachusetts, United States -... | ecosystem: Environmental > Terrestrial > Soil > Temperate forest > O...
ATTGCAACCATTCAACCGCAACCACGAAATCGAGGAGAGTTACCCATGTCGGACAGCGAGACAAAGCATCCCGGACCACCAATCGTCGACGATCAGAATGCCATGGCGGGCAACGCCAAATGCCCATTCACGAACGGAGCCCGGATGCACACGGTGGCGGGATCGCCCTCGAATGCGAACTGGTGGCCGGATCAGCTGAACCTGAGCATCCTGCACCAGCAATCTTCGCTTTCGAATCCGATGGGCAAGGACTACAACTACGCCGAGGAGTTCAAGAGCCTGGACCTGAATTTAGTGATCAAGGACCTGCACGAGTTGATGACCAACTCGCAGGAGTGGTGGCCGGCGGACTACGGGCACTACGGGCCGTTCTTCATCCGCATGGCGTGGCACAGCGCGGGCACCTACCGCATTGCCGACGGGCGCGGCGGAGCGGGCTCGGGAACGCAGCGCTTTGCACCGTTGAACAGCTGGCCGGATAACGTGAGCCTGGACAAGGCGCGGCGACTGATCTGGCCGATCAAGCAGAAGTATGGGCGTAAGCTTTCGTGGGCCGACCTGATGATTCTGACCGGCAACGTGGCGCTGGAGTCGATGGGATTCAAGACTTACGGCTTTGGTGGCGGACGCGAGGACATCTGGGAGCCGGAGCAGGACATTTATTGGGGCTCCGAGGGTAAGTGGCTGGGCGACGAACGCTACACGGGCAATCGTCAACTTGAGCATCCGCTGGGCGCAGTGCAGATGGGGTTGATCTATGTGAATCCGGAGGGGCCGAACGGAAAGCCGGACCCGATTGCCGCGGCGGTGGATATTCGCGAGACCTTTGCGCGCATGGCGATGAACGACGAAGAGACGGTTGCGCTGATTGCGGGCGGACATACATTTGGCAAGGCGCACGGCGCTGCGGATCCCAACAAATATGTGGGCCGGGAGCCGGAGGGCGCGCCGATCGAAGAGCAAGGACTGGGCTGGGCAAGCAGCTTTGGCAGCGGCAGCGGCGGGGACTCGATCTCGAGCGGCCTGGAAGGCGCGTGGACCAACAACCCGATCAAGTGGGACAACAATTATCTTGAAGTGCTGTTCGGGTTTGAATGGGAGCTGACGAAAAGCCCGGCGGGTGCTCAGCAGTGGAAGCCGAAAAACGGCGGTGGGGCCGGCGCCGTACCGGATGCACACGATCCAAAGAAGAGACACGCGCCGATCATGTTCACGACCGACCTGTCGCTGAAGATGGACCCGGCGTACGAGAAGATTTCGCGGCGGTTCCTGGAACATCCGGAAGAGTTTGCGGATGCGTTTGCGAAGGCGTGGTTCAAGCTGACGCATCGCGATATGGGGCCGGTCTCGCGCTATCTTGGGCCGCTCGTTCCCAAGGAGCATCAGCTGTGGCAGGACCCGGTTCCGGCGGTGGATCACATCCTGATCAACGAGAAGGATATTGCGGACCTGAAGGCGAAGATCCTCGGGTCGGGACTTTCAATTTCGCAACTGGTGACGACGGCGTGGGCTTCGGCGGCCACATTCCGCGGCAGCGACAAGCGCGGCGGGGCCAACGGGGCGCGCCTACGCCTGGCTCCGCAGAAGGACTGGGAAGTGAACCAGCCGGCTGAACTGGCGAAGGTGCTGGCGAAGCTGGAAGCGATCCAGAAGGAATTCAACGGGGCTCAGAAAGACGAGAAGAAAGTTTCGCTGGCGGACCTGATTGTTCTGGGCGGGGATGCGGCCATTGAAGAAGCCGCGAAAAAGGCCGGCCACGGCGTGAAGATTCCTTTTTCGGCAGGCCGGACGGACGCCGCACAGGAGCAGACAGATGTGCACTCGTTCGCAGTACTGGAACCGTCGGCGGATGGGTTCCGCAACTACGTCCGCAAGGGACAGGAGGGTTCGTCTGCGGAGTTGCTTCTGGACAAAGCAAATCTGCTGACGCTGACAGCGCCGGAGATGACGGTTCTGATTGGCGGCCTGCGCGCTCTGAATGCGAACTTCGGGCAGTCCGCGCACGGCGTCTTTACCAAGCGGCCGGGCACGCTGACGAACGATTTCTTCGTCAATCTTCTCGACATGAATACGAAGTGGCAGAAGTCGGCTGCTTCGGCGCACGTGTTGGAAGGGCGCGACCGGAAGAGTGGCGTGGTGAAGTGGACGGGGACGGTGGTCGATCTGGTCTTCGGTTCGAATTCGCAACTGCGGGCGCTCGCGGAGGTCTATGCATCGAGCGATGCGCAGGGAACGTTCGTGAAGGACTTTGCCAAGGCCTGGAGCAAGGTGATGAACCTGGATCGCTTCGACTTGCGGTGATTCCCGGTGCCATCGAAGGCTGGTTGTTTGTGGGCTCGTGGTTTCCCATCCTTAACCGAAGGATGGGAAACCCGGGCCTTCTTCATTTCCGGGCGGCGACGATGGTGCGTATCTCGGCGGCGGTTGCGGCGAGGCGCGCGGCCAGTTCGGGGTCGGGGTCGATGGGCTGCGCATAGAGAGCTTCGAGTTCGCCGGCCAGTTCGGTGCCTCGGGTGAGGCCGAAGGTGCCGAGCACGCCGGCGAGCTTGTGGGCTTCGGCGTGGGCGGTCTGCCTGGTTTCTTCAGAGAGCGCGCATGCGGCGAAGGCTTGCGCCGCGGCAGCGAGGGTGTGGACGCGTTGCTCGATCTGCGGCAGGAAGCGGGCCCACAGGCGGTCCAGGGCGTCGGACATGGTGGACTGTGCGTCGCTGGCCATGATTCAGTTTATCGAATCGATTCCCACTCATCGAGCAAAAGACGCTGGATGGAGCAGACTTTCCATGGGTTCGCGGATTCCTACCCATTCGCGATAAAGCTGCGAATGGATGGGGCACCCGGCACCCCGGTACCCGGGGCCCAAGCGAAAAAATTCCTATTTCCAGCCCAGGACGGTCGAGATCTGGACGGAAAGGGTCATCGGGTCAAAAGGTTTCAGGAGGATGGCTTCAACGCCGAGGTCGGCGAAGCGGCGCTGATCGGAGCTCTGCACCTTGGCGGTGAGCAAGAGCACCGGGATGCGCGAGGTGGCGGGGTTCTTGCGCAGTTCGCGGAAGGTCGTGGGGCCGTCCATGCCGGGCATCATTACATCGAGCAGGATGGCGTCGGGCTTGAGTTCGATGGCGCGGGCCAGGCCTTGCGTGCCGGAGTTGGCCATGAAGACCTGCCACCCGGCTACGGTCTCCAGGCTGAGCGCGGCTACTTCGCGGATATCGTCTTCGTCGTCGATGATCAGAATTCTATGGGACATTTTTTGAGCTTCCTTGAAAAGGCAGGGACCGGGGATCAGAGAACAGGGATCAGGGGTCTGGGTTCAGGGTTCAGGGTTCAGCTTTTCCTTGGCTCTGCTATAGACATTGTCAAACCTTTGAGTGGGTATGTCGATGGGTGCGCGCAAGAAAGCCTAATGGAATGGGGAGGCTTCTGGCAACCCGCTGAGTATTTCATTGGCTATGGGAGTGGGTCTGTGTCGTTGTGATCAGGGATTCTGAAAGGAGGATTCGGGCGGGACGGCTTCCTCCATGTGGCGTGAACTTCGCAGCATGGTGAGCACCAGCGCTTCAAGCTGCTGCGGCTGGACGCGGGCCTTGGTGAGGAACTGGGTGGGACCGAGTGTGAGCTTGCGGCACTCCTCATGGCTGAGGTCGCGGCCGGAGTAGACGACCAGGGGCAGTCGGGCCAGGTTTTCGTGCTTGCGCAGCCAGTCGACCACGTTGAAGCCGTCGCCGTCGGGCAGGCCGATATCGAGCACCAGCAGGTGAGGCTGGAAGGTGAAGCAGGCGTCGAGGGCGGACTGGAGGGTGTGGGCGAGTTGTACATCGATGGCGTCGCGCAGGAAGACGTCGCCGATGACGCGAGCCAGGTCGACGTCGTCTTCGACAACCAGGATGCGGGCGGTTTCGCCGGGGCCGCAGAGGACGCGGCCGAGTTCACCCAGCAGGGCGTCTTCGCTAAGGCGATTGGCGACCCAGCCTTCGGCGTCGCCGGGCAGCGCCGCTGGATCCTGGCGCTTGTCCACGCTGAGCAGGACGATGGGTGTGCGGGCTTCGGGGTTGAGGCGGCGCAGCATGGGCAGGATCTCCCAGCCGTTCATGCCGTCGAGAGAGGTGTCGAGCAGGACGGCTTCAACGCCGTCGTGAGCTGCGGCCAATGTCTCTTCCACGCTGGTGGTTTCGACGACGCGATAGCCGTGGCTGGTGAGCATGGCGGCGATGTGGGGGCGGGAGGCGGGATTGGCGTCGGCGAGCAGCACAGTGCCCTGGCCGGTTTCGTAATCGAAGATGGGCTTGACCGGCTCGAGAGGCGGCGGCTGGTAGGGCAGGAAGACGCGAAACGTGGAACCGCGGACGGGATTGCGCTCGGCCCAGATGCGGCCGGAGTGTTGCTGGACGATGGTGCGGCAGATGGCCAGGCCGAGGCCGCTGCCGCCTTTCTGGCGGGAGTCGGAAGCGTCGACCTGCTGGAAGCGGCCGAAGACGGCTTCGAGCTTGTCGGCGGGGATGCCGCGGCCCTGGTCGATGACCGAAAGGGTCACGCCGCTGGCGCCGGCGCGCATCATCACGGAGATGGTCGAGTTGGGTGGGGAGAACTTGACGGCATTCGAGAGCAGATTGGTGATGAACTGCAGCAGGCGGTCGGCGTCGGCGGCGATCTCCGCTTCGGTTTTGTCGTGAATCAGCTGCACACCGGCCGCTTCGGCCACCGGGGCCATGCCATCGATTGCCTGGCGAACAATGTGTTCCAGGTGCACGGGGCGGAAGGCGAGCGGCTCGCGTCCGCTCTGGATGCGCTCGAGGTCGAGGATGTCGTTGATGAGCCGCACCAGGCGGTCGGAGTTGGTGAGCGCAATGCGGAGTAGATTCGAAGCCTTGTCGTTGACTTCGCCGAGCATGCCGGAAGAGAGCAGGCCGAGGGCTCCGCGAATGGAAGTGAGCGGGGTGCGCAGCTCGTGGCTGACGGTGGAGATGAACTCGTCTTTGAGCCGGTCGAGGGCGTAGCGCTGGCTGATATCGCGGAAGCTGAGCACCGAACCGGCGAATCGGCCCTGGTCGGCGATGGGGGTGAGGACGTACTCGGCGGGGAACGAGGCGCCATTGGCGCGGAAGAAACTGTCTTCGCCGGCAGCGGCCTTGTTGTGGCCGGTGGCGCGGCGCAGCGGGCAGTCTTCGCTGCACTGGCGATTGAGGGGCGCGGCGCCATGGACCAGCGCGTGAAGCGGCTTGCCGGTAAGGCTTTCGGCATCGGCGCCGAGCAGCCGCGCGGCCGCGGGATTGGCAAAGCTGATGAAGCCGCGCCGGTCGACGCCGCAGATGCCGTCGGTAACCGAATCGAGCAGGATCTCCTGCTGGCGATAGAGCTCGTCGGCGCGTCCGCGTTCGTGGGAACGGGCCATCATCTGGCCGAGCGAGGCGGCAACGGTCTCCACCGCTGCGAGGGCTTCGCGGTCCTCGCGCAGGCTGAAGTGGCAATAAAATTCGAGAACGGCCAAAACGTTGTTGCCCTCGCGCACCGGGACAGACCAGCCGGAGACCATCTCGTGGCGCAAAGCGGCTTCGACACGCACGCTGGCGGGCACGGAGGACAGATCGGCCAGCCAGACGGGGCGGCCTTCCTGCCAGGTGAGTCCGGGAAGGTCGAGGCCTTCGGGCAGGGTGAGTCCCATGCTTTCCTGGATAAAGGTCTCTGCGCGGCGGCCGGGCGCAGCCCAGGCGGAGCCGAATTCGAGGCGTTTCTCTTCGGCGTTGACAGTCCACTTCACGGCCATGTCCCAGCCCTGGGAAACGCAAAGGGCCTCGAGCATGCGCATGGAGGCCACTTCGGAGGAAGCGTTTTCACCGACGATCTGGCTGACCACCAACTGCAACGCCAGGCGGTGTTCGCGCTGCCTCTGCTGGGTTACATCGCGCATCAGGCAGCGGACAGCGAGCGGATTTCCGGCCTTCTGCCGCTGGCTCAGGCTCAGCTCCAACTCGAGCACGCGGCTATCGTGGGTGTGGTAGCGAAGGGAGGCGCGGTCGACGATTTCGCCATCAAGGGCGCGGCGGAAAAGCGAGGCCACTTCATCGCGGCAACTGGCGGCGAACAGCTCGTCGAACGAGTCCAGCTCGAGCAGCGCAGTGTTGTCTTTGCCAAAGTAGCGGCTCCACGCCGGATTGGCGTAAAGAAACTTGCCCGCGGGGCTGAGCGTGGCGATCATTTCGCTGGAGTTCTCAAACAGATCGCGATAGCGCTCCTGCGATTCGCGCTGCGCCTGGTCAATGCGCAGGCTGGCGCCTTGTTCCACTCCCACGGCCAGTAGTCCAGTGAGTGCGCCCTCGGCGCTGCGCAGTGCGGAGACGTGCAGCGAAATCGGCGCCAGCTCTCCATTCCTGCGCCGCATCTGCACATCGAAGGAAGGGACGCGGCTGGGGGGCAGAGTGCGAACGCACTCCATATAGGCAGCGATGCGGCCGGCGGGAGTCATTTCCGGGGGGCGGCGAAGGCCACAGATTTTTTCGAGCTCCGAGACAAGGCGCATGCCCTCGCCGGGGCCGAGAAGTTCGAAGGTAGCCCACTCCTGCTTCAGCTCATCGGCGTGGTAGCCAAGCATGCGCTCGGCGGAGGGATTCACGTAGGTGACGCGGCCCTCAAGATCGAGGGCGATCATTCCCGGGCCGGCCGAGTCGAAAATCTCGCGGAGGGGATCGGGAGTGGGAGCGCCGACCGGTTCCGAAGATGGGGTATTTGAGGCAAGAAGCCGAATGGCGAGAAGCAGGACGGTGGCGCAGGCGGCAAGGATAAGCACCGGATCGAAAAGAGGACCGATCGCGAGGCGAGCGCCCACAGAAGCGGCGCACAGCACAAGCGACAGCCAGCCAAGAACAGTCCACAAGAGCGAGCTGCTGCTCCGGACCTCCAGTGCAGCTTCGTCTGAAGGGATCGTTTTGGTGGCGTTTGCGCCGTCTTGCATTGAACCCTCAAGGCTGGAGCCAAGTTTGATGCAGATCGGCATTCATGCGGCAGCTTTCCAGTCGCCGGTGGGCGGAAAGGATGCGAAACGGCCGAATTGCCCGCCCGCCCCCGGCCGCACACTGTTTCAACGCCAATTTCAGGGTAGTATAAGCGCTCGAATAGGGAGTCACTAGGCAAATCGGCCCGTTGGCTCGGGAAAGAAACGCGGAAGTAACGGGCGAGCGGGGCTAGCACAGGGAAATCGCAGAGGTGGGCGATACCGGAATCGGCCGGTTAGCTTGCCGGATGTTGAAATCGCATGGGTGGGGACTCTCTTTATACTGGGCTCATGGTGCGCATCCTTTTCTCTCATCGTTTTGCCAGTCTTTCTGTGCCGGTCCTGGTTGCTCTGGGACTGGTTTGCGTTGCCGTTCAACCGCCGGCGGCGCGCGCCTGGGGTAATAGCGGCCATCGAATGATCAACAAGCTCGCGGCCAGCACGCTGCCGGCCAGCGTTCCCGCGTTTCTGCGGTCCGATGCTGCGGTGAACGAGATCGAGTACCTTGGCCCGGAGCCGGACCGCTGGCGTTCGCCCGCCGAACCGGAACTCAGCAAGGCGCAAGCGCCAGAGCACTTTATCGATCTGGAGCCGGCAGATGCGCTGGGGCCGCTGCCGCGCTACCGGCTGGATTTTGAGGCGAAGGTCTTTGCAGCAGGTGAGCGGCCGGAGAAGATCGGCCTGCAGCCGTGGGAAACGAACGAAGTTTGGGAGCGGCTGAAGGCTGCGCTGCGTGAGTATCGGGCGCTTTCGGCTGCCGGCAAGGACACGCATGGCGTGGAGGCGGCAGCGATTTTCTACTCGGGTTGGCTGGGCCATTATGTGGGCGACGGTTCGCAGCCGCTGCACACGACGATTCAATACAACGGCTGGACTGGGCCGAATCCCAACGGCTACACGACGGAGCACAAGATTCACTGGCAGTTCGAAGGGCCATTTGTGGATGCAAACCTGCACGAAGCAGATGTGCGGCCAAAGATGACTGAAGCGAAGGCCATCGATGGAGACATCTTCGACTCGTATGTTGCTTACCTGCGCACGACGAAGACCCATGTCGACGAGGTTTATCAACTGGAAAAGGCGGGCGGCTTTGTGGGCGCTGGCACTGCGGAGTCGCGGGAGTTTACCGCGGAAAGACTGGCTGCGGGGGCCTCGATGCTCCGCGACATGATTTATACGGCGTGGATCGAGAGCGGGAAGCCGGTGGCCGATCCGTATGCGGGAAAATAAGACGCGGGGAAATAGAAATTCCTGATTATTGGGAGCTGATTGCGGGACGAATCAGTCACCGGCTTCGGCGGCGGCGACAACCGGAATGCGACGCAGCAGCAGCGGCAGAGTGAAGGTGAGCAGCAGCACGGCGGGAATGGCGAGGACCAGCCAGGCCAGCAGCGCCTGTCCGGCGAGCCAGCCCATCTGCGTAATCAGCGCCAGGGGCGAGGCGTGGAGCAGAGCGCCGGCCTGCAGGCTCTGGGCGCGGCTGGAGTCGATGAGCCATCCGCCGAAGCGGACGAAGGGGACAATGAGCAGAATCTGCAGCGGCATGACGGCGTAGTTCGCGGCCTGGATGGCGGGTAGATTGAGGCGCAGCGCGAGGGCGAGGGCTGCGCAGACCAGCGTGGGAATGCCGACCACGGGAATGCAGCCAATGGCGAAGCCAAGCGCCAGCGTGAGAGCCAGGCGCTGCGGGGATATGCCCTGGCGCAGCCACAGGGCCGCGTTGCGCTTGAATGCGTCAAGCGACCGGGTAAACCCGCGCGTCGATTTGAACTGGCCTGAATTCATGCTTTGACTCATCTCACCCCTACCTTACCGGTACGAGCGGAGGCTGCTTATAGATTGGACATTAAAATCAGTCGAACGTACCAGAACGGTCAGCTGAAAGTTGAGAAAATCCCATTCTCAAGTAACGGGATTGAAGTAACTGTTGTCTGAGCCCGTGCGGTTCAGACCGCCCCAGGCAGCAGCCCGCGGGCGCGCATCTCGGCCACAACGCGCTCTACCTTCCAATCGAGGGCACCGGCTCCGTCGACAATGAGATCGGCATTCACGGCGGAGGGGCGAACGTAGGCCAGGCTTGCCGGGCGGACGGTGGAATCGTACTGGCGCTCAACCGACTCCGGCCTCGGCGCAACCCCGCTCAGCCATCAGGAAGTCTTCGAAGCCGGCCGCCAGGTGGAGCACCGGCTGGCCCGGCTCTTCGAGCGCCTCATCCCGCGCATCGCCGCGCACCTCGAAGCGAACGCCGAACCGCACGACGAGGCTCAATCGTGAGCCGCCCCGCATGACCGAACCGGCCAATGACAAGCATGCCGCACCCAGCGCACCAGTCATGCTGGCCATCGCCGGCTGCTCCGGCTCCGGCAAAACCACGCTGGCCGCCGAGCTGGCGCGCACCCTGGGCGGCGTCCACTTCCACTTCGACAACTACTATCGCGATCTGGCAAATCTGCCCTTCGCCGAGCGCATCCGCCAGAACTTCGACGACCCCGGCCTGATCGAGAGCCCGCTGCTCATCGCCCATGTAGCCGCGCTGGCGCAGGGCCATTCGATCGAGCGCCCCGTCTACGACTTCGCCTCGCACACCCGCGTGCCTGAGCGCACCGAGCCGTTTCAGCCCGGCCCGTATGTGATCGTCGAGGGCCTC
>Ga0206836_10319_pt1 | contig 9573 bp, 17 predicted proteins | sample Alteio_BWOrgCont_28_FD_152871 | JGI IMG/M metagenome (GOLD analysis project Ga0206836, IMG submission 152871) | Enriched cells from forest soil in Barre Woods Harvard Forest LTER site, Petersham, Massachusetts, United States -... | ecosystem: Environmental > Terrestrial > Soil > Temperate forest >...
AAGCTAAAAAATCGCTTTATTTAAGCATGCAAACTGGTATAGGATTCCGGTGCTTCAATTTTCCGGGCTGTAATGTTGTGAAAACCTTTCCCGAACTCACAGGTGCATGATGCGAACGATTGCAATCTTGATGTTGTTAAGTGCGAGTCTTTGCTTTGCCCAGGGCTCGAGTGACTTCAAGCCAGCTTCGTCCAACGTACTCGACGCGCAGTATCCGCAAGTCGATAGCAACTCGCGCGTCCTAGTACGCTTCAAGGCGCCCGATGCGACCAAAGTGCGGGTCAATTTCTGGAGCGGCGAGAAAGCCGACATGGAGAAGCAGCTGGACGGGTACTGGACTTTCACTTCAAAATCCATGGCTCCCGGTCTTCACTACTACACAATCGTCGTCGATGGCGCCGAGGTAAGCGATCCCGGAAGCACAGCCTACTTTGGAGGCAGCAAATGGGCGAGCGCTGTGGAGGTGCCCGAAGCCGGCGTCGACTACTACCTGCCTAAAGAAGTGCCGCACGGACAGGTGCGCCAGATCTGGTATCACTCCAGTGTGACCGGGACATGGCGCGACGCCTTCGTCTACCTGCCCCCTGATTACGACACGTCGAAGGCGCGCTATCCGGTCCTCTACCTCCAGCACGGCGGGGGCGAGGACGAGACTGGATGGATCCGTCAAGGCAAAGCGAATTTCATTCTCGACAACCTGATTGCCGGCGGAAACACCAAACCCATGATCGTCGTCATGGCGAATGGCTATGCGACACGCGCCGGCTATGTCGTGCCCGACCTCACGAACAAACCGTTTCTTGGGCCTGATTTCATGAAGGTGATGCAGGAGCGGATGGGTGCTTTTGAAGACGACGTGACCCAGGCGCTGATCCCATTTGTCGATAAGACATTCCGCACTTTTCCCGATCGCGATCACCGCGCCATGGCCGGCCTCTCGATGGGCGGCATGGAGACATTTCAGGTCACATTCAATCACCTCGACCTTTTCTCTTACATCGGCGGCTTCAGCGGCGCGGGCAATCCTTTCCTGACCGGCGCCAAGTTTGACGTCAAGACCGCATACAACGGAGCTCTCGCCGATCCTTCCGCATTCGCAAAGCGTGTGCACCTGCTTTGGATCGGCGTGGGCACGAATGAGCCTGAGCGTATGAAGTCCGGATTGGAAAGCCTGCACACTGCGCTCGAAGAAGGAGGGGTCCAGCACATTTTTTATGAGTCGCCCGGCACCGACCACGAATGGCAGACCTGGCGACGCGACCTGAAAGACTTCGCGCCACGGCTGTTTCAGTCGGCCAACGCCCCTCGATAGCGGGCCCGAGGTTCATTGCTCACCAGCGATGAGCCAAGTTACGCTGGTCGTCCTAAGATCGCCGAATCGTGCAACGAAAAGCGACGGTGTCTATGAAGAGAAGACGGTTTTGCAAATCCATTGCGATGGCAGCCGCATCGATGGCGCTACCCTCCTATAGCCGGAATTCCCCGGTGGTCAATCCGACCTGCCGCCAGGATTCAATCAATACACTCAGGACGACGCTGGCCGCGTCCCATTCCCACTGGCCGGTGGATTGTCTCTTGAACTTGCCTCGAATCGTCCCGGAAGCGTGGATCGGGCAACCGCAGCGCCTCCAGCCACGCGGGCCTTCTTCAAACTCGCCGCTCTTGAAGTCTTCGGGATGTCCGGCCTCGCATTCTTTGCGATGCCGTCTGTAGAGTCTGAGCGCCATGAATTCCTTCCTGGATCAACATGCAAACTGGCGCAAAATTGCACGCTATTGCACGCTACAGGAAGGAATTACCCTTAAGTCATTTGTATCTATTGGGGCGGCTAGTGGGGATCGGACTCCCGTGCCGCGTTGAAAACAATCAAGTTGCAGATTCTACGTTCTCACTCACGTCACCTACGTCATGGACGTACACATCCTTAGCACAAACTAGCACAAAATCGACCCCCATTTCGCAAAGCGAGTTGGAGAACCCACTCACGGCCCGGAAGTTTGCGATGTGCGTGCTGAAAGGTGCGGTGACTATTTTTTCTTAGGCCTCCCCGGTGGCAGGTAGTTTGTGTTCTTTCTGATTATCTCTAATTGGTCAACGAGTTCTTTGCGGCCATCTTTTTGGCCCGCTTCATAGACCGCTGCTAGCACTATTTGAAGTCGCGTCCCAAGATAGACATCCATCCCGGACTGGAGTTCATGCAGCGCGTTTCTTGTCTTCTGACCTGCATACACGGCCAACGTGCCGTGTGGAAGGTCTATCGCAAGCTTCTTATATTTTGACGTTCCGGCCATTATTCATCCTTTCTCATTTTGGCACGCTGAAAATCGCCAATCGTTTAGGCCCCATGTTAATGGTCGTAAGGAGGGTGCCGACAAAAACGCGCTTGCGACCTTTGATTGTCGCAAGTCTCCAGCCCTGCCCCATTGTCATTCGCTCACCCTTTTTCGCTTTTTTGCCTTTGATTGTGATCTCGCTAATCATCTGCGGCCCCTCCCAGGGCGGATATGTGCCTAAACGTTTCGGAGTGAAATGAGGAGCAGATTATCTCATGCGCGCGATATACTTGTCGCCTCGGAATTCAATCGCAATCAGGGGTGCCATGGCCAAGACAATCCCGACGAAAACGATATATCGCAGCGCAGAGACGGGGAGATTTGTGAAAGAAGAATTCGCAAAGAAGCACCCAAAGACGACCGAGAAGGAACACGTCCCGATTAGCAACCCAAAGGTGTGAGCCGCGCTGCTCAATCGCTTGCGGCTTACCCCACCCACACCGTCCGCCGATGCGCCCTGGAGGCACTGTGCGCAATTGCGGGCCGTTCCACGATTGCAGTTGCGGTACCGAAACAACCGCGCCTATCATTTATCAGAGGTAACCCAGTGATGCGCGATTTCACGGTTTTTGTTGACGATATGGCGGGCGAAAGAAGGCCGGAGGGGGCATACTTCCAAATAGCCGTTGCCCCGTTTACACCTAACGGCGGCTCTGCGTATGGAGCCCGGCAGTATTTTTCAAGAGACCAACTGGCACGCGATCTACAAGCGCGGCTCCGCTACTCGCCCGCTGCGGTGGAGCGTTTCTTTGCCAGCGATGATCGGCACCATGTCCTAACTAAATTTCCGCTGTCCGAATCGGATGCCGCATATCTCGGATGGGTTTAGTTCGCCCCCGTTGTTTCGATTGTGATGCGTTCACAGGACGCCGAAAACGTGGCGGCTACCCCACCCGAACTTTCCACCGATGCGTCCACGGGGCTATGGGCGCGATTGCGGAACATCCTACGTCCCAATGCCAGCCTTGTGACGGCAGACCGCCAGGGCGTGTCTGAGCGCCTGAGCCCGCCATCCGCGCGTTGGCCCCGAAGCAGAAAGGTTAAGTGTGAAGCAATTACCCGACATTCTTACGTCAGCAACATTTTGGGCACAGATCGCGACTATGTGCGCAGCATCCGGTGCTTGGTTTACGTACGTTGCAGCCGCTTTTGCATCGAGGCAACAAACATACGAGGGAATACTGAATTTGATCAAAGGTCTTGAGGCTGAGCTTGCTCTGGTAAGCCAATGGGCCGCCGGAGATGAGGGTAACCAAGGCTATGTGTCGAAGACGCGGGATCAACTTACACAAGAACATCCCGACTGGTTTAATCCAAATCGCGCGGTATTCAAATTCGGCGCGCCAACTTTAAGCAACCTTACGAACTCGCCTTACGCAAAATCTTCGACACCAATTATCATGCCTTTTGTTGTGCTGAATCACTCCATTCGTCACGTATTTGATAATTTAGACCGTTATCAAGCGATAGCGCTTGGCGATTCTGTGAAGTACCAATCTGTGGTGAAGAAATTCTCGGTTAACCCGGCTTCTACGATGCCCAAAGCGATAGTCACCCCCCATCCTTCTAAGATCGGTTTAACTCCAGATGAGCGGGTCTATGTCAATCACGTCTTCATGATGAATGAGATTACCCATCAAGGACTAATCGGTGGTGCTGATTCGAACGACGAGTTTTGCTTGTATAAGTCCTTTCGCGTCGCACGCAACGCGTTGCAGCAATTCAAACAGGGGCTCAAGCGGGAGCCACTTCCGGTCTGGTTTCCGCTCCTGCACATCGTGGCTGGCGGGCTGGCCTTCCTTAGCCTCTGGGAAGTGCTGCGATGGTTCGACATATTGTGAGGCGAATTCTCCCGCGCGCATTATGCGCACTGGGGCGGGTTTAAATATTGCCGCTAAGCCCTCGTAGAGTGCCGCAATGCCGTCCAAGGGCCGCTAGAAACCTGGCGGCTGCCCCGCCCGCGTTTTCCGACGATGCGTACGTGGGCATCCCCGGCAAGTCAGCAACCTTTTGGGGGACATTGGACGGTGCGCGGGAGCCGTGTCCGGGTTGACGGTGGCGCGCCCTTAGCTAATTTCAAGACGCGCTTTATTTCGGCTCGCTCGGTTTTGCTGGCATCATCAATCAGCAGGTAGCGGGGCGCGTGCCTGCGATACATGCGTTCCGAGAGAGCGGGCGCAACGGCCCAAAAATCAAGCCCGTATTCTTCGAACAATTTGAAATGGTCAAACGTGACAAGCGGGCCTCTGAAATCCTTGAGTGGGTGCTTTTGAGCGCCGGTGCCGACCCAGTTGATGCGGCGGTCAATTCCGCTAGCTACGGCTTCCTTTCCCGCGCCTCCAACCCCAATCACCGCGTCAAACGCATACTCTCTAATGCCGCCCATACAATCGTGAATCCCAAACCGCCCTTTAGTGTCTGGGTCGCCCTTGTGCGTTCGCTTGTAGATCAGAGTCCGCATCGTGCCCATTATCACACGGAGCCGAATGATTGTAGCTCAACTCCGCGCCACGGAGCCGCTTGAGACGTGGCTGATACTCCACCCGGACTTTCCGCCGATGCGTCTACGGGGCGCTGTGCGCGATTGCGGGCCATTCTGGGTGCCTCGTGTACAATATGAGCGGGAGTAAAGTGGATCATGGATGAGCACAAGCCTTGGCACTACGCAACTCTCACAAGAGCAGACGAAGCGCGCCATCTTCTGATTGCCCCTTTTAATGGTCCGGCAGGAACCGAGCTGATTCAGATAAGCGGCGGAATAGAGTCTTCACTCGCAATGGGAACCGAGTATGAGACAAAACAGCAAGCGGACGCCATCGCGCAGATTTGGGCCGAAGACGAAGGGTTCACTTGTCTAGCGCGGGACAAGTTTGCTTTTGAGCCATTAGAACACGTCAAGGTGTTGGCGGCGAGAATGGGCTTCACTGGAGTGTATGACCTCCGCTTCAAGAGAAGCGGTTTCCCGAATCCCAACTTCATGGGAGAGGTTCCGCTTTCTTCGTGGCCGGGGCTAACGCCGCGCAACGGCGGGCGCTACCTCTACGCCCTGGACCAAATGAGGCTCCACGCTAGACCGGCTCTCCCCGTTCAGGCAGGGCCCATTGTTGCCCCCACGGGTGGCGCGGAGTATATCGCGTTCATCCTGAAATACAAGGCTCTTGTCGATCAAATCGGACCGTCCACTGAGTTCCTACTCACCGACAGGGACCTAGTAAATCGCGTATAATTGGGCCGCAAATACCAGATTTTCGGCCCAAACAGATGGCGAATGGGCCAAAGTGGCACGATTTGACTAGGTTTTTGAGTTTATTTTCGTGTGTGGCTATAAAACATTACTGGGGTGCTCTCCTGAGCTACCCCGTTAACTTTGAAGGGTACCCCACCCTCGACCATCACCGCTAGAGATGAGAAAGCAAAGCGAGCGTGAGCGAGCGATGATTTATCACTCTCTCTTTATATGGTGGATTAGCAGCCACCTTGCGCACCTTGTTCTATATATCTTCCGTCACTAACTTTTGTTGGGAGATGGGAAAGACAGAACGAGCGAATGCGAGTGATGGATTTACCACTCTCCTTCTACTATGGTGGATTAGCAGCCACCCGATGCTGCCTTACCCAGTCCTTGCCACGTGGCACCCCATTCTTACGGAGCGTATACGCCAGTTTGCGGCTTGACAGACTCGGATTCTCCGCCATGATCGTGCGTGCCTTCTCATCAAGGCTGTCAGCGTTCGGTCTTGCGCCCACTTTGCCATTGCCGTGGAATAGCCAACGGCGGCGCGTTATCCAACCAACGGGGCGTGCGTGCTGCTCACCCACGTTCGTTAGCACTTCTTGAATGTCTGTGATGGACAGATGCGGATTGGCCGCCATGAGCAGCCACGCAAAACCCGCGCGTTCCTTGAAGTCACGAATATCAATCGTGAGGTTGACGGTACGGACTTGCTCCCGTCCGTACCGGTCCAGCTTGTCAAGCGTGAGCGTCCAAGTATCCATTAGACGCCCGTACCGGACAGCTTGCCTTTCCGCTGCTTTACAATGCCATGTTTCGCCCGGCTAGTTTCGGACAGAAGCTCAGGCGTTTTGCCGATGATAACGGCCAAGCCAATCTGGAGAGCTACCGTCACCACCTGAGACGGGTACACATCGGTTTTTCCGGCAAGGTCATCAATCTGTTCCCTCAGATTGAGCGGGACGTACTGGCACATGCAACCTTCTTCAATGTTTTCCATGATTCCTCCAATTTGCTTTTGATGGTTGATTGCGGAGCACCCCACAATCGCGGGCCGGATAGCCTTTACTCTTTCTGGATTCTCAGAAGCCGGACCCTCTCCCCCACATGGGTCCGGCTGCCGAGTTTGTCAGATAGGCTCAAGGCAAGGAGGGGGGCCCGTGAATGCCTCCGTGGGGACCTTGAACGACCCGCTGACTACGGGCTTTTGTCTCCCCACAATGTTGGTTAGCTCTACGTCTCCGACACGACGTTGGTGTAGTAGAGCGGTTGGAAGGATGGCGGCTGCGCTGCCCCAGCCAATTCAGCAAGGAAATGCTGATCTGCCCATTGCTGCGTGCGATAACCAATCTGGCCGCTCTGCGCGTACAGTTCCAAGAAAACGCGGGTCATCAGCGGGGTCCGGCGCAGCCATACGCCGTCTGCAAAAGAGCCAAACGCCACGAAGCCCGCACCCGCGCCGGACGCGGTGTCCAAGTTGTCATTGATTACGTAAGGCCGATCAAAGAGCAGCCCCCCATCCGGTGAGAACATCGGGACACCCGAAGTGCTTGCCCGCGTGTTGCGTATCTCAGCCAACGTGGCGCGACTGAGCATCCATTTGTTTGTTGGCAGGTCGAAGCGCGGCGGGATAGCGTGCCGCAAATCAATCATGCTTGTGTACACGGAGCCGCCGGAGCCGCTCACGCCCACCGCAAGCGTGCTTGCCGCCGCCACAAGTGCCGCCACAAACGCCGTGGTGGTAGCTGTGGTCAACGTGGTGGCGAGACTGGACAGCAACTCATCCAAGATGACGCCCTGCAGGGGAAGCTCAGAGTTCATCAGGGACTCATAGGACGCAAGCACAAGGCGCGCGTACTTCGTTCCCCCGAATGTGAAGGAAGACATGCCGAAGGGTTGCGAGGTAGAAGGCGCGGCGTTTTCCGCATACGTGGAATCGACGGCACCCGCGCTGATGATGGGCTTGACTAACGGGCGCGTGTGTTCTGTGTAAATCTGCGTTGCGCCCGCCAGTGCAAACGAATCGAGGTTGAAATAGCTTGGGAGGTACGGAAGGATTTCAGTTGGGACTGTGACCCCAACTGAGTCCCACCCGCCTGTGGTCCCGATGGAGATGGGGCCGCTTGGTGCTGTGGCCTCCATCTGAGGTGAGCCGCCACCAAGCATAGACAGCGTGTTATTCATCCAAGCCGCGAATTGGCCACGGAACTCCGTTGCTCTCGGATGCTCACCCTGAGTGAAGCCGGGCACGCCATACGCGCCGTATGCGGGTGCGAGGGCAACCGGCCGGTCCCATGCACGCTCAACGGGGTTACTTGCAGCCGCAGCGGGAAAAAATCCCCGTGGACCGCATTGCTGTGCGAGTGTGTTTTGCGCCTGGATTGCTGCGATGCGGGGGGGCGAGGGCATCGGCTTCGGCCATCTTCGCTTCAAAGATGCCTTTCTCCGCCGCTGTCATGTCCCGGTTAGCGCGTTCCACCACCGTGACAATTCCTTCCGCCACGTTCAATGCTTCTTTGCGTTGGTCCTGGAGGTCAAACAGTTTCACTTTGTTGCTCCGTGTGAATCCGCGCACCCACGGTCAGTTGTGAGCGTCACGTCCCGCAGCGGTCCACCCATCCCCGTTGTAGAGGCGGTCACCACACGGCCCATCCCTTTTTGAATGGGGCGGTTTTGTTTCGTTGTCCGTGTTTCAGGTCGCGTCCACTCAACTCCGGGTTGGAGTGAGTCCCCGCGTGCGGTCCGACCCTTTTTAGCCGGTGCGCAAAGCAAAAAACTGTGCGGATTATCCGCGTGGGTCCTTCAAGGCGTAGAGGCGAAAGCACCACGCCTCTGAATCGTCTTTCGGTTGAGCCGCCAATGCGGCTTCTACCGCCGTGACGGTGGCCTCTAAGCGTGCGAGGAAGGCTTTGGACAACGCCGTAATTGTGTACTCACCCAACGGCTCCGCCAATTCGGTACAGTGCTCGCCCCGGACAATGCCCATCACGCCGCAAAAACCAAAGGCACGCTCCGCAATTTCGCGCTGAATCTCTTCAACTGGAAACGGTGTCCCCTTCGTTAGATCAAAGAGAGCGAAGTCCCCCCGCGCCGGATTTCCGAAGATCGCAACGGCGTAGCTAGCCATATCACCGAGTTGCTCAAATTTGTTCATCGCTTCCTCTTTCTTCGGGTCCATCGCGTCACATTCAAAGAGTGCCTGAGTGCCATCTGTATGTCAACTATTGTCAGAGTGCCCCTTTTCGGCAGTCGCTATCTGATGAAATTGGCCATCAATCAAGTACACGCCCCGACGCTTTCCGGCGTTCCGGTAGTTCTCACATCTGAAGACCGCCCGCGCGGGAATGCCAAGCGCCATTGCCTGCTTTGAGATGCCGCTCAAAACCCCGCCGAGGGCTTGATTGTCAGAGACGCCCAATACTTCCCGCAGAGACGAATCGCTTACGCGTCGGCGCTCCACAAGCGCGGATAGGGCCGCACGCTGTGGCACTCCGAGATGCTCCATGAACTCGTGGAAGACTTCCGGGGTCCACGCGAACTCGCTCTCTTCGGCGGTCGCCTGGATTGAATCTATGACCCCCGGCTCCTTGAGAAGCGCCCCAAGCCTCGCCGCCTCTTCGGGCGTCTCTACGGTGTAAATCACGCCCCGGTGCTGAATCTTGATTGGCATACCTGAAGAATAGAGCGAAGCCGCCTGTTTGTCAACCACCTATGTGACAAGTGTATCGCGCTTACGGATGGGATGTTTGGGCGCGTCAAATCTCTGGCGGTCACCGGTGGCGCTGCGGTGGCGTGGCTGGACCGGCTGTACGGCCTGGAGAACCCACGCGACTAGGAAGCGGGGCGCATTTCCGGCCCGCAATCCTTGCGGCCAAAGAGGGGGCCGAACAATGATAATTCTGCTACGAGGTGCACTATGGGAACAGTCCTAACTATCGTCTCAATCCTCATTGCGTTGGCAGCTTTGGTCGCACAGTTTTACTTCAAGTGGGTGCCAGACCCGGAAGA
>Ga0206836_10307_pt2 | contig 9557 bp, 10 predicted proteins | sample Alteio_BWOrgCont_28_FD_152871 | JGI IMG/M metagenome (GOLD analysis project Ga0206836, IMG submission 152871) | Enriched cells from forest soil in Barre Woods Harvard Forest LTER site, Petersham, Massachusetts, United States -... | ecosystem: Environmental > Terrestrial > Soil > Temperate forest >...
CAGTTGGCAACATGGTCCGACACCATCAACTACGAGATTGTGACAAGAATCGGGCCTCATCTTAAACGTATGCAAAAGAAATCCCCGCTGACGCACAAGATGCCATCACGTCGTCTGTAAAGTGTAAGCCCGCAGTGGGTGCTGCTGAACTACCAATGGGATGGGAATAAACTGTTTGGTAGCGTTCTTTATCCATCTCTCCTATACGGGAGTCTACTCTGTGTGGATCACGCTGAATGTAAGGGGGAAGGGGCATTTCTCCAAATTCATTTAATATTTTTTGCAAGCTTGTATGGGGATCTGCCAAAGCCACCAAGGGAGGATCCATGCTTTCCACACGAAAAAGAGGCATTAAATCGCCGGGATGGGTTTCGCTATCAGCATATAAAATTTCACCTGGTTTTAGCTTGCTTGTAGGGCGCAGGAGGCAATGAAATTGTTTTTTTTCATCTCCTGTTTCTAAAAAAAAGACCTCGCCCCGTGCGCCAGTTTTACGCCGCACACGCACACGCGCCGGATAAACCCGAGAATCGTTTGCTACGAGGAGAATTTTTTTTTGGGGAAAAACGGAATTTAAAATTTGAGGAAGATGGCAAAATTGCTCGTCTCTCAATTCTCCTTGCGGAGAATGGCACACGAGCAGTCGACTGGCATCACGTTTAGACAAGGGAGATTGGGCAATGAGTTCGGAAGGGACATCGAAATAAAAGAGCTCTTTTTTCAAGGAAGTACCACACGTTTAAGATGAGGCCCGATTCTTGTCACAATCTCGTAGTTGATGGTGTCGGACCATGTTGCCAACTGATCGGCACTCACAGTTTCTCGTCCATCTGTACCCAAAAGGGTCGCCACAACAGGATCGTTGTTTGTAGATACGTTGGTGATGTCAATGACAATATGATTCATCATGACGCGTCCTAAAACCTGGCAACGGTGGCCATTGACAAGAACATGGGCTTTATTGGAAAGCTGTCTGGGATATCCATCAAAATAACCCACAGGTAACACGGCAATTCTCATAACATGTTCTGCTCGATACGTACAACCGTAACCTATAAAGCTTCCTGCATTTACTTGCTTGACATATTGGCTCTTGCATCTCCAGGTGAGTACGGGCTTTAGCTTTGGCAATTCGGGCATAACCACGCGGGCAGAAATCCGTGTTTCGGGGGATGGCCAAAGTCCATATAAAGAAATTCCTGTGCGCACAATTTCAAAACGGCATTGAGGCAAAACAAAGGTCGCCGCACTTTGGGCAATGTGTTTTTCGATGGTGTGAGAGAAATGCCCTGTTTGGGTAATAATGTGATGTGCTTTTTCGAGAAGCGTAATTTGGTCGCGCGCGTAATCTTGCTCTGTTACATCTTCGACGTTCGAAAAATGCGACATAACCCCTTGAATATGGACAAGGTGACTATACTTTTTGAGCATGGGCAGAACAGTTTCTAAGTGCTCTACCAAAATACCTTCACGGCCTAAGCCGGTGTCGATGTGAATATGCACTTTGAGGGGACGATAGTTGTCTTTTGATTTTTTGATTGTCTCCTGTAGAGACTCAAAAAATCCATCTTCTTCCCAACGATCATCTGTAAGGGCGACCTCAATAAAACGTTTGGCACAGTCTGCTATTTCATTTTGAGTAATAGCACCCAGCACCACTATGCGCTTGTGGGGAATCGCATGTTCTTTTTCGTAGTTACGAATTTTAAAGGCGTCGATCGGGTTAATCACAAAAAAGAGATCGGCAAGATCGTGCAGAACTTTTAAACTCTCTTTAAATCCATGTCCGTAAGCATTTCCTTTTAAAACGCACCCTAACAGCACATGAGATTCCATAACTGAGCGGTATGCGTTTACATTATTTAAAAAAGCACTTTTGCTTAATTCTACCCAAGATGAATGCTCTGCGTATTCGTGTTCAATATCCATTGATAAAACATCCCTTCTATGGATGAAGTCGTTGTAGTAGGTATTGCAATCTTTTATTGGCTTCCTTTATGGATTCCTGATATTCCTTTGATTGTAAGATATTGTTATAAAAATTTCCATCTGTGCCCAGCCAATTTCCAGCCACACACATGTTATAAATAGCCCCTGTCGTGTCTCCCATGCAAAGGCTTCTTTGTAAACGAAAGGGTGGCCAAAACGATGGGTGATTGATATCCCAAACAATAAAATTTGCAAGGGCCTTTTCCTCAATAACCCCTGCTTTAAATTGAGGATGCATTTTGCCAGGGGTGTAAAAAACCTTATCGAGTAAAAAATCGGAATCAAAAAATATACCGTCTTGTAAGGGTGAAGTTAAAGTTGATTCTTTTTTGTGGAAGGCTTTTTTTAAATTAGGAAAGGATGCGCAAAATCTTAATTCCTTTTGCACATTCATGGAGTCATTGGAGGCCACGGTGTCGGTGGCAACAGCCCATTCTTTGGAGGCAGCCTGCCAAAGGGTGATGTCTGCTGGTCTGTCGAATATAATCTGCGAAAAAGGGCAAAATATAAGGGTATTCGTATGCTTAGGGATAAGTCGTAAATCTTTTGCGGAAGTATGAATACAATGCACAAGGACATTGTGCGGGGTGTCACCCAGAATTCCCAGGCGCTGTAGGTATTCTATGGGGCTACAGCCTTCCCGCTCTTTTATGCGAGCGGCTTCCATGGGGTGCTGGGCGACATGGACATGCACGGGAAGATTCCAAGATACAGAATGTTCGCGGATGCGTTCCCAGAGGGTGGAGCTTACGGTATCGGTAGCATGGGGTCCCAGTGCGGCAAAAACCCCTTTCTTTTTAAACTCAGCGTGGTTTTGAATAGTATGGGTATCTTCAAATGCCTCTTCGCTACGGTGCGCTCCAGGCCCAAATATATCCTGAATTGTGGGAGCGACCACGGCCGCAAGACCAACCTCATGGCAAGCTTTCGCAATATCGAGCCCGGCATAGTAGTGATCCCAGATAAGACCACATCCATTGAGAAGATTTTCGTATGCTCCTATTTTGGCAAATGCATAGATATCTTCATTTTTAATGATTTTTTCAGATTTAAAGAAAACATCTTCGACCAAATTTTTTGCTTTTTTTTCCATTTCTAAAATAGGTTTAAAGAAATTCATGGGGATATGCGTATGAGCATTTATAAAAGAGGGAGAAATAAGGCGTTCCCCATAGTCTTTAAAGGGCACCTTATTTTGAACACAGAGTTCTTTTTCTGTGGAGATTTTTTGAAGATAATGAGTTTCTTCCAGGAGGGTGACTTTTTTAATATAAGCGTTATCTATTTCTATGATTGCGGGAAAAACCTCGTATTGTCCTTTAGAATTACGGAGTAAGACTTTGCGAGATGCGATTTTCGAGTCCGCTATCATGTTTGCTACCTCTTATTTTTTAATTGATTTCTTGAATTTATTGGCATAAAATTGCTGCAGGACGCCTTCCTTAAATGTGTTTCTTATTTCTGCACATACGGTAAGCTCCAGCGGTCATTTGTTTTTTAACGTTGGAGAAAACGGAGCAGAATCGAGGATTTCTTATGGAGTATCATAAGGTCTCTTCTCTTGTTTTTCTAGCTTTTCCCATTTCTTTTTTAAGCTTTTCTGCTTGTGCAGAAGATATGGGGGGCGTCTCCCTTCCTGCGTATCTCAATTTATCTGTAAGCAAAGTGGAAACTCGAACGAGTGCAATATCTCGGGATGCATCCGCACCTAGTGAAATATACAAGCCAAATTTTTATAAAGAGGATGATTTCAAAGAATTCTTTGATGTGATGACGTATGTAAAAAACAAAGCAGAGCACCCTGTTGAATTCGATCAAGTTCCTGTGTCGGACACGGTAGAAATAGATATAAAACCAACTTTATTTAAAAATATTGAAGGCCCCGACGGAAGAGTAAATGATATGGGGAGAATGAGGTGCATAGGGATACAGTTTGAGGCGAAATTATTCTAACCAGAATGTAAGCTTTCAAAAATATGCAGATTCGAGGCGACCTGATCCCGCGGTCAAGCCGCGGGATGACAAGGCCCGACGCGCGTATTCTTTATACGTAAGGAGGGTGGAATCGAAGGGGCAACGAAGAGGGTGCATATTTCTGAAAGTTTAATCAGAATCCTTAATTTTTTCGACCTTAGCAAACTCAAGCTCAACAGGCGTTGGGCGTCCAAATACGGAAACCAGCAAACGTAGCTTCATCTTATCTGCTTTAACTTCATCCACATCACCAATAAAGTTAGTAAATGGACCATCGATAACGCGTACTTTTTCACCCTTTTCAAAGGCAACAAGAACTGTTTTTGCGGTACCTGTTTTAGAAGCTTCTGCAGCACGGTTAAACATGCGTTCCATTTCTTCGAAAGGAATGGACTGGGGATCTTGATGGGTTTCGGCAACCACAAATTTTGAAATTTTAGGAGTGTCTTTTACGCATCCAAAGGTAGATTTATTATTCGGGTCCATTTGGATAAAGATGTACCCGGGCATCATCCTTTGTTCCATTTTTTTGCGTTTTCCGCTGGCATCAATACGCTCTACGACCATGGTGGGAATGAGAACGTGCCCAAAGGATTCGGAAAGGTTTAGCTTCTTAATGCGTTCTTCGAGGGTGAGTTTTGCTTTGCGCTCGTTGCCCGATTGGGTCAATACGGCAAACCATTGAAAACGTTCATGGTAAAAAGTTTCAGGGGGAGCATTTTCAAACTCGTTGAGGGCCTTGTCTTTGTTTTTGGGAGCTAACGCCATGGTCTGTGGTCCTTATTTGTATAACATAACTTCAATATATTCGCGTTTTTATGCCGCTGTGGACATAAAAAGGTGAATTAATTTTAAAAAAAGACTGTCGGCAAGGAAAAGCATAAGTCCTGCCACAATAACAAGTAAAATAACAATGAGAGTCGACTTTTGGGCTTCTTTAAATGTGGGCCAGGATACCCGGGAGAGCTCATCGCCAACGTCTATAAAAAATTCCCGGAGTTTTTTATAAGAAACCAGTGCCGCAAGTCCAATAACCGTTGACAGCGTAGCAACAGCCATATTGAGCGTGTGGAATTGGCCGTTTTGGACGCTCAGAATACTGGAAACATCCTGTGGGAAATAATGTTTGCCTAAAAAAAGCCACAAAGAGTAAGTCAAATACCAAATATAGCTTCCAACAAGAAGATACAAAAGGATGGCATAGCGGGTGGCGGTTCTAGAGATTTCAGACATATGTGGGCATCCTGTCGTAACGAATTCGCGTTAACACAAAGTCCCCTCATATCATGGGGGCAGATGATTTTCAATCATTTGTGCTGTATATTATACGTTTTTCCAACCTGTGAGATATCTATTTTTGTCGCTGCGGCCTCCTTCAATTCATCGGCTTTTTTTATGTAGATGGAAGTGGTCGTGATGTCTTTGTGGTTGAGAAGATCCTGGATTTGCCCAATAGGAACCCCCCGATTGTGCAGAAGAGTGGCCAAAGTCGCTCGGCAGCTATGTGGACTCACTTTTTTCAACACTCCAGACATCTGAGCCGATTCTCGTACCATATCGTACACGGCTCGCGGCGTGAGTGCTTGTTCATTTTTTGTCCTTTGAACCCTCTGAAAAATAAAATCTTCGCCATGGGCCCCCGGGCGCTGGGTGTCAATATAATCTTTTATCAGGGCGCAACACTTCAGGCTAATGAGCACGCTGTGATTCTGATCCCCCTTGGCAGCCCTCAAAATAAGCTTTCCATGGGTGTCGTATATTTGAAGGTCGCTTAAGCGTAACTGACATAGTTCATTGACGCGCATTCCCACCGAAAAAAGTGTTGTGAGCACAACAACTTGCAGCTTTGCACTCTTATAGCCTCTATTTTCAAGGGAAATACTTTTAAAATATTCCATCCGCTCATTTAAAGAAGCGAGCAAAGTACGCATTTCTTCTTCGGTAAAAATATTGGTCGTGCTTTCTTGTTTAATGCGGGGCTTCTCAATGTATTCCGCAGGGTTTTCTTCGATGAGCTTTCGTTTTTTAGCAAACTGAAAAAATGAAGAAAGACAATGAATTTTACGACGGATGGTTCTGTGGGCCAGGGGTGTTAAATGGGTTCTCCACATCGCAATGTGAGTGTCTTGAATATCACTGATATCATTTAGAAAAATATTTTGTTCGAATGCAAACACAAAGAAATCTTTTAAATCTTTTAAGTAACTGCGTTGGGTATGGGGGCTTTTAAAGAGGATTAAAAAGTGAGGAATAAGGTCGCGAAGCAAAGTAGAGCTTTGGGTTTGAGTCCATTGGCCCAAAGCGACTTTATTTAAAGAAACGCTCTCAAGCCAAAAGGAATTTTGTTTTTGTAGGGAATGGCTCATTCCTTAGGGGTATTCTCCGGGGTTACGGGGACAATAAATAGGGACGAGTTCTCAAAAACATCATAAATAAAATAAGGCTCCCTATCAAATACCCCCATCACCAATCCGCCACCGCCCGCTCCTGTCACTTTAGCAGCTAAGGCTCCCTGTTCTCGTAATTTTTCTATTATACTATCTATTTTTGGTGTGGAAACTCCAATAGCTTGTAAGCTTATATGTGCGTCATTCACTGCGTCCGAAAAGTCTTTCAGCAGGTTTGACTCAAGACTGACTATGGCCTGTGTGGCCAATTCTCCCATTTTTTGAAGATGGAACTTTGTATTCTCTGGCGAAATATCAAGTTGCTCGGCAACTTTTTTCACCATAAGACTCGTGGCCGAACGTTCTCCCGAATCTACAAGTGCTAACCAAAATGTACATTTATTGTGAAGGCGCCGTACCCCTTGGATTTTAGAAAAAGAAATCATTCCACGGCTCGCAATGGCGCTTGCATCTAATCCGCTGGCACGATTGGAGTGAAAAATATTATCAATTTCGTTGGCAAGGGCTGCTTCTTGCGAAAAATTAAGCTGCTGGTCTAGCAGTTGGCTTGCGAGTCGTATGAGTGACACACTTATGGCGGCACTGCCTCCTAAGCCTCCACCTAATGGAATTTGTGAGCGTATATGAATTTGTTGTGGCATAAATTCGGAAAGTGGAGTGCTTATTCCACATAAAGATAATGCTTTTGCAAAGGCTTGGGTTAGCTGAATTTGGGTTTCGGGGGGTGCAAGGTAAGAACTTATGGGATTTTTTTTAAGGGAAAGATCTTCTATAAACCATGAGGTTTCCCAAGATTTTGTTTGCTCGGGATAAATTATAATTTGTAACGATACATTTGGTAGAGCCATGGCCACTGCTTGAGAGCCATATACGACAGCATGTTCTCCGACTAAAATAACTTTTCCACAAGAACTTGCTTTTTTTTCTTCGTTAACAAGAGCTCTCATAAGATTTGTCCTATTTTAAGCCCCTGATATTGGGGAGTGTTATAAAGCACTCGGATTTTATCCCCTACAAAAGATTCCATTAAAGAGTGAAAATGGGCGATGTGGGGAGCATCATCTTTTTTGAAAATAAAATGAACATTGGGTCCCGCATCCAGAGTCCAAAATGCGTTCCATGAAAATTCGTTTCTCATAGTGACAAATGCCGCAATAATACTAGAAGCTTTATCGTTTAAATAGCATGCAGGGGGAGTGCCGGTTTGCATGACGGCATGCATGGCAAAGGCATCTTCTTCGGTTAAATGAGCAATAGTTTCAAAATCATATTGAGCAAGGGCCTGTTTCATCTTGTTTATTCTTTGATGAATACCCGCAACCCGAATTTTATGAAAGACAGATGTAGGGGCATGGGTGTGCCCTGCCGAGCTCGACACGGATTTTTCTGTGCCATCTAAAATAAACACACAGTGCGACACATCCTGCCACGCGGGATGATGGGGAATATTTTCGGTTTGAGTTTCGTCTGCAGATGTTTTTTTCCACATGACAAAAAGAGAATCTTCCTCTAAAAGGCTGCTGCGTGTGGCCGAACCACTTCCAATACGCGCCCATTGGGAGATCCAGTATTGTAATTCTTGTGGAGAAAATCGTTCTTGCAAATTGAGCATATCCGCAATAGCTCCTGCCAATGCCGCATAACCCGAAGCGCTTGAGGCAATACCACAAGCCGTAGGAAATTGATTTGTGGTTTCAATTTTAAGCGTGATGTCATTGGCAAAAGGAGATAAAATGGAGTTTAAAAAAAGATTTAATTTGGGTGCGGGAGTCTGGCCTTCTAGCGAGGGAGTCTGGCCTTCTTTTGTCAGGATAAATTGATGACTTTTGCTTGTCTCTCGTGTGGAAGGAATCTCTGGTAAAAATCGATTGAGGCTACGTACTTTTGTGAATGTCCGAAAACCGTTGAGAGTAAAGCTAATGCTGGAATTATCGGGTATTTGAAGCTTGTGAGGGTCTTTTCCCCAATACTTTAATAGGGCGATATTACTTGGTGCGCTGGCATATCCTTCGTCACCATTTTGTATTTCTAATTGTCCGGATTTGCGTAGGGTATTTAATTTTTGTTGAAGATTTGCCAGTTCTATAGGGATATTGTGAAATAATGTCATAAATTTATGAGTTTTTGTCTTCAGGGGGATCTGTGGGCTCGGACCACTCTTTTGAGACTTCAGAAATGAGGGTCAGCATTTTTTGTGAGTGATCGATACTGTCGTCATAATAAAAATGAAGTTCGGGGGTATATCGGATTTTAAGAGCTTTTCCTAATTCCCGACGTATAAATCCAGATGCACTGCGTAGGCCTAATTTGGCTTCCGCAGCTTGCTCGGGACGTGTGGAAAAATAAACCTTCGCAATTTGAAGATCGGGGGTTACTTTTACCGAATGGATAGTGATGTTTTTTACACGGGGATCGGAGATTTCACCACGCACAAGCATGGTGGAAATAAATTCCCGAATCTCTTCTCCCAGTTGAAGCATTCTTTTAGATGGCGCTGCCATACGTTTCTCTTACCTAATTTAAAGTTGCAGCCACTTCTTCGATAATAAAGGCTTCCAGCACATCGCCTACCTTCATGTCGTTGTAGTTTTCTACGGAAACCCCGCATTCAAACCCTTGAGCTACTTCTTTTGCATCGTCCTTAAAGCGTTTCAAAGAGCCCACACGGCCGGTGTAAATCACAATGCCGTCACGCACAATGCGAATGTGCGAGTTGCGTGTCACTTTACCGTCTAAGATCATGCTTCCTGCAATGAGTCCAACCTTAGGAACCATAAAGGTATTACGTACTTCTGCATGGCCAAGCACTTTGTCCTGTTTGACAGGAGCAAGAGAGCCCACCATAGCCGCCTGAATATACTCAATAAGCTGATAAATAATATTGAAGCACTCTACTTTAATACCAGATTGTTCTGCTGTTTGAGCAGCAACACGTTCTGGTCTTACGTTAAAGCCAACAACAATAGCGTTAGAGGCCTTAGCGAGAGTAACATCGGTTTCTGTAATTCCACCCACTCCTGTAAAGATAATTTTATTCTTTACCTTAGCAGTGTCTAATTTTAAGAGAGATGCCTTAATAGCTTCTGCAGAACCATGGGTATCGGCCTTGATAATAATAGAGAGATCCTGTGGCTTTTCTTCGCCCACAGTGCCCATAAGTGCAAAGAGATCTTCCATTGTGGAGGC
>Ga0206836_10323_pt1 | contig 9461 bp, 7 predicted proteins | sample Alteio_BWOrgCont_28_FD_152871 | JGI IMG/M metagenome (GOLD analysis project Ga0206836, IMG submission 152871) | Enriched cells from forest soil in Barre Woods Harvard Forest LTER site, Petersham, Massachusetts, United States -... | ecosystem: Environmental > Terrestrial > Soil > Temperate forest > O...
GACGGCGGTGCGGCTGGCTCTGGGTGCGTCGGCGAGGGCGCTGCTGCGACAGACAATTGTAGAGAGCCTAGTGCTGAGTGTCACAGGAGGGCTGATCGGCATCGGGCTGGCGGCGTTCACGATTTATGGTGGGCGTAGCCTGCTGCCGGGCAACCTGCCGCGGACCAATGAGATCACGCTGAACTGGACGGTAGCGGGATTTGCTCTGCTGCTGGCGGCGCTGACGGGGGTGGTGTGCGGGCTGGCGCCGGGACTTGCGGCACTGCGCACCAACGTAAACGCGCAGATGAAAGAAGGTGGGCGCAGTGGATCGGGGAGCGCGACCCACGCGCGGCTGCGCTCGGGCCTGGTGGTGCTGGAGATTGCCGTGGCGCTGATGCTGCTGGCCGCAGCCGGGCTGCTGCTGCGAAGCTTCCAGAAAATGAGCCAAGCGAACCTAGGCTTCGAGCCGGATAACGTGACGACGGCTGCGTATTCGCTGCCGCAGAAGCAGTATTCGACGCAGGCGCAGATCGACACATTCAACCGCGATTTGCTCGAGCGGCTTCGGCAGGTTCCCGAAGCGCGTGCTGCGGGATTGGCGAGTACGATTCCGATGACGGGGGACGAGAATTGGCCGATTCTCGCCGAGGGGTATGTAGATCCGCGCGGACCTGACAAAACGAGTGCGGCCCCCTTCCAGGTGGTTGGCGACTATTTCCGTGCGATGGGCATTCCACTGCTGCGCGGGCGGTACTTTACGGATGCGGATAACGCGAACAGCCAACTGGTGGCGATCGTGAACCACGAGTTTGCCGAGTACTACTGGCCGCATCAGGACCCGATTGGCAAGCGCATACGGGTCGGGACGCTGAAAATGCCCACTCTATGGATGACAGTGGTGGGCGAGGTGGCCGACGCCAAGCTGGGACCGCCGGACCAGGACGCGCGGGTGCAGTTCTACCAGCCGGTGGCTCAAGAGGAGAAGGAATTTGGAGGGCTGGCCGTGCCGACCGACCTGAATGGCAACAGAGGCTTCATCGTGTTGCGGTCGGCGCTGCCGCCGGACCAGATGGAGAACACAATGCGCCGGGTGGTGCGGGAACTCGATCCACAACTGCCGCTCAGCGAGGTGCAGACAATGGATGAAGTGGTGGCACAGAGCGAAGGGCCGCGCCGCTTCAACACGGCCTTGATTGCGAGCTTTGCGCTGGCGGCGGTGCTGCTGGCGGGGTTAGGAATCTACAGCATCGTGGCGTTCTCCGTTGCCTCGCGGATGCAGGAAATGGCGATCCGCATTGCGCTGGGGTCGCAGCGCGGGCACATCCTGCGGCTGGTGCTGATCTCCGGTGTGAAGCTGGCGGCGGTGGGGATTCTGATCGGGTTGGCCGGGGCCGCGGCGGCTTCGCGCCTTGTGCGTTCTTTTCTGTTCGAGGTGAGTCCGTTCGATCCCGCAGTGCTGGTGTTGGCGGCGATCGGGGTGTTTGCGCTGGCGCTGGTGGCCTCGACTATGCCGGCGCGCAGGGCGGCGGCGGTGGATCCAATTGAAGCCTTGCGGGGCGAGTAGCCTCGGTGAATGCGGTAACACTCGGTATTGGCCAGCCGCCAATTCTCGCAGATCAACTGTTGCGTACAGGCCAAATCGCGTTTCCAAGGGACGCTCGGCGACCGACTACTTGATTTGGAGCGGGTAGTAGTACGACGCCTGATCCTTTTCGTGGACTGTTGCAAGAAAATACGCTCCCGCCTTGGCTGATCGTAGGTCCAGTTCGACAGACACTGATTCGTGGTCGCCATTGATCGTCGCCGGCGCGCTTCTCTGGGCCACGACGCCATTTCCGTTCTGATCCTGCGTAACGGCCACGGAGTATTGGCCCGGAGGACTGAAGCGCGGAAGGATGATCGTAACCCTGACAACTGCAGCTGGCAAAAAAACAGATTGCAGTGAGCCTGGCTGGTTGCCTCGGATCGTACCGGCATCCCACAGGTTTACCGCTTCGGATACAACGGCCAAATTCGCCGATGGAAGTTGCCGGTGCATTCCATATCGAGCAACCGTGATGACGACCGCGACCATCACGGAACAGAGGACTACTGCGGTTACGAGCGTTAGTTTTTGCCGGCGCGAGCGATTTTCCTGCCGGAAGACAAGTAGCCGACTCATGCACATGGGACAGTTCGCCGCGTGAACGACTCTCGGGTCTGACAACGCGATCCGCTTCGCTCTTCGAGCCAGATCCCTGAGGAAGGCTTCATCAGGGCACGGACCGACAGGAGTCGTTTCGCCGGCAAGCACTCGCTCCTCGTGGCGCTGCGCAAGCCATGATTCAAAACGGTCCTCGGCGCGCGAGGGCCAACTCCAACTCAGCCGCATTTTGGGGATTCTCCTGGAGGGGAAAGACTGCGGACCACCAACCCCAGTTCTTGAAAGTATGCACGACGTACGGCGCTGTGGTCCATCTCTAGTTTTGCACCGATCTCCCGCCACGAATATCCGAGCCAGCGCCAGTCGAAAATCGATTGTGCAGTTGGCGAAAGGCGCGAAAACAACTGCCTGGCATAGGCTCGCTGTTCTGCCTCCGGATGGCCGACATGAAGCTGCTCCATATCCCGCATCGACCCAGACGGCAATTCGCGGCTGCGCTTCGCCGCGAGTTGCCTGGCGCGGCGCCGGATGACGCTCTTGATTCGTGCAGTCAGTTTCTGTTCCGGAGTATCGCTATGGCGGGCAAGGTATTGAGACGCATTATGAGCGGCGTGGTCCATCAAATCGACTGCGGCATCTGGGTCATTGAGGTACGTCCAAGCGCACAGGGAAGCGTATGACCATGCTGCGTGAGCAGCGGCCTCCAACTTCTGATCGGAAGCCGGGTGCCCGGTCGAATAGGCCCAACTCCACGTCAGCTCTTTCCAGTTACGACCTCTTGGCGGCATATGCGTGTGTGGGCGCGGGTGGATTGACCACCGGTTAACTCGTAGTATAGACGACCTTTTTTGCGTTAAGTCGCGGGAAAATTTCGCACGTTTGCCACAAAACTCCTTCTGGAGTGCCTTTAGTAGATATAGGACCTCTTATGCGGAACCGCAGGGGAGCAGTACAAGATTCCTCAGGATCCGACGGCACGGATTGATTCTCAACGCGACAGAAGTGACGTCTGCTCCACAGGAAGTATTTGTCGTTGCTAGCTGGATGAGACGTCGGCGGAACGAGGGGGACTCTCCGGTCTGAAAGTGCCGCACCTTCAACCACGTTTGAATACGAACTTCTTGGCCTTGGGAAGATCCCTATCGAGGCGCGTATGGCAACTCTCCCCAAATTGCCGGAGCGCTCCCTAGAGTGGAGTGCGGAAGCCATGGCCATGGCTGCTCAGGCCAAAGTGCTTTCTGGATCGAAACTTGAGCAGCTTGTGGTCCGCCTGCAGCGCCACAGCGGGCGGCCGAAGGAAGCGTGCTGGCGCTTCATCATCCAGTACGGAATCAAGGGACAGCAAGACCATCGACGATGGACCGAGACCGAGTTTGAGGTCGTTCGCGAGGAGCTTGTGAAGCGATCGATCGAAGAAGTAGCGAGGAAGGTCAATCGGACACCGAAAGCGATCCGAAACATGCTCAAGAGAAACAACCTCAGCTTGCGCGAGATCCGGTGCGACCTGTTTTCAGTGGAGAGCCTGGCAAATGCCCTCCGGGTGCGAAAAGCGGAGGTCGTCGTCTGGATTGAAAAGGGATGGCTCCAGGCATCCATTACCTGCCGCGGCAAGCGGAGTTCCTACACCATCACGCCCGAAGCGCTGATGAGCCTTTACAAGCAGCATCATGCCGATGTCTTGAAGCGCGGCATTCCGAATCAGGCCCTCTTCGAGGCGTACGTTCAGTACTGCTTTGCCCCAAAACACACGGTTGGAGAGCAGTTGTTGGATGTCCGGCGGGACAAACGTGAGCGCGCGGCCTACGCGGCTGCGGGAACCAAGAGGCCTGATAACGATGAAGAGGAAGGAGAGGAGGAAAAAGATGCGGATGACGAAGGAAGCTATCGCGACGATTTGGAAGCTTCTAACCGGGCCAGGGAAGACTCAAGGATCGAGTGTGAATGAAGTCTGCCCGGCCTGCGGCGCAAAAGTAATGTCGCCTCGACCATCGATTCGAGAGGTTGTCGTGACTACCGTTGGCGGTTGCCTCTTGGCGGTCATGCTGGTGTTCGCCTGTTCGATCACCGAACAATGGATCGAGCGGGAAGGCCAGCGGATCCTCGACAACATGGTTTGGCACGAACCGCTCGATAATTGGAGCATGTGAATGATCTGGCCGACAAGTGCCTCAATGCCTGGACAGATTGAGGCGAAAAGCCCTATTGCATAGTCTTGGCCACCCATTCCCTCACCCTCACTTTTTTGTGGACCTATCGCTGACCTGAGACGGAGGTATGCAGGTGACCCTGGCCTGAAAGGGGGCAGCTGATTAAACGATGAGGCGTCTCTAGAAGTTCGAAACCGCTGACGATCCCAGCGACGGGGCGGACGAGGCGTAAGCCTCGTCCGCAAGAATCTTTTTCCACAGATATTTTTAATCAGTCCGCTTCTCTAGGCTGGCTAACCTTATAAACCTTGTGCTACCGTCGCGGTGAATCCTTTTTCCCCAAACGCAACGCAAAACATTCTGTATTAACTCTTGGTCTGGATTCGTCCTGGTCCAAAAGATGCGGCTTCTTCACTTCGATCTGAGAGGATTCGATGATTCAGATCTTCATTGAAAATGACGACGGTGCTCACGACTTATTCGCAACCGTGACAGACCTCAATACCAACCCTCCCTCAATTGCACTGAACAATCAGCGCATCAATAGAGGGACGCGAGCGCCTGTCAACGTCCAGGAAGATGGCAATGGTAATTGCCTCGTTGACGTTCACACAGTCAGTGCCGACGACCCTACGGTCCAAAAGGACTTCAACAATCAAGTGACACAAGCAAACGGTGTCATTTCTGTTGATGTGTTTTAGACGCATGTCGCTTGGCCGATCAAGAAATCCCGCAGTGCATGTGTTGTGACGCTTATTTGAGGTTCGCCCCCACAGTACGTGTCTAGCGGAAGAAGGAGCGACTCTGATGCTCGCAGAATTGCTACAACCAACCCACTTGCTGGTGATTGGCGCGATACTCATTCTACTTTTCGGAGGGCGATGGTTCGCCACGTTGGGTGGGGGGTTCAGAGATGCGATACGCAACTTCAGACATGCGACCAAATCAACGCCACCTAAGTAGGGACTAGCGTAGCGCTGCCGTAACAGCCTAGCCAATTTGTCGCAATACCTTGCGGGGGGTGGGACCGGTCAGGCAGACCCTTTGGGTACGAATACGGTACGTAGGCCACGAATTATCCGTGCATTTATCAGAACTCTAGCCTAAACCTGCTGAATTCCGCAAGGAGCGCCAAATGGACCCACAACACATCATCGACGTTTGCGAAAACAATTGGGACGCTGACAAAAGCGATTGTAGTGGTTTTGTAAGAGCGGTCTCAAGCGCTTTGGGGGTTACTCTTTTCTCTGCCGGTGACAATGCCGACGCCATCATGGACAAGCTGTCTGCTGCAGCGGGTTGGAGCCTTATTGGAGATCTCGGGACGGTAGAAGGTGATGCAGCGGCTGGAATGTTCATCATTGCCGGCTTAAAGAGCGGCGATTTCAGTCCACCGAGGGCCAACGGTCATGTCGTTGTCGTTGTCAAAGGCGACGATCCGAACCACCCTGGATACCCGATGGCATATTGGGGTACGTTGGGTGGCGTAGGGGAAAAAGACAGCTCTATCCGAGACTCTTTTACCCCGAACACGGATCTTCCTAATGTAAAGTACTACGGCACAACACTGCAGGATGCAATGATGATGCGCCTAGCGACGTCGATCACTTCATCAGATAATCTCTCCGACGCGAAGTCCACGGTAGAGAGCCTAGTCACCACATTAGTGGACGTGCTCAATAAGACTTCCGATGGAGAACCGAAGACTCGTCTATTCTTTCCAAACGGAATCGAAAAAATCGAGATAGAAGTAAAGGCTGGCCCGGTCGATGTCCGCCTAGCAGTGGCTGGCCCGAAGTCAACGTGAGTAGCGATAGGCAATGCTTCTTGGCGCACGAAGCGAGTCCGACTTTCTTTGTAAAGCCGAGGCGGTATTCGTCCCGCCACAATTTAAGAAGGGAGAGAAGAGGAGACTCGTTATCACTGGATCGTCATTGACTTTGCCCTGAGAGAATCGTCTCGGAACGGTCGTGACCGTCGACAATTCGCAATTCTTACCACAGAGCAACCGAGGGCGATGAATGCACAGATCACTCTGAACAACAACGACAATGTGGATCTTTTTGTGACGGCGGTGGACCCACAATCTGCCTAGCGACCTAGTATGCTTCCCAAACCAGAGGATCGACGTAGGCGCTGCCGCACCCGCAACGGTCTAGATTGACGGGAACGATCAATTCTCGATCACCTGGGCGGCAATCAGCACGGCGGACCCAACACGAGTCAAGTTGTACCTAGCCACAGGGGGTCCGGGCGACCCGGTGCCCGTAGCCTCTCCCTAAGGGCTCCGCCATCGAACGACCTCATCCTTCGACGCGTTTGCGATGTTGACGCTCGGTCTCACCGTTTGTGTGTCTCAATCCAGGCCCCAAGCGCTTTCGGTTCACCGCGTGATCGCAGAGAAGTTATCGAGTCATCGGAGCGTCCATGAACGTGTCGTCAAGATTTGACGTGGCAGGATTCCGCAGCCCATTAGGGCCAGAGTTGGGCGGAGGTGCGCCCGACCAATCCGTCAGGCTGACTCGCCGAGCGTTTTTCGGTCTCTCTGCAGCTGGGTCCGCGTTCGCGGTTCTTCCGCCTCTCGCACGTGGGGAGGGCTTCAGCGTCGTTCACGAGGGTGAAGTCGTCCATCTAGCTGTCGGCGGTGAGCGGCGCTGGACGCTTGATCCGGCAGTCTTCGGCGACCGCTCTGTGGTTTCCGTTCGCCACGGCGACTTCGGCGCGATCCATATCGACCTACGCGAAGCGTTCTTTCCAGGGACCACGCTGCCCGCAGATGGCGAATGGCTTCTGCAGAAGCAGGCCGGTGAATGGGCAATGCGTTGCACCTTGGACTGTGGCATAAACGCAAGTGCACCGCTCCTTGCCTGGCTGCTCGGTCAGGTTCCCGCCACTGGGCGTTGGAAAGCGCGCGGCGTTCGTCTCTTTCCCAACGTGGCAATCGCCTTCGCGCCCGATCTCAGGGTAGAGATGCTGCCGAACTGGACCATTCGTGTGCTTGGGGGTTTGGCTGGGCGCGTACGGGATTTGTCCGGCTCGTTCCGGTCCAAGGGTGGTGTGCTGCGCATCAACCCTCCTGAACGGATTGCCGCCAACTCACATGACCTGCACGCCGCGACCTTCTCGCTCTTTCGCGGTGCCGAGTCTTGGCCTGAACAAATCGGCGCTCCAGAAGGAGCAATCTGGAGTCTCACTCACGACGCGGCGGGGGAGCTCTTCGATGAGCTGCATCTTGAGGCCGTAGTCGGCGTCGGGAACCTATCGCATTCGGCGATGTTTTCGCAATCGTCTGCCAAGCAGTCCTCCGTGAGATGGTTTCCGGGCGGCGGATTGCACGATTCCGACGGAGAGGCGTTCCATTTCACTCTCAACCAGCCCCGCGCCGTCTATGCTCTCAACGAGACTCCTCGTAGCTCGGCGTTTGTCGCCGAGGTTGCGGACGAATCGATCTGGGCGCACGGCGAGCACGCCAGCTATCTGTTTGGGGCCAACCCCGCCGCACCCCACTTCATCTTGTTCCACGACGGCGAGACGCAGCAGACACCAGCAGTGACCCCAACCGTCTCGCAGATCTGTTTTCCCCACGACGACGCCTGTGTCGCCCTCCAAATGAAGCAGCCGGAGCCAGTCCACTTCAACTTCGGCGCGGCGGTCACGGAATTCTTCGAGCGCGGCCTCGCCTGGTTCCACTTGCTCCCCTCCGTGCACGACTTCGATATCTACTTCGGGGAAGAGGGCGGCGCGCGGCTGCAGATCGAGCGTCCGCAAGACATGCTCTCGCTCGGCTTTGAGTTCAAGCATATGTGCCTGAAGTCGGGATGCAACGCCCGTATCGTGCCTAGCAAGTCCGGCAAACCGGGTCAGGTAACCGTGATCTTCCCGCCCCAGCACGTCGGCGAGGAAGCCTTCTTTCACACCGATGACAAGCCTAAAGTCGACCTAATATTGCCGATTGGAATAGCCGACCTCAACGACGGCGATAAGGATTCGGCCGGCAACTACGACCTAAATGCAGCGAAAGCAAAGCGCGATGTCGACTTCGCCAATCAGACGCCATCGCAGAAGGACAACCTACCGCCCCAGACCCGTCTATCCGGCGAGAGCCGTTTGGTCTTCGATCTCCCAGCGAAGGTCGAGATTCCCTTCCATATCGCAGACCTACTGAACTGGAACGCATGGAAGCTGAGAGTCGCGGACGTCGCCAAGGCCAACGCCGGAGGCGGCGACTACGAGCATCTCCCGAGCATCGAGCGGCCGCTCGGAACCGGAGAGGCCCCAGGCGAGAAGGTTGCCGACGTCACTTCGATCGAGTTGCCCTACAGCCTCATGATCTCGCCCAGCGATCGCGGTGCCTGGGCGCACTCGACGAAACCAGTCCAGGCAGAATCCGGCATTGTCGAACTGTGGCATACGCGGCTCGCTTCTGTAACTGGATCGAAAACAACCGGCGCCCCACCGAAATCCGATGATGCCAAAGTCGATCAAACCAACGTCGACGAGACCAACGTCAAGGATCGCGTCATCCGCGCAATTTGGTCGCCGGATTTTCGCTCCTTCGACCGCTCGAACACCCAGTGGACCGATTCGCAGGACCAGCACCCAGACGCCTTTCCCTCACACGTTCCCGATCCGAAGAGTCCTGACAAGTTTCGCATGTCGGTCGATGCACGCGACCACGTCGAGTTAGTCCATCTAACTTCCGACTATCGCATCCCGCAAGCCAACTACGTCGATTACGACAAACCCGACGCAACCCAGCGCCTGCTGCCATTGCCGGTCGGGGTCGAGCACCTGATGTTGACCTCCGCTGGAGGCTACCTCAAGAGCCTCGGGGTCTGGGACCCGGTCAAGATCGATGCCAATCATCAGCTCACCGTCGAGCAGTGGCGGCACATCGCCACGCTCGGCCGAGACCAGTATGTACGTGTCGTCTACAAGGGCTTCCTGGTTCCGTTCGGCCATCGCGCCGCCCTCGTGAAGGTTACCGAGCGCAAACTCGTGACCATTCCAACGCTTCCCGGCGCGGGCGTCGTCGCCATTCTGCACCAGCGCATGTTCATCGTCATCCACGACCCCATCAAGAATTATCCCGTGCTCGGCCAGCCCAACCTGGGCCGCGAGATGCCCTTCCGCCGGGTCGAAGTCTTGACCCTCATCACCCCCGATCTCGACGACCCCGCCTCGTCGTA
>Ga0206836_10325_pt1 | contig 9440 bp, 14 predicted proteins | sample Alteio_BWOrgCont_28_FD_152871 | JGI IMG/M metagenome (GOLD analysis project Ga0206836, IMG submission 152871) | Enriched cells from forest soil in Barre Woods Harvard Forest LTER site, Petersham, Massachusetts, United States -... | ecosystem: Environmental > Terrestrial > Soil > Temperate forest >...
GGCCGCGGATGGCAGCCATCCCAGCGTCGAGGGCAAGTTATTGACGGAGGTATAGCTGTTGCCGATGAAAAGAAGGTGAAGGGCGGGGCCCTCTGAAGTTTGACCGTAGGCCGAGGCCCAAAAAAGAACCGCTAAGAGTGTGAGTATTTTTTTCAAGCGCGCCTCTGGTTCCCTAGGGTATCAAGAACCAATGATTTTTTGAACCACGGAGTACACGGGGTTAAGACAAATCTTGGATCAAAACAACATTCTTACTCTGTGAACTCCGTTGTTCAAAAAGCCTTAAATGCTTTGATGTTTTACGATGAAAATAAAAAAGCCGGGCGTCTTGGGTCGCCCGGCTTTTCTGTAATGAAGCCGCTTTTGATTTTTACTTAGTCGGCGTAGCGTCCGAGCCCTGCTTATCATCGTGAATCGCCGCGCTGTTCGCGTCCAGTTCGGTATTGATTTGCTTAAGTTGATCTTCCGTCAGACCCCTTTGTCCGCTGGCATGGTTGGTTTTGAAATCCGCCTGGATCTCATTGCGGACCGCGACCAGTTTCGCCCTCAGGGCGGCGGCTTCATCCACGGTCAGTTTCAAATTCTTGACGCCCAGGGCGATGCGGTCTTCCTGCAGGCGGATACGGTCGATGATCATTTTGATTTGCGGATTGCGGATTCTCACGGCCTCGCCCGGAGTGGGGCCGCCCGCGGCCGGCGTGGTGACCTGGGCCAGCGCCAGGCCCGTCGGAACAATCATCAAGAACGAAGCAGCCAGCGAAGCCAAACGTCTCATAACATCCCTCCATCGATTTTTATGTTTTGACTAACAGGGTATAGACGAAACAGCCCGGGAAATGAGCCGAATCTTTAATGATTGTTAATCCTCTAGCCGTGACGATTAAGACTTCTGGTTTTCAACTCGACTTTTGTTGGTTTTTCTTTATCAAGACAGTGATTTTTGGGATTGAGGGTAAAGCCGAATTCTTTGCTGGTGGATTGGAGAACCGTATAGGCCTCTTTTTTCCATTGACGGTGTTGTTTTTCGAAAAACTTCTCCAAAATCTTGGAATCTTTCATCTGCGCCTCCGTAAACATCAAAGAACGGGGTCGGTACACTCCACAGTTCCACGCCCAAAGGAGCGCCAGGCCTCTTCTACAACTCTTTTAACTGGGTCAAGTATTCTTTGAGCGATTCCACCTCCTTGGGTTTCATTCCCACAAAACAAACTCCCGCGCCTTGAACGTCGGTCCAGAGAACCCGGGCCAGGGTTGAGAGAAAGGGTTGGGACGGTAAAAATAAATGCAGACGGATCAGGCTTTCAACCGGCAGTTCCTCTTTCGTGACCAGAAACACGCCCCCCAAACTGATGTTCATGCTGTAAGAAACTTTCACGTCGAGATTTCGATCAAACAAAATCTCGGTTTCCTCGTCGCGGACACTCCAATAGCGGATGGGAACCTTCGCCAGGATCCGTTCTTGAACCTTTCGTTTTTCCTGAAACAAAATACTTTTCGACATAGAACCCTTTAAAAGCTCAATCAAAATCCAGTCCTTGAGCGGAATGAAATCAATGACAACGTGGTTATGGATGAATTTTTGTTTCAGTGAGGGCAGTCACTGGAGAGAAAAAAATGGGGAACAAAGGTGAGACTGGTTTGATTATAACTCCGCGGGCGGCCCGGCGGGTAGCCATAAAATCCCGGAAAAGGTTCTCGTTTTCCTCGTCTTTTCAGACCGGGCGGGCGGAGAAAATAGCGGAGGAGCGGCGCGAAATTCATTCCTGATATGGAAAACCCGGGTTACCCGTGATGACGCAAGCCGTCAAACCACTGGTCCTCCACAAAACGAATGGCGGCGTCCAGTTCCTCCACATCGTGGGGTTTGACCAGGTAAAAATTACCGCGCGATTCGTAAACCTGAAACATATCGGCTTCGGATTGGGAGTTGGTCATCACAATGATGGGAACGTCGTCAAAATCCGAATCCGCCCGGATCTCCGAAAGCACTTCCAACCCGGACTTTTTCGGCATCTTTAAATCCAAAAGAATAATATCGGGATGATAAGGAGCCTCAAAAGAACCCTCGCCCTTTAAACAATCGACCGCTTCCTGGCCGTCCATCGCCAGGGACATTTGAACTGGCCAGCGGGAACTTTTAAAAGCCCGCTGAACCAGAACCGCGTCGGCCATATTGTCATCCACCATCAAAACCTGAACCGGATCCGTTTTGTTTAAAGTCGCCGTGCTCATGGGGCCTCCTTTTCCAAACTATCATTTAAACGAGCCAATCTCCTCCCCTTTCCCGTTTGTCGCGGGCCAGAACCTTCAGCCAAACCTCCTCCAAATATTTCATGGACGAATTAAACTGAAAGAGGTCGCAGGGTTTAATCATGTAAAAATTCACGTCGGCCCGGTACGCGGCCGCCACATCGGCCGGATGATCCGAGCCGGAGAGAATCACCACGGGAATGGACTTTAACTGGGGATCATTTTTAATCATCTTTAAAACCGCCCGGCCGTCCATCAGGGGCAGGCCCAGGTCGAGTAAAACCAAATCAGGCCGGATGGCCGACTCAAAACCATTGGTCTTTCTCAAATAATCAACGGCGGTTTCCCCGTCCCGGGTGATATTGACCCGGCTTTTCACTTTGGATTCCTTTAAGAACTTCATCATCAGCAAAAGATCCGCGACGTTATCCTCCACCAAAAGTATCTCAATCTGCCCCACCGCTTCGTCAACAACTCGCATAGACCCTCCTTGACCGGAAATGGGAAGTCAAAGACCGGCCTTGGCTTCTCAATTCGAAACTGATCCGGTTAATTAAAGTTTGAAACTCAATTTTGATGAAGTCAAGCGGAGGGGTTAATTTCATCTCCCGGAAACCTATATTCGGAAGGTAACATTTTTGAACGGGCTTGAACCGTTTAACATCAGCTTAAAATCTCAAACATTCCATCCAGCGGGCCCAAAAAAAGCCCTGACGGCCGCCGTCAGGGCTTTCAAATCATGAACGGATTTAAACCCTGCCGCGATAGAAGCGCGGCAGGTATAAAACTTAATGTTCCCAATCCCCGCGGTCTTCATGCCAGGGATGATGGGCCCGGTAGTTATCATCATAATCATGGTAATAATGCCAGCGCGCGTCATGCACCGCCACCACGCAGCCGGAGCCAAAAAAAGCGAAGGTCATCAACATTAGCGACAAGCCTAAAAAAACAGCTTTCATAAACACCTCCCTCAAATTTCAGACTAACGGGTGGGTTAGTCTTTTTATCCGACCCCGGTTGCCCGAGGGTAAGACGCTTTCGCGTAAATAACCGGCCTATTCCCGCTAATTAAATCGCGGAATCCAGCGGGGCACTTTTTTGCAATAACTTTTGTACGAGGCTCCGAATTTTTTCTTTAAAACCGGCTCTTCGTAAAAAACAACAAAAAGATGAGTCGCGCTAAACACCGCTAGAGCGTAAAGCACCACGGCCCAGGAATGGAACAAGTCCGCTTCCCCGCCGAGTATTAACAATCCCCCGACATACATCGGGTTGCGCACCGTGCGATAGAAGCCTTTGGCGACGAATTTTTTCGGCGGGTCAATCGGCGCGGGGGTTCCCTTACCCGTGACCGCGAAATGCCAGACGCTCACCAGCAAAAAGGCCAGTCCCACTGAAAGCGGCAGGAATCCCAGAAACCGCCAGTCCTCCAGGGAGAAAACGCCGCCGCAGGCTTGGGCGATCCAGCAAGGCGCCAGAAACATCACCGTTCCCGGAACGAGCAGGGTAAAAAGCGCGCTTTTAAGAATGTTTTTCATCACCTGGTTTTGAAAGCCCCATCCATAACATCCTTGTTATAACCCGCGGGAATCTGGCCCGTCGCCGCGTAGGCGTAAAGCGCCGTATTGAAGACCGTGTTGGCTAAAGAAAATACCGTGAGGAGCACGCAGATGTAGGCCGCGATCAGCGCGCCAATGACCATCCAACCGATAACCGGATCAGCCACCGAGCTCAGGCCGTAACCCAACAAAACCAAAAGGCCGATCCCCGCCGCCAAAAACAAAAACTGGACGAGCCCCAAACCGTAACTGCGCACCAGGCTTTCGCCCCAGGTTTTTTTAATCGTCTGGGTGGAATCTTTAATGGCTTCAAAGGGGCCCAAGTCTTTATAGACCATGGCGGGAATAACAAACAAAGTGACGATTGACCAGCTGAGCTTGAGGCCCATGACGAAAAAACTGATGAGAAGGTCAATCACAATGCCGAGAATATTAGAGCCTCTTCGGTTGCCCGCCATGCTTTCCAGCATTCTCAAAACCACGCTGACGGTGGCGGATAACAAGCTCCAGGACAGGATCAAGTTGAGGCGCGAGAAAGCGAAGGCAAAACTTTCGGACAAACCTTCCGACCTGCCCTCCAGCCGCTTCTTAATGATGTGAACCGCGCAGACACTGAAAAAGGTGGAGCAGAGGGTAAGAATAAAATAAAGCAGAAACAGGGTACCCCATTCGGTTAACGAGGAATGACCCGGCCCACCGGGCTGTTCAATAAAGAATTTCAGTGGCAGCCAGAAGGCCGCTAAAACCGCCAATGAGAAAAAAGCGGAGAGAAAGGGAAAAACCAAAAGTTCTTTGTCCGCCTGAATCACCGAAAAACTCAGCTTCGTCAAAGTCCAGCTGCGGGAAAACACGTTGTCCATGTTTAACTCCTTTAGTTTGAAAGCGGATAAAGTCGTGAAGGTATTATAACGAAGCCCAAATGAAGTCAAATATCAGAAGGATAAATCATCCCGCTCAAATCCCCAATATTTTCTTAATTTCTTCAGTCGGCGGTTTGAAATTGGGCCCCTTGATGACCTTGCCGTCTTCACGGTAGAGGGGTTTGCCGTCCGGCCCCAGCTTGCTCATGTTGGATCGGTGAACGGCGTCGAATAGTTCGGGTAATTTATCCTGAAAGCCATAGGTGACCGCCGTACCAATGGCGATATAGATGGAATCAATCACGCCGTCAGCGATTTCTACCAAGTCCCTGTTCTCAATGGCGGTTTGAATTTCTTCCGCTTCCTCCACCTGCAATTTGCCCCGGACGATTTGACCGGGGGTAACCACCGGACCCAAGGGTTCTTTGGCTAAGCCATAAACTTTGTGAAACTCCTCTAACTGTTGAATCTGCTTTTGCATCCTTGCCCCCCAATAAGTCAAAAATCGCCCTAATATTAATTCAAACGCGTAATTCCGTCTCAAACCTCACAATTGTGTGATGAAAAGGAATAAAAATTTACATCGCGGCTGTTGGCGGCGATTAAATTTTACAAGACCTTGTTGAAACATAATAACTGCGATACATTTTTGAAACATTGAAAATCTCAACAAGGGATCTGAAATGACAAAAGCTCACCATCCTGAAAGACAGAAACACACCCGCATTCAATTCGACGCCAACGTCACCGTCTATCCGGTCACCCACTCAAAGTCCGGCAATGTTTTGGAAATTCCCTCCGAAGGCATCAAGGTGAGGGGCCGCGACATTAGCGAAGGCGGTATCCGTCTGGAACTGGGCCACGCGCCCACGGAATTTCTCAGAGTAAACTTTAATATTCAAAAATATAAAACGGTGGACGCTTTCGCCAAATTGGTCTGGAAAAACGGCCCGACCTGCGGTTTTGAGTATATTTTTTTAGACACCGATTCCCGCCTGCAGATCCGCAACTATGTGGATAAACAAATCAATAAATAAGTTTGAGCTTCTCCGCGGGTCCAGAAGTATTCAATCGATTATTCTTTACAGCTCGTTCCGCTTTGAAGGCCCGTCAGCCCCCCAAAAATAATGTTCACCGTACTATTCGAGGTGTAATGAGTACCGCCGCCGGGCCCCATCGCCATGCAGGGCCCCCGGTAACCCACATTGCAAACCACATCGCCCGAACCTTCGATCGGAGCGCCGTTTCCCTGCTGAACCGGATAACCATAGCCGTTATAACCCGGCGTCAGCTGGACCCCGTTGCCCGTATAGTCATAGCAGGCCCATAACACAAACCCCTGAACGCTGAGCGGGGATTCCGTGAAAAAATAAAGTCCATTGTTCGTCAAGGGCGGGCTGAGATAGTAGCCGCCATAGTTGTCCGTCATAAAAACATAAATGCTGTTAAAACACTGGCCCTGGAAAGTCACCGTTCCCGAAATGTTAAACGCGGGAATCGGGGTAGGCGTGGGGATGGGAGTATTCACCGGTGTCATGGTGGCTGTGGCCGTGAGCGTGGCCGTTAAAGCGGCCGCGGTGACCGGCCCGTTGGAGCTGTTATCCAAACCCCGGGCCGTCATCGGAAGAGCGGCGCTTAAGACTGCCGCCAGTAAGGAAATAGTTTGAATTTTGTTCATAACTGGAGGGCGCGCTTTTAGATGCCGCAATGATTGCAGTTATTTGAGTTTAACGTGGCCGATCCCGTAAAAAGCGTCACCGGTAAATTGGTGCTCGAACTTAAGGTCACCGGGCTCCAACCGTCGTAGGCATTGTTGTTGTCGTAGATATTCACGTAATAAACTCCCGCCGGAATCTCAAAATTGTAAACCGTGGAAGCGCCGGACGAGACTGTGACAGGCAAAACATAGGTGGTGCCGTTGGGATAACCCACAATATCCATTTGCACAATGGAGAAAGTCCCGATGCTGTCCTGAAAACTCATTGTCATGGGGACATCATTGGATGTGCCGGAGGCATTAGAGGGACTGTTGTTGCGGCAGGCGGTGATGAACCCGGCCGCGATTATCAAAATTATCAAGAAAACAAAAACAGGCTGAATTTGCTTTTGACGCATCCTATCCCTCGAGACGGGCCCGCGGAAAGGCGGGGGCTTCATGACGCTAACATTCGGGGATTATAGGCCTTTCCCTCTGACTTATCGACTGAAGTGTTTAAAAATAGATGTGACATAATATCTTTCTACTGATGAATTCCCTGAGGGGAAATAAAAACCCTGGATTCTTGTGAATATGCCCTTTTCCATTTTCTCATTCCAAATTAAAGTAATGACGATTGTACACTAATGATTTCACCTGGTCGGTTCAGATCGGACTGACAAACACGAGGCGCTTTTGAAACTGACTAAACTGAATGATCTTTCCCCGCCCGCAAGCTTCATCCTAAAAATCCTGCTGGTCTTGAGTTTAGGTGCGGTAGGACAGTTTTTATTGGCCCAAACGGAAGGTGGTCTCCCGTTGGTTTGGGGACTGTGTCTCTACACCCTTGCGGTTTTATTTCTGCTCCAGTTTTTTCCCCCGGACCCTTCCACGAAGCTTTTATCCAACGAACCCATGGGCGCCAAGACGGAGGGCCTGTTTTTTCTCTTTATCCTGTCCATCGGGATATTTTTAAGGGCTTACGGCGCTAACCGGTTTCCTCCGGGCATTTTTGTCGACCGGGCCGAGGTGGCCTGCGGGGCCTTGCAAATCCTCAACCATCATTGGCGGCCCTTTTTAGAGGCCCTGAACCTTCACGTGCCCGAGCTGTGTATTTATTACATGGCGGCCGGGTGGTTTAAGCTTTGGGGGACTTCGCCTGAGATTTTCTCCTACTTTGACGTTTCTCTTTCCACCGCCGGGATCGCGCTGATGTATATCGCCTTTCGGCAAGTGATGAGCCCTTTTCCCGCCCTGCTAGCCTTTTTCTTTCTGGCCGTCATGCGGTGCAATTTCATTTTCGCCCACCAGATTTATTTTCAGAGTGAGACCATCTTTTTTATGGGCCTTACCTTAGCCCCTCTGTTTTACGCCCTGCGGGCCTGTAAACCGGTGTGGGCCGCCGCCGCGGGCTTGGCGCTGGGCGCGGGACTTTATTCTTATCAATCTTTCAAAGCCGTTCTCCTGCTAATCATTTTTCTCATGCTTTTCGAGATTTTCCGGGAACCGGAGAAATTTAAGAAGAACCGGGAGGTTTGGGCTGTTTTATGGATTGTTTTTGTTCTGGCGGCCTTGCCCTATCTGGGCTGGGTGATCCAAAACGGGTCTTTGGGCCGAAGAGAGGCGGAAGTCTCCATCCTCGCCCGTATCCACGAACAAAAGAGCCTGAGGCCGCTTTTGGAAAATATCCGGGACGTGATTCGGGTGTTTAACTACCAAATGACCGGCCCCAACAGCGCTTTCAATTTTCGCAATCACCGCGTTTTGGACGATGTGACCGGCGTCTTTTTTGTTCTGGGATTTTTTTACGCGCTGCGCCGGGCGAAAGAAAAAATATTTTTTACCGCTTTGGCCGGCTTGGGCGTGATGAGCCTTCCCGGAATTTTATCCGCCGCCGGGGATAACATGGGGCGGATTTTGGGGACGACCCCCTTTTTAGCCTGTCTTTGCGCTTTTTTGCTGGCCGATTTAAGAAACCGATGGAGAGCCGCGAAACCCTCGCCGCATTGGAACCGAACCGTTTTAACTCTTTCCTTCATTTTGCTGGCGGGCGCGGCTTTCGAAAACTATTACCAGTATTTTGTGGTGGAGGCCAACTTGATCGAATGCGTCACCGATTGTTCCTGGACCGAGTCCCGGGCGGGCCGGTGGATCCTGGAAAGGCCCGATCACACCGAATGTTTCCTGTGCTCTTTGTATTACGGCCATCCCACCGTGCGATACCTGACCTATGGCCAGGAGAGCCGGCTGCATCCCCTGGATATAAGCCGGCCCCCTCAAGCCGGCTCCTTCCCCCCGGGGTCTTCTTTTTGTTTCCTCCTCGACTCGTTCAAGATTGGAACCCTCCATTTTCTGGAAACACTTTATCCCGGAGGCACAGTCGAGACTTTCCGGGACCCTTTGGGAGATGTCACTTTATATACCTATCAAGTTTCAGCCCTCAATTTAGAAAAAATGACAGAAGGCCCGCTGCTGAAAAAAGGATTAGAGGGTTTTTACCGGCATAGCTCCGATGAGAAAGAAACGCCTTTCTTGAAGCGCTGGGACCCCATCCTCAATTTCAACTTCAGGGATTTACCCATGACCGGAACTCCCCTCTCCATTCATTGGACCGGAAAGTTTAAAGCGGACAAAGAGGGTATTTACGGCTTCAAGGTCATCCTTTTCTCAACGGCCCAAGGACGAATCACAGTGGATCAAATTTACCAACAAGGATTCACGGTCAACCCCTATTGGAAAAAGCGGTTGAAGCCGGGCTGGCACCGGTTGGATTTGGACTACCAGGATTCCGGATTGGCCGCCACACAGGTTCACCTGCTATGGATGCCGCCCGGATCGAATCAATTTGAATTGATGCCCAATACGGTTTTTGGAAAGACAAAATAAAAAAGGGCCGGACTTTTGTCTAAGTCCGGCCCTTTTCATTTCTCAGCGGATCGCTGTTATTTTTTAGCGTCCGGCACAAAATTCAACGAAACCGAATTGATGCAATAACGAAGCCCGGTGGGCTGGGGGCCGTCGTCAAACACATGCCCCAAGTGGCCGCCGCAGCGCGGACAATGCACTTCGGTGCGG